>Ga0207933_1002286_pt1 | contig 12684 bp, 13 predicted proteins | sample NGESurdeep092012_4_FD_184488 | JGI IMG/M metagenome (GOLD analysis project Ga0207933, IMG submission 184488) | Arctic peat soil microbial communities from Barrow, Alaska - NGEE Surface sample F53-3 deep-092012 (SPAdes) | ecosystem: Environmental > Terrestrial > Soil > Wetlands > Peat ... | reverse complement strand
TTCGCGGCCGGCGAGGCGGCGGGTCAGCGGTTCGAATTCGCGCCGGCGATCACCCAGGCGGCATGACATCCCATAGCCACTTCAGGGCGCCCAAACACGAGGAGGGAGATCAGTTGAGGACCCTTCGTACGTCACCCGCGAGTGTGATGCAGCCGTGAGCGTCGAGGGGCTAATCAGCCACCCCAGCCCGTATCCCGTGGGCGAGACGCTGGACCGGCTGGAATCGATGCTGCGATCGAAGGGGGTGACGGTGTTCGCGCGTATCGATCACGCCGCCGCCGCGGGCGTCGGCCTCGCGATGCACCCGGCGCAGGTTCTGATCTTCGGTAATCCCAAGTCCGGGACCCCGGTCATGAATGCTGCCCCCACAATCGCGATTGACCTGCCGTTCAAGGCGTTGGCGCGGGAGGACGCCGCGGGTCCGCACACGTCACGGATCGCCGCCACCAACTCGGCCACCAACCGGACACGTCCGTCCCAGTCGCCGCCGTAGGCGTCGGTCCGGCTGTTGGCCCAGGGCGAAAGAAACTGGTGAAACAGATGGCCGTGGGCCGCCGAGAGTTCGACGCCGCTGAAGCCGCAGCGCCGCAGACGGGCGGACGAATCCGCGAAATCCTCGATCAGCCGACGAACATCGTCGGTCGTGAGCGGGCGCGGCATGGTCCAGCTGAGGTCGTCGGGTAGCGCGGAGGCGCCGATCGCCCCGGAATTGCAGCCCGCCTGATGGTAGCCGCGTCCACTGTCCTGGGGTTCTGTCAGCGATCACGCCGGCCGGTTGGTGGTCTTCAACAATCATGGCTACGATCCTGCTTCCGAGGGTGGTGAAGCGAGATGCGTTGCCCGGAATGCCAATCGACAGCCGTCAGGGAACGACCTGAGCGTACGGCCCAGGGCTATCGCCGGTTCCGCTGCCTCGATTGCACGAAGCAGTTCAACGAGCGCAGCACGGGTCTGCTCAACCGGACGCAATACCCAAGCGACGTCATCGCGCTCGTCGTGCTCTGGCGGCTCCGCTACAAGCTCAGCCTGCGGGATTTGGCCGAGATGTTCCTGATCCGCGGCTTCGTGTTCAGCTACGAAGCGGTGCGCGACTGGGAGGCGAAGCTCACGCCGGCTTTGGCCGAGGATCTCCGACGGAGACGAAGGGGCAAAGTCGGCCGAAGCTGGTACGTCGACGAGACCTATATCCGGGTGCAAGCCCGTTGGAAGTATCTGTACCGTGCGATCGATCGCGATGGCGCCCTGGTTGATGTCATGCTGAGCGAACACCGCGACCTCGCCGCGGCCAAGGCCTTCTTTCGATCAGCCAAGAGGGTCACCGGCGTCACCCCGGACCGGGTCACCACGGACGGCCACGACGCGTATCCCCGGGCAATCCGGACAGAACTCGGCAAGCGTGTGCGGCATCGGACAAACCGATACCTGAACAACCGCCTTGAGGAGGATCACCGCGGCATCGAGGGCCGATGTCGACCGATGCTCGGCTTCAAGAGCACCACGTCAGCAAAGCGCTATTGCCGCGACCACGACGAACTTCGGAATTTCCTGCGCTGCCGATCCCGCATGCGCCAACGCGTTCCGGCATCGACGCAACGATTTCGTCGCATGCGGCGAACGGCGATCGCACTCGGCATCCTGGAGGCCGCTTGAGCGGGAGGCCCGACAGCCTACGGCCTGGTCGGTGCAAAGGCGCGAAAACTGACAGAACCGTTTGCGCTGACCGATCGGCCCGACGCGCGGCTCGTCACGTCTGCGGCGGATCTGCTGGCGATCCTGTGCGAGGTCCTGGAAAAGTTCATCCGAACTGAGCGGGGCACAAACGCCGCTGCGCGCCCTTTGGGACCGACAAGGAACGACGCAGCACTATCAACCGATTGACGAGAACGGTTTTTCCGACGCTGTCACGCTCTATCTGCGGCAGCACCTTTCGGGCGCGGGGATCTTCGCCAATCGAGAGGTCGAGGTCGAGAGGTGGCTGGGCAAATCTGCACAGTGCGATAAGTGGATTTTCTGCCTGAGCGCGGCGAGGATTGCCGTGGATCAGGAGCAGATATGTCGAAACGAACACGCCGGAACCACAGCCCGGCCTTCAAGGCCAAGGTGGCTTTGGCGGCCATCAAGGGTGAGAAGACGCTGGCCGAGCTGGCGCACCTGCATGACGTGCATTCGACCCAGATCACGGCCTGGAAGGCCCAGCTGCTTGAGGGAGCCGCGGGTTTATTTGGTTCTGGTTCCACGGCCAGGGAGAGCGTGCCGGCGATTGACCTCAAAACACTGCACGCCAAGATCGGCGAATTGACGCTGGAGAACGATTTTTTGGCCGGAGCGCTCGGCAAGGCCGGCCTGCTGAGCGCAAAGCGATGATCGACCGTGGCCATGACCTGCCGCTGATACGGCAGGCGGAGTTGCTGGGGCTCAGCCGCGGCTGCCTTTATTACCAGCCCCGCGCGGTGCCGGCCGCCGATCTGGCGATTATGCGCCGGATCGACGAACTGCACCTCGACTACCCGTTCGCTGGCAGTCGGATGCTGCGCGATCTGTTGCGCGGCGAGGGCATCGTGATCGGGCGGGAACGGGTCGCGAGCATGATGCGGCGGATGGGGATCGAGGCACTCTATCGCCGGCCGCATACTTCCACACCAGCAGATGGGCACAAGATCTATCCGTATCTGCTGCGCCGTTTGGCAGTGGAGCGGGCGAACCAGGTGTGGGCGATGGACATCACATATATTCCGATGCCACGCGGCTTCGCCTACCTGGCTGCCGTGGTGGACTGGTTCAGCCGTCGGGTGCTCTCCTGGCGGGTGTCCATCACGATGGAGGTCGGGTTCTGCCTCGAGAGATAGGCTTCCAGTGTAGCGCGACGATTACGGTGAGCGCTCATCGTAGTTGTCGCCGAGCAGGGCCGCCGGTCCGCCGTTCCCTGTCTCAACCCACCTACCCCAACCACGCCCGCCCGACGCGTTTGAGTGCGAGGCCGAGATCATGCTGCGCGCGTTGTCAGAATCTGCGCTGGGATGACGCGACGCCGGCGCGTCATCCCAGCGGATCGAGCCGGTAGAGCCTCAGGGCGTTACCGCAGAAGAGCGCATGACGTCCCGACGGCGGAACGTCTGCCGACAGCGCGTCGAAGGTGGACCAGATCCGCCCGTAGGTGGCCGCCATGCCGTCGACCGGGAAATTGCTCGCGAACAGGCACCGTTCGGTACCGAACAGCGCGATCGTCTCGTGGACGAACGGCCGGATGCTGTCAGGCGTCCAGAGCCGGTCGAACATGCCGAACCCGGAAATTTTCACGGCCAAGTTGCCGTGTCGCGCAAGGGCGCGCATGGCGGAGCGCCAGCCCGCGGTGCCCTCCGGCGACTGGTCCGCCGGCAGCCCGGTGTGGCAGAGAATGAACTGTGTGTCCGGGTCGGCATCCAGCAGCGGCAAGGCATCCGCGACCTGCTGCGGATAGAGCTGCAGGTCGAAGCTGAGGCCGAAGCGACGCAGCAGGCCGAGGCCGCGGCGCCAGCCGGGGTCGTGCAGCAAATCCTTGTTGTGGGCCGGGTCGTTGACGCTGCCGTTCAGCGACTGGCGGATGCCCCGCACATTGGCGCAGCGGCAATGCGCCGCCAGCGTGTCCTCCGCCGCAGGATCCGAGAGATCGGCGTACGCGACGATACCGTGCGGGAACCCGCCAGACGTCGTGGCATCGTCCGATATCGCCTGCAGCCACTGCGTTTCCCGCACGGGATTCCGGGGGTCGTATTCTGCCTGGACGTGGACCGAGGCCACCACCTCGAGCCCACCGATGTCGCGGCGGAAATCGCCGATCAGGTAGTCCTTGCGGATCGCGGCATACTCCCCGCAGACCCGCCGTGTGATGTGGTCCGTGAGCCAGGGATAATAATTGGCTCGCAGGTCCCACAGATGGTGATGTGCGTCGACAATCTGCATGGCGGCCCTCCTCCCGGGGGGGAAGCCAGGACCTTAGCGGCTGGGGCGCGCTTGACAAGTCGGATATATCTGTCGATATATATGCCTCAGGCAAGACAGGCTCGTCAGGATGAAAGCCTACGAAATTGCGGTCGTTCACGGCGACGGCATCGGCCCGGAGGTCTGCCAGGCGGCGATCGACGTCGTGCGCGCCGCCCTCGGCTCGTCCCAGTCGCTCCGTTTCGTCGAATACCGGGCGGGTGCCGAGGAGTATCGCCGCACCGGAATCGCCTACCCGCCGGAGTCTGTGGAGGGCTGCCGCCGCGCCGCCGCCATCCTGCACGGCGCCGCCGGGCTTCCCGGTGTCACCTACCCGGACGGCACCGAAGCGGGGCTCGATTTCGGCCTGCTGACGCGCTTCCGCCTCGATCTCTATGCCAACATCAGGCCTATTCGCCTGTTCCCCGGCGTTGCTTCCCGCCTTGCGGGGAAGCGTGCGGGAGATATCGACTACGTGATCGTCCGCGAGAACACCGAAGGCCTCTACGCCGCACGCGGCAACGGGGTCGTGCTGCGTGACGAGGTCGCAACCGACACCCTCATGATCACCCGCAAGGGGACCGAGCGGGTGGTGCGTGCCGCGTTCGAGCTTGCCCGCAAGCGGCGCGGCGCGCCCACAGACGGGCGGCACCGCGTCACCTGCTGCGACAAGTCCAACGTCCTGCGCAGCTACGCCTTCTTCCGCCGCGTGTTCGACGACGTCGCCGCCAGCTACCCCGATATCGAAGCGGACTACTGCTACGCGGACGCCATGACGGTGCATCTCATCGAGCGGCCGGAGTTCTACGACGTCATCGTCGCAGAAAACATGTTCGGCGACATCATCTCCGACCTTGCGGCCGCCACGGTCGGCAGCATGGGCATGTCGCCGTCGGCCGAAATCGGCGACAGCCACGGGCTTTTCCAGGCTGCGCACGGCTCGGCGCCCACCATCGCCGGCAAGGGCATCGCCAACCCCTACGGCACGATCCTGTCGGCTGCCAGCATGCTGCTCTGGCTCGGCAACCGCCACGCGGATGCGGAGCTTGCGCAGGCGGGGACGGCGATTGAGGCGGCGGTGGCGCGCACCCTGAACGAGGGGAACGCGCTCAGCCGCGACATCGGCGGCACCGCAACGACGCGCGAGATCGCGGACGCGGTATCGCGCAACCTCACCTAGCCGCGGTCGTCGCGGCAGGCAAAACGGAGGACGCGGAGAAGAATGGAGAAACCGCTACAACACGACCATGCCGAACTTCTCGACCGCCGCGACCAGCGCGTCCTCGCCGCGCCGCCGCTGTCGGAAATGCGCGTCGGCCGCCTTCTCCGGGTTGCCGGCCAGGATCAGCCCGGTCAACGCCCGATGCTCCTCGGCCGAATGATCCAGATACTCCAGCGGCTGCAGACGCACCGCCACGAGATGCGCCCGTTGCGCAAGGCTGCGGAACTGCACGCCGACCCACACCAGCCGGCTGTTGCCCGACAGCAACAGCAAGCCGCGATGGAACGCCTCATCGGCCTCGCCCCATCGTTCGAGGTCCGCGTTGCGCTTCGCCGCCTCCATCTGGTCGAGCGCGGCGAACAGCGGCGCCAACACGTCGCGCCCGGGGGCGGCGCTGGTGATCAGGAACACGGCCATCACTTCCATGCCGGTGATCACCTCGTAGATTTCGCGCATGTCGCCGCTCGACAGCGCGCGGACGATGATGCCGCGGCCGCGTTCGATCTCGACCAGGCCCTCGTTCTCCAGCCGCAGCAGCGCCTCGCGCACCGGCGTGCGGCTCGTGCCCAGACGCGCCGCAACCGCCTTCTCGTCCACCGACGCGTTCGGTGGGATCCTGCCGCGCAGGATCAACTCCTTCAGTTCCGCGTAGGCCGTATCGGTGAGCGACATCCCCTGCGCCAAGCCGTTCCCCTTCGTTGTCGTCGCCGGCATCCGCCGGCCACATCGATATACCGCCGGATATATGTCGCCCGGCGCCCCACAGACAAGGAGCCCATGCCATGAGTCGCCTGTTCGGCCCGATCCGCCAGCTTGGCTTCGTGGTTGACGATATCGACGCCGCAATGCGGCACTGGGCAGAGGTGCTCCAGGTCGGCCCCTGGTTCCTCGCGGACCGCGTCCCGGTTCAGGAGTTCCGCTACCAGGGCAAGCCCTCGCCGATCGAAGTGTCGGTGGCGCTGGCCAACTCCGGGCCGCTGCAGGTGGAGCTGATCCAGCAGCGCAACGACGCACCGTCGATGTACCATGATTTCCGCGCCGCCGGCCGGACCGGCCTGCAGCATGTGGCCTACTGGACAGAGGATTTCGACGCCGCCCTCGCGCGCGCGACCGCGCACGGGCTGAAGGTCGCGATGTCCGGGCGCGTCGGCGAACGCGGGCGCTACGTCTACTTCGACGCCGAGGCACATCCAGGTTCGGTGGTCGAGCTGTCCGAAGTGGCCGGCCCCAAGGGCACCTTGTTCCGCTTGATCCGCGAAGCCTCGGCGTCCTGGGACGGCAGCGACCCCGTCCGCCCGTTTCCCGATCTCGCCACGCTCGTGGCCTAGGCAGCGGGGAGCAGGACCATTTCCAGCACGGCAGCCGAGGAGTTCACCGCCGCCTACTTCATCGAGACGCCCCTGGCTCTCGACGAGGCGGCCGAGGTGCTGGCGGGCGAGCAGTCGAGCGGCACGTTCGTGCGGGTCGCCGGCGAGACGGACGCGCTGCGGGCCCGCACCCGCGCGCGGGTGCTGTCGGTGGAGCCGCAGGACGACAGCGAAACTCCCGGGCTGCCGAACGACTTCCTGCGCCGGCGCGGCATTTCTGGCCCGTACCATCGCGCCGTGATCCGGGTCGCGTTCCCAACCGACAACGTGGGGGCCAACCTGCCGACCCTCGCCGCCACAGCGGCGGGCAATATCTACGACCTCGGCGAGCTCACCGGCGTCCGGCTGCTGGATCTCACCTTGCCGCCCGCCTACGCCGCCCGCTTCCCCGGGCCCCGGCACGGGGTCGCAGGCACGCGCCGCCTGCTCGGCGTGAGCGACCGGCCGATCATCGGCACGATCGTGAAGCCGAACGTCGGCCTAGCGCCGGCGGAGACTGCTGCGCTGGTGGCGCGGCTGTGCGCGACCGGTGTCGATTTCATCAAGGATGACGAGGTTATGGCGAACCCGCCGCACGCGCCGCTGGCGGCGCGGGTCGCAGCCATCATGCCAGTCGTCAACGCGCACGCCGACCACACCGGGCGGAAGGTGATGATCGCCTTCAACGTCTCAGACGAAACCGATGCGATGCGTCGGCACGCCGACCTGGTCGCGGCGGCCGGCGGCACCTGCGTGATGGCGAGCATCAACTGGGTCGGCCTGGGCGCCGTGGAGACCTTGCGGCGCAGCACCGAGCTTGCGATCCACGGCCACCGCAACGGCTTCGCGATGCTGTCGCGCTGCCCCGGCTTCGGGATGGATTTCGCGGCCTACCAGATGTTCTGCCGCCTTGCCGGTGTCGACCAGCTGCACGTGAACGGGCTGTCCGGGAAATTCTGGGAAAGCAACGCGAGCGTCATCGCCTCCGCCCGCGCCTGCCTGCGCCCGATCGTGGGTGACGACCCGATCCTGCCCGTCTTCTCCTCCGGGCAGACGGTCGCGACGGTGGAACCAACCTGGCGCGCGCTTGGCGGCATCGACCTCATGTTCCTCGCCGGCGGCGGCATCCTCGGCCATCCGGACGGGCCGGCGGCGGGGGTCGCGAGCCTGCGCGCCGCCTGGGACGCGGCGGTGGCCGGGATTCCTGTCGCCGAGCACGCGCGCCAGCATCCGGCGCTGGCGGCGGCGCTGGCGCGCTTCGGGGCGCCGCCGTGACGCCGCCGATCGTCGCCTTTTATGGCGACGACCTGACCGGCTCCACCGACACCTTGTCGGTGCTCGCCGGGGCGGGGCTGGCGGCGCTGCTGTTCCTGGACGTGCCCACCGCAGCGGAGCGCGACGCGGCGGGGCGGCTCGATGCGCTTGGCATCGCTGGGACGGCGCGGGCGATGTCGCCGGCGCAGATGGACCGGCACCTGCCCGCGGTTTTCGATGCCCTGGCGGCGAGCGGCGCGCGCCTCGTGCACTACAAGACATGCTCCACCTTCGACAGCTCGGCCGCCATGGGCAGCATCGGCCACGCGCTGGCGCTGGCGCGGCCGCGCTTCCGCCGCGATCTGGTGCCCGTGGTGGTGGGCCAGCCCGGCATCGGCCGGTTCTGCGTCTTCGGCACCTTGTTCGCCACCGCGACGGCTGGCGGGCCGGTGCATCGGCTGGACCGCCATCCGACCATGGCGCGCCATCCTGTGACGCCGATGCATGAGGCCGATTTGCGGCTGGTGCTGGCGCAGCAGGGTGTTTCGCACGTGGCGCTGGTCGACCTGCGCAGCCTCGGCTCCGCCGACGCTGCGCGGACGGCCCTTGCCGCCGTGCTGCGCGAGGCGCCGGAGGCGGTGCTGTTCGACGTGGCGGACGAAAACTCCCTGCGCGCGATCGGCGGCGCGCTCGCTGCCGCACTGGCGGCCGGTGGGCAGATGTTCGCGATCGGATCGAGCGGATTGCAACAGGCGCTGCTCGCGGGCTGGGACGAGCTTGCCGCCCGCGGTAGCTCCCGCCAGCCCGCGGAACCTGCACCGCGGGCGGAACCGGTGCTCATTCTCTCGGGCAGCCGCTCGCCGGTCACCGCGGCGCAGATCGAGGCTGCGGGCCGCGCCGGCTTCGCCCTTGTCGCGCTCGATCCGGAGCACCTCGCGACCCCGGGGCTTGTCGCCGCGGGCATGATGCAGCTGGCCACAGCGGCGGCGCGCCAGCTTGCGACCGGCCGCAGTGTCGTTGCGTATACGAGTCTGGGTCCCGACGATCCGCGCAGCCTCCCCGACGCCAGCCCGGAAGCCCGCGAGCGGCTGGCCCATTCAACCGGCCTGCTGGCGCGAGAGGTCCTGGCGCAGGTTCCGTCTTGCCGCCTCGGCATCGCCGGCGGCGATACCTCCGGCATCGCGGCGCGCGCGCTCGGCGTGCGCGCGCTCCAATTCGATTTCCAACTGGCGCCGGGCGTGCCGGTATGCCGGGTCCGCGCCTCCGGCGCGGGTCTCGACGGGCTGCAGATCATGTTGAAGGGCGGCCAGATGGGCCCCGCGGACATGTTCCTGCGCTTTGCGGCCGGGGTGCCATCCTGAGCCCAGGAAGCGGCTGGACAGGTTAGATATACGGAGTAATATATCTTCTGAGCCGGCCAACGTTTGTCGGCAACATCCAATGGAGAAACGCCCATGGGAACGTCCGTGTCGAAGCTGAGCCGCCGGACAGTCGTCAGGACCGCCCTGGCAACCCCCCTCGCCTTCGGGATCCTGCGCTCCAGGGCGGAAGCCGCGGAATTCATCTTCAAATTCGGCAGCAACGTCCCCGCGACCTATCCGTTGAACGTGCGGGTCAAGGAGGCGGCGGCGCGGATCCGCACGGCGACGCACGGGCGTTTTGATCTGCAACTGTTCCCTGCGGGACAGCTCGGCACGGACACCGACATGCTCTCCCAGGTCCGCACCGGCGCCATCCAGTTCTACACGGCGTCCGGCTCGGTGCTGTCGACCCTGGTGCCGGTGGCGGCAATCAACGCCGTCGGCTTCGCGTTCAAGGACTACAGCCAGGTCTGGCCGGCGATGGACGGCAAGCTCGGGGCCTTGATCCGCAGCAAGGTCGATGCAGTCGGCCTGCATGCGGTCGACAAGATCTTCGATATCGGCTTTCGCGAGATCACTTCGAGCACGCATCCTATCGACGCGCCCAAGGACCTTAAGGGCTTCAAGATCCGCATCCCGCCGAGCGATCTCGGGGTGTCGCTGTTCCGCGCCCTCGGCGCATCGCCGGCAACCCTGAACTTCGCCGAGGCGTACACCGCGCTGCAGACCCATGTGGTGGATGGGCAGGAGAACCCGCTCTCCATCATCGACACGGCGAAATTCTACGAAGTGCAGAAATACGCCTCCATGACCAACCACCAGTGGGACGGCTTTTGGATGCTGGCCAACGGGCCGGCATGGAAGAAGCTGCCCGCCGATATCCGCGAGGTGGTGACCCATGAACTGGGCAGCGCCGCAATCGCGGACCGCAAGGACATCGCTAACCTCAATGCGTCTCTCGAGTCCACGCTCAAGGCGAAAGGCATGACGTTCAACACCACGGACCCGGCATCGTTCCGGGCCAAGCTGGCGCAGGCCGGTTTCTACGCCCATTGGCGCCAGGCGTTCGGTACGCAGCCCTGGGACCTCCTAGAGTCCTATGTCGGCCATATCGGTTGAGGTAGTCGGGGACGCCGTCGACCGTCGCCGGCTGCGGCGGGTCGATCGTGCCATCGCCTGGGCTACAGAGGCGCCGGCCGCGGTTCTGCTGCTCGCCGAGGTGTCGATCCTGTTCGTGGGCGTGATCAGCCGCTACGGCTTCGACCGGCCGTTGGTCTGGACCGACGATCTCGCCTCCACCCTATTCCTCTGGCTAACGATGCTGGGCGCGGTCATCGCGCTGCGCCGCGGCGAACACATGGCCCTGACGGCGTTCGTTCGGGCCATGTCGCCCGGCCGGCGCGCCTGGTGCCAGGCCTTCGCGGCGATCGTCAGTGCGAGCTTCATGCTGGAGATCCTCCTTCCAGCCTATGACTATATGAGTGAGCAAGTGCCGATCGCCACCCCTGGCCTCGGCATCAGTGACGCCTGGCGGGTGGCAGCGTTGCTGGTCGGAACCGGATTGCTGCTGCTGACGGCACTCGTGCGCCTGGTAGGGCAAAGCAGCCTCCGCCATATTCTGCAGGCCACGGCGGCGGCCGCCGCCGTGGCGGTGCTGCTGTGGGTCACCAGTCCCTGGCTGCTGGCGATCGGCAACTTCAACCTAATTGTCTTCTTCGTGCTGCTGGTCGGCGCCTGCGTCGTGCTCGGCGTGCCGATCGCCTTTGCCTTCGGCATCGCCACCGTCTCCTACCTCGCCACCACGACCCGCATACCGCTCAGCATCGTGCTGAGCCGCATGGACGAGGGGATGGCCAACATCGTGCTGCTTGCGGTGCCGCTTTTCGTCGCGCTGGGACTGCTGCTCGAGATGACGGGGCTGGCGCGCGTCATCGTTGCCTTCATGGCCTCCCTGGTCGGGCATTGGCGCGGCGGCCTCGCGTACGTGCTGTTGGGAGCCATGTACTTGGTGTCGGGCATTTCGGGGTCAAAGGCGGCCGACATGGCCGCCGTCGCCCCAGCGCTATTCCCGGAAATGCAGGCGCGCGGCGCCAAGCCGGGCGATCTGGTAGCGCTGCTGTCGGCCTCCGGGGCGATGGCAGAAACGATTCCCCCAAGTATCGTTCTTCTCACCATCGGGTCGGTGACCGGCGTCTCGATCGCCGCGCTGTTCACGGGGGGGATGCTACCGGCCGCGGTGGGAGCGGGCATGCTAATGGTGGTCGCCTTCCTCCGTTCGCGCGGCGAGAACCTGGAGGGGGTGCGCCGCGCGCCCCTGCGGGACGTGGCGCGCAGATTCCTGATCGCGGTGCCGGCGCTGATCCTGCCGTTCGTCATCCGCTTCGCCGTGGTCGACGGGGTTGCCACCGCGACGGAGGTCTCGACCATCGGCATCGTCTATACGGTGCTGGTCGGCCTGCTGGTCTATCGCCAGTTCGACTGGCGGCGGGTCTACCCGATGCTGGTCGAAACGGCCGCGCTGTCCGGCGCGATCATGATCATCATCGGGACGGCGACGGCAATGGCCTGGGCGCTCACGCAATCGGGATTCGCGCAGGAACTCGTCACGCTCATGGCGGCAATGCCAGGCGGGAAGATAGGATTCCTTGCCGTTTCCATTCTGCTGTTCGGTGTGCTGGGCAGCGTGCTGGAGGGTATTCCGGCGATTGTCCTGTTCGGCCCTCTGCTGTTTCCCGCGGCGCGCGCTCTCGGGGTAAACGAGGTCCACTATGCGATGGTCGCGATCCTGGCGATGGGACTGGGACTGTTCGCGCCGCCGTTCGGGGTCGGGTTCTACGTGGCGTGCGCAATCGGTCACGTCGCCCCCGACGAGGCGATGGGGCGCATGTGGCCGTATCTCGCCGCGCTCCTCGCCGCGGTGATCCTGGTCGCGGCGATTCCCTGGCTTTCCATCGGGTTCCTCTAATTTCCTCCGATCTCTCTGCGATATCCAGCCGCATGGGGATGAAGCGGGTTCCCTACGCGGTTCTGTTGCAAGCGCCGGATCGGGCCATGGCGATCCTTCGAAGCCATCCAACTCACCACCATGGAATGGGTAGACTGGTTCGCCAACCGCAGACTTCTTGAGCCCATCGGCAACATCCCGCCCGCCGAAGCCGAGCACCGCTACTACGCCGTGATCGAAAAACTCCCCATGGCGGTCTGACTCAAACAAAGTCGCCTCCGACAAACCCCGGGGGGTTCCCCCTGTGTCAAAGGAGTTGTCGCCCGGATAGGATCGGGACCTCAGGGGGTGATGGAAGGTAACTGCCCAGGTCTCCCCCGGGGCTTTAACGGACGATCGGGGCTGATTCGGCTGCGGATCCACAAAATCTGTGCCGACCGTCCGTTAGCCCCCCCGGCGGAGACCTGGGCAGTTAGGCCAGAAGTAACGAACTGGCCTCCTGGTACGCATAAGCGGACAAAGCTGGAACGGGCCGGGCGGACAATGGAGGCGGATCAAGTGGTTGCGGCATGGGAGGCGGCTCCTCCCTTTGCGGGCCGG
>Ga0207933_1002285_pt1 | contig 12691 bp, 13 predicted proteins | sample NGESurdeep092012_4_FD_184488 | JGI IMG/M metagenome (GOLD analysis project Ga0207933, IMG submission 184488) | Arctic peat soil microbial communities from Barrow, Alaska - NGEE Surface sample F53-3 deep-092012 (SPAdes) | ecosystem: Environmental > Terrestrial > Soil > Wetlands > Peat ... | reverse complement strand
GACGGCAAATTAGTCGCTTGCGGCGCGCTGGAGCCTAAATTCTGGTCGTCCTTCGCGACGGCCATCGGGTTAGCGCCGGAATTCATCGACGACCGGCGCGATCCGAAAGCAACGCGCGACGCGGTGGCAAAATTAATTGCGGCGCGCACGTCGGATGAGTGGCGGCCGATTTTCGCCGTTGCGGATTGTTGCACGACCATACTGGTTCCGCTGGAGGACGCCTTGCGCGATCCGCATTTCGTCGGGCGTGGCCTGTTCGATCACAAGGCGGAAAGCGATTCTGGAAAAATCATTCCCGCTTTGCCGCTGCCGATTGCGCCGGAGTTCCGCGATAGACCGGGCGCAAAAAAGGCACCGAGGCTCGGCTAGAGGAATTCCCCGCGCATCAAACGCGGTTGAGCGCTCGCGGGTGCTACGCCCTCACGCATCAATGCGCGGCGCAAGGGCGCAATGCGGTCGATCATATAAAGCCCAAGCCCGCGCATGCCTTGGACCGGCAGAAAATCGGTCAGCAGTGTGCGATTGAGCAGGTCGATAGCGAGCGTGCGGCTGCCGACGTCGGCGCGGCGCATTCTGTCGTATGCCGCGAGCACTTCCGCGCCACCGACATCTCGGCCGTCGCGCTGTGCCGCAATGGCGAGTTCGCCGATGGTTGCGGCGTCGCGCAGGCCGAGATTGAGACCTTGTGCGCCGATTGGCGGGATCAAATGCGCCGCTTCGCCCACCAGCGCGATGCGCTTGTCGGCAAACTTGCGCGCGGTCGCGATACTCAGCGGAAACAGCCCGCGCCCGGTCTCGACCTCGATCTTGCCCAGGATGGAATGCGAGGCGCGTTCGATCTCCGCCGAGAGATCAACATCGTCGAGTGCGGCGATATCATCCGCGTCCAGCGGATCGAGCACCCAGACCAAGCTCGAGCGCTGACCCGGCAATGGCACCAGTGTGAACGGACCATTGGGCGTATGAAATTCAAACGAAGTGTCGCGGTGCGGCCGCGAATGTTTGAGTGAGACGGTCAGGGCAACTTGTTTGTAGTCGCGCTCGTCGGTCGCAATACCGGCGGCGGCACGGCATAGTGAGTGCCGTCCATCCGCGGCGATCACCAGCGGCGCATGCAGTGAACCGCCGCTCTTCAATGTCAACGCGTCCGCGTTTTCGTTTGGCTCAATCGCTGCAACCTCGTCCTTGATCATGCGCAACGTTGGCAAAGCGCGGGCGCGCTGTTCGAGAGCCGCCACCAGAAGCCGGTTCTCAATATTGTAGCCAAAAGCATCGAGATTGATTTCACCCGCTTCGAATTTCACCTCCGGCGCGCGCAACAGCCGCCCGGTGTCGTCGATGATACGCATAATTTTCAGCGGCGCGGCCTGCGCGGCGCACAGATCCCACACGCCCAAAGTTTCCAGCGCGGTGACGGAACCTGCGAGCAGGGCGGTTGTGCGGTTGTCGGTTTGCGCCGGGCGTTTTCCCACCAGCACGGTGGCGACGCCCGCGCAGGCCAAGGCGATCGCGGCGGTCAGCCCCGCCGGCCCTCCGCCGACCACGATGGCGCTTGGTTTTTTGTCCTGTTTATCCGGCATCAAAACGCCCATTCCTATGGCTTTAACCGATTAGCACGCGCTGCGGAAACCACGCCAGCGGCTTCCGGTACACCCGTTTGGCGCAATGCGCTAAGCCTTAACCCGATGACCGACGCCACCGAACATGGCCTTTCGCATCTAACGCCCGCAGCCTCCCGGCTGGGCGCGGCTTTTGCGCGGCCGAAGGTGCTGGCAGTGATCTGCGTGATCGTGCTCGCGGGGCTGGGCTGGCTGGCGCTCGGACTGATGGTATCGGGCGCGTCCGCGTACGACGCCTTGTGCAAGCCGTTGATCGGGGGCGCCTGGAGTCGAACGAGTTTCGCAATCGTTGCATCGATGTGGAGCGTCATGACGCTCGCCATGATGCTGCCGAGCGCGGCGCCGATGATTCTCACGTACGCCGAAATCGCCGACACCGCCGCGCGCAAAGGCGAGCCCATCGTCTCGCCGTTCATACTGGCCGCCGGCTATATGCTGGTCTGGCTTGGCTTTGCCGCCGCTGCCACGTTGGCGCAATTTACGCTTACACATGCCGCGCTGCTCGATGCCGGCATGGGTCCGGCGAGCGGCTGGTTCTCCGGCGTTCTCTTTATCGCCGCCGGCGCCTATCAATTTTCCACGCTCAAGCATGCTTGCCTCACGCAGTGCCAGCGCCCGTTCCCGTTTTTCTTCACCCATTGGGCAAGCACGCCGCGCGGCGTGTTCAGGCTGGGCCTTATGCAGGGTCTCTATTGCGTTGGCTGCTGCTGGGCGATGATGCTGTTGATGTTCGCGCTCGGCGTTATGAATGTGCTCTGGATGGTAGCACTCGGCGCGGTGATGACGATGGAGAAAATCGGGACCGGCAGGCGTTTCACGCACACCCTAGGCGTCATGCTGATCGCAGCAGGGGCGGTCTTCGTGCTGTGGCCGCTGCGTCCAATTTGAGTTAGACAAAGAAAAGGCCGGGAGGAATGCGTTGAGTGAAAGTTGGACATTAAAAGGCGAGATGGCGCTGTCGTGCAGTTGCACGGTGTTCTGCCCCTGCGTGCTCTCGCTCGGCGATCATCCGCCGACCGAAGACCGCTGCCAGACCTGGGCCGGCATCCGCATCGACGACGGGCACGTCGAGAACGAAGATTTGTCCGGGCTGAAAGTCGGGCTGATGATGGACCTGCCGGGCATCATGTCGCGCGGCAACTGGACCGCGGCTTTGTTCGTCGACGACAAGGCCTCCGCCATGGCCGTGAAGGGCCTCACCCGCATCTTCACCGGCCGCGTTGGCGGTACCACGCATCTGCTGTCGATTTTGGTCGGGCAATTCCTCGGTGTGCGTCAGGTACCGATCACCTACGAGACCCAAGGCGACACCCGCATCGTGCGCATCGAGAAATATGTCGATGGCGCCATCACGCCCGTTCGCGGCAAGGAACAAGGCAACGTCGTGATCCGCAACAGCGAATACTGGATCGGCCCGGATGTAATCGTCGCACGCGCCGACAAGTCGCGGTTTCGCGGCTTTGGGCGCAATTGGAATTTGGCCGGTCGTTCGTGCGAGATCGTCAAATTGGACTGGGGCAACCAATAACTCTCCTTCGCGCCTTCGCGGTTCATATTTTTACCGCCTGCGGCGCGGCGCTGGCGTTGCTGGCGATTATTCTGGCCACCGGCGAACACTGGGCCGGCATGTTCTTTTTTCTGGGCATGGCGCTCATCATCGATGGCCCGCTGGCGCGCGAATTCAAGGTCGCGGAAGTTCTGCCGCGCTGGTCGGGCGAGACGCTCGACCTGATCGTCGATTTCACCACCTATGTTTTCGTGCCGGCCTATGCGATTGCCGCCAGCGGACAGTTACCAAATGCGTTGGCAATTCCGGCCGGCATTGTGGTCGTCATCAGCGGCGCGCTTTATTTCGCCGACCGGCAGATGAAGACCGCCGACAATTACTTCCGCGGCTTTCCGGCGCTGTGGAATCTCGCCGCCTTCTATCTCTATCTGCTGGAGCCGCCGCCCTGGCTTGCCGCCGCAGCGGTCGTTGTGCTGGCCGTCTTGAGTTTTGCTCCTATCAAGTTTGTGCATCCGTTGCGCGTGAGGCACATGCGCGTCATCAATATCGCATTGCTTGTCGTGTGGGCCGTGCTGGCGGCGCTCGCCATCATCTCCAATCTCAATCCCGGGCCTTATGTGATTTGGCCGCTGGTTGCGATCGCGATTTATTTTTTCGCCGCCGGCCTGTTGCGCAGGACGGCGTGATCGTGCTGATTTCTTTCTGAACTATCCTGGAGATTTTTATGCCACGACCCGTTCTTCTGATTGCTGGCGGCAGCCGCGGCATTGGCGCTTCGACCTGCATCATGGCGGGACAGCGTGGCTATGATGTCGCGGTTAACTATCGCAGCAATGCCAAGGCCGCGGCCGGCGTCGTCGACGCGGTGAAAGCCTCAGGCGGCAAAGCCATCGCGATCCAGGGCGACATGATCGACGAGGCCACCATTGAGCGCGTGTTTGACGAAGCCGCAAAAGCGCTCGGCCCGATCACGCATTTTGTTCACAGCGCCGGCATCGGCGGAAAGAATTCCAAGCTCGAAGACGCTAGCGCCGCGACCATCCGCGAAGTGCTCGACGTCAATCTCTATGGCGGATTGCTCTGCGCGCGCGCAGCGGTGCGCCGCATGTCGACCACCAAAGGTGGGCCGGGTGGGTCGATTGTGCTGCTGTCCTCGATCGCCAGCGTTACCGGCGGCGCCGGCGAATACGTGTTCTACGCTGCCGCCAAAGGCGGCGTTGATGCACTCACCAACGGGCTGGCGCGCGAAGTGGCGAAAGAGGGCATTCGAGTCAATGCCATCCGCCCCGGACCGATTGTCACCGAGATCCACCCGCCGGGCCGGTTGGAACGCATCACCCCCATGCTGCCCATGGGCCGCCCCGGCCAGCCGGACGAGGTTGCCGAGGCGATCTTGTTTCTGCTGTCGGACGCCGCGTCTTATGTCAGCGGTGCCGTTTTGAATGTTTCAGGTGCGAGATAGATACCTTGTGTTCGGCGGCAGGCTGCCTATGATCCCCGCCGAAACCCACCCAACAACAAACTGAATCTTTTGAAGGAGTGAAACCATGGTTGCGGCAGTGCGAGTCCATAAGCCCGGCGGTCCCGAAGCCTTGGTCTTCGAGGACGTCCAGATTCCGGCGCCAGGCCAGGGCCAGATCAAAATCAAGCAGCACGCCGCAGGCGTCAATTTCATCGACGTCTATTTCCGCATGGGCATGTATCCGTCGCCCGTCGGCTCGCCATTCATTGCCGGCAATGAAAGCGCCGGCGAGATCATCGCGGTCGGCCCCGGCGTCACTGATCTCAAAGTCGGCGACCGCGTCGCCTATGTCGGCCCACTCGGCGGTTACGCGGCGGAGCGCGTGTTCAACGCCGACCGCGCGGTCAAGCTGCCCGACAACATCAGCTACGAACAGGCTGCCGGCATGATGCTCAAGGGGATGACGGTGCAGTATTTGCTCAACCGCACCTACAAAGTCGGCAAGGGCACCATCTGCCTCATCCACGCCGCAGCAGGCGGCGTCGGCCTGATCGCCTGCCAGTGGGCCAATCATCTCGGCGCCACCGTGATTGGCACCGTCGGCTCCAAGGAAAAGGCCGAACTTGCCAAGAAAAACGGCGCGCACCACACGATTCTTTATCGCGATGAGGATTTCGTCGCGCGGGTGAAGGAAATCACCAGCGGCAAACTGTGCGACGTGGTCTATGACGGCATCGGCAAGGACACATTCCCGGCCTCGCTCGATTGCTTGCACCCGCTTGGCTATTTCGTCAGCTTCGGCAGCGCCTCGGGCCAGATCGAGGCCTTCAACATCAACATTCTGCAAACCAAGGGCTCTTTGTTCGCCACGCGACCGACACTCAACCACTACGCCGCCAAGCGTAACGACCTGGTCGATATGTCCAACGACCTGTTCAAGGTGGTGGGCTCCGGTGCGGTGAAGATTCCGACCCACGCTTACGCACTCAAGGACGCGGCCCAGTCACACAAGGACTTGGAAAGCCGCAAAACCACGGGTTCGGTCATCTTGGTTCCCTAGACCGAGAGGGTCGCGGCCGGCCGCGAGTACATTCGCCGTTGCTGGTCGCGCTTTACGGCTACTCGACCTATCGCGGGAACTGATGACAGACGCCATCAAGCCTTGGGGCCGGATATCCACCATTGCCCTCGCGGTCGCGGCTTTGCTGGCCGGGCAACTGGCTGCGCTCATCGCGCTCACGTTCTGGTACGGCCGGGGCATTGGCCATTTACCGAATTTCAGCGGCGACGGCGCCGCCATAACCGTCATCATCGCGGTCTCAACGCCGGTCGAAGTCGGGCTGCTATGGCTATTCGCGCGCGGTGTGAGCAACAACGCCGCTACCTATCTCGGACTGATTTGGCCGCGCCGCAGCGAAATTGCTTTTGGCGTGACCGCCATGGTGACCCTGATGATTGCCGGCGACGTGCTGAGTTGGCTGCTCGGCCGTCCTTTCGTGACACCGTTCCAGGTCGACATCTACACGACCGCTAGCGCCGGCGGCTGGCTGCTCTGGCTGTGGTTAGCCATCACGGTTGCAACGCCGATCGGCGAAGAAATTATCTTCCGGGGCTTTCTGTTTCGTGGCTGGCTCAAGTCGCCGCGCGATGTCTGGCCTGTTATCATGGCCACCTCTTTCCTGTGGGCGATCATTCATCTGCAATATGATTGGTACGTGATCGGCCAGATATTCGTGTTCGGCCTGCTGCTCGGATGGATGCGCTGGGCGACCGGCTCTGTCATTCTCACCATCCTGTTGCACGCGCTGATCAATACCGAAGGCATGCTGGAAACCGTTGTGGACGTGAAATGGCTGATGTAAATCCGGCGGTGCTCGGTGCGCGCGCCGAAACCACGAGAGCGTCAAAGTAACGCGGCGATTTTCGCAAAGGCCGGATGCGTGTTGAGCCTGCCCGGTAGCCGTGGCATGCCGACCACGCCGTCGCCGTGCGCGAAGCGCGCGATGCTGGCGACGGTGTCCTCAAGCTCAACCGGATTGCGCTCGCTCTCGCTCACGACGATAGCGGCGACTTTGAGGTGATGCGCCGTCAGCACGTCGAGCGCCGTGAGCGTGTGGCTGATGGTGCCGAGATAGCCACCGACCACCAGCACAATCGGAATCCGCAATGCCGCCATCCAATCGAGTACGGTGCGCTCGGCATCGAGCGGCACCATGATGCCGCCGACGCCCTCGATGAACAACATGCCTTTCGCTGCGGCGATTTCTTGGCAGCTGAAGTCGATCAATTTACCAAAATCGATACTGCGGCCTTCGCGCGCGGCGGCGAGATCGGGCGAGAGTGGCGCGCGAAAGCGCCAAGGCGCTATGCGCTCGATGGTGCCTGCATCGATTGGGCTCCCGAGCGCGTGCAGCAGCACCGCAGGATCGGATGTCTCAACCACGGAAGTGTCGTAACCGCTCACCACGGGCTTGAGCGCATGCACGGCCTGGCCTGCCTCACGCATGTAACGGATGAGCCCGGCGGTGACGAAGGTCTTACCGATGTCAGTGCCGGTTGAGGTGACGAAATAGGCGCTCATCAGTTTAAGACCCGCTCACGCACGAGATCGGCGAGCCGAACAATGTCTTCATCGGGATGTTGCGCTGTGAAGGTCAGCCGCAAACGCGACGTACCGGCCGGCACCGTGGGCGGCCGGATGGCGGCGGCGAGATAGCCCTCATCGGCCAGCATTTGCGAAGCGGCGAGCGTCGCTTCTTCGTCGCCAACGATCACCGGCACGATCGGGCTTTGCGCCTCGGGCAGTCCGGCGCGCTTTGTGAAGGCTTTCGCCTTGCGCACCGGCAGCGCCGCGTAACCCGGCTCGCGTTCGATCAGATCGAGCGCGGCAATAGCCGCGGCAACGCATGCCGGCGGCAGCCCGGTCGAGTAAATCAATGTACGCGCCCGATTGCGGATCAGGTCGATCACCGCCGCCGAGGCGCACAAATAACCGCCGTAGGAGCCGACCGCTTTCGACAGCGTTCCCATCTGCAACGGCACGGGAATATGCATATTGCCGTTAAAGCTCGAGCCGCGTCCGCCGCCGACCACGCCCAGCCCGTGGGCGTCGTCCGACATCAACCATGCGTCGTGTTCAATGGCGAGCGCATGCAATTCACCGAGCGGCGCCAGATCGCCGTCCATGGAGAATACGCCATCGGTGATGATGAGCGCATGATCGTGGTCGGCGCGATGCGTCGTCAACAGTTCGCGTGCGTGTTCCACATCGTTGTGGCGGAAGGTCATCACCTTGCCGCGCGACAATTGCGCGCCGGCGAACAGACAAGCGTGCGACAGCTCGTCCGCCAGCACCAGCCCGTCGCGCCGGATCAGCACCGGGATGATACCGGCATTGGCCAGATATCCTGAGCCGAACACGACGGCTGCTTCAGTCTGCTTGATGCGGGCGAGGCGGGCTTCCAGTTGTGCATATAGCGGGTGATTGCCAGTAACCAGCCGCGAGGCGCCCGAGCCCGCGCCGTATTGCGCGAGCGCGGCCATGGCCGCCTGCTTGGTAGCCGGGTGCTGGGTCAGATTGAGATAATCGTTGCAGGAAAACGACAGCAGCCGCTTGCCGCCGCGCTCGACCCAGATGCCATGCTCGCGCACGGTCTCGGTCAGCGCGCGGCGCAGATGCCGGCGCTGCAGGTCGTCGAGCTTGGCTTGCGCGAAGGCGTCGAGCGATTGCATGGTGACCTTGGATAGCACAACAGGCAAAATGTCCGCCACGACGGGACGAGGAATGTGCAAAATGGTGGGCAATACCGGCAAAACGAGTGAACCTCCGGGCTGGTATGCCGAAGGCTTCGAGCACATCTGGCTACCTTATGCCCAGATGAAAACGGCATCGCCGCCGCTGCAGGTCGTGCGCACGGAGGGCTCGCGCATCGTGCTGGCCGATGGCCGCGAACTCATCGACGGCGTGGCGAGCTGGTGGACCGCCTGCCACGGTTATAATCAGCCCGCGATCCGCCATGCGGTGACGAAACAACTCAAGCAGATGCCGCATGTGATGTTCGGCGGTCTGGCGCACGAGCCGGCGCTCACGCTGGCGCGGCGGCTCTCGCAATTGCTACCGGGCGATCTGACGCGGGTGTTCTTTTCGGATTCAGGTTCGGTCGCGATCGAAGTCGCGCTCAAGATGGCGGCGCAATATTGGATCAACCAAGGCCAGCGCGAACGTACTCGGTTCATCGCATTCAAGGACGCCTATCACGGCGATACCAGCGGCGCGATGGCGGTCAGCGACCCGCATGCTGGAATGCATGCCATCTATGGCGGATTGATACCGCAACATATCGTCGCCGATTTGCCACTTGGCGAAGCCGAAATTGCGGCGCTCGATACTTTAATGGCGCGCCATGCGGGCGAAATCGCCGGCATTATCGTCGAGCCGCTGGTGCAGGGTGCCGGCGGCATGAAATTCCACGATGCGAGAGTGCTCAAGCATTTGCGCGCGCTCGCTGACGAACACGGCGTGCTGCTGATTTTCGACGAAGTTTTCACCGGCTTTGGCCGCACTGGAAGCATGTTTGCCTGCGAGCAAGCCGGCATCTTGCCGGACATCATTGCGCTCTCAAAAGCGCTCACCGGCGGCACGCTGCCGTTGGCGGCAACCATAGCCGGCAAAAAAGTCTTCGACGCTTTCTGGTCGGAAGATCCGTCGAAAGCGCTGATGCATGGGCCGAGCTATATGGCCAATGCACTCGCTTGCGCCGCCGCCAACGCCTCGCTGGATCTGTTCGAGAGCGAGCCGCGGTTGCAACAGGTCGCCGACATTTCCTCTGCTTTGTTGCAAGGTCTGGCGCCGTGCCGCGAGCTGGCCGGCGTCAAAGACATGCGCGTCAAGGGCGCCATCGGTGTCGTCGAGATGGATGCCATCGAGAATCTCGATCGTCTGCGCGCGCGCTTTGTGGAGGAGGGCGTCTTCGTGCGCCCTTTTGGAAACATCATCTATCTCACTCCCGCGTTCACCATCGCATCCGACGAACTTAAAACGCTGACCGACGCTGTCGTGAAAATTGCGCGCACAATAAAATCCTAGGGAGAATCCATGGCGCTCTATTCCGGTCCGGTGGTCGACACCCACCATCACATATGGCAGCGCAAGGACATATCGTGGCTGGCTGATCCGCCGGTCCCGCGAATGTTCGGCGACTATTTCGGCCTGCGCCGCGACTACCCGGTCGAGGAATGGATCAACGACATCGTGCCGCAGGGCGCCACCAAATCAGTGCATGTCACCGCCATGTGGGCCCCCACGCGCGCGCTTGACGAAACGCGTTGGTTGCAATCGGTCGCGGACAAACATGGCTTCCCGCACGGCATCGTCTGCAATGCGAACCTTGCCGACATCGGCGCGGCGCTCAAGGAACAGAAGCAATTTCCCAATCTTCGCGGCGTGCGGCAGATGCTCTATTGGGAACCCAACCCGGTCCGCCAGGCAGCGAGCCGGGCGGACTATTGCAATGATCCTGATTTTCGCCGCGGCTTCGCGCTGCTGGAAAAACTCGATCTGCACTTCGAATTGCAGGTCTATCCAGGACAGGCGAAATACGCGGTTGAGCTGATCAAGGCGTTTCCCAACATACGCATGATCCTGGTGCACGCCGGTATGCTGACCGCACTCACGCCGCAGGCCATCGACGATTGGCGCGCAGCGCTCACCGCAATGGCGGCGTTTCCAAATCTACATGTCAAGATTTCGGGGCCGGGTATGTTCACCGGCGGCGTAAAATACCCGCACGCGCGTCAATGGACCCGCGACGTCATCCAGATTTTCGGCACCGAGCGCACAATCTATGGCAGCAATTTCCCGCTTGAGAAATTACACGCCAGCTACGAGGATTTCTTCGCGATCTATCGCAAGGTGATGTCGGAATATTCCGACGCCGAACAGCGCAAGGTATTCCACGACAATGCGGTGAAGTTTTACCGGCTTTGATGTTCAGCGGTAGATGTATTGGATCCGTCGAGTCGATGGTTCAACGAGTACCGGCTGGCTGTTTACGTAAGCATAGTCGTAGTCGGAGCCGGGCACGGGGGCGAGCGCGGTGTCCTCCGGCAAACCGGCGCCTTCCACCACTTCGCCGTTGAGATAGACCGGTGCGACTGGATGGCTGACCACGTAACTCTGGACCGTTTGCGGCGGATTAAGCGCGAGCGGTGGCCCAGCCGGTGGCACAATCAGAGTGCCAGAAATCGTCGGCGCAGCGACCGCGCTGCCCACGGTGTCAACCTGCTGATAGGTGACCGGCGGCATGGTTTGAATGGTCTCGGCAACAGCAAGTGATCGGCCGGACAACGTCGCCATCAAATATTGCGAGTAAGCCCAGCCCTGCCTGCCGTTATAACTCACCTGGCACCACAGACTGCCCTGAATGCAGCCCATGACAGTCGCCATCCCGCGATAAGGAATGGCGCCGACAACGCTGTACTGCGGTCCCGGACCGGAACGAATGTTGAGTGGTGTGACTGCCGCACCGATGGTTGCCGCCGTTGCGGTACCCGATAACATCACTGCCGACAGAGCGGCGAGAATAAATTTTCGTTTGGTCTGCATGACCCATGGCCTCCATGATGATGGATGCCTAGGTAACGCTCTGCCTGCTCGGCTGTTCCGGATTCGGGTGGGGATGTTCGAGAACTATGGTTCCGCGATCAGAATCCGACCACAGTTCCGTGCAGGTCATATTCGTCGGCGCGCTCAATTTTCACTGTGGCGATTTCGCCGACACGCAATGGACGTTTGCTCGCCACGTAGACAGCGCCGTCGATCTCCGGCGCGTCGGCCATCGAGCGACCCTTCGACACTGTCGGACCGACTGAATCGATAATGACCTGCTGGCGCGTGCCGACTTTGCGTTTGAGCCGCCGCGTTGAAATCTTCTGCTGCGCATGCATGAAGCGGTGCCAGCGGTCTTCCTTCACATCGTCAGGCACCGGCGCGGCAAGATCGTTGGCTATGGCGCCGCGCACCGGCTCATATTTGAAGCAACCGACGCGATCGAGCGCGGCTTCTTCCAGCCACTGCAGCAGATACTCGAAATCCGCATCGGTCTCACCCGGAAAACCGACGATGAAGGTCGAACGCAGCGTGATGCCGGGACATATTTCGCGCCAGCGAGCGATGCGCTCCAGCGTCTTGGCCTGCGCGGCGGGGCGTTTCATGCGCTTGAGCACTTCGGGCGCGGCGTGCTGGAACGGAATGTCGAGATAGGGAAGAATTTTGCGCTCGGCCATCAGCGGAATGACGTCGTCGACGTGGGGATAGGGATAGACATAATGCAGCCGAACCCAGACGCCGAGTTCACCCAGCGCTGCGCTCAGGTCGATAAACTTCGCGGGCAGTTCCTTGCCGCGCCATGGGCTCGCGGCATATTTGATGTCGAGCCCGTAGGCCGAGGTGTCCTGCGAGATCACCAGTAGTTCTTTCACACCGGCGGCGACCAGTTTTTCCGCCTCGCGCATCACGTCACTGGCTGGACGCGACACCAGATCGCCGCGCAGGCGCGGGATGATGCAAAAGGTGCAACGGTTGTTGCAGCCTTCGGAAATTTTCAGATAGGCGTAGTGCCGCGGCGTCAGTTTGATGCCTTCCGGCGGCACCAGATCGAGGAACGGATCATGCAATGGCGGCAGCACGCGGTGCACGGCGTCGACCACGCTCTCATATTGCTGCGGGCCGGTAATCGCCAGCACGTCCGGGTAAGCGGCCGAAATGCTTTCGGGCTCCGCGCCCATGCAGCCGGTCACGATGACCTTGCCGTTTTCTTTCAGCGCGCCGCCGATAGCAGCGAGCGATTCCGCCTTGGCGCTATCGAGAAAGCCGCAGGTGTTGACGATGACCAGATCGGACCCGACGTGATCGCGCGACAGCTCGTAGCCTTCCGCGCGGAGGCGCGTGACGATGCGTTCGCTATCGACCAGCGCCTTCGGGCAACCGAGCGAAACAAAGCTCACTTTGGGCGCGGCGGATTTTTTGTCGGGATCGAGCATGCGGCATGGAGCTAACCGCGAACGCCCTTCAGTGCAAGGCCGGCGGCCTTAGCGATTACGCAA
>Ga0207933_1002284_pt1 | contig 12698 bp, 13 predicted proteins | sample NGESurdeep092012_4_FD_184488 | JGI IMG/M metagenome (GOLD analysis project Ga0207933, IMG submission 184488) | Arctic peat soil microbial communities from Barrow, Alaska - NGEE Surface sample F53-3 deep-092012 (SPAdes) | ecosystem: Environmental > Terrestrial > Soil > Wetlands > Peat ... | reverse complement strand
GGTCCAGCGGGAGGACGACACCGAGGAGGCCATCGAGCGTCGTCTGGAGCTCTACGAGCGCCAGACCGCCCCGCTCATCGAGTGGTACCGGGACCGCAACCAGCTGGAATCGGTGCCGGGCACCGGATCGCCCGACGCCGTGACCCGCCGGATGGTCAAGGTGATCGAGCAGCGCCGGGGGAAGAAGGGCGGTTGGCCGACGTGAGGCACTCTCTACGCTGATGGGATGACGGACAGCCCCACGAGGGGTCAGCCCCACACCCCGGGCGACCCTCCCACCTCGACAGACAGCAGCAGCACGGACGACAGCGGCAACGGGAGACGCAGGGCACGATGAGACGAAATGCCGAAGAGCTGGCCAAGATGCGCCGGGCCGGCCGGGTGGTGGCGGAGATCCACGAAGCCACCCGGGAGGCCATCAAGCCCGGGGTGACCACCGCCGACATCGACCGGGTGGCCCGCCAGGTACTGGACAAGCGCGGGGCCGGCTCCAACTTCCTCAACTACCACGGCTTCCCCGCCGTGATCTGCACCTCCCCGAACTCCATGATCGTGCACGGCATCCCGTCCGAGGAGGTCGTCCTCGAGGAGGGGGACATCATCTCGGTGGACTGCGGGGCCATCATCGAGGGCTACCACGGCGACGCCGCCTATACCACCGGGGTGGGCGAGGTCTCGGACGAGGCCACCCGGCTGATGGAGGTCACCGAGCGGAGCCTGTTCGCCGGGATCGACCAGCTCCGGGCGGGCAACCGCCTCCACGAGGTGGGACGGGCCGTGCAGGAGGTGGCCGAGGCGGCCGGATTCTCGGTGGTCCGTGAGTATGTCGGCCATGCCATCGGCACGGCCATGCACGAGGAGCCCCAGGTCCCCAACTACTGGCCCGGTTCCGGCGGCCCCACGCTCAAGACAGGGATGGTCTTCGCCGTCGAGCCCATGGTCAACGCCGGTTCGGCGGGGACCCTCCAGCTGGACGACGGCTGGAGTGTGGTGACGGCCGACGGGCGGCTGTCGGCCCATTTCGAGCACACCATCGCCGTGACCGACGACGGACCGGAGGTGTTCACGGTTCTGTGACCCCCGGCCCCGGGCCTGGGGTCGAACCGGGGCGGAGCCGGGGATCCGGCCGACCCAGGCCACCCCGTCCGGGGCCGATCAGGGGTCGGACTGGCAATTTGGCGTCAACGGGCTAAACTGGTCGTTCGGCTGGCCACGGTTGTGTGGTGGCGTGCCGATTCCGCTCCTGGTGGTGCTCCTCTGGTGTGCCCCCGATTGCGGTGCGGACCGACGACGACCTGGTCGTTCGTGACGCACGCTCGGCCCCGGCCGAGCGGACCAGATCCAAAGACTATTGAGGAGATTCACCTGCCCAAGCCCAAGGAAGATGCCATCGTGCTGGAGGGCACGGTCGTGGAGCCGCTCCCCAACGCCATGTTCCGCGTGGAGCTCGAGAACGGCCACAAGGTGTTGGCTCACAGTTCCGGAAAGATGCGGATGCACCGCATCCGGATCCTTCCCGGTGACAAGGTACAAGTGGAGATCACCCCATACGACCTGGCCCGGGGCCGGATCACCTACCGGTACAAGTAGTCCGGTCCACCCCGATCCGGGGCCGGGACGGCGGATCGCCTGATGGTGGCCCACCGGGTGGCAGTGGTGGCGGCAGAGGCGGGACCAGCAGTACGACATGCAGTGCAGTACGAGGCTCGAGGCAGCACGGGTCTCACCAGTGAACGACCAAGGACGACAACGTGAAGGTTCGACCCAGCGTCAAGCCGATGTGTGAGAAGTGCAAAGTGATCCGCCGGCACCGGCGGGTCATCGTCATCTGCGAAAACCCGCGCCACAAGCAGCGCCAGGGTTGATGCACGTGGATCAGGCGTAAGAGAGAAGGAAGCAACGTGGCCCGCATTTCAGGCGTGGACATCCCCCGTGAGAAGCGGTTGGAGATCTCCCTCACCTACATCTTCGGCATCGGCCGGACCACCTCACAGCGGATCTGTGACGAGACCGAGACCAGCCGGGACACCCGGGTTCGGGACCTCACCGACGAAGAGGTGACCCGGCTGCGCAACTACATCGACGCCAATCTGCAGGTGGAGGGCGATCTCCGCCGCGACGTGTCCCAGGACATCAAGCGGAAGATGGAGATCGGTTGCTACCAGGGCATCCGGCACCGCAAGGGGCTCCCGGTCCACGGACAGCGGACCCATACCAACGCACGCACCCGTAAGGGACCGAAGAAGACGGTCGCCGGAAAGAAGAAGGTTCGCAAGTAATGGCCAAGACCACCAAGCCGGCCGCCGGGGCACGACGCCCTCGCAAGCGCGAGCGCAAGAACATCACCTTCGGGGTGGCGCACATCAAGAGTTCGTTCAACAACACCATCGTCTCCATCGCCGATCCCGAGGGCAACGTGCTGGCCTGGGCCTCGGCCGGCAACGTGGGCTTCAAGGGCTCCCGCAAGTCCACCCCGTTCGCCGCCCAGCTGGCCGCCGAACAGTGCGCCAAGAAGGCCATGGAGCACGGTGTGCGCCGGGTCGACGTACTGGTCCGTGGCCCCGGCTCCGGGCGTGAGACCGCCATCCGCTCGCTGGCCGCCGCCGGCATCGAAGTGGCCGGCATCAAGGACGTCACCCCGATTCCCCACAACGGCTGCCGCCCCAAGAAGCGGCGTCGGGTCTAGGGCCGGGGACGAAGGGAAACCAAGGAACTCATATGGCTCGTTACACCGGACCCGTGTGCCGCCTCTGTCGGCGTGAGCGCACCAAGCTCTTCCTGAAGGGGGAGCGCTGCTATTCGATGAAGTGCCCCGTCTCCGAGGCGGTGACCGACCGCCACAGCCGCGCCTACCCTCCCGGGGAGCACGGCCGTGACCGGATGCGTCAGGGCTCGGAGTACCTGGGCCAGCTGCGGGAGAAGCAGAAGGCCCGCCGAATCTACGGACTGCTCGAGCGGCAGTTCCACAACCTCTACGTGGAGGCCAGCCGGGCCCCCGGCATCACCGGCGAGAACCTCCTCCGCATGCTCGAGCAGCGCCTCGACAACGTGGCCTTCCGGGCCGGGTGGGGGGCCAGCCGGTCTCAGGCTCGCCAGTTCGTCCGCCACGGTCACGTGCTGGTCAACGGCAAGCGGGTCACCATTCCCAGCTACCGGGTGCGCCAGGGCGACGTGGTCGCCCTCAAGCCCTCCTCCCGGGAGTTGTTCCACGTCCGTCGCAACATGGACACCCTCGATCGGCAGCTTCCGCCCTGGCTGGAGGCGGTCGGGGACCGGTTCGAGGTCCGGGTGTTCTCGCTGCCGCTGCGGGAGCACATCGACGAGCCGGTGCAGGAGCAGCTCATCGTCGAGCTCTACTCCAAGTAGCCGAATAGCCGAACCCACCGGCCGTCCACCCCGACGGCCTGCACCACCCACCACCGACCGAATCCGCACGACCACCACCGACACCGCGCACCAGACTGCCGAGGAGCCCTGATCAGCATGCTCATCATCCAACGACCCACCGTCGAGTCCATCGGTGAAGAAGAGGACAACCGCCAGCGGTTCGCCGTCGGACCGCTCGATCCGGGCTTCGGCCACACCCTGGGGAACTCCCTGCGGCGCACCCTGCTCTCGTCCATTCCCGGGGCCTCCATCACCCAGGTCCGGTTCGACGAGGCCCTCCACGAGTTCACCACCCTCCCCGGGGTCAAAGAGGACGTCACCGACCTCATCTTGAACCTGAAGGACCTCCTCTTCCGGGTGCACAGCGACGAGCCGGTGACCATCCGCCTCGACAAGCGCGGCCCGGGTGACGCCACCGCCGGCGACCTGCAGGTCACCGCCGACGTCGAGGTGCTCAGCCCGGCACAGCACATCGCCTCCCTCAACGCCAAGGGGCGCCTGGCCGTGGACCTCACCGTGGAGCGGGGCCGGGGCTACCTGTCGGCCGACAAGAACAAGCGCTCGACCACCATCGGGGTGATCCCGGTGGACGCCATCTTCTCGCCGGTGCGCCGGGTGGCCTTCACCGTCGAGCCGGTCCGGGTGGAGCAGTCCACCGACTTCGACCGGCTGGTCCTCGACATCGAGACCGACGGATCCCTCACCCCCCGCGAGGCGCTGGCCTCGGCCGGCGACACCCTGCGCACCCTGGTGGGCCTGGTGGCCGACCTGGAAGACGAGCCCATGGGCCTCGAGCTGGGAGAAGTCGGCACCGTCGGCACCGGCTCCCCCGACCTCGACCTTCGCATCGAGGACCTCGACCTCACCGAGCGCCCCCGCAACTGCCTCAAGCGGGCCCAGATCAACACCATCGGTGAGCTGGTCGACCGCACTCTCGACGACCTCCTCAACATCACCAACTTCGGGCAGAAGTCGCTCGACGAGGTGCTCCAGAAGCTCGACGAGCGGGGACTCTCCCTGCGGGTCAAGGACTGAGGTCGCACCATGCTCGGCACTCCGAAGAAGGGACGCCGCTTCGGCGGTAGTTCCGCCCACCAGAAGGCCATGATGGGCAACCTGGTGGCCTCGCTCATCGCCGCCGAATACCTGGTGACCACCGAGGCCAAGGCCAAGGCGCTGCGCCCGGTGGCCGAGAAGGTGATCACCGCGGCGGCCAAGGGCGGGGTGGCCCGCCAGCGCAATGTGGTGGCGTTCATCCGGGACAAGGACATGGCCTACAAGCTGTTCGACGAGATCGGGCCCCGCTACGCCGAACGGCCCGGCGGCTACACCCGGATCCTCAAGCTGGGCAACCGTCTGGGCGACAACGCCCCGATGGCCCGCATCGAACTGGTGTGAGCCCGCCCCCCGGTTCCGGGGGGTCGGACGACGGGAGCGGTGACGGTGTGGCGGCGGCCGACTCCGACACCGACGACGTCGAAGGGGCCGGGGGCCTCCGGGGCGGCAATCCCACCTCCTCCCCGGCCGGGGGTTCCGATCCGGCCGACACCGTCCGGTGGCGGATGACGGTGGCCTACGACGGCTCGACCTTCCACGGCTTCGCCGCCCAGCGCGACCAGTCGACCGTGGCCGGGGCCCTGTCTGTGGCCCTGAGCCGGGTGGTCCGGGCCCCGATGGTCCTGACCTGCGCCGGACGGACCGACTCGGGGGTGCACGCGCTGAGCCAGGTGGTCCACTTCGACGTACCACAGGAGCGATCCGCCGCCCTCGACCCCGCGACCCTGGTGTCGTCCTGCAACAGCCAGCTGGGACCGGCCATCGTGGTGCGGGAGGCCGGCGTGGCTCCCGCCGGGTTCGACGCCCGCCACTCGGCCACCGCCCGCCGCTACCGCTATCTGGTGGTCAACGCCCCGGTGGCCGATCCGCTGCTGGCCGGCCTGGCCTGGCACGTGGCCGACCCGCTGGACCTCCGGTCGATGGCCGCGGCGTCGGACGCCCTGCTCGGCGAGCACGACTTCCGGGCCTTCTGCCGACGGGTCCCGGGCACCTCGCCGGACGACCCGATCCCCCGGCGGGTCACGGCGGCCTCGTGGGTCGAACTCTCCACGGCCGAGGGCACCGGCACCCTGCGGGCCTCCCGTCGGGCGGCACCCGCGGCCGGCTCCACCCCGGCCCTGGTACCGGTGGTGGGCAGCCTCCTGGCCTTCGAGATCGAGGCCAACGCCTTCTGCCACCAGATGGTGCGGTCCCTGGTGGGAACCCTGGTGGACGTGGGGCGGGGCCGGAAGCGGCCGTCCGACATCCTGTGGATCCTGCGCTCGGCCGACCGCCAGCAGGCGGCCCAACCCGCTCCCCCCTGGGGTCTGACCCTCATGGAGGTCCGCTACGGGGCCGACCGGCTTGCCTGAGGCACCGTTTTGGTCGTATCCTGGGCAGTCGCCGGGTTGGCCAGATCAGCCGAGGGGCGGACGGAACATCTCGTGCAACGGTCACGGGGCAGTCCGAATCGGCAGTAATCCACGGCCCCGCTCCGCCGGGCGCCCTTACCACCCGGCCTCACCGGACCCAGTACCACCGGACCCAGTACCACCGGACAAGGAAATCTCGTGCGCACGTTCTCACCCAAGCCCGCTGACATCACCCGCGCCTGGCGCATCGTCGACGCCGACGGCCTGGTGCTCGGCCGCCTGGCCACCGAGGTGGCCTCCATCCTACGGGGCAAGCACAAGCCGACCTTCGCCCCCAACACCGACATGGGCGACCACGTCATCGTGATCAACACCGACAAGGTGGTGCTCACCGCGGGCAAGGCCGACTCCAAGATGGCTTACCGCCACAGTGGCTACCCGGGGGGCCTCACCGCCACCAGCTACGGCGACCTGATGCTGGACCGCTCCGACGACGTGGTGCGCAACGCCATCACCGGCATGCTCCCGAAGAACCGGCTGGGGCGCCAGATGGCCACCAAGCTGAAGGTCTACAAGGGCGCCGAGCACCCCCACGCCGCCCAGTCCCCCGAACCCCTCGAGCTCCCCGGTGCCCGCCGCACGGCGTCGGCCCGGAGCGGAGCCTAAGCCTCCGGCCCGGACCGGTCCCAGGCTCGAACCGAAGCACCGCCGCCCGAACGCACCGAACCAACGACGCCCAGAGAATCGAACGCGAGGAACACGCTGTGGCCAACGCCGCCCCCATCTGCCAGACCACCGGACGCCGAAAGCGGGCCGTGGCCCGGGTACGGATCCGTCCGGGCCAGGGTGCCATCACCGTCAACGGCCAGAAGTTCGAGGACTACTTCACCTCGGCCACCCACCGCATGATCGTCACCGAGCCCCTCCGCCTCACCGAAACCACCGAGTCGTGGAACTTCGATGTGACCATCGACGGCGGGGGCGTCTCCGGCCAGGCCGGAGCATTCCGGCTGGGCATCGCCCGGGCCCTGTGCGAACTCGATCCTGAGCTGCGGGCCTCGTTGAAGAAGGCGGGATTTCTCACCCGCGACTCCCGTGAGAAGGAGTCGAAGAAGTACGGCCTGAAGAAGGCCCGTAAGGCGCCCCAGTACTCCAAGCGGTAGTCCGGTGGCCGCCACCCGGTTCGGCACCGACGGGGTCCGAGGTGTCGCCAATGTGGAGCTCACCCCCGAGCTGACCCTGGCCCTCGGGCGGGCCATCGCCCGCACCATCTCGGCTGCCACCTTCCTCATCGGCCGGGACACCCGACGGTCCGGCCCCCTGCTGCAGGCCGCCCTGTCGGCCGGCCTGATCAGCGAGGGGGCCGACGTGGTCGACGTGGGGGTGCTGCCGACCCCGGCGCTGGCCTGGCTGTCGGCCGAGCGGGACGTCCCCGCCGTGGTCATCTCGGCCTCCCACAACCCGTTCGCCGACAACGGCATCAAGCTGTTCGCCGCCGGGGGGGTGAAGCTGACCGAGGACACCGAGGCATCCATCGAGGACGAGCTGGCCCGGGTCCTCGACCCGTCGGTCAAGGGTCCCCGCCGGCTCGAGGGGCACGGGGTGGGAAGCCTCACCACCGAGCCCGGGCTGGGTGGGGCCTACCTCGACCACCTGGTCTCGCTCCTCGACGGCCGTCGACTGGACGGGCTCCGGATGGTGGTGGACAGTGCCAACGGTTCGGCCTCCGCCCTCGCCGCCGGACTCTACGAACGGCTCGGGGCCGAGGTGGTGGCCATCGGCTGCGAGCCCGACGGGACCAACATCAACGACGGGTGCGGTTCCACGGCCACCGGCACCTTGGCCGCCGCGGTCGTCGAGCACCAGGCTCACCTGGGCCTGGCCCTCGACGGGGATGCCGACCGGCTGTTGGCCGTCGGACCCGACGGCGCATTGGTCAATGGGGACGAGCTCATCGCCCTGTTCGCCCTGGACCTGGCGGAGCGGGGTCTGCTGGCCGGAAACACCGTGGTGGTGACGGTCATGACCAACCTGGGGTTCCGACTGGCCATGGAGGAGCGGAGCATCATCGTGAAGGAGACCGGGGTGGGGGACCGCTACGTGCTGGCCGCCCTGGACAAGGACGGCCTCTCCCTCGGGGGGGAGCAGTCCGGTCACATCATCTTCCGGAGACTGGCCACCACGGGCGACGGGATGCTGACCGGACTGGTCCTCGCCGACCTGGTGGCCCGGTCGGGGACGCCCTTGACCGAGCAGTTGGAGGGCCTGGTCACCCGGGTCCCCCAGGTGCTGATCAACGTGCCCGTGCCCAACACCGAGCTGCTGGACACGGCCGACGCGGTGTGGTCAGCGGTGGCCGAGGAGGAGGACCGACTGGGCGACGAGGGCCGGGTGCTCCTCCGCCCCAGCGGCACCGAGCCGATGGTCCGGGTCATGGTCGAGGCCAAGGGCGACGGGGTGGCCCAGGCCATCGCCGAGCGTCTCGGGAAGCTGGTGGGATTCGAGCTGCAGGCCGCCGCGGCCACCCACGGCTGAGCGGTCCGCCCCGGGCCCTTCCCGACCAGGGGTTCGGACGGCCCCACCGTGCCACGGTGTCGACCAGCGTCACCCGCCGCACGACCCGACCGCCACCCGCCGGCCGGCCCATGCCTGTCGGTCGGGGTCCGTCGACCGCTAGCCTCAGGTCCCATGTGCGGCATCATCGGCATCACCCGAGCCTCCGCCGGCGACAGCGCTGACCGGATCGACGTGCTGGAGGTGTTGCTGGAGGGCCTCGGCCGGCTCGAGTACCGCGGCTACGACTCGGCCGGCATCGCTCTGGTCGGCCCCGAGCCCTCCGACGGGCTCTGGCGGGCACGGGCGGCCAACGGCACCCGATCGCTCGACGACCTGACCAAGCGGGCCGAGTCCGCCCCCGTCGGCTCGGCGGCCGGCATCGGCCACACCCGGTGGGCCACCCACGGGGGCCCGACCGAGGGCAACGCCCATCCCCACGTGGACTGCACGGCGGGACTGGCCCTGGTCCACAACGGCATCATCGAAAACCACGTTGAGCTGGCCGACGAGCTGGTGGCTGCCGGGCACCAGCTCCAGTCGGAGACGGACACCGAGGTGCTGGCCCACCTGATCGAGTCGGCACTCGTCGACCGAGCGGATCAGGGACTGTCGGGTGCCGTGCGCTCCGCCCTGGCCCGGGTGCGGGGGGCCTTCTCCCTGGCCGTGGTGCGATCCGACGAGCCCGACCTCATCGTGGCCGCCCGACGCATCTCCCCCCTGCTCATGGGGGTGAGCGGCGATGCCGCCTTCCTGGCTTCGGACATCCCGGCCATCCTCGGCCTCACCCGCGAGTTCTTCGTGCTGGAGGACGACCAGGTGGCCGAGTTGCGGCCGGGCTCGCTGCGCGTCACCGACCTGGCCGGGGCCGACGTGGAGCCCCAGACCATCACCGTCACCTGGGACCTCGATGCCGCCCGTAAGGACGGCTACGACGACTACATGAGCAAGGAGATGCACGAGCAGCCCAAGGCGGTGGCCGACACCCTGCTCGACCGCCTGCTGCCCGACGGCACCCTGGCGCTGGACGAGGTGCACATCACCAACGAGGAGCTCCGCCGGGTCAACAAGGTGTTCATCGTGGCCTGCGGGAGCAGCTACCACGCCGGCCTGATGGCCAAGTACGCCATCGAGCACTGGGCCCGCATCCCCGTCGAGATCGACATCGCCAGCGAGTTCATCTATCGCGATCCGGTGCTCGACTCCACCACCCTGGTCATCGGGGTGAGCCAGTCCGGGGAGACGGCCGACACCCGGCTGGCCATGGAGGAGGCCCGTCGGCAGGGGGCCAAGGTGCTGGTCATCTGCAACGTGGTCGATTCGTCCATGGCCCGGGGGAGCGACGCCGTCCTCTACACCCGGGCCGGTCCGGAGATCGGAGTGGCCGCCACCAAGACGCACCTGGCCCAGATCACCGCCCTCGAGATCCTGGCCCTCTACCTGGCCCAGGCCCGGGGCACCCTGTCCCCGGCCGACGCCCGCACCCTGTTCGAGGCCATGGGGGTCCTGCCCGACAAGGTGGCCCTGGCTCTCGAGCGCAGCGCCGACGTGGAGGCCGTAGCCACCCGGTACCGTGACTCGCCCTCCTTCATGTTCCTGGGCCGCCAGGTGGGCTACCCGGTGGCCCTCGAGGGTGCCCTCAAGCTGAAGGAGCTCTCCTACCTGCGGGCCGAGGGCTTTCCGGCCGGCGAGTTGAAGCACGGGCCGATCGCCCTGGTCGAGCCGGGAACGGTGGTCATCGCCGTGGCCACCCGCACGCCCATCTGGGAGAAGATGATGAGCAACGTCACCGAGGTCAAGAGCCGCGGGGCCACCGTGGTGCTGGTGGCCAACGACGGCGACGTAGAGACGGCCCGGCAGGCCGATGCCGTGCTGTGGGTCCCCGAGACCGAGTACCTGTTCGCCCCCATCATCGACGTGGTGCCCATGCAGATGTTCGCCTACCACCTGGCCCGGCTCCACGGCCTCGACGTCGACCGACCCCGCAATCTGGCCAAGGTGGTCACCGTCGAGTGACCCGGCCGGACGGGGCCGCTCCGGTGGCCGCCCTGGCCCGGAGCCTGGCCCTCGAACTGGTGGACGGGGGCCGGCCGTCGACCGGGGTGGTCGGGGTGGGGGTGGACGCCGTGGACCTGGCTCGCTTCGCCCGCGTGCTGGAGCGCCGGGCCTCGGTGGCCGCCCGCCTGTTCACCGCCGCCGAGCGGGCCTACGCCGGCTCGGCTCCCGACCCGGTGCCCCGCCTGTCCACCCGCTTCGCCGCCAAGGAGGCGGTCATGAAGGCGCTGGGGGTGGGCCTGTGGGCCTATCCCTTCCACGACGTGGAGGTGGTCCGCACCGGACGGGACGCGCCCGGACTGGTCCTGACCGGTGCGGCCGACGCCTTGGCCCGTCGCCGCGGCGTGGTCCGCTGGCACCTCTCCCTGTCCCACACCGACCAGGTGGCGCTGGCCCTGGTGGTGGCCGAGGGCGGCCCCGGGAGCGGGATCCCGGCCCGGCGCCCACCGGTGTCCACCGACCGGCCGGCCAAGCCGTAACGTCGACAGCCATGCAGCCGGTCCTCACTGTCGCCGAGATGAATGCCGTCGATGCCGCCGCCCTGGCGTCGACCTCCCTCGAGGAGCTGGTGGGCCGGGCCGGACTGGCCGTGGCCCTGGCCGCCATGGACCTGATGGGCGGGGCCTACGGTCGACGAGTGGCCGTGGTGGTCGGCCCGGGCAACAACGGGGCCGACGGGCGGGTCGCCGCCCGCCTCCTCGGCCGACGGGGGGCCCGCACCACCGTGGTCGAGGCCGGGGCGGCCGCCGCCCTCGGGCCGGTCGATCTGGTCATCGACGCCGCCTTCGGCACCGGGTTCCGGGGTGAGTTCCGGTTCCCGCCGGTTCCTCCCGGCACCCCGGTCCTGGCCGTGGACATCCCCTCCGGCGTGCGGGGGGACACCGGCGAGGCGTCCGGTGCGCCGGCGTCCGCCGACCGCACGGTGACCTTCGTGGCCCTCAAGCCGGGACTCCTCCAGGGTGACGGGGTGCGGTTCGCCGGACGGGTCACGGTGGCCGACATCGGCCTTCCGGCGGGAACACCCCGGGCCGCACTCGTCGAAGACCGTGATGTGGCCGCGCTGGTGCCGGAGCGGGCCCGGCGGGGCAACAAGTGGTCGGCCGCCGTCCTGGTGGTGGCCGGTTCGCCGGGCATGACCGGCGCCGCCGGCCTGTGCGCCCGCGCCGCCTACCGGGCGGGGGCAGGAATGGTCCGCCTGGGGGTGCCCGGCCTGGACCTGGCCGACTCCCCCGCCTCCGAGGCGGTGAGCGTGGCCCTACCCGCCGAGGGGTGGGCCGCCTCCGCCCTCGATGCCGCTGCCCGCTGCTCGGCCGTCGTGGTCGGCCCGGGCCTCGGACGGGCCCCCGGGACGGCGTCCGAGGTGGCGCGGTTGGTGGCTGACTCGCCGGTGCCGGTGGTGGTGGACGCCGACGGGCTCCACGCCCTCGGCCGGGTGGGGGCCGACGGATCGCTGCAGGCCCGCTCGCGGGTGGTGCTGACTCCACACTCGGGTGAGTACGCCCGTCTGACCGGGGGCGACCCCGGCCCGGACCGGATCGCCGCCGCCCTGGCCCTGGCCGCCGCCTCCGGTGCCGTGGCACTGCTCAAGGGGCCCACCACGGCGGTGGCCCATCCCGACGGACGGGTCCGCCTGGCGCGGGCCGGGACCACCGCCCTGGCCACCGCGGGAACCGGCGACGTCCTGTCCGGGGTCATCGGCGCCCTGCTGGCCCGCGGCGTCGATCCCCTCGAGGCGGCCGCCGTGGCCGCCCACATCCACGGCCGGGCCGGTGCCCTCGCCCACGGCGAGGGGACGGTGGCCGGCGACCTGCCCGACCTGGTGGCGACGGTGCTGGCCACCCTGCGGGCCCCGGAAGGACCGAGCGGGCGCCGGAGCGGATCCCGCCGTGGGGATCCGGACGGTCTCGGCGGCGGAGGCCGTCGTGGCTGACCGTTGGCGTCCGGCGTGGGCCGACATCGATCTGGACGCCGTCCGGCACAATGCGGCCGTGCTCTGCGACCTGGTCGCCCCGGCGGCGCTGTGCGCGGTGGTCAAGGCCGACGGCTACGGACACGGCGATCTGCAGGTGGCCCGAGCCGCCCTGGACGGGGGAGCCACCTGGCTGGCCGTGGCGTTGGTGGAGGAAGGGGTGACATTGCGGGAGGGCGGGATCGATGCACCCATCCTCCTGCTGTCGGAGCCGCCGGTGGAGGGGATGGCCGAGGCGGTGTCCCGCGGCCTGGTGCCGACCGTCTACACCGCCGGCGGTATCGAGGCCCTCGGTCGGGTGGTGGCCGGGGTCGGACTCCCGCCGG
>Ga0207933_1002283_pt1 | contig 12700 bp, 10 predicted proteins | sample NGESurdeep092012_4_FD_184488 | JGI IMG/M metagenome (GOLD analysis project Ga0207933, IMG submission 184488) | Arctic peat soil microbial communities from Barrow, Alaska - NGEE Surface sample F53-3 deep-092012 (SPAdes) | ecosystem: Environmental > Terrestrial > Soil > Wetlands > Peat ... | reverse complement strand
GAAGCCCATTCAGCAGGACAAGCGTCTGCTCAAAGGAGGCGCCGCGCACGGAAATATCCGCCATGATGCCGCCCCCGCCCCGCTGCTGAATGTCAACGGAAGAGTCCGTGCGGAGGTAATCCTGCAGTTGGTGGAATGCGAGCGGAATTCTCTGGGCATCGAGGCTGACCACGGTCCGCGCCGATTCTTGTTGGGAAACGGGAATGGGGCTGCCCAAAACCACGACCGTTGTGGAAGTAGAGGGAGGCGCGGGCGGCTGCTGCGCATAGCCGCAGGCGGCTGCCAGAGTAAGCACGATCCAAGACCAATGCCGGGTCATCTTGCCACCTCGGCAAGCAGCCTCTGATGGACCTGATGAGCCTGGTCTATCAACTCAAAAAGGGGCAGGCGATAAAGTGCGAGGGCGCGCTCAAGAACTGAAGATACCGTGGTCACTCTGAGAGCATGAGGCACGCGCCGATGGGTCTTCAAGCATAATTTGGTATTGTCGGAGATAATTGAATTACTCAATCAATGGTGGACGAACGATGCGCATCGAAGCCTTTCTGGAACAAAGCCCAATGTTTTGCATCACGCTGGCGGCGCGCCGTTTCGACGTGCTGACGACACGCCTGCTGCGGGCGGACGGCTTGAATTTTCTTGAGGCCCTCATCCTCTCGACTCTTTTCTTTGAGTCTCATGCCGTTGTGAAGCCCTCGGACCTCGCCGAGACTTTGGGGACGACAAGGGGAAATGTGAGCCATTGCGTTTCTTCCCTGGAGGCCAAGGGCCTGGTACAGAGGAGGATTGATCCGACGGACGCGAGGGCTTATCACCTTGGTCTGAGGCCGCAAGGAAAGAAAACGGCGGTCCGGGTGATTGGCGCATTAGACAAACTGCAAAGAGGGTTTGAGAACGAGGCGGGCAAAGAAGCATTGCAGTCGGCGCTGCGATTGATTCGTTCTCTGGGAGATGTCTCGTCTCGCATCGAGGCTGGCTAGCTCCTTCACGCTCAGCTCCGGATGGGGACGGAGCTGACCCGAGATCCTAGCGCGCATTGATTCAGACGGAGGGACGCCGGAGTCTGGCCGGCTTCCTTCGGGGGCGCGCCGCCGCCACAAGCGCGTCAAACCTGCTGCAATGAGCAAGCCAACCCATAAGCCGCGCCGGAACATCTCTTAAGCCAGCCGCATGGAACAATGACCTGCGGAGCCCCGGAAAAAGATCGACGTCGCCCCAGCGCGGTTCAACATTACGCCGCGGCGGCCGTTCCATCCAGAGGGTCGTCATGACCGTAAAGTCTCTGAACCCGTGTCGTTGCCCAGGGTGCCCGGCCACGTGGCACTGTGAAACAGCGCATCGGCAAACCCGACCTCCGCCGTCGTCCAATCGCAGCGCGGAAAGGGGCTCCGGAACTTCCAGACCGGTGCATCCAGATCGAGCGGTTTTCAGACTGGCGGGGACCGTACAGGCTCACCGCCTACCGTATCAAAGCGAGAATCGGATAACCACTTTGCTCTTGAGCGCCGAATAGTTTATCTTGACCGACACGAAAGTGCGATGCAGGAAAGCTGCGCGTAAAACTTTGCAGTTCCTGCTTGCCGCAACGACGCTATCCGCTTTTGAGGACCGCGCTGCTCCGGTAGGTGGCCTTTCTATTTGCACTTGCGTCTTCAGTGACCCGGCAGGAGCTGCCGAAAGTCTCGAATGTTCCAGAGGAGCATTCAGCCATGAAAAGTCCTCGCTTCTTCTTCGCGCTCGGCCTTGCCACCCTCCTTTGTGTCTTTAGCAGTTCTTTGGCCCAGAGGACCCATGCGGCGGTTGCCTCGTCTATGTCCGCAGCGGACTCCCCAACCGGTCCAGAAACCGGACCCTCCACACCTCTCGAGCCCGTCGCTCTGCACCCTGAGACGCTCACCATCCCGGGACCGCTGCGCTCCTTTCTGCGCATGGCCGGGCTAAGCCAGGAAGCCACCCCAGACCAGGTGCTTTCGCTACTTGCCTATAACGTCTACACGCTGGGTTCTCAGAGCGGGCGGGAGACTGAGTATCTTCGCTTGCTGAGCCGCTATGTGGAGCAGGCGCGTGAGCTGCAGGCGCTAGCCGGCTCCAACAAAGTCATCCGCATCAGCGGCTGCAGCCAGGCTCAACCGCTGATGGAGATCCTGGGATACCGTCTGTTCGGCGGCTGCGGACAGAAGAGCTCTAGTCTGATGACTTTTAATCCGGAGCGCGCCTTCTTGACCAGCGACTCCGGCTTTCCGCTGACGGCGCTGGAGGAGGCTCTGGAGTCCAACAGCCCTTTCTCCTATCCCTATTCCTCCACAGCAGTGCCGATCCTGCTCAAGGCACGAGATTGGACGGCCGTCTCTTCCTGGAGAAGGGGGCGGGGCCAGAACCTGCTGGACGTGCTGCTGCACGATCTGCCGGTAGCCCGTCTTTATTGGGCGTTCTCGCGCCTCGACACGGAAACCGCGCAAGATTTGACCCGCTCGCCGGGGCTGAAAAAGCTGCTGCCCAACGCCGCGGTTATGGATTTCTATGGCACCGAGATCACGATTCGAAACGGTCGAGTGATGGCTCCGGGCGGCGACGCCGCCGAGCCGGGTTGGCGGCAACTGGTGGGAGCGAGCACCCGTTCCCCGGGGGAGTTCGTTCTCCACTTGGTGGAAAGAGATCGCGGCTGGCTGGCCGCTTATTACGACGTGCTGGCGCGCATCAACGGGCCGCAACAGGCGCAACTGACCCGGCCGGACCCGCTGCGGGGTCTCTTTGAGGATTTCTACTCGGCCGACCGGAATGCCTATGCCGCCGCTGCTTCCTTCCGCAAAGCGCCGCTGCTGCTGGTTCTCTTTACGCGGCTGCAGTGGGATGCCAACGGCGAGCCATATGTGCCGGGAAACCTCGTCACCTGGCGAAAGATTTTGGAAAGGCACTCCGACTCTTCGGTGGTTCGGCGTTGGTCCGGCCGCGCGAGAGCGTTAAGCAGCCCAGAGCAACTTCTGGGAGCCATGGTTGCCTTCAGCCGCGCCGTGATGCCCGGCACGCCCTTGCAGGTCTACTTGACGCTGAGTGAGATCGATCGGCAACGCGCGCAGCAAAACCGCTTGGCACCGGAAACGGTACTCCTGCTGGCCAGCCATTACGCGGAGATCGGGAGCTGGGAGCCGCTCTTCTCGGAATTTCCCCGCCTGAACGATGCCTCCATCGGTCTTTTTGTGAAGACAGCGGACACTCTTGACCGCATTCCCGATCATGCTCTGCGGGCCAATGCCGTGGGCATTCTGCAGGCCAATCTTGGGCTGTGGCAGATTTTGGCGCGGCAAGGACAGATCCCCGAGGATCGGCTGAACGGTTCCTGGCAGAATATGCTGAGTCCCTTTGCCGCAATCTCCACCTCGGCCCAGCTTTTCGACGCCGGCGACGGGGCTTTGAACAAACTTTCGGTGGCCGCCGGAGCAGATGCGAACCCCACCGAGGACGATCTTGTAAACCTGCTTGCGGGCCCGCGCCAGCAGAGCGCCGAGGGCCAGCAGATACACGCCGAGATGGCGGACAGAATTCGCTCTGTCATGGCTGGTCAGCGTTTGGTCTCGCTGGATACGATCGTGCCTCTGGGCGCAGGCCTGCGCCGAATGGCGCAGGGAGCGGCGCCTTCGCCCGACTTGATGCCCCTGGCGGAAGAACTGCGGCAGTTCCAAATGCCGCAGCCCATCTTCACTCGCGGCGAGAAAAGCCAGTGGGCTCCAGGGGTCTACGAGAACCATCATGTGGATGTGCAGACTCGAACCGATTTGACCAAAGTTCTGCGCAACCCACCCTCCCAGGCCAAGCTTGATGCGGCTCGCGGCGAACTCACACTGTATCTGCGCGACACTCTGGTGGGCTTGAACTATGCCTACTATGAGCCGCCCGGCGCTCAACTGCTGCACAATAACCCTCTCTTCGTGCGCTCGCACGACTTTACCGGAGACACTATCTCAGGGTTGACGGAGGAGCCGAACTGGCTGCCCGCCGAGGTAGCCGATGCGGGCACGCCGGCCGGCGGAGGAGCCTACCTCCTCGGTTCGCTCTCGAACCTTCCTTATGCCCTGGCCATCTCTGAGGAGGACTTTCTGGCTCCGGCCAATGTGCAGGCGCTGATTTGGAATGAGGTTGCTCCTGAACTTCTGGTCAGCTCCACGCTGCCACGCTGGTGGAATGTGACACCCCGTGAGCTGCACGCGGTCGCGCTGTATCAGGAAGCGGGGGAGGAGCTTCTGCGTGCCGCCGCCGGGCAGCCGGAACTGCTCACCAAGGTGACCGCCATTCTCTCCGAGAGCATGCCGCCGCGAGAGGTAGACAATGCAATCGCGGGATTGCGCGCCGGGCGCGCTGATGAGGTCATCGCCACGATCACGCCCGCCGATACCTTCTATCTCACCGCGGGGTTTCGCAAGCGGTATCCGGCGGAAGCGGGCCAATGGGGACCGAAGGGCCGCGAGCTGGAGAGCCTGATCAAGCAATATCCGGCCGAGGTGAACTGGGCGCGCCTGTCGCGCGATTTTGGCGTGCCTCACCCCGTCCTCACCCGGTCCGCCACCCGCGAGCTGCTCGACGTGCAGCCCTTCCCCGCATTTGAAGGCTCCGCCAGCCGGCTCTTTGGAGAGTCCTGGGATTCCAACAATCTCTATTGGGCGAGGTTGGCCGATGAAAAAGGCGAATCGCCGGTGGTGCTCAACCGATTGGCGCCGATGCTGACCCGCGCCATGGTCACCAATATTTTCGCCAGCAACTTTGAGGACTGGCGGGCGGTGCTGCGCGCCATGCGGCAGACCGGCCAGCAATTTGTGGATGGCAAGATCTCCTTGCCTTCGGCCCCAACCACCACCACTTCCCTGCGATAGGAGAAGGTTTATGCTTCCGCGGCGTCCTTTGTTTCTCGCATCCTTTCTCGCTCTTCCCTATCTGCTCTGCGGGACCAGCTTGTCCGCTCAAGATAACGAAGTGAACATTCGCGTGAACGTGAATCTGGTACAACTAAACGTAGCTGTGACAGACAGTAAAGGACGGTACATCACAGGTCTTCGTCCTCAGGACTTCGAGATCACGGAGGATAAGCTCCCTGAAAAGATCGCTACGTTTGAAGAGGGCAATGGTCCTACGCTGCGTCTGATGGATGTGCCGGCCGGCGCGACCCCTGCTGCCCCATACGAAAACACTCAGGCTGCTGCACAGTCCTCCGCGGTGCGCAGCGTAACCCAGCTGCTGGGAACGAGCTCGGCCGGAGCCAACATCTATATCTTGTTCGATACCAGCAACTACATGTACCGGGGCTTCGTCTTTGCCCAAGATGCGATCGCCGATTTTGTCCGCTCGCTGGACGTTCAGAGCAAGGTCGCGTTTTACACCTACAGCCGCGACCTCTCCCGCTCCGCGCCCTTGACCATCAGCCGCACCCAGATTTTGCGTGGCATTCGCAGCTCCGTCGCTGGAGACGATGCGGCGCTCTACAACAGTCTTCTGCTGACGGTAAAGGATGCGGCGCAGCACAGCGGCCGCAAGGTGATCGTGGTCTTCTCCAATGGACCGGACGATGCCAGCGTAGTGCCGCCAGAAGATGTGGCCGAGCTGGCGCAATCCACCGGAACCGTGATTTACATGATCAGCACCCACACGGCGCAACTGGAGCCAATCTCGACTACCGTCTTTGAGCGCATGAGCCGCGACACGGGCGGCAAAGCGTACTTCGCGAAGAACTGGAGAGCGGAGTCGCGGGCCTTTTCCTCCATCCGAGACGATCTCGCGCATCTCTATTCGCTCACCTACTACCCGCAGCCGAACCCGGACACGGGCTGGCGCTCCATCAAGGTGAAGCTGGTGGGGCCAAACATGAAAAAGTATCACTTGCGCACGCGCGACGGATACCGGCTGCAGCCGGGCCAAATTCTGGAACAAGCTTCGGCCGCATCCTCTGTTGAAGCAGATCCTAAGTAGAGGCGGGAGAGCCGGTCAGAGGCTGAGACCGCCGTCGACGGCAAGGATCTGTCCGGTGATAAAGCGCGGCCCGCAGGCAAAGAAGAGCACCGCCTCGGCCACATCGCCAGGAAGGCCATTGCGGCCCATCGGCGTCTTCTGAGCAAAGTGTTCATACGCGGGGTCGACCTCGCCGTTGGTGATCATTCCCGGCGCCACGCAGTTCACGGTAATCTCAGGCGCGAAGGCTTTGGCCATGGTGAGGGTGAGCATGTGCAGAGCGGCCTTGGATGTGCAGTAGTGAGCGTGGGTGGCCCAGGGATGCAGACCGCCCAGTGAGCCGATATTCACGATGCGTCCTCGGGCAGCCCGGAGATGGGGGAGGGCGGCTTGAGTCATCAAAAACGGGCCGCGCGTGTTGATCTCAAACATGCGGTCCCATTGCTCGATGCCCATCGCCTCCAGGGGCGCCGTTTCGAAGAAGCCGGCATTGTTGACCAGCAGATCAAGCCGGCCAAATTCGCCCGCAGCCGCAGCCACCGCGGCTTGCACGCTCTCAGGGATGCGTACGTCGCACGGCACGGCGATAGCCTTCACATTGTGGCCATGCAGGGCCTCTGCCGTCTCCTCGGCCTCCCGCTGCGAGGAGTTGTAGGTGATGGCGACGTCGGCGCCGGCCTCGGCGAGCGCGAGCGCCAGCGACCGGCCAATCCGCTTGGCCGCGCCGGTCACGAGCGCCGCTTTCCCTTCCAGTCTTTTCATTGCTCTCCGCCCTGCTGTCAGCGTTGAGACGCCCGGAGGCTTTCTCCCGCGCGCGCCGGTCTGCACAGCTCGATTTTAACGGCAGGAGCCGCGGTGCTTCGCAAGCACTCTCTCTCTTTCCTCAAGGGTATAGTGAGGCCTGAGTCTTCGAGGAAGCCTGATGACGCGCTCTGCTTCGCTTCGCCGTGGCGTTACGGCGCTATTTGCCGCCGTTTGCCTTGCTCTCGTCCCCGCGATGGTGGCACAGAATTCTGCGGGCCCGCGGCCGGCGCCGTTGCCTGTGCCCGTGGCCGCTCCGGCGGACGCGCCATACCCCGGCACGCTCTCCCTGCTGGTCGATCTCACCAACGTCACCGACCGCGTCATGAGTGTGCAGGAGACGATTCCCGTCACCGGTCCGAAGGTGACTTTGCTCTATCCGGAGTGGATCCCCGGGTATCACTCTCCTGTAGGACCCCTCGCCAAAATCTCCGGACTGGTGGTCACCGCGCAGGGCAAACGCATTCCCTGGGTCCGGGATCGCGTGAATGTCTACGCCTTTCACGTCGACGTACCCCAGAGCGCAAAGACGCTTGAGGTGAACTTTCAGTTTTTGGCTCCGCTCCGGAAGCAGGAAGGCCGCATCTCCTTCTCCTCGGAGATCGCCGACCTCTCCTGGAACACGGTGCTCCTTTATCCCGCGGGATATTTCTCGCGAGATATCGAATTCGCGCCCTCGGTTCGCTTGCCGGAGGGATGGAAGTTCGCTTCCGCGCTGCAGGTGGAGTCGCAGCAGGGCAACCTGATTCATTTCCAAAAGACGCGCCTGAATACGCTGGTCGATTCGCCGCTCTATGCGGGCGCGTACTACAAGCGCGAAGATCTCTCGACGGGGCCTGACAACCGCGTTTTTCTTAACATATTCGCCGATAAGGCCGCTGACCTTGCCATCACTCCGGAGGAGCTCCAGTTTCATCGCAACATGGTGAAGGAAGCCGCGAAGCTTTTCCAGTCGCGCCATTACAAGCAGTACGACTTTCTCTTTTCAGTCAGCGACGCGATTACTTTTCAAGGGCTCGAGCATCACCAGTCGAGCGAAGACTCCGCCGGCAGTGATTACTTCACCGACTGGGACGCGGATATCGCCGATCGTGACCTGCTCGCGCATGAATATTCGCACTCCTGGAATGGAAAATTCCGGCGCCCATGGGACCTCTGGACCCCCAACTTCAATGTCCCCATGCAAAACGATCTTCTTTGGGTTTATGAGGGGCTGACACAGTATTACGGTTTTGTGCTGACGGCGCGTTCGGGGATGCGATCTCCGGAGCAGACGCGCAACCTGATGGCGGCGATCGCTGCCAATCTCCAAGCCAGCCCCGGGCGCGAGTGGCGGCCGTTGGTGGATACGACGAATCAGCCCATCGTCTCAGAACGCTCCCCGGTGAGCTGGGTTAGCTGGCAGCGCGCAGAAGAGTACTACATGGAGGGGCTGCTCATCTGGCTGGATGCCGACACCAAAATCCGCGAACTGAGTGGCGGCGCCAAGTCTTTGGACGACTTCGCCAGACTCTTCTATGGAGTCGACAACGGCAGCCTGATCACCAAGACCTATACCTTTGCCGACATCGTGGCAGCATTGAATGCGGTGCAGCCCTATGACTGGGCCACATTTCTGCGCTCACGCATCTACGAGCTTCACCCGCAGGTTCCCGAAGAGGGCTTCACCCAAGGCGGCTACCGCCTGACTTATAACGACACCGAGCCGGAGTGGATGAAGCACAGGAAGAGCTCCAGCGGAGCCAGCTTTGCAACCTCACTAGGGTTCAGCGTTTCAGCGAAGGGAGACCTTGTGAATGTGTGGTGGGGGAGCTTGGCCTATAAGGTGGGAATCACCCCGGATATGCATGTTGAGGCCGTGGATGACGAGGCCTTCAGCATCGCGAATCTTCGTGCTGCTATTGCCTCTGCAGAAAAGACGGACACCCCTATCAAGCTGCTGCTCAAGCGCGGAGACCGGTTCTCATCCGTTTCTCTGAACTACCAAGGAGGGCTGCGCTACCCGCATCTGGAGCGGGTAAATGGAACGCCGGATCGACTCGACGAGATTCTTGCGCCCTCGAAATGACAAGGACATGACAAGGGCGCCGGTACACGTGGGGCGGCCCGGATCGCTTACTTGGGGATTGGGGTCTGCTCCGATGGCTTGGCGCTGGTCGATTGGCCCTTCGGCGCTGTTTCGTCGATAGGGGGAGCCGATCCGCCACCCACCATGTTGGAATCTTGCGCAGCCGGCCGCTTCAGCTTGACGACAAATTCCTTGTTGGCGGAATCGATCTTATAGTCCTGGCCAAAGGTCCGCCAGCCGTTGGCAATAACCTGCAAGCGCATGATGTCGCCAATGGGAATGACGTCAAGCTGCACCACGCCATTAGGATTGCTCTTCAGCTCCATCGCGCCATAATCTTTGTTGTTCTTGATGGGATGGAAGATCACCGCCGCGTTGGAGACAGGCTTCCCGCTGGAGTCGAGCACCGTAACTTTAATGTTGGCGGTAGGAGGAGGAGGCACATACTTGCGGCCACGATCGCTTCTCGCATGCGCCACGAGTCCGGAACCGAAGAGAAGGAGCCAGCAAACGGTTGCGGCACCCAGCGCCCTAAAGATTCTGGGGCAAGAACGAGTGTGCATGAAGGCAGTATAGCGCCAGTCTCTGCAGCTTGAGGATGCGCCGGGCGCTTTGGGGAAGATTGGGGGTCTCGGCGACAGGCTGCGGGGCCCACCACAATCGAACAATCATGATGTATAGAGATATGAGTGAGCTATGCTCATGAATAGCCCTGAGGGCCTTGACAGCCTCAAATATCTTGACTATTGTTAGCAGTTGACGGGCGACAGTGCTAAAGCGAGCGCCGTCCGCCATCTGTAGCAGCTTCCAGGAAAAGTTTCAGTGACCAACTCTCGCGGGTCCAACCCCGCCCAAGGAGAAGAAACGCAATGCCAACAGCAACAACATCCGTAGCAACCAGCTTCACTCCTCTTCATGACCGCCTTCTGGTACGGCGCATCGAAGAGACGGAATCGATTCGCGGAGGCATCATCATTCCCGACTCGGCCAAGGAAAAGCCGCAGGAGGGCGAGGTGATCTCCGTCGGCAAGGGTAAATCGAACGACGAAGGCAAGGTCTTTCCGCTGGACGTGAAGGCTGGAGACCGGGTTCTCTTCGGCAAATACTCGGGCACCGAGATCAAGATCGATGGCGAAGAATTCCTCATCATGCGTGAGGAAGAAGTCCTGGGCATTCTCAAGAAGAAGTAGGCGCATCGCCGCGGCGGATGCGCTTTTTTTGCGCGCGCCGGGCGGCCGCTCTTTAGAAAACTCGCCGTTCCTCGTGAGCGGCGCACAAGAACGACACAACGGCCGGCTCGGTCGGCCTTTAGGAGAAATGCAATGGCAAAGCAGATTCTGCACGGAGAAGACTCGCGGCAGGCAATTCTGCGCGGCGTGAACACGCTGGCGGACGCGGTCAAGGTAACGCTGGGCCCCAAGGGCCGCAACGTTGTGATCGAAAAGAAATTCGGCTCCCCCACCATCACCAAAGACGGCGTGACGGTGGCCAAGGAGATTGAGTTGAAAGACTCACTGGAGAACATGGGCGCGCAGATGGTGCGCGAAGTGGCCTCCAAGACCTCCGACGTGGCCGGCGACGGCACCACCACAGCCACCGTGCTGGCCCAGTCCATCTACCGCGAAGGCGTCAAGACGGTAGCTGCCGGAGCAAACCCGATGGCGCTCAAGCGCGGCATCGACAAAGCGGTGGAAGCCATCGTGGGCAAGCGCGATGAGCATGGTGTTGTGCAGGGCGGCGCGCTGGCGAAGTTCTCCAAGCCGGTCAGTGGCGACATGATTGCCCAGGTGGGCACCATCTCGGCCAACAGCGACTCCACCATCGGCAATATCATTGCCGAGGCCATGAAAAAGGTCGGCAAGGATGGCGTGATCACGGTCGAAGAGTCTAAGACGCTGGAGACCCTGCTCGAAGTGGTCGAAGGCATGCAGTTTGACCGCGGCTACCTCAGCCCCTACTTCGTCACCGACCCGGATCGCATGGAGGTATCGCTCGAAGATCCCTACATCCTGATCCACGAGAAGAAGATCAGCTCAATGAAGGACCTGCTGCCGCTGTTGGAGCAGGTGGCCCGCAACAGCAAGCCGCTGGTGATCATTGCCGAGGATGTCGACGGTGAGGCACTGGCCACCCTGGTGGTCAACAAACTGCGCGGAACCCTCAACGTGGCCGCCGTGAAGGCTCCTGGGTTTGGCGACCGCCGCAAGGCCATGCTGGAAGACATTGCCAAGCTCACCGGAGGCAAGGCGATCACCGAGGATCTGGGCATTAAGCTGGAGAACGTCAAGATTGAGGATCTGGGACGCGCCAAGCGGATCACGATCGACAAGGACAACACCACGATCATCGAAGGCCGCGGCGAACCGAAGGCCATCGAGGGACGGGTGAAGGAGATCCGCAGCCAGATCGATAAAACCACCTCCGACTACGACCGCGAGAAGCTGCAAGAGCGGTTGGCCAAGCTGGTGGGCGGGGTCGCCGTCATCAAGGTAGGCGCGGCAACCGAGACCGAAATGAAGGAAAAGAAAGCTCGCGTCGAGGATGCCATGCACGCCACGCGCGCGGCGGTTGAGGAAGGCATCGTCCCCGGGGGCGGCGTCGCTCTGGTGCGTTCTGCCAAGGACGTCGAGGATCTCATCAAGACACTGGAAGGCGATGAGAAGATCGGCGCACAAATCGTTCGCCGCTCGCTGGAGGAGCCCCTGCGCCAGATCGTCGGCAATGCGGGTGAGGAAGGCGCGGTGGTCGTCGGTAAGATCACCGAGAACAAGAATCCGCACTTCGGCTACAACGCTGGCACCAACAAGTATGAGGATCTGGTGGAAGCCGGCGTCATCGACCCCACCAAGGTCACCCGTACGGCGCTGCAGAATGCAGCGTCCATCGCCGGTCTCATGCTGACCACCGAAGCCATGGTCTCGGAGATTCCCGAGCCCAAGGGACAGGCTCCGGCCGGCGGCCACGGCGGCGGCATGGGCGACATGTACTAACCCATCGCCTCAACCAAAGCAAGACACGAAGGCCATCCGCGAGGATGGCCTTTGTTGTTGGGCGGTGACACGGAAGTCCGGCGGGTGCATGGATGGGACTGCGCTACCAGAACGGAAGCGGCAAGCTCTTCGCTGGGCGGAAAAGAAGCTGGTGCGACTTACCCGGAAAGCCTGCATGACGAAGCTCGCGCCGCACTGAGCGGAACAACCCTCATCGTAACGAGCACACCTTTGGCGAAGGTATGCTGGTAATGGCATACGACTTTGTATTCGGCACTACACTGCCAGAGGAACCTTGCCCGACCTTATGATCAGCTTGTCATGAGTCAAAAGGCGCATGCCCTCAACAATCGCGGTAGCTCCGATAATTCTGTCCTGCGGATCGTTCGGATAGGATTTCGGGAACTGAACGGAACGAACCGCAATCGCCTCAGTTATGGGGAGAACTTGCACATAGGAAGCGCATTTTTTAACAAAGGAATCGACACTCACATCGATGGCGATTCGCTTGTTCTCCGCCAGCCATGCAATTTCCCAGAGGCTGATTGCAGAGATAGCCAGCGGCCCCGATTGGCGGGCCGCCAAAATCGCCTTCTGTGCTTTTGGGGAAAGGTTTTCGGGAGCGACCAGGAGCCAGATGAGAATATGGGTATCGAGAAGGATCACTCCACTCCCCAATCTTTGGCCGGTACCGTGTTCTCAACATCGCCCGTAATTCTGGCGATGCCTGACAAAGCTCCGAAGATTTCATCCTCTCCTTCGCTCGCGGGAACCAGTTTTACCACAGGCTTGCCGTGCTTGGTAATCACAATGGCACGACCGCTTTGCGATACCTGATCCATCACAGCGAGACATTGAGCCTTGAACTGTGCGGCGCCCATTTTCTGCATGACAATCTCCCTTTCGA
>Ga0207933_1002282_pt1 | contig 12701 bp, 10 predicted proteins | sample NGESurdeep092012_4_FD_184488 | JGI IMG/M metagenome (GOLD analysis project Ga0207933, IMG submission 184488) | Arctic peat soil microbial communities from Barrow, Alaska - NGEE Surface sample F53-3 deep-092012 (SPAdes) | ecosystem: Environmental > Terrestrial > Soil > Wetlands > Peat ... | reverse complement strand
CGGCTCCAATGATCACGACATGCTTACGCACGGTCGCCGCAACTGCCACGCTAATTATTGCCCGCGAGGTAAGGCCAGAGTTGCTGCAGTGTCATCCGCGGTTGGGTCGCCACATAGATGGGACGGTCACGTTCCTCGTGCACCGACCAGGGGCGCCTTAGTTCGTCCACCTCGTGAACTGAATAATAGTACCTGTGCAGATCCGATTCTTTGACGCCGAGCGTAATGAGGATGCTGCCAGAGCGGTCGCCGGGCCCGAAAAACCAGAAGGATCCAGCCGACGAGACAACTGGCGGCAGATCGAATTCGCGGGCGTAAAATTCTGCCGCTCCTGCTTCACCATAGTTATCGGTTGCGATGACTGCCTCGCGTCGCTCGGCGGGTGAGAGTGAATGATACACGCTCGCGAGTGCCGTTGCTTCAGCGCGCCAGCCGAGCATGTCTGCGAAATCCTGCGGGAGCTTGTCGATGTTGCCGCTATTTGTACGCAGCGCTGCGCCGCCAGCGAAGCGCGCCGCGTACTCTGCCGATGAGGCGACGGATAGAATCGGGACAGCCACCGGTAATGTCACGATTGCGTAGGCCAGCATCAATACTACCATCGTCCAGCGCACAATTGTGGTCGCGTACGGCTTCGCCCGAAGCCGCATTCGCTCCAGCACAACCCCGCCACCCGCGATGACAGCCGGATAGATGGGACCGATGTAGTACGCCTTTCCGTGCAGAACGAGCAGTAACGCGAATGCCAGGATGCAGCTCAATGACACAGTCGCAAATGTCTTGAGCGGACTCCACGCAAGCATCGCCACCGCACCAATTATCGCCGCGATGATTCCAGCCGGTCCGATATTGAGCAGCTGCATGCCGATGAACTCGCTCGGTGTGACGTGCTGCAGCTGGGTCGCGTTCAGAACCTGCATCTGCGCGACGACGGGAAAATGAAGCGTGATCTGGCCGACGATACTGGGGCTGCCCAGTATCAGCATGATCAGGACGGCGATCCATGGCCAGGGCGTCAGCAGCTCGCGGCGCATGGGCGTTATGAGCACGGCGACGAGCACGCTGGCGCAGAGGAAGAAAATGCTGAACTTGCAGAGTAGGCCAAGGCCTATGGCAATGCCGAACGCGAGCCACGCCCTTCTCGTGTCGCGGCCGTCAGCACGTGCGCTCGCGACGCTCGCGATCGCGAAGAGCGCAAGTGTCCAGCATATCTGGTCCAGCACAACGGGCTGGAATAGTGTCGAGCTTCGCTCGAACATGGGTGATGCGAGTACGGCGAGTGCCGCGAATCCCTGAGCGAAGCGACCACCTCCAAACTTCCGCGCAAGGAGAGCGGCAAGCACGACGAGTATCGTGCCTTCGATCCCCGGGAGGACACGCGCTGCTGCGACAGTATGTCCAAACACAAACTGCGAAAATTTGCCGAGTATAGCGATCGCAGGCGGGAAATCCATGTGCCAGAGACGCAGATGATTTCCCATCGAGAAGTAGAGGAACTCATCGCGATGCACTCCGAACGGAGTGACAGCCAGAACGACTGCGTGCAGCGCCAGCGACGCGACAGCCAGAATGATGATGGTTGTTGTCGCGACACGCTGTTCCGGGAATGGTCTGGCCGCCATCAATGAACCTCGATGAGTCGAGTGCTTACGAGCGTGCGTATGGAACTGTAGTCTGTCCGCCAAACAGGATTCCGCCGGGGCGGTTCTCCCTTTATAGTCACCGTCCAGGCCCGATTCCGTTGCCGCTGACCCCGCTCGACGGCGCGTCGGTCGCGCGGGTGTGATATTATCAAAACGAGACTCGTCCGGTCGTTGAAGGACCGCCCGCGCCGCGCAAAAATTGAACTGATTTCCTGAGGATTTACCTGAAATGGCCGTTCTAACCTACCTGGAATGCACCAAGTGCGGAGAGCGCTTGAGCCCCGCTGAACCTCATACCGTCTGTCCAGTGGATGGCGGGTCACTCTACGCGCGCTACGATCTGGAACCGTACCGCGGGCTTGCTTCGCGCGATTCACTCGCGGGTCGCGTCGCTAGCATGTGGCGTTATTCGGACGTTCTCCCGGAGGTCGAGCCGGTGACGCTGGGGGAGGGCTTTACCCCGATGATTCAGAGCCGCCACAACACCAGTGTCTACATAAAGGATGAAGGCTTGAACCCCACGGGCTCATTCAAGGCGCGAGGACTTGGCGCGGCAGTGACCATGTGCAAGTCTTACGGCATCGACAAGATCGCGATTCCGTCAGCCGGCAACGCTGCAAGTGCGCTGGCGGCTTACTGCGCGAGGGCTGGAATCGAAGCGCATATCTTCATGCCGAAGGACGTGCCTGTGGCCAATCGCGTTGAGTGCGAGCAGTACGGTGCGCACGTCACATTCGTGGATGGCCTGATAAGCGATTGCGCCAAAATGGTGAACGAGCGTAAGCAGGCGGAAGGATGGTTCGACATCTCGAGTCTCAAGGAGCCGTTCCGCGTCGAAGGAAAGAAGACGATGGGTTACGAGGTGGCCGAGCAGCTGAACTGGAAGCTCCCGGACGCGATCTTCTATCCCACGGGTGGTGGTGTGGGGCTCATTGGAATGTGGAAGGCCTTTGAGGAAATGCAGTACCTGGGCTGGATCGGCGCGGAGCGGCCTAAAATGATTGCTGTGCAGGCGGCGGGCTGTGCGCCAATCCCGCGGGCATGGAACGCGCACGAGTCCACTTCGGAATTCTGGAAGGATGCGCACACAATCGCTGCCGGACTGCGCGTACCGAAGGCGTATGCCGACTACATCATTCTGAACATTCTGCGCGACAGCAAGGGGACGGCAGTCACCGCAACGGACGAAGAGATGTTGCAGGCGGTTTCGTCAATGGCGTCGAAGGAGGGAATTTTCGCCGCGCCGGAAGGAGCCGCGACGTTGGTAGCGTACGACAAGCTCATCGCCTCGGGCTTTCTGGCGCCGAGTGACCGGGTTGTGTTATTCAACACTGGGTCGGGTTTGAAGTACATCGACGTGATTGGGGGGAGCCACTGAGTTAGGGATGTCCGGATTCCTGACAGTCAGGATGTCAGCTTCACGTCAGCTACGGGATCGTAGATTTGCGGCGTTCTTCCTGGCTGTCAATTCCGCATAAGGTCCACATGATTCGTCTCTCACACGGTGCCAGTCAGTCGGCTCTCGCCGCGGCGATATTCGTGACACTCGCAATAGCCGCAGCTCAAAGCTTCACAGTTCACAAGTACACGACAGGCGGCGAGGGTGGTACTGATTACCTGACCGCTGATCCTGCATCGGGTCGCGTTTGCCGGTGACGGTGGTCGTTACGGCTCCTGCAACGGGAGTCCAGACGTTTCGTACCATCAGCGTGTATGTCAATGTTTTCAATAATCAATGTGGCCACGGTGGAGAATGCTAGGGCGCCGAGCGCACCATCGGCTGCAGAGATGGGGGGAAATCCCTGATGTCTCTCGCTCGCTCTTTCTAGCAATCTGTCTTGTTCAGGTGGTCTCTCTCTCTCGAACTGGGCACGCGCAGGGAGTGACCAGCCGGGAGCCGGACGTAAGCATAACTATGCCAACAGGCGAGACCATAGCAGCGCGAAACTCGATGAGTATGCCTGCGCCACTCGTCAGTCTCAACAGCGCCCGTGTGGGGATCGCTAGGCCATCATCATCGATTGATGAAGTCGGAATCGCGAATGATCGCGAACTGGCTAGCGAGAGGAACGACCGTGTTAAGCATGCTGCCATTGGCGCTGGCATTGGCGCTGGCGTTGGGCTTGTCGTAGGTGCGGCGATCGGATGGCAGACGGACCGTACAAACCAGGGAACAATCCCCGCGACACCAATCTTCGCAATCGAAGGAGCAGCCATCGGATTCGTTGCGGGGGTTGTCATCGGCGCCCTTGTTCCGTGATTTGAAGATGGGCGGTGTCCTCTTGACACACGTACACCGGCGATGGTCCATCGCCGGTGTACGCTACGCGGAATTACCGATCAGGCGCTACAAACGGGACAGACCAGCCTACCAGAGTTTCACCGTCCGCGGTGCGCGCTATGGTGGTGGCATCTACGATGCGACGTACCACCGTATTGATGTGAGTGCGTTTATGGCGACTGTGACTCTCTACCGAAAGACCGCTCCACGTTCCTATCGCAATGGCGAGCGGCAGATCACTCATCCAGTGTACACGCTGATAGATCCTGGCAAGTGCGATCGCAGACGCACCGGCGTAGGCCGCTGGTCCGACATAGGGTTCGAAGCTCGATTGCCAGTCGCTGGTCTCTTCCGTAATTGCGGACGCCATCGCAAACGCCGCTGCGGTATGACCGGATGGGAATGACACGAACGGCCCGTTACCGCGGTGAAACCCTCGATCCCACTGAAACTCCTCGGACGTCTTGACCCCCGGGAGTGCTCGGCCGGCGATGCCCTTTCCGAGACCCGTCAAGGCGGCGGCAAGGACAACCGACTCCGTGATACGTTCGCCGGCACCGGAAAGCGTGCTGGATCTATCGAGCATACCTGCGGTAAACAGGCCCGCGCCAAGAAAGAACGGACCCGGTCCACCCGCGAACGCGAGTCTCTGACTCGCGCCGTGCAGTTGCTCGTCTTTTTCCCAGTCCGCCTCGCTCATCTCCCCTGCAACAGGTTTGTCGAGCGGCGCGACCGCGAGCGTCGCGAGGACCGCAACACCGAACCCGGCCATCTCGCGCCTCGTAATCCAGGGTGGACTAGAGTCGCTACGCGTTGCCGGCTTGGCATCGACGGACGAAACGGTATCGCCACCGAGGGACTGAGCTTGCGCCGCGACTGCAAGACACATGGAGATACCAGTGGCCACGCAGAATTGCCGCGTTATCTGCCCAATCCGCTTGGCACCGCGTGCGCGGCTGAGCCCGGGGACCAGACCGGTGAAACAATCAGCACCGTGCAACGATGACATGACACAACACTATGCGCCGCACGGAAATAGTGCAACGCGATTTCGAAGATAGCCAGCCGTCAAGGCCGCAACGATCAACCTGCCTGAACAGCCACCGGCAGCGCGATCACAGATAGCTGAGCCACCAGTCCGTTCGACGCTGCTTGACGCCCGCGTACCAGCGACAGAGTGGATAAAGAATTATCACGATGAGTGCCCACATCACGTATACACCGGGCAGGTCGAACCCCCATCCGGGAGGTGTCGTGATGGGATATTGCGCCGGCGTCGGCGACTGGAACATCCAGTGAGCACTGCCATACTGCGCAAAGCATATCATCACCGCGATGATGTGGGCAATCGTTACGTGCAGTACGTAATAGAAAAGCGGCACCTTTCCGAAAAGCAGAGCAGGTCGCAGCCACCTCGGCGTACAGCCGTCCATTGCTCGCAGGAGTAACAGTGCCGGCCCGAGTGTCATCAAGAGAAAGAGCAGCGACGGCGGATACTTGGTCGTGTCTATGAACGACAGAACTGTGAAGACCAGCGACCGCTGTGCGCTCCAGGGAGCCGGATCACCATAGATGTTCACCCACCGGAGAACGACGAACGCCGCAGTAATAGCGATTCCCATGCGCAACAGGAATGTCTTGCGACGACCGGAATCCCATCGGTAAACCTGACCCAGACCGTAGCCCACCGCAGTGACTCCGACCCACGGAATTAGCGGGTATGCTTCGAACACGGTGAAGCGCGGCGTGGACACAATCACCCCTGGCGCATGAAGAATCGACCAGATCGGCGCGAACACTCCGAGCGACGCGGCACTCACATTATCGAAGAGATTATGCGTCGCGATGAGCACCACGCCAAACGCCGTGACGACTTTAGTGGGAAGATACACCAGCGCCGACAGGGTGATCATCGCCCAGCCGAGTGCCCAGAGGATGAACAGCATCGTGAGCCGGAAGTCGAAGTTGAATTGCCAGCTCAGGCAGCGCATGATAACGGTCTCGAGAACGATGAGCCAGAGTCCGCGCGTGAAGAGAAACTTTGAAAGCTCAGACCTGGATTTCCGTCGAAGCGAAAGGAATGCGCCCGTGCCCGTGAGGAGAAAAAAGACCGGGGCACAGAAGTGGGTGATCCAGCGAGTGAAGAAGAGTGGAACCGTGGTGTGCGTCAGGTCTGTTGGGCTGAAGCCTGGCGCGCCGAAGAATTCCCGTACATGGTCCAGGGCCATGACGATCATGATCACTCCGCGCAGCAGATCGATCGACTCGATCCGGGCCCGGGCCGGCGTGAGTGGACCAGTCATGGGCGGCATGCCAATTGCGCGCTATGAGTGCAACAGATCTCGATCCGATGCACATAGCGGTGCGTAGCAGGCATCCCTTCTGGAGAAACGAGTATCAGCCACATCTTCCAATCCGTCCTCGATAGCGGATCAAAATGAGTATCAGCCCTCTCGCCGGCAAGCCGGCGCCCCAGTCCATCCTGGTAAACGTTCCGCGGTTGATGACCGCGTATTACTCCCTGACCCCGAACCCCGCTATCGCTTCGGAGAGGGTGTCGTTCGGCACGTCCGGCCACCGAGGATCCGCTTTCGACACTGCGTTCAACGAAGACCACATACTCGCGATCACGCAAGCGATCTGCATGTATCGAAACGGTAAGGGAATCGACGGTCCGCTGTTCCTTGGAATCGATACGCATGCCCTTTCCGCATCGGCGTTTGCTTCCGCTCTCGAGGTGCTTGCCGCAAACGGCGTGACCGTGATGATCGACAGTCGCGATGGCTACACGCCGACGCCCGTCGTATCGCACGCGATCCTGACCTACAATAAGGGAAGAAAAACCGGACTCGCTGACGGTATCGTCGTCACACCATCGCACAACCCACCTGATGACGGCGGCTTCAAGTACAATCCCACAAATGGCGGTCCCGCGGACACCCAGATCACCAACTGGATCGAGGCGCGCGCGAACGAGTTTCTCGCGGATGGATTGAAGGGCGTGAAACGCATTCCGCTGGTGCGCGCAAGACAAGCGGCCACCACGCAAAAGTACGATTACATGGACGGCTACATCGGCGACCTCGGCGCGGTGATCGACTTCGACGCGATCCGTGGCGCAAAGCTCAAGCTCGGTGTGGATCCACTGGGTGGCGCGGGCGTATTTTACTGGTCGATGATTGCGGATCGTTACAAGTTTGCACTCGATGTCGTGAGCGAGGATGTGGACCCGACGTTCCGGTTCATGACCGTCGACTGGGACGGCAAGATCCGAATGGATTGCTCGTCACCGTACGCGATGCAGCGACTGATCGCACTCAAGGACAAATACGACGTGGCGTGGGCGTGCGACACCGATCACGACCGGCACGGAATAGTCGCGAAGAGCGTCGGCCTCATGAATCCGAATCACTATCTCGCAGTCGCGATCTCGTATCTGTTCGACCATCGGCCCAACTGGTCACCGACCGCAGGCGTGGGGAAGACAGTAGTGAGCAGCAGCATGATAAATCGCGTGACGGCGCGCCTCAAGCGTCCACTCAAGGAAACCCCGGTTGGTTTCAAGTGGTTCGTAGATGGGTTGATGGCCGGTACGATCGGATTCGCAGGCGAGGAGAGCGCCGGCGCTTCGTTTTTGAGACGCGACGGAACCATCTGGACAACCGACAAGGACGGAATCATCGCTGGCCTGCTTGCGGCGGAGATGACGGCGGTAACTGATAAGGATCCGGGCGAGCTGTACCAGGACCTCACCAGGGAATTCGGGGAACCGGTGTACGAGCGCATCGATTCACCAGCCACTGTTCAACAGAAGACCATACTGTCGAAACTCACAGCGGCGCAGGTGACTGATACTGAACTCGCTGGCGAGAAGATCACGAGCATAATCACGACCGCGCCAGGAAGTAACGACTCCATCGGCGGCATCAAGGTGAGCACTGACAGCAGCTGGTTCGCCGTGCGGCCTTCTGGCACCGAAGACGTTTACAAGTTGTACGCGGAAAGCTTCAAGGGCGCCGACCACCTGCACCAGGTACAGGCTGAAGCGGAGAAGATCATCCAGAAGGCGCTGGGCGCTACGACGGCATCCCGGTAGTTACCGAATACGCAAAGGCCGAACCTTCACCGCCAGACGCGACGTTGGTCAGTGCGTGCCGGAGCCGGACGGTGTCACCCACGCGCGGCCTGCGGCGAGATCGAGCGTCACGTCCCATTTCTCGAGGAATGGGACGTTGATGTTTCCGTCCATGATCATCTGACTCATCGTGCGAGCCGGTGCGGTCGCCGGGATCTTGCCAGCGATGGTGAAGCTCACCGACTGCCTGGCTTTTGATGTAGAGTCGAGCCCGAGCAGCGGCGCGATGTGATTCGCGATTATGAACGCGGTTCCACCGCCGGAGTCGAGCTCCATCCACGCGGTCCCGTCACGCGTCGGTACGCCCACATCCACGGTGAGCGCGACACCCTCGGCGTCGCGCACAATACGAATCGGAATTTCAGTTGCATGTGCGATGCGAGTCGCGAAACTTCCGGGACTCTCGACGACGATAGTCTTTTCCGAATACTCGAACGTAATCGCACGTCCGGCAAACAGATCGAGTCCGATAGATCCCGCGAGCCGCGGCTGGTTCGGCGGGAAGAACTTCATGATGTCGAACACTATCGCGGTCGGTGCGGCAAACGATTGACCCGCCAACTCGAACGTGATGTTGTCGCAGTGCGGCGAGTCGATTCGGTCTCCTCTCATGCGGAAGCCGGTGATATTGCCCCACGGCTTGCAGCCGATTTTTTGCGCCATGTCGGGACTGATCATCGACACGCCCTCGCCAGTATCGAACATGAAGGTTCCTTCGTGACCGTTCACGCTGGCTTGCATGGTGAGTATCGTCGTGCCGGGAGAGTACGACGCGAGACTGATCGTCGCAATGGGGTCGGGCGACTGCGCGGCAAGCGGCGCGGCAAGCGGCGCGGCAAGCGCGACAGTGCAACAGGCAGCAGTGGCGATAGCAGAAGCGGCGCCACGAAGTACCGAGCGGAACATTACGCAATCCAAGTTGTGGTTTACACGTTTGATCACTAGCTCGCCTGCTTGGACAGCGTAATGTTCCGTTTGGTTGTTTGAGGCTCAGTATCGATGCGACTGCCTTCCCCGCAATACAGGCGTTATCGGTTGTCGATCACACCGCGCATCACCGCGCCGAGTATGCCGCCTCCGACCGCCGCTTGCGTCTGGCTCTCGGTCGACGCGACGGGTGGATGGTAGTACATCGACTGAATCCCCAGGCGGCCCGGCCCGGTGAATCTGTTGATGAACATCTGCCCGCCGCTTGCGAAGAATCCGCTCGCCAGGCTCTGGGTTTCGAGTTCCATGCGCACCGAGGGATCCTTGTATATCCAGCCGCCGGGCTCAACGTCGATCTGCTCGCCAGGTTGCAACGTGACTTCGAACACGTTGCCGTAACCATGCAGCCAGACAATCCCGTCGCCGTTGTGCGCACTGAACGTGTCGATGAACAGACCGCTCTGGCCGAACAGCATGTTGCCGATGCCATTTACGCGCTGAAAGGTGAAATCAACGAGATCCGTAGCCGCGAGAAACTGATGCTCTCGCACGTCGACCGATTGCCCACACGTGAGATGCAGCGGGATGATCTGCCCGGCGCCATCGCGGCTGAATGCGATATGGCCGGTGCCGCGGGCTTCCGTCATGAAAATCGGCATCCCTGAGATCATACGCTTGAACGCGCCAGCAAGCGATTTGACTCCTATCGATATCGCAGGATGCTTCCAGAGCAGTACATGATGCTCGAAGTACACGTTGGTCGAGGAGAGCTCCACGTGGAGAACCGGGACTAGCTCGCCTTCCAGATGGTACGTTACGCCGGCGAAAGACTCGTTGCGGACCGTCGTCGGATGCAGTTGTGGGATGGCCACTGGATGATTGGTTTGCGGTGAAGCAGAAAAGCTCATTGCTCCCAGCATGTGACGCAACACCCGGAGCGAGCCAGAGACAATAAATTCACGAGCCCATGGTTCAAATTCACGAGTGCATGCTTCGCCGAAAACGCAACCTCGAACGATCGTCCGAGGTTGCGTTTGGCCAGTTTTACTCCCTGACCAGTCTCCGGTGTGCGATCGTGGGGCCAACGGGCGTAGCAGCGTGGAACGCCGCCGCCTGTGGCGACGCGAGTGCCTCGGTCATGGCTTCATAGCCGGCGTTCATCAACTCGCGAGTGGCCGTGAATGTAAACGATGGCCACTGCTTCACCGGCGGTCGTACATGCAGGGTAGGGACCCTGTCGCGTGCCGCCTGGATCGCCATACGCTGCGGTTCGGCGAGGATCTGCACTACGCGTCCGTGAATTCCGACCAGGCCCTGCCGTTCCCACGAAACGTCCTCGGCGTCGATTATCTCGCTCACATCAATCGCGATGATCCGGCGTGCTCCCCACCGTATCGCTTCGAGTAATCCTACCATCGTCTTGAGACCGCCATCGACCAGCAGATCGCCGTCGGCAAGGAGCATCGGCGGAAAGATGAGCGGAAGGGCACCAGAGGCATAGATTGCGTCGACCAGTCCCACGGTCGAGTCGCTACCATATCCGAACCACCGCTCGTCTCCGTTCCGCAGCGACATTGCGTTGACGCGAAGCGGTCGCACCAGAGTTGCGAACGTCGCCGGCGCGATGAGCCGCTGAATCAGATCACGGTAATGCTCGCCGTCATAGATGGACGACTGCGCAACCCCAGCGATCATGTACGCCTTGAGGTTGCGCTTTAGCACCGCTGGTTCGGTTATGCCGAGCGCATCCGCCTCCATTTCTGCTACGGTCGCACCCATCGCCCATCGTGTACCAATGAGCGCGCCGATGCTGGTACCTACAATCGCATCTATCTCGATGCGCGCTTCAGTCAGCGCGCGGATGACGCCGATGTGCGCCAATCCGTGCATCGCGCCGCCGCCAAGTACGAGGACCGTATGCGGCGCGTACTTGAGAATCCTGGGCTGGGCGTCTACCGGGCACTTTTGTGCTGTCGGGAAGTGTGGCATGTCTTGCGTTTCTAATTAAGCCCGGAGCGGCTCATTGGTAAGGCCCAACCCAGCTTGCGGAACGTATCTTTCTCGAATGCGGGCAGCCATCTCAGCGGATTCGCGATAACTTGTCGGTGATGTCTCGCGGTTATCCGACCCACATTCAGAAGGCGTTTGACGAGATTCGCTTTGGGCCTCTGCGAACACTCAACCTTCGCGAATCTCTCCCCACCGCCGAGGAGGCACGCGCCCGGGCCGACGCCTGGATCCGCACCAAACAGGTCGAGCGAGCGCAGGAACTTCTCATAATCACCGGACGGGGCAAGGGTAGTGATAACGGTGTCGCCGTTGTCCGGCAGACTATTCTGGCGCTGTTCCCGTCCCTCAGGCGCCGAAACGTGATAACAGGATGGCAGGAGCACACCGAAGGCTCGTTCGTAGTGACACTGGCGCCGGTGTCGGCTATGTTCGAAGCACCCAGACGGAAACGCGAACCAGCGGCATCACTCCCGATACCCGAAACTCTGTCCGCGCTTGCACCAGAAACCCTCCATCTTCTCCGTGAGCTCGCAGTGGCGTCGCTGATGATGCTCGGCGTTCAAGACTCCGGGCGATTCATCGAATCGGAGATGACGACAAAGTTTTCCCAGCTCACCGCAGCTCTTTCCGGCGCCGAAGATCCAGAAACGGAGCTCCGTGCAGCCATTCAACGTGCCCTTGAAGAAATGGACGAATCCGAATGAATCTCCCCAGGATCACCGCCGTACTCGCACTGTCGCTCGCGACCGCGGCCGTTGCATCGGCACAGGCGTCGCAGGCACCACTGGTTGGCTTCACTGCCGCGGATGCGCAGCATCAGCACGAGCTTGAATCAAGAGCTGCGTCTCTTGCATCGCCGACAAATGCAGATTCGCTGTCGCGTGAGCTGTCGCTCGAGCCGCATATGGCTGGGACGCCGGCGCAGGCTCGAACGCGAGACATCTTTGTGCGAGAGCTGCGGAAATACGGGATAGAGCCCGACGTGCGGACTTACAGCATTTACATGCCGCAGCCGACGAGCGTTCATCTGTACAGAATCTCGCCGAACCCAGTCGAGCTGTCACTTCCGGAAGGACCAATCGCCGAAGACACGACGTCGTACACCTATCCGCAGATTCTCACGTTCAACGGTTACGGCGCCGCTGGCGACGCGACTGGCGACGTGGTTTACGTCAACTACGGTTTGATCGAGGATTACAAGACCCTCGATTCACTCGGAATATCTGTGAAGGGCAAGATCGTTATCGCGCGGTACGGCCGCTCGTATCGCGGCATCAAGGCGCGAGAAGCGGAGAAGCACGGTGCGCTCGCGCTGATCATTTACAGCGATCCTGCCGATGATGGATTCACGCGCGGCGATATCTATCCGGAAGGGCCGATGCGCCCGTGGACCGGCGTCCAGCGTGGTAGCGTGTACAACGGCAACGGCGATCCCACCACGCCGGATTATGCGAGCGTGCCGGGCGCCAAGCGGATTCCGCTGGATCAGACGGATCTTCCGCGCATCCCCGTAATTCCCGCGTCGTACAAGAACGCCGCCGAGTTGCTGCGGGACGTGCGCGGCGGCGGTGAGCTTCCACGTGGATGGCAGGGCGGATTGCCGTTCCGCTATCACGTTGGACCGGGACCGGTTCAGGCGCGTGTAGTGGTCGCCACCGATGCTGCAACTCACCCATACAAGGACATCTGGGACGTACTCGGAACG
>Ga0207933_1002281_pt1 | contig 12704 bp, 10 predicted proteins | sample NGESurdeep092012_4_FD_184488 | JGI IMG/M metagenome (GOLD analysis project Ga0207933, IMG submission 184488) | Arctic peat soil microbial communities from Barrow, Alaska - NGEE Surface sample F53-3 deep-092012 (SPAdes) | ecosystem: Environmental > Terrestrial > Soil > Wetlands > Peat ... | reverse complement strand
CAACGAAGGTGGTAGTCGCCTATATTGGCGTCCAACGGGATGATAATGCTTGCATAGTACAGCCCCACCGAATCGTTGGCGGGGTCCCTACGAGGTACCCCCAATAAGACTTCACGACCTGTGGTCAAATCGTAGAGGGCATAGGAAATCTCTGCCGCATTGATCGGGTAATCAGCCTCATTGACCAAGCAAATGTGTAGATCCTTCGGACCTAACTGCTGACCTCTGAAAAATGCTACGGACATCGGGACTCCTGGGTACGTTGACCACGATCAATCAGTAAAAACGCCTATCATTACCACCCATGCTTGTTGACACGGTGCCCGTCCCTGGGGCTCACGGCTACTGCATCAAGGACTTGAAAACGCTGATCAACCGTCTGAATGGGGGCTCCCGCAGAGTTCTGGACCTCCCAACGAATGAGCCAATCTCCAGGCTGACCCCCATCTCCGGCCAGACCCGTAGCGTAAAACTCCCCAATCACCCCAGGAACGCCCTTATGACGGCCCCCGACAGGTAGCAGTCCTCCGGAATTAGTGACTTGGTAGAGCCGGTAGAAGACCCCTACAGGGCTAAAAGGGCCTAGGTGGTTAGTCAGGTGGACGCAGATGTCTCCGTTCTGGAGTGTCTGTAGGTAACGGAACCGCCTGACTGCCGACGGGACGACCTTTACCGAAGGCTTGACCCCGTTATTGAAGATTCGGACAATAGTATCGTCGAAAACCGAGACAATGTCGTCCCCATTTCGAACGTAATCCGTATCCGTCGCGATAATGTCCGTCGAATCGAAATCGTCGTCTACAGTACGGCTTTGCTCCTTGTCGACCCTCAGCGAGTCTAGGGCCTCAACGCTGTCCTCTCCTAAACGAACGTAACGAGTCTCTGCAACGAGCTGCTCTGTGACGGCGATTACGTCTGAAAGGTCCTTGCTGAATAGCAGCCCTACCAGAACCATGTCCGACACGGACACCGTGTCTTCAACAACGGCCCCGCTCTCAGACTCGATGATAGCCTGCTCAGTAAAGGCGTCGAGAGTGTCCGAAGCCGCGCGGACATAGTCCGCAGCCGTCGAGAGTAAATCTATGAAAATGACGCTGTCTTGGAGGTTCCTTGCATAGACCCCTTCCAAGGAGGTCTGATCCGTTACGGAAGTAGTATCCGAGGCAGTACGGCCCTCTTCCCTAGAGACGCTAGCCAGGTCTGTGGTCGAAACCGAGTCTGCGCCTGTTCTATCGTAAACAGACGAAGTTACTAGAGAATCTGTGACTGTAACGACATCAGAAACAGGTCGAACGTAGCTCGTATCAGGGCTGAGTTGATCGGTGACACTGATCGTGTCCGAAACCGTGCGACCCAGCTCAAACGTGACACTGACACTATCTGAGACCGTGCCCGTATCGGAGGCGGCTCTGTCCGCAAACAACGAGGTAATTGTGGAGTCAGATACCGCAATCGTGTCGGAAACTGGCCGTACATAGCTCGTGTCCGGAGTCAGCTGATCAGTGACACCGATTGTGTCCGTGACCGACAACCCCAAGAACATCTCAACGAGGGTCGCCTCTGTGGCCGCAATCGAGTCAGACAGAGCCCTGCCGTACTCAAAGCTGAGGGTGGCCAAATCAGTGACGGAAACGGAATCAGCGAGGGTCTTGGAGTATTCGAGCGAAAGGTTGGCCTGATCCGTGGCAGAGACAGAGTCGTTGGCAGTCCTATTCTCTTCCCTGGAGGTAGTGGCCGAGTCCGTGACGGAGATCGCGTCGGAGACCGTGAAGCTGTATTCCAGTGAAAGATTGATCTGATCCGTGATCGAGACGACATCCGAGGTGGCCCGATCTTTATCAAAGCTGGCACTGTCTGTTGTCGAAATCGAGTCTGCTAGGGTCCGGGCGTACTCGATGCTGAGAGAGGTCTGGTCGATAACGTCGATGTTGTCGCTAGCGGAACTGGAGCTGTCGACCGTAACCGATTCAGTGACCGCGACCGAATCCGATAGTCTGACCCCGTACTCGAAGCCGGTGGTGGCTGAATCGGTTACGGAAATCGCATCCGACAGGGCCCTAGCGTACTCGAAACTGAGGGCTGTGGAATCTGTGACGGAGATCGCGTCGGAGGCCGCACGATCTTTGTCGAAGCTGGGGCTTGCGCTGTCCGTAGCAGAAACTGAGTCCGAGATACTGACGGCATAGGCCAAACTCGTTGCAACGCTGTCAGTGAGGCTAACCGAATCTGAAAGGAACGCATCGTCATCACGTCCCGCAGTTGTGGAGTCTGTGACGCTGGCCGCATCAGAGGCCGTGATCGAGTACTCTAGGCTCAGGCTGAGGGTGTCGGTGATGGAAACAGTGTCTGAAACCGAACGCCCAAGCTCAAGGTTCGTAGCGATACTGTCGGTTACAAGGGCGGTGTCCGAAGCCGTCCTAGCGTATTCGAACGATAGGATCGTGGAGTCCGTTACGTCGACCGTATCCGCACTGGCAGATTCTACGTCTGCGGAGGCGGTGTCCGAAGTTGCGAGGGTATCCGCAAACGAAATCGAGTACTGTAGATCAAGGGAAGCAGAGTCCGTGACAGAGACAGAGTCATTGGCGAATACGTCCTCAGCCTGGCTTGCCGTAGCCGAAACATCATCGGTAACAGCCAGGGTGTCTGCCAGAACCAGGGCGTACTGGGCTTCAAGGGATATTGAATCCGTGGTGGAGACAGAATCCTGAGGAAATACAGAGTCCTTGAAGGCCTGATCGGTGACGGAGATCGCGTCGGAGACCGAGACGCTTAGCTCTAGAGCAGTCGAAGCAGAATCAGAAACAGAAACGCTGTCCTGCGGGAACGCAGTCTCCCTCAGGGTCTGGTCAGTGACGACTATACTATCAGATGTGGTGCGACCGTACTCAAAGCTCGTGGCTACGCTGTCCGAAACCGAGGCAGAGTCCTGAGCAAAGACAGTTTCAATGAGGGTCTGGTCAGAGACCAGACTAGTGTCAGAGACTGCCCTGGAGTACTCGATGCTGAGAGTCGCGGAATCAGTGGCGGAGAGGGCGTCCTGGGGGAATACAGTCTCAGTCTGGCGATCATCTGTGATCGCAATCGAGTCGGAAACTGAGCGAGCGTACTCTAGGCTTGAGGCAGCCAAGTCAGTAATCGAGACAGTGTCCTGAGGGAAGGTCTTCTCCCTAAGGGTGTCGTCTGTGATCGCTACGGAGTCACTGAGCGTACGCCCGTATTCAATACTCGTAGAGGTTGTGTCAGAAACCGAGATCGTGTCCTGGGGGAAGGAAGTCTCCCTGAGGATGTTGTCTGTGACCGCTATCGAATCGCTGAGAGTTCGGCCGTATTCAATCGATGTTGAGGTCGAGTCTGTGACTGTGGTCGTATCGGAGACGCCCTTTGTAGTGTCAAGGGATAGAGTGTCTGTGACCGCTATCGAATCAGCAACACCCTTATCAACAAAGTTTCCCTCACTGTCTGTAACAGAGATGGTGTCAGAGGCACTGACCTCACGGACCCTATCATAGACAACGGAGTCCGAGACAGAGATCGAATCGGAGACTCCCTTATCTACAAAGTTCCCTTCACTGTCTGTAACAGAGATGGTGTCAGAAGCCGATACCTCTCGGACTCGATCATAGGCTACGGAGTCCGAAACCGAGATCGAATCGGAAACACCCTTATCAACGAAGTTTCCCTCGGAGTCAGTAACAGCTATCGAATCAGAGGCACTGACCTCACGGACCCTATCATAGACAACGGAGTCCGAAACACTAACCGAATCGCTGACTCCCTTATCTACAAAGTTCCCTTCACTGTCCGTGACCCCAATAGTGTCATTGCCGCTAACATCAATTAAATGGGCGCCGGAGTTGATGATCTCGACGGTTGGGGCTGCGTCCGTGATCGAGATGTTGTAGGCAGCAACATACAGGTCAACAATGCCTGAATCAGTAACGTCTAGGGTATCGGACGCAGCTACATCGTAGAGGACTGGTAACAGCGCCTCTGAATCAAGTAGGAATCCAAAACCCCAGCTCATGTTTAGCTAATCGATCGAATAGTCCAAGAAAATGCGCGGTCAGCGCCTGCAATTCGCTTCAGGGTGACATCCCAGCCAACCCCTACTTGGTAACCTGCGGTGATGAACAAGGGGTCCGCTTGGACGCCGATGAGTGAAGCGATTACTAATCGCCTCTGAGTGCCTCCAGAGACTGCCTTCTCTTGGAGGGCCAGGGCGTACTCGTCACCGGCTATCATGTTCGCTACATCGATCCAAACCGAGATGATGGCAGCGGTTGTTTGCGTGGCAATGGACGTGGAGTTGTTGGTCAAACTGTATTCAGTTGTGGAGATAGTTTGAGCCGATTGAGAGTAGAGTGCGTTGTTTAGTGCCATGTTATTTCATCCCCCAGGCGCCCATTGAAAGACCTGTGATTGCGGTTCCTGAGCACTGTAGGCGGCCGTAGATGGTGTCTCCCGCAGCCGCCTGGTAGTAGCCCTCAGAGCCCCCGTTGTCATACCATTGCTCCGTGGTAGTCCCCTGCCAAACCCGGTCCTCACCCACGATCGCTTTGTTGCTGCCATCGCCGATCCCAAGGTCTCCAGAATAGGCAGTGGCGGTGATTGTACCTTGATTGACTCCGACCCCATATTGCCAATACCAAGGAGTGTCCCCTGTGGCCACAGTGCCCAGGCTAGTCCACGTGCCTTCAGAGGTGGTGCCAGGGGTGACGGCCGTAAGCGTGGACGTTGCCGTGGTCACGCCGTAAGCAATTACCTTAGTGCCTACTGTCACATTGCGGAGATCTCTAGGAGCGCCAAATATTCGAAGTCCACACCGAAGAGTGCCCACGGTTGCGTTGTTGACGCTGGCTCTTACCGCAACCGTGCTGCCAGCTTTGATGTAAATGGGAAAGAAGTACTTTAGACCGGACCCAAAAGCCCCGATAGCCGGAGCTGCGGACGAAGCACTCAGGGTCGGGATCAACACCGTATAGCTAGACCCTCCGGCCGCATCAACCCCGATATCCACGAGGGTGTCCCTAGCGGCAGCGCTCACAGCATTGGAGTTAAATTGGATGCCAAGCCCGAAGACATCCTTAGCGACGTTTGCGGCCGTCAGTACTTGAGCGTAGGTGCCCATTGTATTGTTTCCAGGGGTGACGGAGGTTCCCCAGGCAGCGGTTGGACGTGTGGTTCCAGTTGAGCTGAAGCTCCAGCCGTAGCCGACCAGTCCTTTAGGTGTCCAAAGCATTTAAAACGTCCTCGTTATGTTGCCTAGGATTCGCTCGAAGAAGGCGCTATTTGCCACTGAGTCACCTACCGCTGGAGTGTCCGTTCCTGCGGCCACGTCGATGGTGCTCCCGCCACCGGAAGCGGGCCGTAACGGGATCGTAAAACCCACCACACCAAAACCAGCTCCGGTACGAGCGATGACACCTGTCGCACCTCCAGAGGCTCCAGCACTTGCTTGAGTGATGTCCGCAATCCCGATGATGTTCCATCCGCTTGCGTCGAAAAACCCAACACGGGAGGCGTAGCCAGATGGCGCCGTAAAAGCATCACCACTAGGTGAGTTGCTAGTACAGTCTCCGATGGCGACATAGACCACCGTCGCATTGGCGGTAACAGTCGTTACCGAAGGTGCGGGGACATTCGCTGGAGTTGCTCGGCCATCGTCGTTTACCGTCGATAGGGGTGTAACATCAAGGGGTGTCGTAGCATCGACGCTACTCCAAGCAGCCACCGCCAACCCCATATTTAGGGTCGCGGATCCGGCGACGAACGTTAACGTTCCGCCGCCCCCCGCCGACGTATTTTTGTACCAGATGATGTAGGACGCATTGTCCGTAAATAGATCGCCGTTGAATATTTCAGTCCAGGTGCCATCGGGAGGGCTACACGTTTGCCCAGCACCGTCACACTCCCAAACAGCTAGGAGAAAATCTCCGATATTGCCAGGATCCGTGACCGCTATATTGGCGGTAGTCCCCTGGATGCTTGCGGTAGCTAAAGTGCGAAAGGCGATAGTCATTGGTCATATCTCCGCTCCGCAATCACAACCGTGCTGGTCGCTCCAGCGGGCGTCGCACTTTCAAAGGTTGGCAGCGGCATAAGGGTCTACTGAGGTAGGCCCAAAGGAGCTTTATGTGCCCGTTTCCCCCTCTCAGTAGACCACCAGGAAGACCCCGCCAAAGCGTTCTATGGTCGACGCCAAACCAGAAGGGGCTCTAGCTTGTGCCTTGACCGGATGTGGCTTCGTTGCCTAACGGGCATCCAGGGACTTTCCTGAGCTACGAATCCCAGGGCTAAAGCCAGGGGTTGAACGGCCTCATCCAAACGAACTCCGTCAATCGGCTTGCTAGGAAGGTTGAGCACCAAATGGCCCCCTGGCCTCAAATGGTCAAAAGCCCGTTTCAACACCGGTTCCAAGAATCCTTGAAGCCACCCTGTAACTGAGCCATAGCCCGTTGCTGCCTTCTCAGAGGCGTCCCCATACACCTCTAGGTCAAAGTACGGTGGTGATGTGAAAACGAGGTCTAAAGGCTCCTGAATGGCGTGCTCCTCTGCTTTTGAGAGAATCACTGAGCACTTGTCGGAAACTCCCAAAACCTTAGCTAAGGCCTGATTTCCGGCGACGGTCTCGGATTCTACATCCGTCCCAATGTACTTAGCCACTCCCGCAGCCATAGCCCCCATGAGGCGTCCACCGTAGCCAGCACACGGATCCCACACCACCCCTCCTTTGGCATAGGTTTCGTACACGTACTTCGCCACAGCTGGCCGAAACACCGAGGGTGTCCTGTGATGAAACAAAATGGCTTTCAGCACTCGTTGTGGGCTAGTAGGGTCACCACTCTCAACCTGAAGCTCTACAGCCTTTCGTAGAGCCACATCATTATGCCAAGCTTCCCAAGCACTCAAGGACCCTCGATATTTTGCATGATATCGATTTGGGAAAAACGAATTGCACACCTTGGTGCCAACTGTCGTGTAAGGTCTCAAGATCCCCTCCCCGTCAAGTGTTATGGGTCGCAGGGCCAAGTTTGCCAACGAAGCTTTTGCCTCTTCCTCAGTTGCCTCTGGTATCTCAGGAAAGCCCCCAACCCTCAACGTCTCTGTGATATCTGTCACCTGTTCAGGAGCCCTCTCAGCTTCTTGCAGGGTCCTCTTTCGAGCCTCCTTTGCAACTTCAATGAAGTCCACCCCAAAGCGTTCCCTGAGCCACTCAATCATCACTCGTACTTCAGTGGCGTGTTGTCTGTTATGACAGGAAGCACAGACCCTCTCTAAGTTCAAAGGATCATTATTCCAAGGGTCACGGTCCTTATGGTTGACGTGCTGGCCCACTTCACCACACACCACGCAAGGCCCCAAGGGTACTGTCGAACGCGCAATTCGATGCTGCTCATACTTGGCCTGGGGATTAGCGTCAAGAGCACGCCTACGCTTAGGGAGTGCTGTTGGCACTGCCACGGACTCCACTCGACGGACCCCAAATTTTCTCAAGGCATAAGCAACCGATACAGCCGAACACCCCGCCAATTCAGCCATCTGACGTTTAGATAACCGACGAACCAAATAGCACGACTTCAACCAGGAAATGTTGTGCAGAGTGTCGGCTAGATGGTGCTTTGGTCGAGTGGATTTGGACCCATAGAACCTAAGGTCCTCGTGAGCCATCTTGGCGTGGGCAACTCTTTTGACAGGGTCTTTCTCGTAAGGAGCATGCCCTGTGTGCACTTCAACAGCCCTCTCCTTCTGGTAGCAGCCGCATGAAGTCGAGTTACCTGAAAGAAGATTCAGAGCCCTAACGGGCCTCTCTTTAGAGTCGCAATCGCAGCGACACATCCACCAAGCCCCTCGACCCTTCGGCTCGCCACCACTTATCAAGGGTGGGGCTGTCCGTTGCAAGACCTCCCAACGGCCAAAACGGCGACCCGTCAGGTCCTCCGCCCCACCCATTTGACAGCCACAAGACTTGGAACGACCGTCACGTAGAAGTGACCCCTTAACTACATGGTCTGTCTTACCACAAGCCAAACAACAGCAAACCCATCTAGCCTCTCCGCCAGATGGGTTTGTAGCTTCATCAGTGACCTTTAGATTTCCAAAGGTCTGTCCCGTCAGGTCAATCTTCTTGCTCACACAGGAAGATTAGCTCATACACCTAGCTTTGTCAACACACTACCTTGTTTTATGTCAAGGAGTGTAAGTATGAGCTAAGTGGTTGAAATCACGTGACTCTTGCGCGGTAGGTGATCCTTAATTTGTCCGCCGTAGTCTTGTTTACTGCCGAAAACGTCGACCTCGACAGGGCCGAACCGCCAGGAGTCGTGTACGAATTCATCACAACGACTTCTTTGATGTTGGTGGCCGACTTCGTACCGGCGCCGGACGGATACGAAACAACCCACTGCATGGTGCGAGTACCCGAGAGTAGGGTAATCGTCGTCGCGGTCTTCAGCGTGGCAGTGACCGGCGAAGTCACGTTGGTGTTGGCACCAGTGGCAGCGCCGCCGGAGGTGCCGATACGCATGTAACCCCAATGGTTCGCGCTGAGACCCGACGACATGCGCCAAATCTGTTTCTTCCCGGAGAGCACTACCAAGTTCGGGACTACGCGGCGCTCCAATACCTCGGGGCCGTTCTTGCCATCACGAAGGACTTCGATGATGTACACGCCACTGGCATTCAAGTCGTCATTCAGATTTTGGTCGGACATTCTCGATAGTCTCCTCCAACAAGGTGATGTTGGTCTGTGCCTCCTCGAAGCACCACGGATCGGCGGTGTCGGGAAGCAGTTCTAGTACTTTACGCGCCCAATAAAGAGAATCTTTAAGGCGACCCAATTCTCCAAAGCACATGGCCAGTCGTTGAGCTGGTAGCCATGAGTAGCAGGACAAATCGACCCACCACATTGTAAAAGGGGGCTCCCCTACTCTTGTCCCAGCATACAAGTAAAACTGTAGGGCTTCCTCAAACTTTTTGTCATTGAACGCAAGGTCTCCTAGCCAGATCCAGTGCTCTGTTCGACTCCAATCATCGGCTACACAACCCATGAGGACCTCACGTGCTCGGGCGGTAACCACCTTATAGGGCTCACCTTTTTTAGCTAATTCTTCAGCCTTACGAGCGAGACTCTTCGTTAGAAGAAGCCTAGTATGGTAGTGCTGGGCCCCGTTTTTACGAGGCAATGCCAAATACTCCTCCATGTACCGCATGGCCTTCTCAGGGTCGTGCTCACGCCACTCGGCTCCCAGATAGTGCAAAGAGTTCGTGTTCTTGTTATCTTTCCAGTCTTCGAGCAGGGTCAGACGATTCTGGGTCTTTCTTTGGGCCGCCCTAGCAAGCTCCAGGTCATGAACCCTGTCATGTAGTGTTCGAACTGTCGGCAGATTGACCACGTAATAGCCGTCTGGCCAATCCAACTCATTGTGGGTTTTGCGTTTGTAGCGTATTTTTGGGTCGTTCTTGCACAACCATGGGAAACCCCATTGTTGGTCGTTGCCCGTGCGCAGCACTAGCCCGACTTTGACAGCAGGATGAATGCAAGTGTCGAGAGTCAGCAGAGTCTCCCAGCCACTGATTAGACGCTCATGCCCCTCAGTCATGAAGATCCAGTCCGAGGTGCATTTGTCCATGCATTGGTTGCGAATCCACCCGAAGTGAACGCCAGTATCAGGTGCTTCGTCACCCTTTGGGCCCTCGGGGTCTTTGATGTCGAAAACGACATCCGCATACTTCTCTGCTATTTCACGGGTATTGTCGACCGTTCGTGGGTCAATACCAATGACTATTTCGTCGGCCACCCCTCGGAAACTTGCAAGGGTCGCTTCAAGCCCCGCACTCTCATCCCTACAAGGCATGGTCACAGATAATGTGAACGCCTTGGGGAAACCGCACACCCCTAAAAGGAACGGACCCAACACTTCAACTCGAACATGCTCGAAATGCTTCTTAAGGTCCCTCTTAAAGGACATGGCGTTGTACTTGACCGTATGCTGAGGCTCTTCCTCAGGGCCCAGGCGGTCATTGGGAACCGATAGCAAGGCCTTGCCGGTGACGGCAGCCGCCTTGAATAAACGATGCCGTGTGGCCTCGCTGAGGTGCTCGACAACTTCTGTCGAAACGATTATGTCGCGCCCAGCAAGGGCCCGCTGTACGTCGGCCTCGTTCTCCAAGTCAGCAATAGACGTTTCCAAGCCATCTTCAGCAGCTTTTTTGAGCGCTTCTTCACTGTGATCCACCACGAGGACGTTGGCCTTCTTCGTATCACGGAGGCGCCGTCCTAATGCACCTACACCGCCGCCCAGGTCTACCACATTGGAGCCCTCAGGCAAAAGCCTTTCGATACGGGTGTAGACCTGGCTGAGCGCTTGGACTCGCCACTCTTCTTGACCCTTCTCAGACCAGAGGCGGTTCCACAGATCCGGGCTGTTGGCCTTACGAGCGGCCCCCTCAGCAACACGAGCTGCGATATCGTCGAGTGTGGATTGCTGTATTTCGTGAGTCTCTTCTACCGTGTCGTCGCTCTTTTTATCTTCATCTTGGGGCATTTTCATCTTCCTATTTGGGTTTTATCTCCGCTTACGCGGAGGATTCGGGTCCACTACATAGCTGTGTCGTGCCTCTACGGGAGGCCGCGGAAGTATCAAAGTTTTAGAGGTAGCCGCTGGCTGAAGGACAGGAGGCGGGTTCCTGATCATGGCCACAGCATTGAACTCAGAGTCTCCGCTGAGGGCTGCCTGAAGGATACCGTTGACCCACGGATATACCTCATCTGAGGTGAAAAAGCTATCGGTAGATGTCCTCGAATACAGAGAATCGTTAGTCAAAGTCTCTGTCATTGACACAGTGTCTTGAACGAAAGCGTCCTTGTCCAAACCAGCAGTTATTGCATCCGCAACTCCCATTGAGTCTGAGGCCAGTCGGCCTGCATCTAGGGAGGGGAATGACTGATCAAGGAAGGCCAAGCCCTCAAAGATCACCCGATCGTACTCGAAGTCAGAGTCCACACTGTCGAAAACTGAGACAGAGTCCATGGCGAAGCTCCCCTGATTAGTCTCAACCGAGACCGAATCCAAATACGAGACAGTATCCGCAAGCGCGTACTGGTACACCATCGCCAATGCCAAAACATCGACATCAACAGAGAGCACATCATTTGTAGAGATGCCAATCTCTACCGACCGCCCTGCGCTGTCTGTGAAATCTAAGGTCTCGTCTACGACTTGGTCAATCATGGGGCCCCCTCAGCAAAAAGAGGCCTTAAAGCCAGCGTCTGTCGACATCGGGATGTTGATGACATCGTAGTCCAAACTCACAATTTGGGGGATCGAGGCATAGGAGAAGGTAAGATTCCAGTGGCCCAGCGAGTTAGCGTAGAACCTGATGCCGTAGGCTCCGTTGGTCAGCTGAGCCCAATAGACGGAGCCCGACACCACTTGGCTGTCCTGTACCGCAGTCCCGTCAACAAGAGGCCAAGAGACCACCTCGTTGTTGAGCATCATCACGAAGCCCATGTTCGAAGGGATCAAACCTGTGACCCTATTGTAGACATCCGACTGAAAGACATCAACCTGATCAAAGGTGACCTGATTGACTTGGACCTGTCGATTACGGAAGGTGGCTGCCATAGACGCTCACCTAAGGGTTGTGTAAAAAAGAATCAGAGTTCCTGAATGGTCAAGTAGCCATCCGGGAAGAACACTGGGGAGCCCGCATCCACAGCCTTAGCCACTGCAAGTGTCTTGAAATACAGCAGGTTTCCGCTTGAAAGAGCGTCGAAGATACCCACAGCTACGACCACGCCCCATGGAGCCGTAGGCGTAGGAAAGTTGACGGCTCCCGTGTTCGCACAGACGCCACCAGAGGGGGCTGCAAAAGTAACAGCCTCCCGGAGATACCCTCCACCAGAGATCTCAGTACCGCCACCCGCACTCGTCGGAGCCACCGTGTACAAAGCAAGGTACCGTGCACTCGGAATCGTCGGGGACACTCCCCTCAACCAAGCGTTGAGGACCGCTGCTGCCAGGTAATCGCTCTTGACCATCACAAGTACCTAGCCATCAATGCAATATGCCGGGACCCTTTTCGGGAGTTACAAGACTTGCAACAAGGCACGACGTTCTCTTGGGTGTTGGATCCGCCCCGCACAATGGGCAGCAAATGATCCAAGGTCCGCTTACTGGCTGGCAACGTCCTCAAGTCCACCAGGCAGTAGCCACAACGGTGGCCAAAGAACTCCAGGGTCTCGTCAATCTGAGCCGGCGTCAAAGTGTTCTCGACCTTTGAACGACGCATACGATAGGCGGAACCGTTCAAACGAGCCGCATGACGATTGCGACGGAACCAGTCGCGAACTCCAGCTCGGACTAGGTCTCCTTTGAGAACCATATAGGCTGCTCTGGTTTTACGCACTTTGCGAGGGTCGCGTCTCTTTGCGTATACTGACCACTGATCTTTGTGGGTGAGATAGTAGTTCGCTGAGTACTGCCTAGTAGCCTCAAGATGCTCAAGACGGTACTCCTTTGAGGCTTCGCGGTGTGGGGTGGGGTCAGCTGCGTAGCGTTCCTTGGCCCGACTACGAATCCCTTCGCGATTCACAACATACGAAACCTTAGTCAAAGGACTACGGCAAGGCTTGCAGACAGGGTAGTGCCCATCCTTCTTGCTCTTGTCCTTTGGAAACTCCGACAACTCTTTCGGGATGT
>Ga0207933_1002280_pt1 | contig 12708 bp, 8 predicted proteins | sample NGESurdeep092012_4_FD_184488 | JGI IMG/M metagenome (GOLD analysis project Ga0207933, IMG submission 184488) | Arctic peat soil microbial communities from Barrow, Alaska - NGEE Surface sample F53-3 deep-092012 (SPAdes) | ecosystem: Environmental > Terrestrial > Soil > Wetlands > Peat ... | reverse complement strand
CGTGCCGGTTGATTATTTGCGCGAGGCCAACGAGGGAACGCTGACGCTGGCGATGATCGAGACGCAAGCAGCGCTCGCCAATGTCGACGCCATTGCCGCCACCCCCGGCATCGACGCGCTGTTCATTGGGCCTTACGACCTGTCGACCACACTCTCCGGCGGCAAGGCGCAGGACGTGCAAGCGCCCGAAGTCGAGCGCGCCATCGACAAGATATGCGCGGCCGCCAGCAACGCCGGCAAGATTCCCGGCATCTATTGCCGCGACGCCGAGCGGGCCTTGGCCATGGCCAAACGCGGATTCAAATTCATCACGGTCGGCAACGACGCCGGCTTTTTGCACGATGGCGCAGCAGCCCAGGTGAAGGCGCTAAAGGGCTGACGACGCCAAACTATCGAGCACTTTGGCGACGTCGCGCACGACATCCGCGGCCTTCACCTCCACCACGCGATAATCGTGCGCGGCCAACCAGGCATGTTTGTCAGCGCGCACTTTCGCCGTGGACTCGGGATCGGTTTCAGACGCGAGTTCGATGACGCATCTGAGCTGGAACGAGACAAAATCGGTAATGTAGGGACCGATCGGCACATGCCGCTTGAAGCCGCAACCGGCAAAGCGGCGGTCATTGACCAGCGCCTGCCAGAGCGCGCGCTCGGCGTCAGTCGGATTACGCCGCAGTAGGCGTGGCAGGCCGCGCAAGGGCGTTCGTTCGGACGGCGCGCGGGCCTGTTCATGCTCGGTCAGAAGCTCGCGTAAGCGTTCGGCTCCCACATTATCCAGCACACCGCCGCGCGCCGGTCCTTTGCGCCCGGATACCAGAGCCGTGACCACGCCGTGCAAAGTGCGGATGTCCTGTTGCGAAGGCACCATGCGCTGAAAAATATTGCGCAGGTTCACGGCCATGACGCCGCGTTTTTCGGCCGGGCGGAAAAATTCCACTTTGTCGAGTTCGCGCTCTAAATCAGAATAAAACGCATCCAGCTGCTGCTTGGCGACCGGCGGCGACCGCTCGGTCGCGGCAAAAGGTAGTTCGCCGCCCGCCTGCTTGAACCATTCGTAGCCGACGATCACCACCGCCTGCGCCAGATTGAGCGAGGCGAAGGCCGGATTGACCGGTAGCGTGAGGATGCGGTCGGCGCGCGCGACCTCGTGGTTCTCCAGTCCGTTGCGCTCGCGTCCGAACACGACCGCAACGGTCTCGCCGGCACTTATGCGCGGCGCCATCTCCACCGATGCCTGCGCCGCACCAATCACGGGTTTCACCTGGTCGTGGTTGCGCGCGGTCGTGGCCAGAACAAAGGAGCAATCGCCGATGGCGTCGGCCAAGCTGTCATAGAGCACCGCACCCTCGAGCACGCGGTCGGCGCCCGCCGCCATCGCGCGCGCTTTTTCATTGGGCCAGCCCTGCACCGGCTTGACCAGCCGCAAGCGTGACAGGCCGAAATTGGCCATGGCGCGCGCGGCGGCGCCGATGTTCTCGCCCATCTGCGGCTCGACCAGAACCACGACAGGCGCCGGCTGCTCGATCCAGCGTTTGGTCTTGTCGGTCCCGGCACCCGGCATTTTGGTCCTCCGTGCACGCGGTATAGCTGTGCAGGAAGAGCGGGGGAAGCGCACCTAATGTGAGCTTCCGCCACTCGAAACCGGATGCTATAGGGCGCGCGCGCGACTTCGTCGACCAGAGGTGCAAGTATGTCAGATCTCGAAATCATGTGGACAAAGGTCGATGAAGCCCCAGCGCTCGCGACCTATTCCCTGCTGCCAATCGTCGAAGCCTTTGTGGGCGCGGCCGGTGTGTCCGTGACGTTGAAGGACATCTCCCTGACCGGTCGTATTCTCGCCAGCGTCGCCGACAAGCTGCCGCCGGCGCAACGGACCAACGACGAACTCGCCGAACTCGGCGCGCTCACCTTGAAGCCGGACGCCAACATCATGAAGCTGCCCAACATCTCCGCCTCGATCCCGCAATTGCGGGCCGCGATCAAGGAATTGCAGGGCAAGGGCTACGGCGTTCCGGACTATCCGGACAACCCGAAGACGGACGCCGAGAAGGACATTAAGTCTCGCTACGACAAGGTGTTCGGCAGTGTCGTCAACCCCGTTCTGCGCGAGGGCAATTCAGACCGCCGCGCGGCCGGCGCCGTCAAGCAATACGCCCGGGACAATCCGCACAAGATGGGCGCCTGGAGTTCCGACTCGAAAACGCATGTCGCCTACATGCCGGCAGGCGACTACTTCGGCTCAGAAGTCTCGACCACCCTCACGTCGGCGACCAACGCCCGCATCGAACTGGCCGCCACGGGCGGCTCCGTCACCGTGCTCAAGGCAAAGACACCGCTGCTGGCCGGCGAGATCATCGACGCGGCGGTGATGAGCCGCAAGGCGCTGCGCGCCTTTTTTGCCGAGCAGATCGAGGACGCCAAGAAGCAAGGCGTGCTGTTCTCGCTGCACGTCAAGGCGACCATGATGAAGATCGCCGATCCCATCGTGTTCGGCCATGTCGTTTCCGAATTCTTCGCCGATGTGGTCAAGAAGCACGACGCCACGCTGAAAAAACTCGGCGTCAATCTCAACAACGGCTTCGGCGATCTCTTGACCAAGATCGAGACGCTGCCGGACGCCGAGAAGAAAGCAATCAAGGACGACATCGCGGCCGAGTACGCGAAACGGCCGGGCCTTGCCATGGTCAATTCCGACAAGGGCATCACGTGCCTGCACGTGCCGAGCGACATCATCATCGACGCATCGGTGCCGGCGATGATCCGTGAAGGCGGCAAGATGTGGGGTGCTGACGGCAAGCCGCACGACGTCAAGGCCGTGGTCCCGGATCGCGCCTATGCGCGGCTGTTTCAGACGGTCATCGAGGACTGCAAGGCCAACGGCGCGTTCGATCCCAAGACCATGGGCTCGGTCCCGAACGTCGGGCTGATGGCGCAGAAGGCCGAGGAATACGGCTCGCACGACAAGACGTTCGAAATTCCCGCCAGCGGAACGGTTCGCGTCGTCGCCGATGACGGCAAGGTGCTGCTGGAGCGTCCGGTCGAGACCGGCGACATCTTCCGCATGTGCCAGACCAAGGACGCGCCGATCCAGGACTGGGTCAAGCTCGGCGTGCGCCGCGCGCGCCTGACCAACACACCTGCCGTGTTCTGGCTCGATGCCATGCGCGCGCACGACGCTCAGGAGATCGCCAAAGTCGAAAAGTACCTGAAGGATCACGACACAAAGGGTCTCGACATCCGCATTCTTGCACCGGTCGAAGCAATGAAGTTTTCGCTCGATCGCATCCGCAAGGGACAGGATACGATCTCCGTCACCGGCAACGTGTTGCGTGACTATCTGACCGATCTGTTTCCAATCATGGAGCTCGGCACCTCATCCAAAATGCTATCGATCGTTCCGCTGCTGGCGGGCGGCGGTCTTTTCGAAACCGGAGCCGGCGGCTCAGCGCCCAAACACGTGCAGCAGTTCCAGGAGGAAGGCTACCTGCGCTGGGATTCGCTCGGCGAGTTCCTCGCGCTCGGCGCATCGCTCGAACATCTGGGACACACCTACAAGAACGCCAAGGCGCAGGTTCTCGCCGAAACACTCGACGACGCCATCGGCAAGTTTCTCAAGTTCAACCGCAATCCGGCACGCAAGGTCGGCGAACTCGACAATCGCGGCAGCCACTTCTATCTCGCGCTGTACTGGGCACAGGCGCTGGCGGCGCAAACCAAGGACGCGGAGCTGCAAGCCCGCTTCAAACCGCTGGCCGAGACGCTCGCCAAGAACGAGGCCAAGATCAACGCCGAACTGATCGGCGCGCAAGGCAAGCCGGTCGATGTCGGCGGTTACTATCTGCCCGACTCCGCCAAGGCATCGGCTGCGATGCGGCCAAGTGCGACATTGAACGCAGCGCTGGCCGCGCTCTGAGATTCAAGTCCGAACTTACCGTTCGTCCAACGACCGTTACCGATGCCGGCTGTCAAATAGTGGCTGCATAAAATGGCGAAGATTAAGGTGACAAATCCCGTCGTCGAAATGGACGGCGACGAGATGACCCGCATCATCTGGAAACTCATCAAGGACAGACTGATCCACCTCTATCTCGATATCGATCTTTTGTATTACGACCTCTCGATCGAAAAGCGCGACGAAACCAACGACCAGATCACCGTCGACGCGGCTGAGATGACCAAGAAAGTCGGGGTTGCGGTCAAATGCGCCACCATCACGCCCGACGAAGGCCGCGTGAAGGAATTCAAACTCAAGGAGATGTGGCGCTCGCCTAACGGAACCATCCGCAACATTCTCGGCGGCGTGATTTTCCGCGAACCGATCATCTGCAAGAACGTGCCGCGTCTCGTCCCCGGTTGGACCAAACCGATCATCATCGGCCGCCACGCCTTCGGCGATCAGTACCGCGCTACCGATTTCAAATTCCCAACCGCCGGCACGCTGTCGATCAAATTCGTCGGCAATGACGGCAAGGTGATCGAGCGCGAAGTGTTCAAGGCGCCCGGCTCCGGCGTCGCCATGGCGATGTACAATCTCGACGCCTCGATCCTCGACTTCGCGCGCGCCTCGATGAACTACGCACTCAACCGCGGCTACCCGCTCTATATGACGACCAAGAATACCATCCTGAAGCAATATGACGGCCGCTTCATGGAGCTGTTCCAAAAGGTGTTCGACGAAGAGTTCAAGGACGAGTTCGAGAAGAAAAAGATCACCTACGAGCACCGCCTGATCGACGACATGGTGGCGGCGGCGATGAAGTGGTCGGGCGGCTATGTCTGGGCGTGCAAGAACTACGACGGCGACGTGCAGTCGGACGTGGTGGCGCAGGGCTTCGGTTCGCTCGGCCTTATGACGTCGGTTTTGACCACGCCGGACGGCAAGGTGGTGGAAGCGGAAGCCGCCCACGGCACCGTCACCCGCCATTACCGCCAATATCAAAAGGGCGAGCAAACTTCGACCAATTCGATTGCGTCGATCTTCGCCTGGACCCGTGGTCTCGCGCATCGCGCCAAGCTCGACAACAATGACGAGCTTGCCAAGTTCGCCGCAACGCTCGAGAGGGTCTGCGTCAACACCGTCGAAGCCGGTTCCATGACCAAGGACCTTGCCCTCCTCGTCGGCCCCGATCAGAAGTGGCTCTCCACCACCGGCTTCCTCGACAAGGTCGATGAGAATCTGAAGAAGGCGATGGCGTAATCGCTTCGCTCGTCGCTAATAAAGCCGCGAGGCGTAAACCGGTGGCAGGTGTGCATTGACCAGTTGCCAGGCCTCGCCGGCGTTCTCGCTCACCCATAGGCTGCCGGTGGTCGATCCCATCGCTAGCTGCGTGCCGCTGGCGTCGATATCCATGCCGTGACGATAGATCAGATCGAAAGCATCGCGCTGCGGCAGACCATCGCGAAAGCTCTTCCAGGTTTTGCCGCCGTCGCTCGTGCGCGTGACCGCCAGAGCACCGTCGCGCGGCACGCGCAATTCGTCCTTGACGGCGGGCACAAACCAGGCAGTGAGCGGGTCCTTGGGATGCGCCACCACCGCGAAGCCGAAATCGTCGGTGGGCAATTTGAGCGGCGTCCAGGTGCAGCCGGCATCGGTCGAACGTAAAATGCCGCAGTGATGTTGCATCCACATCGTGTCAGGCGCGGCCGCGCAGCGCGCGACGCGGTGCGGGTCTTGCGTCTCAAGCTGGCCGGCAAGTTCGGGCGGCATATAAGTGGCGATCATGCCATCGCCGCGCAGCGTCCAGCTTTTTCCACTATCGGGCGACTCCCACACGCCGCCGCAGGAAATCGCAACGAACAAATGCCTGGAGTCACGTGGATCTGGCAAAATCGAATGAATGCCGGCGTCGTCATAGCCGCCGCCGGCCCATTTTTCACGCTCCGGCACGTCCCATAACGCGCTTACCAGTTGCCAATGCTCGCCGCGGTCGTCCGAGCGGAATAGGCCGGCCGGCAGCGCGCCGGCCCACAGCCGCCCCGGCTCATCGGCGCCGCCCGCTTCGAGTGTCCATATCTGAAACAGCGTTGGCGCACCCGCGGCGTCGGCGGGAAAAGCCGGCGCCGGCAGCTCGGTCCAGGTTTTCCCGTCATCGTCCGAGCGATGCAGCTTGCTGCCGAAATGGCCGTGCTTGAGCATGGCGTAGAGCGTGCCGTCGCGTGCATCATGCAGCGCGGCGGTGACTGCGACGCCGGGAAAACTGGCGCGCGCGATGGACCAGCCGCCGTTCTTGTGAAGCTGCAGCAAACCCTTTCGCGTCGCCAGCAACATGCGATCCGACATATTCATTTTCCTTTGCGCATGATCTTGTCCGACCTTGCTTCGCTCGCTGAAGCGGGCTTCGCGAAGGCGGGAAACCGGTGCCCGTTTTTCGGGATCATGTGCTAACCTCCCGACAGCGCCTGCATGACGTACAATTTCGAATCCGGGCGAATACTGTGGTCGAGCGTTGCATCGCGCGGCAACCGCTTGCCGTCGGCGAAAATGCAGACGTGCTTACGCAACTGTCCGCGGTCGTCGAGCACATAACCGCGCACATGCGGCATTTCAGTGAACACTGCGCCGAGCGCGGCGCCGACGGTATCGCCGCCCGCGGTCAACGGACCGTTGGGCACGAGTTCCCGCAGCCATGATGTGAAGTGCAATTGCGCCATGCCTGTTATCCAAGACAATAATTAAGACAGTAACGACCGAGGGCTTAAGCGGGTTTCACCATTTTTTTGATAGCCACGATGGCCACCGGCGCTTCGCCGCCGTTCGGGCCGCCGCCTTGCGCCATATCGGGGCGGCCGCCGCCGCCTTTGCCACCCAGCACGGCAACGCCGGCCTGCACCATCGCCACGGCATTGTTCGCGGCCGCCAGATCGGGCGTGACGCCAACCACCAATGCTGCTTTACCGTCCGCGTCGTTCGTCAGCAGGATAACAATGCCAGAGCCAAGCTTCTTTTTGCCCTCGTCGGCGAGGCTGCGTAGGTCCTTGGCGTCGACCCCGCTTAACGCCTTGGCCATCACCTTGATGCCCGCAATCGTCTCGACATCGTCGTCCGCGCCGCCCGCTTGCGCACCGGAACCGCCCATGGCGAGCTTCTTGCGGGCGTCGGTGAGTTCACGCTCAAGCTTCTTGCGCTCGTCGAGCAAAGCTGCGATCCGCGCCGGCATTTCCTCGATCGGGGCTTTAAGTTCGGCGGCAGCAGACTTTGCGATCGCAATCTGATGATCGGCTGATTTGCGCGCGACCTTGCCGGTGAGTGCTTCCAGGCGGCGCACGCCGGCCGCCACGCCTGAATCGCTGAGGCTATTGATCAGGCCAATGTCGCCGGTGCGTTTGACGTGCGTGCCGCCGCACAATTCGATCGACCAACCGAGTGTGTTGCCACTTCCTTCGCCCATGGCCACCACGCGCACCTCGTCGCCGTATTTCTCGCCGAACAGCGCCCGCGCGCCCGAGGCCCGCGCATCGTCGAGCGCCATCAACCGCGTTGTTACCGGCGCATTCTGCAAAACAATGTCGTTGGCGATGTCTTCAACGCGCGCAAGCTCGGCTGGCGTGATCGGCTTGGGATGGGAGAAATCGAAACGCAGCCGGTCGGGCGCGACCATCGAGCCCTTCTGCGCCACGTGGTCGCCCAGCACCTGGCGCAGCGCCTCGTGCAGCAGATGCGTGGCGGAATGGTTGCGGCGGATGTCGGCACGGCGCGCGTGATCCACATCGAGGAGCAGCGGATCACTGACTTTGACCGCGCCCTCCTCGACTTTGACCAGATGCGCCACCACATCGCCGGCCTTTTTCTGCGTATCGCTGACTGAAAGCCGCACGCCGGTGCGGCGCATTTCGCCGGTGTCGCCGACCTGGCCGCCGCTCTCGGCATAAAACGGTGTCTGGTTCATCACGACAACGCCGCTTTCGCCCTTTTTCAGCTCGGAGACTTCCTTGCCGTCTTTGACGAGGGCTGCCACCACGCCTTCGGCGCTCTCGGTTTCGTAACCGAGGAATTCGGTGGCGCCGGTTTTCTCACGAAGCGGAAACCAGACGGATTCGGTGGCGGCTTCGCCTGAGCCCGCCCAGGAAGCGCGCGCCTTCTTGCGCTGGCGCTCCATGGCGTCGTTGAAAGAGGCGAGATCGACCGAAATGCCGCGCGCGCGCAGCGCGTCCTGAGTGAGATCAAGTGGAAAGCCGTAAGTGTCGTAAAGCGTGAAGGCGGTTTCGCCGTCGAACATGGCGCCTTTGGACAATCCTGCGCTCTTTTCGTCGAGGATCGTGAGGCCGCGCGCCAGCGTGGCGCGAAAGCGCGTCTCTTCCAGCTTGAGCGTCTCGGCGATCAACGCCTCGGCGCGCACAAGTTCCGGATAGGCTTGACCCATCTCACGCGTGAGCACGGGGACGAGCCGCCACATCAACGGATCCTTGGCCCCTAACAGTTCGGCGTGGCGCATGGCGCGGCGCATGATGCGGCGGAGCACATAGCCGCGGCCTTCGTTGGAGGGCAGCACGCCGTCGGCGATCAGAAACGCCGAGGCACGAAGATGATCGGCGATGACGCGATGCGAGGCCTTGTGCGGGCCGTCGGGCGAGACTTTCGTGAGCTCGGCAATCGCCTGGATCAGCGTGCGGAACAGATCGATGGCGTAATTGTCGTGCGTGCCTTGCAGCACGGCCGCCACGCGCTCGAGCCCCATGCCGGTGTCGATCGAGGGCCGCGGCAGGTCGATGCGTTTGCCGCCGGCCTGCTGATCAAACTGCATGAAGACGAGATTCCAGATCTCGATGAAGCGGTCGCCCTCGCTGTCGGCCGAGCCCGGCGGCCCGCCCCATATTTTGTCGCCGTGATCGTAGAAAATTTCCGCGCAAGGCCCGCACGGGCCGCTCTCGCCCATCGACCAAAAATTATCGGCGCCGGCGATACGCAGAATTTTGCTCTCGGGCAGACCTGTGATTTTCTTGCACAGGTTAAAGGCCTCGTCGTCATCAACATAAACAGTGAACAGCAGGCGGTCTTTCGTAATCCCATATTCCTTGGTGACCAGGTCCCAGGCCAGTTCGATGGCGCGATCCTTGAAATAATCGCCAAACGAGAAGTTGCCGAGCATCTCGAAGAAGGTGTGGTGGCGCGTGGTATAGCCGACATTGTCGAGGTCGTTGTGCTTGCCGCCGGCGCGCACGCATTTCTGCGCGCTCACCGCGCGCGCAAAGGGCAGCTTCTCCAGGCCGGTGAAGACGTTCTTGAACTGCACCATGCCGGCATTGGTGAACATCAGCGTCGGATCGTTGCGCGGCACCAATGGCGAGGACGCCACGATCTGGTGATCGTTGCGCGCGAAAAAATCCAGGAAGCTTTTGCGGATGTCGTTGACGCCGCTCATTTTGCCCTTTGGCGCATGATCTTGCCCGAAAACCGGTCCCCATCCCCGATCAAGTCGGAGACAGGCTTTTCGGGATCATGGGCCGCCCCCCGAACACCGCGCTAAATCCCCGTCCGGCTTATCGTTTTCAGGGGTTATTTAGCGGTGGGGGTTGTGGAAGTCTATGGCGGCGGAACTTCCATACCACCGCTTTCGCCCTCCCAAAACGCACATCGCCCCCGTCCTCGGTGGCGGCCGCTTTACGCAGCCGGGTGCCGACGGGGGCGAATGCTCAACGCATCACCTAGGGAGCTACGCGTTACAGAAATGGTGCGGCGGGACTCACCAGGCGCCGCCGCTGCGCCCTTACAAAATTACGCCTTTATGCTTCGGCTGCCTCGTCATCGTCGCCGTCCTTCTCGGTCTCGCCGGCCAGGATCGCCTCGGCGACGATGCCGGAGTTCTGCCGCACCTGGGCCTCGATCTTGTTGGCCACGTCGGGATTGTCCTTGAGGAACTGCTTGGCGTTCTCGCGGCCCTGGCCGATGCGCTGGCTGTCATAGGAGAACCAGGAGCCGGATTTCTCCACCACGCCGGCTTTGACGCCGAGGTCGACCAATTCGCCAACCTTGGACACGCCCTCGCCGTACATGATGTCAAACTCGACCTGCTTGAACGGCGGCGCCAGCTTGTTCTTGACCACCTTGACCCTTGTTTGATTACCGACAACCTCGTCGCGTTCCTTGATGGCGCCGATGCGGCGGATATCGAGGCGCACCGAGGCATAGAATTTCAGCGCATTGCCGCCCGAGGTGGTCTCCGGCGAGCCGTACATCACGCCGATTTTCATGCGTATCTGGTTGATGAAAACCACCATGGTGCGCGACTTACTGATCGAGGCGGTGAGTTTGCGCAGCGCCTGGCTCATCAGGCGGGCCTGGGAGCCCGGCTGCACGTCGCCCATCTCGCCTTCCAACTCAGAGCGCGGCACGAGAGCTGCGACCGAGTCGACCACCAGCACGTCGACGGCGCCGGAGCGCACCAGCGTGTCGGCGATTTCCAGCGCCTGCTCGCCGGCGTCGGGCTGCGAGATCAAGAGCTCATCGACATTGACCCCGAGCTTGCGCGCATAAACCGGATCGAGCGCGTGTTCGGCGTCGATGAAAGCGCAGATGCCGCCGAGCTTCTGGGCTTCGGCAATGGTGTGCAAAGCGAGCGTGGTCTTGCCGGAGGATTCCGGCCCGTAGATTTCCACCACCCGGCCGCGCGGCAGGCCGCCAACGCCAAGAGCGATATCGAGACCCAAGGAGCCGGTGGAGATGGTCTCCACGTCCATGGATTTGTCGTTCTTGCCGAGCTTCATGATCGAGCCCTTGCCGAACTGGCGCTCGATCTGGCTGAGCGCGGCGGTGAGGGCTTTCGACTTGTCCATGGACGGTCCTTCAACAACACGCAAAGCAGGCTGACTCATGTCGCGCTCCTATATGGCCGGGAATTAACCCCCCGACAACGCGGCCCCCGCCGTGCTGCCGGAATCGATCTGATGGAAACAATGTACACTATTTGTTCTCCGTTCGCAATATGTTCTTTTAGGTATTTGGGTACTGTCCGTATTTAAGCCCCAATGTCCTAATTTGAATCCGGGAGTGTCCTAATTTCATTTTTTGCCTTCGTCGTCCCCGAGTTCAGCGGACAAATCCACGTCTTCAAATTCGCCATTTTTTGCAGCCGCCGCTCGTTTTAAAGCCGCGTAGATGCTCGTTCTTTTCACGCCCATCATTTTGCAAATCTCGTTGATGCCCTTTCCCTGCGCCCTGAGTTCCACAATTTCGCGGTCCTGCTCCGGCGTTAAAGTCCGTGGCCGACCTTTGGGAACGTAGCCAGGGCGATGTGGCCGATGGACATAGGGACGCTTCGGAATAACCACGTCCGGGTACTTTTCCTTTAGGCCGCGAATACCGCCAGGAATGTACGTCTGGATGGTCCCCTGACTGACACCCCCTAGCGCGGCGGCGACCTCTGCTCGTGATTTCCCGGCGAGCAACATGCGTTCAGCCGCTTCAACTTGCTCAGGGGTCCATATCGGGTCACGACCCTTTTTTGTCCCCCTCGCCGCTTTTATGAGGGCCGAAACGCCCGACTTTGGTAGGCTTTTCCTAGCTTGAATGGCCGCTTCTCGCGCACCTTCTGGCAACGGTTCGCCCGCAATCCAATAACCAAAACCCGCCTCGTTCGTGAGGATGCCGTTAGCGCGAGCCTTCCAAAGCCTGTTCCATGCCGTCCTGATTTCATTGCCGGCGAGCGGATACCCTCGCCTCTTAAACTCTTGCACTATTTGCGGGCTTTTCATCGGGTGCCCGACCTCGCGCAGGACAGCGACAGTCAGATTTTCAAAGAGTGCTTGCGCATTTCCGAAGGCTGCGGTTCGCAGTTCGGTTCCTTGCTTCTCCGCTCCTATGCTGCTGTTAGAAGGCCCGGTGGATAAGTCACTGTACATTCTCAGCCATTCTTCTAGTCTTTCTAGCTCTTGGACAGCACGTTTTATCGTCTCCTGAAGCTCTTTTCGCTTCTGAAGAGCTTTTCCTAGGGCAGCGTCCTGAAAGTCATCCGGGGGCATAAGTCAGCCAAAAAGTTTGATTTCAACTATATTCGCATATTCGGAAACACATGGCAATAAAAAAGTTCTCACCGTCTCTCTCTTATACCTTGCATGATTAAAAAACATCAATTACGCTGAGAATCGCTACGGGGTCTCAGGACCTTTTGAGGTCCTGAGAATCCGCAGTCGGAGCGTTGGCAGAGCCAGGTCGATTGCAATCGGGGTTACACCCGGTAGTCCGATGTTCCAGCATCGGGCCGTGAGTTCAAATCTCACACGCTCCGCTAATAAATGCAGAGGGCGCAGTCGCGCCACGGCAAAACTATTGAATCAGATTCATAGTGCGCCGTCAATAACTTATGTGGATGGTTGCTATGACGGTCATTGCGAAAAAGGTCGATTTAGGCGCTGAACTGGCACAAGCCCTTGGGGAAGATCGGCCGCCTAAGGTCTCGCCGCGTATCAAGGCCGCCCCGAAGATCCGCCAACTTTATTGGTGTGATTTCCCCAAAGACGCCCATCTGCCGGAATTTTGGAAATGCCGTGCGGTGATCATCTGCTCCTATCGAAACACTCTCCATGGAGCGGCGACCGTCATCCCCTGTTCATCGCTGGATCAGACCGGAAATGCTTGGGCCTACAAGCAAACCATCACTATTGATGGCCGGGAACGATCATGGGCGATCTGCGACAAGATAACGACGGTTGCAGTAAGTCGGCTCAGTACCGACCGAACCGGCATCCGACGAGTTCCCGAGGCTGAGTTCAATG
>Ga0207933_1002279_pt1 | contig 12709 bp, 9 predicted proteins | sample NGESurdeep092012_4_FD_184488 | JGI IMG/M metagenome (GOLD analysis project Ga0207933, IMG submission 184488) | Arctic peat soil microbial communities from Barrow, Alaska - NGEE Surface sample F53-3 deep-092012 (SPAdes) | ecosystem: Environmental > Terrestrial > Soil > Wetlands > Peat ... | reverse complement strand
CGATCGCGATCGACGCCATCATCAACAACAAGGACCGCGACCTGATCTGCGTCTATGTCGCGATCGGGCAGCGCAAGGCGGCCGTCGCTCAGTTGGCGCTCATGCTCGAGGAGGCCGACGCACTAAAGAACACGATCATCGTGATGGCGGCAGCAGACGAGGCGGCACCGATCAAGTTCTTGGCGCCGTACGCGGGCTGCGCGATGGGCGAGCACTTCCTCTACAACGGCAAGGCTGCGTTGGTGATCTACGACGACCTCACCAAGCACGCGTACGCCTACCGCCAGATGTCCCTGCTGCTTCGGCGCCCACCTGGCCGTGAGGCGTATCCGGGCGACGTCTTCTACCTGCACTCTCGACTGCTCGAGCGTTCCGTGAAGCTCTCTGAGGACGTCACCGATCCCCAGACGGGACAAAAGCTCCCAGGCGGTGGATCGCTGACGGCATTGCCGATCATCGAGACCCAGGCTGGGGACGTTTCGGCCTATATCCCGACGAACGTGATTTCGATCACCGATGGCCAGATCTACCTCGAGCCGAGCCTCTTCTACTCCGGCGTTCGCCCCGCGATCAACGTCGGCATCTCGGTCTCCCGAGTGGGCAGCAATGCACAGAGCACGCCGATGCGCCGGGTCGCCGGCCGCTTGAAGCTCGAGCTCTCCCAGTATCGCGAGCTCGAGGCTTTCGCCCAGTTCGGGTCAGAGCTCGACCCCGAGACGCAGCGGACCCTTGCACGAGGCGAGCGCCTCGTAAAAACCTTGAACCAGGGCGAGCGCTCGCCGATGCCCGTCGAGGAACAGGTCGTGCAGATTTACGCGGCAACCAACGGCTTCGTCGATCGGATCTCGATCGACAAGGTCGAGCGTTTCCTCGCCGAGATGATCGAGCGGGTGCGCAGCGGCTCTCGAGAGCTGTTGGAGCAGATCGCGGGTGGGGACTGGAGCGAGCAGACCCAGGCTCAAGTGGCCGCTGTCGTGAAGCAGTTCGCCGACGACTTCGGCTTCGACCTCGACGAGGAGGGCCACCCGCTCACAGAGGGCGCGGAGCCGCAGCGCACGAGCGCGACCCAACAGCCAGTCGACCAGCAGCCGACCGAAGAGAAGGAGCAAGAGGCCGCATTGGTGCAGTAATGCACACGCGCCTCGACCACCATGGCACTGTCGCAACGCGACGTCCGCACTCGCATCAAAGCGGTCACGAACATCGAGAAGATCACCCGAGCGATGGCGATGATCGCCGCGGCCCGGTTGCGTCGCGCCGTAACGCGCATCGAGACGCTGCGCCCGTACGCGAACGCCATCCGACGTATGACGCGAGAGGCCTCCAAGGCCGCAGGCTCGCTTAAGCGCGTACCGATCCTTCAAGCCCACGACGAGGAGCGCACCGTTGGTCTACTGCTCGTCGCCGGTGATCGCGGCCTCGCCGGTGCGTTCAACTCCAATGTCGTCCGCGCCGGAATCGCGGCCGGGCACGAACACGAGGCCGCCGGCCGCCGGGTCGTCTACTTCGCCTCGGGACGCAGGGTTGCGTCGTCACTGGCGTTCCGCTCGCTCGAGGTTGCTGAGAGCTTCACCGGCTACACGGACCGTCCCAGCTTCAGCGACGCACGACGAATAGCTGAACGACTTGTCGCCGCGTTCCTCGACGGCGAGGTCGATCGGGTCGAGATCGTCTACAACGGCTACGTCTCGGCCATCTCGCAGGTTGTCCGCCGTGAGACGTTGCTGCCCTTGCAGCAAGCGACGCTGCTCGAAGAGGAGTCAGCCGAAGACGCGGCTGTCGAGGCCGCGAAGCCGTACCATGTGGCGCCTGAGTACGAGCCCGACCCGGAGGCGGTGCTCAGGAGGCTCGTCCCCGACTACGTCGAGATCTCGATCTTTCGCGCGCTGCTCGAGTCGACGGCGTCCGAGCACGGCGCGCGTATGACCGCGATGCGCCACGCGTCTGACAACGCAGTCGAATTGATCCAGGACCTGACGCTGCAGATGAACAGGGCGCGTCAAGCCGAGATCACCCAGGACCTCATGGAAGTCGTGGCAGGGGCTGAGGGCCTCGGTGGCTAGACCCCAAGACAGGAATGTGACATGACACTGACAGAAGAAGTGCCGGCGGAAAACCGCAGTGAGAACGTTGGCCGGATCGAGTCGATCCAGGGCGTCGTTATCGACGCCTACTTCCCCGACAAGCTTCCCGAGATCAACCACGCGATCAAGGTGCGTCGGCCGCGGGCCACAGTCGCCGAGGAGGGCCTCTCACTCGTAGACGACTTTCTCGTCTGCGAGGTGCAACAGCATCTTGGTGACAACCGCGTGCGAGCAGTCGCGCTTGACACCACCGACGGCCTCGCACGAGGAGCTGAGGTCATCGACACTGGAGCCCCGATCACGGTGCCCGTTGGCAGAGCCACGCTCGGAAGGATCTTCAACCTCCTCGGGGAGCCGATCGACCAAGGCCCTGCGCTCGACCCGAACATCGAACGCTGGCCGATTCACCGCGACGCCCCGACCATCGAGGCCTCGATGCCGACCACGGAGATGTTCGAGACCGGCATCAAGGTGGTCGATCTGCTGGCTCCCTACGCCAAGGGTGGCAAAGTTGGGCTCTTTGGTGGTGCCGGCGTCGGCAAGACGGTCATCATCCAGGAGCTGATCCACAACCTCGCCCAGGCACACGGCGGACTGTCGGCCTTCTGCGGCGTTGGCGAGCGCTCCCGCGAAGGTAATGACCTCTGGCTCGAGATGAAGGAGTCAGGCGTACTCGACAAGACGATCCTGGTCTTTGGGCAGATGAACGAGCCCCCAGGTGCCCGTATGCGCGTGGCGCTGTCTGGTTTGACGATGGCGGAGTACTTCCGCGATCAAGAAGGTCAAGACGTGTTGCTCTTCATCGACAACATCTTCCGCTTCGTCCAGGCGGGCTCGGAGGTCTCGGCTCTGCTCGGTCGGATGCCCTCACAGGTCGGATACCAGCCAACGCTCGAGTCTGAAATGGGCCAGCTACAAGAGCGCATTACCTCTACTCGCAAGGGCTCGGTGACGAGCGTGCAGGCCATCTACGTGCCCGCCGACGACCTCACTGACCCGGCGCCTGCGTCGGTGTTCGCGCACTTGAACGCGACCACTGTGCTCTCCCGCTCGATCGCTGAGAAGGGCATCTACCCTGCCGTCGACCCGCTTGAGTCCACGTCGACGATTCTGAAGGCGGAGGTAATCGGCGAGGAGCACTTCCGCGTCGCGAACGAAGTGAAGCAGGTGCTGCAGCGTTACAAGGAGCTGCAGGACATCATCGCGATCCTCGGAATCGACGAGCTCTCAGACGAGGACAAGGTGGCGGTCGCCCGAGCCCGCAGACTCGAGCGGTACCTTTCGCAGCCATTCTTCGTCGCCGAGCAGTTCACCGGCATCCCTGGTGTCTACGTCCCGATCTCTGAGACAGTACGCGGCTTTAAGGAGATCCTCGAAGGCCGCTACGACGACTTCCCCGAGCGTGCCTTCTATATGAAGGGCACCATCGACGACGTGATCGCAGACGCCCGAGGCGAGGGACAGGGTTGATGCCTGTTCGGCCTGGAAATATCCACGCTCTCGTGGCCGCTCGCTCGCTCGAGCGAACCTGACGTGCCACACGCCAAGTTTCCCGTCGAAGTCCTCACCCCAGAAGGCGAAGTCTTCAGCGGCGAGGTGGAGATGGTTTCGACGCGCACCACGCTTGGCCAGATCGGCATTCTCGCCAAGCATGCACCGCTGCTGGCGACGCTCGAGCCAGCCGAGCTGCGGCTCTACATCACCGATGACGAGGTGCTTCGGTTCGCCCAGTCCGAGGGCTACATCCAGGTCAACAACAACCACGCCTTGTTATTGGTCGAGGAGGCTCGCCTCGTCGGAGAGCTAGATGCCGAGGACTTGCGGGAGCGCCTCCGGGCGGCCGAGCGAGAGCTCGAGCAGGCTGGCGTGGACACCGAGCGGCGCAGCATAGCCATGCGTGACAAGCGGCGATGGGAGCGGTTCCTCAGCCTCACGGAGTAGCGGCCTCCGACGAGATCCGTCGTGCCATGACGCTGCGCGGAGCCCGTCGTTGTCGTCGATGGCCACGTTGCAGTCAGCCGTAGACGGCGCGACGTTAGAGGTGTCTCCGATGTCCTGGCACAGCTGATCTCGGATCTCTCGCAGAGTCGGTCTTGCGCGCTTGAAGGGACCGAACTGGCTCCACGCTCGTGGGGCTCTTCAGCCCTCGGCCCTACCAGCAGATGCCCTCAGACCTACGATCTCGGCAAACCCAGTTGTTGATGTCTTGACACATCGGACAGATGCGAGTGGCTTATGTCTCTCGACATCTGTCTCCGACGTCTCGCGACATCGCAATGTGCCCCCGGCAGGATTCGAACCTGCGCTCCCGCCTCCGGAGGGCGGTGCTCTATCCCCTGAGCTACGAGGGCGAGACCTGTCAGTCGGCGCAATAGTGGCGACTCAGCGAGGTTCTCGGTGACAATGAAGTGCAGGTTGCAGGCTAGCCGAGCCTCAGCCCTCCAACATCGGCCGATCTTCCTCGGCGAGGAGCTCGTTAATGAGTGAAGCATCCAGACCAGACGAGCCATTGGAGCCGAGCACTGCTCCGATCGCTGGTCATCTGCTGTCTGACACCGCGAGCATTATGGACGGCGAGCTCGCTGTCGGAGGTGTCGCGGTGAGCGACGTTGCAGCAGAGTTCGGCACGCCGGTGTTCATCTATGACGAGGATCATCTTCGGGCGCGTGCCAGGGAGGCCGTCGCCGCGTTCGGGGGTGGTGCGGCGTATGCGACGAAGGCGTTCTTGTGCAAGGCGATCGCTTCTCTGGTCGCCTCCGAGGGCATGCAGGTGGACGTGTCGACGGGCGGCGAGCTCGACGTTGTGCTCACGGCCGGGGTCGATCCTCAACGGGTCGTATTCCACGGCAACAACAAGTCCGATCTCGAAATCGCCTCGGCGCTTCACCACGGCGTCGGCCGCATCATCGTCGACTCCTTCGACGAGATCGATCGCCTTCGTGCGCTCCGGCCAGGCGCTGATGCGTCGATTCGCGCATCGCTTCGCGTCACGCCAGGTGTGAACGCGCATACGCACGAGTTCGTAAGGACGGGCCAAGAGGACTCCAAGTTCGGCTTCTCCGCTGCCTCCGGTGCCGCCGCCAAGGCGCTTGAGGCACTGCGCGGGATCTCTTGGCTCACCGTTGACGGCGTTCACGCGCATATCGGCAGTCAGATCTTCTTTCTTGAGGCATTCGAGGAAGAAGTTGCGATACTCGGCCCGTTTCTCCGGGACAACGGCCTCGCGGAGCTGAGCGTCGGTGGTGGCTTGGGCGTCGCATATCTCAACAATGAGCGCGCTCCGTCGATAACAGAGTGGGCGGAGACGATCGAGAAGGCATGCCATGACGCAGGTATCCCAGAGGATGTTGAGGTCGGTGCGGAGCCGGGCCGAGCGATCGTGGCAACGGCCGCTATGACCTGTTACCGCGTCGGCACGATGAAGTCGTTGCCAGGAATTCGTACCTACGTAGCTGTCGATGGCGGCATGAGCGATAATCCCCGCCCTGTACTTTACGGCAGTGGCTACGAGGCCTTCATGCCCACGAGACCGGCCTCTGACCGCCCGATGGCGGTTCGGGTCGTCGGCAAGCACTGCGAGTCCGGCGACGTCTTGGTAAGCGATGCCCGGGTGCCAGCGGAGCTCTCGGTGGGCGATCTATTGGCCACTCCAGTGACCGGGGCGTACGGATATGCGATGGCGTCGAACTACAACCGGCTGCCGCGCCCAGCGGTCGTCTTCGTCTCGTCTGGAGCCGCACGGGTTGTGATCCGACGGGAACAGCCTGAGGATCTCCTCCGGCTGGAGCCCTGATTGGTTACCGTGTGCAGGTGACGAACGAAGTGCAGGCTTCGCCGGGTGACGGCGCGGGTGTCGTTCGAGTCGGCCTTCTCGGCTGTGGCAACGTCGGCGGCGCGCTCGTCGAGATACTGGATCGAGAGCGCGACGCTATCGCCAGGCATCTTGGCGTCAAGCTGGCGGTTACCCGAGTCGCGGTTCGGTCGATCTCGAACGCGCGCGTCGAGACCGTCGGCGCCGCGCGCTTGACGCGCGACGCTCACAGCGTCGTCGTCGATCCCGACGTTGACGTTGTCGTGGAGCTCATCGGAGGTATCGAGCCCGCTCGTGAGCTCATCGTGGCCGCGCTCTCCGCGGGCAAGCCGGTCGTCACTGGGAATAAGGAGCTGCTTGCGATCTACGGCGGTGAGCTCTTCGCACTCGCCGAGGAGCATGGCCAGACGCTGCTCTTTGAGGCCGCGGTCGGCGGTGCGATCCCACTCATCCGCGCCCTCGCCGTCTCACTCGCAGGCGAGCCGATCGTGCGGGTGATGGGCATCGTCAATGGCACGACCAACTTCATCCTCTCCCGGATGAGCGAGGACGGCATCACCTATACCGAGGCGCTCGGTGAGGCGCAGCGACTCGGCTTTGCTGAACGAGACCCCTCAGCCGATGTCGAGGGCTTCGATGCGTCCGCCAAAGCGGCCATCCTCGCCTCGTTGGCGTTCAACGCCGATGTGGTCGCCGGCGACGTCTACCGAGAGGGCATCGACAAGGTCGAGCTCTCCGACATCGACTTCGCTCGTCGCCTCGGCTATGTGGTCAAGCTCCTTGCCGTCGCGGAACGCGTCTCGGACCCGAGCGCGTGCGACACCGAGATCGCGGTCAGAGTGCACCCCGCGATGCTCCCGGTCGAGCACCCGCTCGCCGGCGTCCGGGGACCGTTCAATGCGGTGTTCATCGAAGGCGCGCATTCCGGCGAGATGATGCTCTACGGCAGGGGAGCCGGTGGTGTGCCCACCGCAAGCGCCGTCGTCGGGGATCTCATCGAGGTCGCGAGTAGCTTCTCCTCTCGGTTCGCACCGCGTCCGATGCATCGAGATCCCGTCAAGATCCGTCCGATCGATGAGCTCATGGCGCAGTACTACGTGACCATGGACGTAGCCGACCGGCCCGGTGTCCTCGCAGCCGTGGCGACTGCGTTCGGCGCGCACTCGGTCTCGATTCGCTCGATGGAGCAGGTCGGACTCGGTGACGAGGCACGATTGGTCTTCATCACCCACGTCGCAAAGGAGGCCGACTTGCAGGCCACGCTCGCAGAGTTGGGCAGGCTTGATGCGGTGCGACGAATCGGTGGGCTCTTGAGAGTGATCGGAGTAGAGCGCTAGATGGCAGGTGACGGGGCAGCTCCGAGCCTGCTCGGCGATCCGGGGCCGTTCGGCGGGCGTGCCTGGGAAGGCATCATCCGCGCCTATTCGGAGTTCTTCCCGGTAAGCGCCAAGACACCCGTGGTCACTCTTATGGAAGGTCGCACGCCCCTCGTCGAGGCGCCGAACCTCTCTGCTCGCCTCGATGCAAAGGTCTTCTTGAAGATCGAGGGAGCAAATCCCACCGGTTCGTTCAAAGACCGCGGCATGACCGTTGCCATATCCAAGGCTCTCGAGGAGGGGGCTAGAGCGGTGGTTTGCGCGTCGACGGGCAATACCTCCGCGTCGGCCGCTGCCTACGCCGCGCGTGCGGGCATGTCGTGCCTCGTGTTGATTCCAGACGGCCACATCGCCCTCGGAAAGCTTGCGCAGGCGCTCGTGCACGGCGCACAGGTGCTCCAGGTCCGCGGCAACTTCGACAAGGCTCTTGAGATCGTCCGCGAGCTTCCCGACAAGGCGCCGATCGTGGTCGTGAACTCGGTGAATCCGTACCGGATAGCTGGTCAAAAGAGCGGGGCCTTCGAGATCGTCGACGCGCTCGGCGATGCTCCCGATGTGCAGTGCATCCCAGTCGGCAACGCCGGCAACATCACCGCCTACTGGAAGGGCTACGGCGAGTACCGAGAGGCGGGCCGTTCGACGAAGCTCCCGAAGATGCTCGGATTCCAGGCCGCAGGAGCGGCGCCGATCGTGCTCGGACACCCCGTCGAGTTTCCCGACACGATCGCGACAGCGATTCGAATCGGTAATCCTGCGTCGTGGTCCGGTGCCTCGGCGGCCGCGGCCGAGTCGGGCGGGACTATCGCAGCCGTCACCGACGCGGAGATCCTCGACGCCTACCGCTTCTTGGCGGCAAAAGAGTCCGTGTTCTGTGAGGCTGCCTCTGCTGCCTCGGTCGCCGGCTTGTTGAAGTTTGGCGTAGAACCTGGCTCTGTTGTCGTCTGCGTGCTGACCGGGCACGGGTTAAAGGACCCCGATCTCGCAATCAGTTCGGTCAAGGTGCCGCTCACGATCGACGCGGATCTCGAGTCCGTGCTGAGCGTCCTCGGTTAGGTTCGGCGAGGAGCATGCAGACGTCGCGCGCGAGATGCGTTGCCGCTCGTCGAACTAGGCGGTACACTGAAGTCACCGCCCGTTGCAGAGTCTGTTCTTTGTTGACTTGCGCTTGGAGCGGTAGATCCCGAAACTCCGAGACCACGGCCCGCGGAATGGTTTAGTCCAAGCGGCCACGAGGAGTAGTTGGCACCGCTAGTAGCACCATCTCCGCTACGGCGTCAGCGTGGACCTGTCTTTCGTGCCAGCTGCAAAAGCGTGGCGAGCACGACCAAATCGATTTATTGCGCCGGTGAATCTCCCGGTGCCACATGAGAAGTAGGAGAACCGATGGCCGGTGAACAGCTCGAGCGATCGATCCTTGAAAGCAAGGAGCGAGACGAGCTTCAAGCCATAGCAGCCGCGATGTCACTGAAGCCAGCGGCTCGCACAAAGAAATCCGACATAATCGACTTGATCTTGGACGCGACCGGCATAGCAGCCAACGGCGGCAGTGTCGATGCTGCGCCGAGCGAGCCACGCGATGTCGACACGATCACCGATGAGCCGATCATCGCACCGCGACCGCGGCGTGCGCCGAGGCGCACCGCTTCACAGACGGCTACGGCCGATGCCGCCGCGAGCTCGACCGGAATGTCGTTGGACGCGGCGTCTGAGGCTCCTGCCCGAAACGGCGCGAGCGCGGTCGAAGGTGGCCAAACACGCCACAACGGGTCGTCGTCAGATGACCTTGGCGAGCAAACGAACGACGAGGATTCCCAAGGCGGCGATCTCGTCGCAGCGAGCAACGGGCTCGCCAGCATCGAGCACCAGGCAGATGTCGGGGACACTCTCCAGTCCTATGTGCCCCAGGGCGAGGAGAACGGCAACGGCCAAAACGGCGACAGTGGCCGGACGCAGGGCTACCGCCAGAACCAGAATCAAGGCCGCGTCCAAGAGCGCGATGGCGGCCAAGGTGACGCGGCTAACCGGCGCGGGCGTCGCCGCCGCGGACGAGAGCGCGTGGGCGGCGAGCAGGCCGGCGCTCCCGAGACGCCGTGGCAAGGTGAACTTGTCCCTGTAAAGGGCCTGCTCGATCTCCGCGAAGAGGGCTACGGCTTCTTGCGTACGAGTGGCTACCTGCCTGGTCCGAAGGACGTCTACGTCTCGGTGAGCCAGGCTCGCCGGTTCGCGCTGCGAAAGGGCGATGCGATCGAGGGCGGGTGCCGGCCAGCGGGCGCCTCGGAGAAGTACCCGGCGCTCGTGCGCATCGACTCCATCTCTGGCCTGAGCCCAGAAGAGGCGCGTATCCGCCCGCGCTTTGAGGACCTGACGCCGCTATTCCCCGACGAGCAGCTCCGATTGGAGATGCCGGGCGAGCCGATGAATCTCACCTCGCGTATCGTCGACCTGATCTCCCCGATCGGAAAAGGTCAGCGTGGCCTGATCGTCTCGCCGCCAAAGGCAGGCAAAACGACGATTATGAAGCAGATCGCGCACTCGATCGAGGTCAACAACCCTGAGGTGCATCTCATCGTGTTGCTCGTCGATGAGCGTCCAGAAGAAGTGACCGACATGCGCCGATCGGTGAAAGGTGAGGTAATCGCCTCCACCTTCGACCGCCCTGCTGACGAGCACACCGCGATCGCCGAGCTCACCATCGAGCGAGCCAAGCGTCTAGTCGAGCTTGGTCGCGACATCGTCATTGTCCTCGACGGCATCACCCGCCTCGCCCGTGCATACAACATCGCGCAGCCGACGTCTGGTCGTGTGATGTCGGGTGGAATCGACTCCGGGGCGCTCTACCCGCCGAAGAAGTTCTTCGGTGCGGCGCGCAACATCGAAGAGGGTGGCAGCTTGACCATCCTCGCGACGGCCCTCGTCGAGACAGGTAGTCGGATGGACGAGGTGATCTTCGAGGAGTTCAAGGGCACCGGCAACATGGAGCTTCGCCTCGACCGCAAGCTCGCCGAACGTCGCCTCTACCCCTCTATCGACGTCAACGGCTCTTCGACCAGACATGAGGAACTGCTCTTTGGGCGTTCTGAGCTGCAGCAGGTCTGGAAGCTCCGTCGTGTGCTGAACGCGCTCGGCTCCGAGGGCAACGCGGCCGCTGGCCTCGAACTGTTGAACGACAAGATCCGCACCACGAAGTCGAACGACGAGTTTCTCGCCGAGATCGCCAAGGCGCCGGTCCCGACGGCCTAGCCGTAGGGACCGCGACGCCGAACCGGTAGAATGGACAGACCATGAAAGCAGACATTCATCCCGATTACGTCGTCGCGTCCGTACGTTGCTCGTGTGGCAACACCTTCGTGACGCACTCGACGAAGCCCGAACTTCAAGTCGAGCTGTGCAACGAGTGCCACCCCTTCTACACCGGTCGTCAAAAGCTGGTGGATGCTGGTGGCCGAGTCGAGCGCTTCGAGCGCCGCTACGGACGTCGCGGCGCGAAGAGCTGAGTGCCTCGAGCCCACCGCGCTCGATAGAGGCGTGGATTCGTGGCTGACCCAGACAGATACGGCGAACTCGAAGCGGAGTACGCGCGCGTCGTCGAGGGACTCGTCGATCCTGATCTTCTAAAAGACCGAAAGCGGTTCTTAGAGCTTTCGAGGCGAAACAAGCACCTCGAGCCAATCGTCGCGACCATAACGTTGCTTCGCTCCGCTGAGGCCGATGCGGTGGTCGCGCGCGAGATGTTCGAAGAGACGCCCGGCGCGGAGCGAGAGCTTGCCCGACTGGAGCTTGCCGACGCCGAACGTCGCGTGAGCCAGCTCCAAGAGGAGCTTCGCCAGCTGCTCTTGCCACAAGATCCGAATGACGGACGAAACGTCATCATGTCGATTCGTGGTGCCGAGGGGGGCGAAGAGGCGAATCTCTTCGCAAAAGAGCTCTACGAGATGTACCTCCGTTACGCCGACGACCACGCGTTAAAGACCGAGGTGCTCGAAGTGCAGGCCTCAGACCTCGGTGGGATCAACGAGGTCACCTTCCTCGTGAAGGGCGCCGACGCGTGGCGGCTGCTCAAGCACGAAGGTGGACCGCATCGCGTGCAGCGCATCCCCGTCACCGAGTCACAAGGGCGGGTGCACACGTCTTCAGTCGCTGTCACGGTGCTGCCAGAAGCCGAGGAGGTCGAGGTCGAGCTCGTCGATGCGGATCTCCGGATCGACGTCTACCGCTCGACGGGCCCAGGCGGTCAGTCGGTGAACACGACTGACTCAGCAGTTCGGATCACGCACCTGCCGACGGGTGTCGTCGTTGCGATGCAAGACGAGAAGAGCCAGATCCAAAACCGCGCCAAGGCGCTCGTGGTCCTTCGCTCGCGGCTGCTCAAGCTCGAACAGGACAAGCAGGCCGATGACCTCTCTCGGCAGCGACGCGAGCAGGTCGGTGGTGGTGGACGCTCGGAGAAGATTCGGACCTATAACTTCAAGGACAATCGCGTCACCGATCACCGCATCGGACTGACCCTGCACAAACTCGACCGCGTTCTTCAGGGCGACCTCGACGAGCTGGTCGAGGCACTGGCAGAAGATGAGCGCTCGAGATTGCTAAGCAGCGCCGAAGGGTGACGCTCGTTGAGTTACGCAGCCTGCTAACCCCGAGGCTTTCAGATCCGACGACGCTCAGCCGCGTGCTTGAAGAGGTCATGTGCGCTTCCCGTTCCCAACTCGTCGTTCAGGGCGACCGTGAGGTCAGCGACGACGAGTGTCGCCAGGCAGTCGAGCTAGTCGACTCGGTTTTGGCCGGCGTGCCACTCCAGCACGTGATCGGCCACTGGACGTTCCGGACCGTCGAGCTCGCGGTCGACCGTCGGGCGCTGATCCCTCGTCCCGAGACCGAGATGCTGGTCAGTGTCGCGCTTGACGAACTGACTCGTCTCGGCACATCTCGACCGCTCCCGCTTCGCTGCCTCGATCTCGGGACCGGGACAGGCGCGATCGCGCTCTCGCTCGTGAGCGAGTGCCCGGACGTGCGCGTCGTCGCCACCGATATGAGCCTGGACGCGCTCGCGCTCGCTGGCGAGAATCGCTCCCAGCTCGCTGAGCCGCTACGAGAACGTCTCGAGCTCAGGCACGGCGATTGGTACGGCGCGCTCGTGGCGGGCGAGGAGCCTGTGGTGGTGCCGTTCGACCTGATCTGTGCGAATCCGCCGTACCTATCTGAACTCGAGTGGCGAGACGTCGACCCCGTCGTTCGCGACTACGACCCCGTTCAGGCACTCGTCGCGGGCGCGATCGGCACCGAAGCGATCGAGCTAATTCTTGCCGACGCGCCTCGGCACCTCGCGAGCGGAGGCTCGATGGTCGTCGAGATCGGATGGCAGCAAGGCCCCGACGCGATGCGTCTAGCCAGAGCGGCAGGAGCGGCTCACGTGGTGGTGCTCCCGGACCTGGTTGGTC
>Ga0207933_1002278_pt1 | contig 12709 bp, 12 predicted proteins | sample NGESurdeep092012_4_FD_184488 | JGI IMG/M metagenome (GOLD analysis project Ga0207933, IMG submission 184488) | Arctic peat soil microbial communities from Barrow, Alaska - NGEE Surface sample F53-3 deep-092012 (SPAdes) | ecosystem: Environmental > Terrestrial > Soil > Wetlands > Peat ... | reverse complement strand
TTGGACATCTGGCCCTTTTGGGCGAGGCCGAGACCGAGCGCGCCACTCATCCGATACACAGCAGCCAGCACGCCGTCAATTCACGTCGCCCGAAGCCATAGTTCGTGAGAATATGAACGCGACTCGGCGGCGCTGTAGGAACCTCCCAAGACGCGACCCATGACAATCCAGGAAGACGCTCCGGGCCGTGTGCTGGCTGGGAAATACGAGCTCGTCGAGAAGCTCGGCCAAGGTGGCATGGCGATCGTGTGGCGCGCGCGTACGCGCGGCGCGAACGGGTTTTCTCGCACCGTCGCCGTCAAGCGCATCGAAGCCTCGGTGCGCGGCTTCGATGAAGTGACGGAGATGTTCGTGGAAGAGGCGCGCGTCGGTGCGGCGCTACAACACCCGAACATCGTGCACGTACACGACTTCGGCGTGGACGAGCAAGGCCAACATTTCTTGGTCACGGAGCTCGTCGAGGGCATTCATCTGGGGCGCTTTCTGAGCAGCTTCCGCGATCACCACCTGGAGACGCCGTGGCAAATCGTCACCGCGATCGTGATTGAGGTGCTGCGCGCATTAGAAGGCGCGCACGGCCGTTTGGACGAACAGCGCGCGGTTTCGCCGATCTTGCACCGCGACGTTACCCCGGGAAACATCCTGCTCGCGGAGACCGGCCAAGTGAAGTTGGCCGACTTCGGCCTGGCCCGCGCCATGGACCGCGGGCGCATGACCAGGCCCAACATCGTGAAGGGCAAGTTGTCCTACTTGGCGCCAGAGCTGCTCATGGGTCTCGCGCCTACCGTGAAGTGTGATCTGTTCAGCCTCGGCGTGGTGATGTGGGAAGCGTTGTCCAGCGAGCGCTTGTTCGACGCCGCGACGGACGCCGACGTCGTCGCCAACATCCGCGACGGCAAGATCCCGCTGCTCAGCATGAAGCGCCCCAATCTGCCCATCGCGATCACGTCCGCGGTGCACCGCGCGCTCGAGCGCGACCCGGCGCAACGCTTCGACTCCGCTCGCCAAATGCTCGACTCGCTGTCCTCGGTGCTGCGGGTGTTACCGTCGAGCGTCGACAGTCGCGTGCTCGGCCCGGCAATCCGCGCCGCTCAGGCGCGTCTCGCGGAAACCACCCCCAAAGCCTAGGCTTGCGAGCCAAATTCGGCGGCGCCGTGGGCCGGTCTGGCGGGTTTCTGCGGTTTCAGTGAGGATGAATTTGAAAATCGTTTTCAGTACGCTACAGTGACTGGGTCGCTTCGATGAACCTCGCCCAGACCCGGATCGGACAAGTCGTGACTGTCGAGCACGTAGCGGGCGAAGGCTCGTTTCGTCGCCGCTTGATGGAGCTCGGCTTGGTGCCCGGAACCCGCGTAGAGGTAATCGGCGTGGCGCCCCTGGGCGATCCGCTCGAGCTACTCGTGCGCGGCGGAAGCATCTCCATTCGCCGCGCTGAAGCCGAAGGCGTGTCCGTGGATCCGAGTGAAGCGACGAGCGCCAAGCCCGCCACGGCAAGCCGCGCCGACGGAGCGTCTTTGACACAGCGCGCACGACGCGGTTTCGCTCGAAGCGCGCCGTGACTCAGCAGTCGCTCGGCAACGTCCTGCCCAACGCCGCGCGCGCAGCGGCCGACGCTTCGCGCGCGCCGCTGCTGCTGTTGATCGGTAATCCCAACACCGGCAAGACCACTTTGTTCAATCGCCTCACCGGGCAGAACGCACGTATCGGCAACTACCCCGGAATCACGGTGGAGCGGCGCAGCGGTGAGCTCGCGCTGAACATCGCAGGCGGAAAGCGCGTGCTAGAGGTGGTGGACGTGCCGGGCGCATACTCGCTCAGCGCGCGCTCGCCTGAAGAGCAAATAGCGCTGTCTGCGGTGCTCGGCTGGTCGGCAAATCCCAAGCCGGATTTGTGCGTAGTGGTGGTCGACGCGGGTCAGCTCGCGCGCAACTTGTACCTCGTGCTGCAGTTGCTCGAGCTCGACGTAAAGGTCGTCGTCGCGCTGAACATGATCGACGAAGTGAAGGACAACGCGCCCAGCGCGAGCGAGCTCAGTCGCTTTCTCGGGGTGCCTTGCCTGGCGACCGACGCGCGCCGCGGCGCGGGTATCGACGCGCTGAAAGCAGCGATTACGACGTCCCTCGCCGCCGCGCCGCGGAGCGCGCTCCGCATCAGCTACCCAGAAGCGCTAGAGCGCGACCTCGAGCAAGTCGGCAGGGCGCTACCGAAAACCTGGACAGAAAATGCAGCGAGCTCGCGAGCGCTTTCACTCTGGGCGCTGACCAGCATCGAAGCGGACGACGAGCTGCAGGGTATCGACCCCGGCTTGCGCGCAGAAAGCCTGGCCGTGCGCGCCAAGGCGACCACGCGCGACATCGACCAAGAGGTGATCGCCACGCGCTACGCGCTGATCGACGCCGAAATCCCCAAGCTGTATCCGCGCCAGGAAGCGCACCCGCCGAAGCGCAAAGCGTCCGAGCGTGTGGACCGCGTGCTGCTGCATCCGATCTTCGGCTTCGTGATCTTCGTCGCGCTGATGCTGGTCATGTTCCAGTCGCTGTTCTCCTGGTCGGACCCCGCGATCCGGCTGATCGAAGCCGGGACGAGCTGGCTCGCCGGCTTGGTCGAAGCGCACGTGCCTGCGTCTATCGTGCGCGATTTTGTGACGCGTGGCCTGATCGGCGGAGTCGGCAACGTCATCGTATTCTTGCCGCAGATCTTGCTGCTCTTCTTCTGCATCGGGCTGCTCGAGGACTCTGGCTACATGGCGCGCGTGGCGTTCCTGATGGACCGCATCATGAAGGCGCTGGGCCTGCACGGCCGCGCGTTCGTGCCCATGCTCTCGGGGTTCGCCTGCGCCGTGCCGGCAATTTTGGCGACGCGCACCATGGAGCGCCAGCGCGATCGCCTACTGACGATGCTGGTCGTGCCGCTGATGACCTGCTCTGCGCGCTTGCCCGTGTACACCCTGATCATCGGCGCGCTGTTTCCGCCTTCGCGCATCTTTGGCTGGGTCCCGGTGCAGGGCCTGCTGATGATCGGCATGTATTTGTTCTCCACGTTCATCACCCTGATCGCGGCCGGCGTGCTCGGGCGCACCGCCGTAAAAGGCCGGCGAATCCCGCTGATTTTGGAGTTGCCGCCGTACCGGATGCCGAGCTTGCGCGGCACCCTGAAAATGATGTGGCAGCGCGCCTTCATCTTCTTGAAGGATGCGGGCGGCGGAATCTTGATTTTCACCGTGCTGCTGTGGGGCCTCTTGTCGTTCCCGCGCGCGGTCACTCACGAGCGAGCTCAGCCTCCGGCCGCCGCGATTCATCAACGCCAGAACAGCGAAGAAGCGGGCGCGCCGGCCAGCGCCAACAAAGCACCGGAAGGCGGCTCCGCCATCGAGCACAGCTACGGCGGACGGCTGGGCAAAGCGATAGAGCCCGCGCTGCGGCCACTCGGGTTCGACTGGAAGATCGGCGTGGGCCTGATCGGCGCGTTCGCGGCGCGCGAAGTGTTCGTCTCGACGCTCGGCCTCGTGTACGGCATCGGTGACGCGGACGAGAACAACGCGCCCTTGCGCGACAGGATCCGCGCCGAGCGCCGCGCCGACGGCGGCCACTCTTACACACCGCTAATGGGCCTTTCCCTGATGGTATTTTTCGCGCTGTCGTGTCAGTGCATGAGCACGCTGATGGTGGTTTACCGCGAGACCAAGACCGCGCGCTGGCCGCTATTCATGTTCGCGTACATGACCACGCTGGCCTACATCGCGAGCTTCTTGGTCTACCAAGGCGGTCGGCTGCTCGGGTTTTAGTGGGCGATGTCTGAGCCCGTGCCCTTGCCCCGCGCGTTTTATGCTCGCCCGGTTTTGAGCGTCGCCAAAGCCTGCATTGGTAAGCTGCTCGTGCACCGCACCAAGCTTGGGCTCACGGTCGGGCGAATCGTCGAGACCGAGGCCTACCGCGGGCCGGAAGATCGCGCAGCGCACTCTTTCGGCGGTCGGCGCACGGCGCGCACAGAAGTGATGTTCGGGCCGCCAGGCTACGCATACGTGTTCTTCGTGTACGGGATGCACTACCAATTCAACATCGTGACCACACGCGCAGGCGCTCCGCACGCCGTTTTGGTGCGCGCGGTGGAACCGCTGCTCGGCGTCGAGTGGATGGCGAAGCGTCGCCATCTGCCGGCGACGAGCCGCGACCTGACCAACGGTCCCGGCAAGCTGTGCCAGGCCTTCGCCATCGACAAGCGGGCTTACGGGCTGGATCTGTGCGCCTCCGAGCTATTCTTGGCAGACGGGCCGCGCACCCGGAGCGCCGCTTCGACGCGTATTGGCATCGATTACGCCGAAGACTGGGCCCAAGAGCCCTGGCGTTTCTTCGATCCCAAAAGCCGGTACGTGTCACGTGCGCGGCGCTGATAAAACGCCCCAGTACGACTTGGTCACTTTTTTCCAAAAGACTCCTTTCTGCGAAGTCGCCGGCCCTGCAGCAGGCGATAGCACGTGGCGTCCACTTCCTTGCCGAAGCCAGACTGCGCCGGTCGCGCCGATTTTCTCTCGTGGCTCGTGCCCACTTTTGATGATCGTGATCTGGTCCTGCCAAAACTGATCAAGTAGTACTAGGCTCGCCGATGACCGATCGCCCCGCTCCGCCTCGCTCTGCCTCCCGTCCGGCGTTCTCCGCCATGGCCCAGCGCCCTGCTACGCCGCCGCCCGGACCGGTCGTGCTGCCCAAGCGCTTCACGGGCAAGCGCATCACGGTGTGCGTGACCGGCAGTGTTGCTGCCTACAAGGCCGTGTTGCTCGTCCGCACCTTGCTCAAAGACGGCGCCGTGGTGGACGTCGTGTTGACGCACTCGGCGCGCGAGTTCGTCGGTGCTGCAACGTTCTCCGGCCTCACCGGGCGCCGCGTCTTCACGGACATGTTCGATCCGGCGGAGCCCGGCGAAGTGCACCTGGAATTGGCAGCGCGTTGCGATTTGATCTTGGTCGTCCCTGCGACGGCAGATGTGCTCGCGCGCTTCGCGGGCGGACGCGCTGACGACCTCGTGAGCGCGCTCGTGCTGTGCGCCACTTGCCCGATCTTGATCGCCCCCGCGATGCACCCCACGATGTGGAGCCACCCTGCCACGCAGCGCAACGTAGCCACGCTGGTCGCCGACCGCCGCATCGGTTTCGTCGGACCCACGTTTGGCGAAGTCGCCTCGGGCGACAGCGGCCTCGGACGAATGGCAGAGCCGGATCAGATAGCGCAGCAGGCTTCTGCGCAATTTGCCGGCATCTCGCTGTCCGGCAAGCACATCGTGATCAGCGCCGGGCCGACAGTCGAGGATCTGGACCCTGTGCGCTACGTCGGCAACCGCTCGTCGGGGAAGATGGGCTTTGCGTTGGCCGAACGCGCCCGCGTATTCGGCGCCAAAGTGACGTTGATTGCCGGCCCGGTGAATTTGCCGACACCCGCGGGGGTGCAGCGCATCGACGTGCGCAGCACGCTGTCCATGCGCAGTGCGCTGTGGCAAGCCATGTCGCCAGACCTCAGCGCCGCGGACGCGCTGATCATGACGGCCGCGGTCGCCGACTACCGGCCCGCGCAGAGTCACTCCACGAAGCTCAAGCGCGGTCCGGAGCCAATGTCCATCGAGCTCCTACCCAATCCAGATCTGCTCGAGGAGATCGGACACGCGCGCAAAGACCGAAAGCCGGTGCTGATTGGCTTCGCCCTAGAAACGGACGTCGACGAGAAGGTGATCCAACTCGCACGCGGCAAGCTCGCCGCCAAGCACGTAGACCTAGTGGTCGCCAATCACGCCTCAGAATCCCTCGGCAAAGACGACATCCGCGCGATGCTGGTCAGCCCAACCGACTGCAGCCCGCTGCCCTTGCTGAGCAAAGAACAAGCCGCGGATCGCATCCTGGCTTGGCTTGCGGGGCGTTTGCGAGACAACACGTGATGCGGATATTTTTGACTTTGGCGCTGGTTTTCGCGGGCATGGCCTACAGCTTTCGCGAAGCTGTCGCGGGTACGCCGCAATTTTGGCTTGGCGTCAGCTTGCCGTACCTGCTGCTCGGCGCTCTCGCCTTACATAAGATGTGGAACGACGGCACGCTCGTCGCTCAACTCAAACCGCGCCAAGGCGATCTGTCCATCGGTGCGCTGTCGATGATCGTCCTTTTGTTCGCGTCTTGGGCCGCGCGCCGCGTGCTCACCCCAGCCGGCAGCCCGCGCCAGGCTTGGCTCTTTCGCATCTACCTGCAGCTCGGCAACCCCGAGCACCTGCAACGCTCCACCGCCTACACAATCCTGATCTTGCTGATCTGCGTCGCCGAAGAAATCGTGTGGCGTGGCATGGTCCTCGGCGATCTCAGCGAGCGCTTCGGCCGCCGCGCTGCCCTGCCGCTGTCCGCCCTCGCCTACGGCTTCGGAACGCTGCCGACCCTCTGGCTCCTGCGCGACCCCGTCGCGGGCTACAACCCGCTCTTCGTCACCGCTGCCGTCGGCTGCGGCCTAGTCTGGAGCTTCCTAGCGCTCCAATTCAAACGCCTGCCGCCCGTAGTGATCTCACACATGGCGTTCACCTACTTCACCATCGTGCAGTTTCATCTACCCGGATTGTGATTGGGATTGAGATTGGGTTGATGGTCACGCGTTACGGCGCGTGGCGGCGAAGCCTTCGGCGGCGTAGTGCGGGGTCTGAGCACTCTGCCAACTCGATGAAAATGTTGCCGCAGTGACATGCTCCGCTCGCTGTGTGCACGGCCATGGTCGGCGCAGTGTAAACCGCGCGCAGAGCGAGCGCTAAGGCTCCGCGCGCGAAACGGGGCGCATCGTGTGTCCGCAAACATCGGATCGGCGTTGCCGCGACGCGTTCGCCCGGCGAATCAGCTGCTCAGCTTGGCCAGATCCTCTTCCGAGATGTCGAAGTCTGCGTAGACGTTGGCTACGTCGTCGTGTTCGTCTAGGGAGTCGACGAGGTTGAGGCAGACTTCGGCTTCGCGGCCCGTGACGGTCTTTTTGTTTTTGGGGATCCAAGCGACTTTGCTGGATTGGACGGGCAACTTGGCGGCTTCGAGGGCGGTGACGACCGTGTAGAGATCGTTGGCGGGGGTGTACACGACCCAGACTTCGCCTTCGTCGCGGTAGTCTTCGGCGCCGGCGCTGAGCGCGGCTTCCATCAGTTGGTCTTCGCTGACGGCGCTTTTTTCGAGGGTGATGGTGCCCAGGCGATCGAAGGCCCATTGCGCACCGCCCGCGCCGCCCATCACGCCGTTGTGGCGTTCGAAGATTTTGCGGAGCTCGGCTGCGCTGCGGTTGCGATTGTCCGTGGTGCCTTCGACCAAGAACAGCGTCCCGCCGGGGCCAGTGCCTTCGTACAACACGTCTTCGTAGGCGGCGCCGGCGATTTCACCGGTGCCGCGCTGGACGGCGCGCTTGATGTTGTCCGCGGGCATCTGTTGGGCACGGCAATCGGCAACGGCTTTGCGCAGGCGCGGGTTGGCGTCGATGTCACCTCCGCCGATGCGCGCTGCCGTAACGACTTCACGGATCAGCTTGGTGAAGATTCTGCCGCGCGCCGCGTCGGTCTTGCCCTTCGCGCGCTTGATCGTTGCCCACTTGGAATGGCCACTCATGCGCCGTAGCTAGCATTGCCTGGGAAAGATGGGAACCACCGCTTCTTTGCGGCGCAAAGGCGCTGAAGAAGCGCGTCAATCGGCCGCAAAACTGACCGCAAAACCCTAGGCCTGCTTGGCGTCGGGGAACGCGCGTTGCGGCGCGCGTAGCGCGTCCAGCACAGAGACGACGTCCTCGAACGCGGCCGAGTTTCGCACGTGCAGTACGGCTTCGTCCAAGGCCGGGTCAGTCGCGGCCCGATGCACGCCGTTGGCCTGCCAGTCGTTGACCAAGAAGCGGGCGAGATCAGGATAGCGCCTCACGCCGCGACCTTCGATGATGGCTTGCGCGGCCACGTCACTGCTCACGAGCACCGTGCTGCCGGTGCGCCACGTGATGTGAGAGGTGTGTTCCTTCACATCGATGAGCAGACGTTTGGGCGGCGCTCTGGATTCGTCTCCGCGCACGCCCGGCACGTTTGCGTTGCTCGACAAGCGCGCGAAGCTCGCGAAGCCCGCCGCGGCCAACAGGAACGTCAGAGCAAGAAGTCGATGAACGGGATCAGGGGCAGCTCGTGGTTGGTCGCGCGCGAGCGACGCGCGCTTCCGCTGTCGATGTTCGCCATGTGGGAGTTTTCGACACGGCAGCACGCGCGGCCTTGGCCCGCGCCGGGACGATTCTCGGCCGCTCGATTGGCGGCGAATTCGACAGCAATCTATCGCGCCACGAAAAAGTCGGGAACCTTGCGGAAAGCAGCCGGAAACCTGAGCACGTCCAAGCTCGACTGCGATGTCGATCGCGCTGACCGTCCCGGAACGAGCTCAGCGAGTAGTCGCTTCTGACCTCGAAATCAGCATTTTGGGCAGTTGCGAGTACCCGTCGCCGCTGGCGGAGCGCTTGAGCCAAGCCGCCGTGCACTACGTCGGCCAGGCTGACCGAGTCCTGCTCGATGACCGGCTGTCGCGTGTGTCCGAGTTTGCGGACGACATGACGCGTGCGCCCGCGTTCGAGCTGGCCGGGCCGCGCCACAAAGTGTTCTTCGACCCGGAAAAGCTGCGCTGCGGCATCGTGACCTGCGGTGGGCTGTGTCCGGGTTTGAACAACGTGGTGCGTGGCTTGGTGCTGGAGCTGAACCACGGCTACGGCGTGCGCAACATCGTCGGCTTTCGCTACGGCTACGAAGGCCTGGTGCCGCGCTATGGGCACCAAGCCATGGCCCTGACCCCTGAATCCGTCGCGGAGATCCACCACGAAGGCGGCACGGTGCTCGGCACCTCGCGCGGCGATCAGTCTCCGGTGGAGATGGCCGACCGTTTGGTGGAGCTCGGCATCGGCGTGTTGTTCGTGGTCGGTGGGGACGGTACGTGCCGCGGTGCGATGACGCTGGTCGCTGAGCTGAAGAAGCGCGGGCTACCGATCGGCGTCATCGGCATCCCGAAGACGATCGACAACGATATCCATTTCATCGACCGTAGCTTTGGCTTCGAGACCTCCTTTTCAGCGGCGGTCGACGTAATCAAGAGCGCGCATGTCGAGGCCAAAGGTGCCAAAAACGGCGTCGGATTGGTCAAATGCATGGGGCGCCACTCGGGCTTCATCGCCTGTCACGCCGCGCTCGCCTCGACCGACGTCGACTTCGTGCTGATCCCCGAAGTGAATGTGCATCTCGACGGGGAGACGGGCCTACTCCGCCTGCTCGAGCGGCGCTTGTCGCGTGATTCGCACGCCGTGATCGTCGTCGCCGAAGGCGCGGGGCAAGACCTGTGTGAAAGCACGGACGGCCCCGCCTCCAAAGACGCCAGCGGCAACGCGCGCTTGAGCGACATCGGCACGGTGCTAAGGGACAAGATCATCGCCCATTGCAAATTGCGCGGGCTCGAGATCACGCTCAAGTATCTCGACCCGAGCTACCACATTCGCAGTGTGCCCGCGTCCCCCGCGGACAGCGTGTATTGCTGGAACATGGCACGCAACGCCGTACACGCGGCGCTCGCCGGCAACACGGAGATGTTGATTGGCCGCTGGCACGGTCGCTTCGTGCACGTGCCAATGCCGCTCGCCACGCGCTTCAGGAAGCAGGTCGACGTGAGCGGGGATCTGTGGACGAGCGTGATCGAGTCTACGGGGCAGCCCGTCGCGTTCAATATGTGAGCGGCTAAGGCCCCTTAGCGCTTGAAGCGCGGGTCGCCACCGCCAGCGCCAATCACTAACTTTTCGACGCGCCGCGGACCTTCGGCCGCGACGGCGGGCTTCATCACGGCGGTCTTCTGCATCATCACCGTGCCGCGCGCTTTCGGGTCGTTGGCGCGTTTGGGGTCCACGGCGACGGTACGCACGAGCGGGATGTTCCTGTCGAGCCGGTTGGCGTTCTCGAAGGCTTGCACGAGCTGCTCGACCAACGGACGCGCACAGGCCAGCGTGCGTTCGACTTGAATCTTCTTGCGCGCCACGGCTGCAGCGTCCGAGGCCTTGCGAGCGAGCTCGGCCAGCTCGCTGAGCATGGCTTCCAGCGTCTGCACATAGCCTTGGTCGAGCGAGTAAAGCGCGCAGCGTTTACGAACGCCGGCCGAGCCGCGCTCGAGCAGCTCCCGCGCCAAGTCGCGCAGGCCTTGAATTGCGGCGGAGAACGCAGCGACCGGATCTTCGACTTCGGCAGACGGTGCCAGCTGAGGATAACCGGCCACGGTCTGAATCACCGAGCGCGCCTGCTCGGCCAACGCTTCCGCGCGCTGCAGCGCCGCGGCTAGGTTCTCGCCTGCGTCTTTGACGTCGGTCTCAGACTGGCGATATTCGCCAAAGCTGCGATCCAAGCGCAGCACCTGGTCCGCGGCCAGGCCGATCAAGTCGAGCGAGCAACCGCGGAGCAGCGCGCGCTGTTCGGCAGAACAGTCGCGCCAGCGGCCTTGAGCGGCGACGCAGACTTCGGCCGAGTCCTCCACGAACTTGGGGATAACCGAGAGGTCGACCGGCTCGTGCGCGCTGTGCAGGGTCTCAGCGGCGGCGTCGAGCAGACCCTGATCCGGCGCCCCGAGCTGCCGGGCCAAGCGCTCGAGCTCGATCACTGCCGCGGGTTTCTGCGGCGGGCGGGCGGAATCACGCCGATTCACGATGCTCCGTTGGGTCGGTTCATGGCTCTCCCTTGGCTTGCTGAACGGCAGATTTCCGAATTTCTTTGGCCTGTACCCTGAAAATACGCCCGGCGAGCTTTGAGCCTTAACCGGGTCACGGGCTGACCGTCTGGCTGACGCGCTAAGTCGTATTCCATGAGAGCTGCGTCAAACCCCGGAATCATTCATCATTGCGTGGACTGCTCTGCGCTTTCGCCGCCCACCGATCCGGAACGCAGCTCGATTGGTGAGAGCGCAGCCTGGCGACTCAGTCGGCGGCCGACACGCGACGGGCGCTTGGTGCTCGAGTGGCGCTGCCCGGGCTGCTGGACGCAACACCTTCGCGGCCAAAAGACGGGCTAACCAACCAGGTTCGGGCACGGCGCGCGAGGCTAGAGTCGGCGCATGCGCACGCGCCCCTTCGGTCCACTAGGCGTCGACCTGCCGGTGAATGCTCTAGATTACGCCAGCTAACAGCCCGATACCGAGCAGCACGAAGACGACTGCGGCCGCGCGCTGCGTGTGGCGCGGATGGATCACCGCGCTCAGACGGTTGCCCAAGAACACGGCCAGCGCGGCCACCAGGCACAACGCAGCGCTTGCGGCAAAGAACACAGTCAGCGGGGCCTTGTAGCGCGCCGCCAACGCCGCGGTGCCGAGCTGTGTCAGGTCCCCCCACTCCGCGATGAACACGACCAAGAACGACTTCCACAACGCGCGACTGAACTCTTCCGGCCTGCCCGTGTCGTTGGCATCCGTGCTCTCTTCTTCTTCCTCGTCTCGGCGCCACATGAATACCGCCGAAACCAAGAACACGAGCCCCGCGGCAATGTGCACGGGACGAACCGGCAACAACGACAAGATGCCCCCCGCCGCCACCGCAATGACGCTCTGCACCACGAGCGCGAGCGACGTGCCGAGAAACACCGGCAGCGGTCGATGCCGCGTAGCCAATACCAACGCCGCGACTGCGGTCTTGTCGGGCAGCTCCGCGATGAAGATCACGCCGAACACAGTGGCGAAGATCCGAGGATCGAGCATGGCGCTCCGTAGACCGCGTGCGCCGTCAGCGCAAGCTGGGCGAAGGTCAGCGCGACTTCACTGACGCGCGGCGCGCGCCTTGGCGGCGGCGACTTGAGCTTGAGGCAGGCCGTCCCGCGGGGATTCGGGCTCTATCCACGCCGGAGCGCCGCGCAGCGGGTGACGCTCGTCGCCGAGCCGGAAGGCACTGGCGATCTGATCGGTCATCGGTTGAATGGCGGACTTTACGTAGCACTTCACGTCGTGCCCGGGCGTATCGGCAAAGCTCGCCGCACCATGCGCGCCGAGCTGATGACTCCACACGTCGGTCAGCAGCACGACGCGACCCTTGGCATCGACCAAGTCGTCGCGCGATAGGAGCACGGGGGCGTGATTGCCGTCGTCCGCGCGACCGCCAACGACGCGCAGCGAACCGTCGGCGCGCTGTTCGTATTCGACCTGCACCCCCTCGATATCACCGGGACCGTACAGCGCGTCCTTGATGCCCGGAAACAGGTACAAGAAGTGGCTGTACACAGCGTCCATCGCGAGAGCGGGCAGCACGAGGTACGAGACGGCATTGTCGCCATACGGTCGCTCTTCGGACCAATACACGAAGTAGCCGACCGCGATCTTGGTGCCAACGTGGCGCGTGCGATACAGCACCGTGTCACCGAGCGAACCGGCTGACCACGAACGAGCGCCCACGCAGATCGGCTGCTCTACGATGCTCGCGTCGTCACCGAGGCGCGCTTGCGTCATGCCAGGTGCGGTCGTCGGCCAGGTCGCTTCACGCGGGGGGACTGCGCAGCCAAGGACTGCGAATGTCAGGATCAAATACGAGAGCGGAGCCGACGTCGACAAGCGAACCTAACAAGGTAGCGCATTTCGGCCACACTAGTTTAGGTGCGATTAGCGCATTTCTTGAAAGATATGCGCCGCACATGCACGCACATGTGCGCGCGTGTCTGTAGTGCGCGGTGTGCGCAGTGTGCGCAGTGT
>Ga0207933_1002277_pt1 | contig 12711 bp, 8 predicted proteins | sample NGESurdeep092012_4_FD_184488 | JGI IMG/M metagenome (GOLD analysis project Ga0207933, IMG submission 184488) | Arctic peat soil microbial communities from Barrow, Alaska - NGEE Surface sample F53-3 deep-092012 (SPAdes) | ecosystem: Environmental > Terrestrial > Soil > Wetlands > Peat ... | reverse complement strand
CACGCCGCGGTCGCGGACACGCTGCGCTGGTTGGAAGACCACGCTACCTACACCCGCACCGGACACAACGGGGTCGCCCAAGTCGACGTCAAGGGCTTGCTCGCGGCCGCGTTCACGCATCGCGATTCGCGTGCCGGTGACCCGGATCTGCACACCCACGTCGCCATCAGCAACAAAGTCCAAACCCAGACCGGACAGTGGTTAGCGTTGGACGGGCGGCCGCTGCACAAGATGACGGTCGCTGCATCCGAGCGTTACAACACCCGCCTGGAAGCCCACCTAGTCGCCAGCGTCGGAGTGCGGTTTGCGGAGCGCGCTGGTGGCGATCCGGGGAAGCGACCGATCCGCGAAATCGTCGGTATCGACGAAACCCTGGCGACCGCGTGGTCGGCGCGGCGGGTGGCCATCAACACCCGCCGCAGCGAACTATCAGCCCGGTTTCAGGCCGATCACGGGCGCACGCCCAATGTGGTGGAGGCGTTGCGCCTCGCGCAGCAAGCCACGTTAGAAACCCGGCACGCCAAACACGAACCCCGATCCCACACCGAGCAACGCGTCACCTGGCGCCAACAAGCAGTGCAGATTCTTGGCGGCCACGACGCGCTCGCGGCGATGATCCGACGCGCGACAAGCCCCGAACCGGCGCCGGCGCGCGTGCAGATCACCGACGAATGGCTACACGAAACTGCAGCGGAACTCATCGTCACCGTCTCCGGAACACGGGCGACGTGGCAGGAGACCCACCTGCGCGCGGAAGCCGAACGGCTCGTCCGAGCCGCCGGCATCGAGCTCGCCGCGATCGATGCGGCCGTCGACGCGGTCGTCGCCGCCGCCCTCGATCCACGCGTCTCCCTCCCGCTGGGTGTGTCCGAACAAGTGAACGAACCGGCCGCGCTGCGGCGTGTCGACGGTTCCTCCGTGTACTCCGTGGCCGGGTCACAGCTGTACACCTGCCCGCAGATCATCGCCGCCGAACAGGAGCTCCTCACCTACGCCCAGCGTCGCGACGGCCGGGTTATCGGCACCGCGGCGTTGGAACTCGCGCTGCTGGAATCGGCAGCCAACGGGGTGGAGCTGAACCCCGGTCAGGTGCAGCTGGTTCGCAACCTGGCCACCTCCGGTGCCCCGCTGCAGCTCGCCCTCGCCCCAGCCGGAACCGGGAAAACCACCGCGATGAGCGTGCTCGCCCGGGCGTGGGCCGATGACGGCGGGAACGTGATCGGGCTCGCACCCTCCGCCGCCGCGGCCGCGGTGTTACGGGGTGAGATCGGCGTGCACACCGACACGGTCGCGAAACTGCTCTGGTCGATCAAGGTCGGCCCAGCCCCATCCTGGGTGCACACGATTGGGCCGCGCACGCTCGTGATCATCGACGAAGCGGGGATGGTCGGTACCACCGAACTGGCCCAAACCGTGGATCACGTCATCGCCGCCGGTGGCAGTGTGCGGCTAATCGGCGATAACCAGCAGCTCGCCGCGATCGGCGCCGGCGGCGTCCTGCGCGACATCGCCGACACCGTCGGCGCAGTCACCCTCAGCCAGGTGATGCGCTTCGCCGACCACGCCGAAGGCGCCGCATCCCTCGCCCTACGGACAGGCGACACGACAGCGATCGGCTTCTATCTCGACAACACCCGGGTCCACGTCGGCGACCAGGGCACCGTCGCCGACGCCGCCTACACTGCATGGGCAGCGGACACCGACGCGGGCCGGGACACGGTGATGCTGGCCCCCACCCGCGACCTGGTCACCGACCTGAACACCCGTGCCCGCGGCGACCGCCTTGCCCGGCACGGCGGCAAAACAGGCCGCGAGGTGGGGCTGTTCGACGGCACCACAGCCAGTGCCGGTGACACGATCATCACCCGCACCAACGACCGAACAATCCCCATCACACAAACAGATTGGGTGAAAAACGGTGACCGCTGGATGGTCACCAAAGTCGGCCGCGACGGAGCCCTGCACGTCACCCATCTCGCCACTGCGCGTCGCGTCACCCTGCCCGCCGACTACGCCCGCACGCATGTCGCGCTCGGGTACGCGACAACCGTGCACGGCGCCCAAGGCGTCACCGCCGACACCTGCCACACAGTCGCGACCGGCGCTGAATCCCGGCAACTGCTCTACGTCGCGATGACCCGCGGAAAGCTTGCCAACCACATTTACCTGACAACCACCGGTGACGGTGACCCACACACCGTCATCACCCGCGACGCGCTGCTGCCACCAACCGCAGTCGACATCCTCACCCGGATCCTGAGCCGTGACGACTCCCCCACCTCGGCAACCAGCACCCACCGAATCCTGTCCGACCCCGCCGTCCGGATCGGCCCGGCGTGCGACCGCTATGCCGACGCGCTCGCCACCGCCGCAACGCAAGTATGGGGTGCGGACCGCGCCACCGACCTCGACCACGCCGCCGAACAACACCTGCCCGGACTCACCGACCAACCCGCCTACCCGACCCTGCGCGCGCACCTTGCGCTGCGTGCGCTCGACGGACACGACCCGACCACGCTGCTGACCGCCGCGGCGACGGTGATGGAACTGCGCACCGCCACGGACCCGGCCGCGGTACTGGACTGGCGACTCGACCCGACCGGACAGCACTCGACCAGCCCCGGGCCGCTGCCGTGGCTACCGGCAACACCCGCCACACTCGCCAACCACCTGCAATGGGGCCCTTACTTGCGCGCACGCGCAGACCTAATCACCGAGCTCGCCAATCAGATAGTGGCGGCCGCACAGAATTGGACGCCGACCAGCGCGCCTCTATGGGCTGCCGGTCTGCTGGGTCGCGACGACACGCTGCTTGGCGACCTTGCCGTGTGGCGAGCAGCCGCGAGCGTCCCGGACGCCGATCGACGTTTAACCGGCCCTACGCAGCTGCGCGCCGCCGACGTCCACACGCAACGCGCACTTGACGAACGCGCCATCGCCGCCCTGGGCCACCCATTAGCGGCGACCAACCAATGGGCGAGGTACGTGGCAAGCATCGACCCGCGGATCCCTACAGACCCGTCCTGGCCGCAACTCGCTGACAAGCTCGCCGCCGCGGAGCGCGCCGGAATCGACATTCGCACTGCCGCGCACGCGGCCGGCGCGAAGCCGCTGCCCGACGAACATCCTGCATCAGCACTGTGGTGGCGGCTGTCGCGTCACCTCTCTCCGGCCGCGCTCACTGCCACCGCAGCCTCCTCGCGAAACGCCCTTCACCCCGAGTGGACAACCGCAATGCACGACGTAGTGGGCGCCGACCTCGCGACGCGGGTCGTCGGCGATCCGGCGTGGCCCGGACTGGTCGCAGCCGTCACGCAGGCAACCCGCGCCGGCTGGCAACCCGCACAGGTCCTCGCCGCCGCGTACGACCTGATCAGCGCCGGTCAAAGCGACGAACCAGTGCGCGGCCACGAACTCGCGACCGCAATGACTTGGAGAGTGCACCTGCTCGCCGCCGCCAACGACACTCGCCCGGTCGACCCCAGCTGGCCTCACGACACTGACGTCCCCGCACCCGATCTCGCCGCCCTCTTCGACGACGGCGTCGGCGAGGAAGCGGGCGGGCCGCTGGTTGCCGCCGGCGAACGCCCGCGTCGCAGTGTCGAGCCGGCGACCGAGATAGCGGCCGCCGCCCTCGAGCTCCGCACGGTGTCGAGCAACAAACACCCCCGACACAGCGACCAGCGGCGGCCCGCCGGGACCGACTCGCCGACCGGCGAGTTCGCCGTACCGCTGAGCCGGATCGCCGAACTAAACCAGCGTGCGTTGGGATTCTTTGCTCACCACTACGCGGGATCGTGGGCCGCACGATACCTACGCGAGCGGCTGGGCACCGACCTGATCGACGATCAACGATTCACCCCAGGGTACGCAGCGCCAGGATGGACCGCGCTTACCGAGCACCTGCACGGCCAAGGTGTCAGCGACGACGAAATCCTTGCCGCCGGACTCGGCACACTCACCCGCCGTGGCGCCGTCATCGACCGATTCCGCGATCGGCTGATGCTGCCGATCTACGACCACGACCGCATCGTCGGTTTCATAGGACGACGCAACCCCGAACATGATGACGCCGGACCCAAGTACCTCAACAGCCCCGAAACAACCCTGTTTCATAAGGGAAATCAGCTGTACGGGCTCGCCGAATCCGCGACCGCGCTCGCCGCCGGCGCCACACCCGTACTGGTAGAGGGCCCCATCGACGCGATCGCCGTCACCCTCGCTGGAGACGACAGGTTTGTCGGTGTCGCTCCGCTCGGCACCGCATTCACCGACTCACAAGCAGACGCATTGCGGCCGTACATCGGCGTCGACAAGCCCGGTGTCACCGTCGCTACCGATGCCGACAACGCCGGGCACACCGCAGCTAGGCGCGCCTACTGGCAACTCGTCGCACGCGGCGACAACCCCCAATACGTGGCGATGGCAACCGGTCTCGACCCAGCAGCACTGCTAGCCACAAGCGGCTACGCCGCGCTCCACGACGTTCTCCATCACGCGACCTCGCTCGCCCAGGTTCTCATCGACCACAGCATCGCCGCGCACGCACACCGGCTCCATACCGCCGAGGGCACGGTGCTCGCCGTTCGTTCGGCCGCGCGCGTGATCGGCGCGCTACCACCCGACGAATGGGCACACCACATCGACTACCTCACCGAGCGGCTCGGACCCCACACCATCAGCCTCGCCCACCTTGAAGTCCTCGACGCCGGCCACAGCTGGATCAGCGATGCAGCGCGTAATACTCCGTTGCCACGGTTCGAACCAGACGGCCGACCGCAGCCCGACCCGGCCGACGCTGCCGCCCCACAACCACCACACGATGCACCGGCTCGGGCTGCGCTCGCCACCGGCATCGATGCCAACGCGGTAGACGCCCGCGCATCTGAAGACGAAGCCGCCGCGCGCCTGGCAGCCGAGTCGCGCCTCGCCGACAACCGACGCCCCACGCCACCGGCCAGCCAGCCCGCCCGGCGCCGGTGAATCGTCATGCATCCTGCAATCCGCAGTCGCGCGCCGAGCAACGCCGGCCGCATCCCCGCCTCTTGACGCCGACACGCGTATCTGCCAGTGTTCGAACACACGTTCGAACACTGGGGTTGAAAATGGCTGAGCTGACCGCCGTCGAGGTACTGACTCTGCGAGCCGTCCGAGACGGTGTCATCGAACGCGCGACACCGCACGTCTCGGTCAACGTGCTCGGAGTCGAGTGCGACAAAGTGCAGCTCTACGACCTTCAATCACGTGGCCTGCTACGACTCGACCACAGCCACGCTCCGGCGCTGACAGTCGAAGGCCAGGTCGCGCTCGACGTGCTCGAATCGGCCCGCTAAGACGATCGGCGATCTGAACTGCATCCGGCACACGGAGCGCATCTTGACGTCGGCCTAGAATCCTCTCTGCTCCATCATGGTGTGCCGGGACACCGCTTGCGCCTTGCTTCGCGCTCTAGTCCGCGTGACGCTTCGGCCATTGGACCAGATGTCGGAACGCTCCTTTGCCCGAATCTGACCACCGGCCCAGACCTCTCTGACGTCCCTAGTGGTTGCCTCGCCACAAGCCGCAGCCGGCGGCCTGCACGCCCGACTGCAGCGTCGATCCGCCCGTCGTCCGCGCCGGCACGAATTCCCAACTCTTCGGTAACCAGACTCGAGTCGCCAGATACGGCGTTGCGGCCGCGGCCGCGTCGGGAAGGTTCTGAGACGCTTGGGGTCTTGGAAGCTCGACGAAATTGAAAATCTGCGTGAAAAGTATCGTGCCCGGTCGAACGGCGCCGATACCAATCACGTGAATGCTGAGGGTCGTACGCGTGGGGCCAACGTGGAGTCCGCCCCCTTGGGGATGCGCTTCCGGCAGTCTCGCTTCTCCAGGTCAGAGTTAACGTTCGGACCGATCGGTCGGGTTGGGGCCAGTGGGATTTTCCTACTACCGATGTGGCTGGCGATGCCTCTGGGCGGGGCTTTCGAGATCTTTTTCGTGCTGGTATACCTATGCCTCGTTCCACAAGGGATGCGCTGGATCTGGCAACCGGTTCCCGTCGAACCGGTGCTCTACTTCCGCTCGGCCGACGTCCCAATCGAGCGCGAGCGCATAGCGGAACGCCGGGCACCTTCCAGGTGGTGACCGAGCGCGCTCGATGACGTTGACGGGTTGCCACGTCGCCTCGAGCGCATTTTGTAGCTTTCCAAAGAACCTAAGAGGTACAGGTCGCGCCCGCAACTACCGATAGAACGTGTAGGCGGCGTCGAATGCGGACTCATGACGCGTCGTGCTCTTCGCGGTGATGGGAGCGCCACCAAGTGCCTCGGACAGTGCGCGACCCGAGCGTCGGGGGCACTATCACGGACGCCAGCATCGACCCTCAGGTCGACGAAACGCAACTGTGCGCACGATTGCAGGAGGGCGACGTCTCTGCATTCGAGGCCGTCTATCGGCAGTATGTACAGCTGGTGTTTCGATTCTGTCGCAGCCGTTGCGATGATGCGAGCGACACGGAGGACGCAATGTCCATCGTGTTCCTCGAGGCATGGAAGAACCGGCAGTCCGCCCGCGTGGTTAACCAGACGTTGCGGCCATGGATGCTGAGCATCGCGCTGAACGTTGTTCAAAATCACAACCGGAGCGCACGGCGGTATTCGGCGGCCATTGGGCGGTATCGGAAGAACTTCCGTCCATCGGCTGTTGACGTCGAGAGCATCGTGTTCCGCAGATCAGACAAAGACATGATTCACGACGGCATTCGACGCCTGAGTCGAAAGCTGCGGGTCGTGGCGGAGTTGGCATTCGTGGACGAACTGTCGCTTAGGGATGTCGCGGCCGTTCTGAACCTTTCGGAGAGCACCGTACGATCACGGGTAGCTCTCGCGCGAAGCCGGTTGCAACTCATACTCCGTTCGGGTGAACCGGTGGACGCGGCCGACATGAGCGGACCTTTACCCTACGAGTTCCAGCGTGGGGCTCGAGCGCGAACGAGGAGAGTCGACGCATGACGTCAGATCCTCATCTCGATGCGCTCCATGTGGAGTCCCGTTTGGAGCACCTAATGGCAGAGATCCGACCGTCGGCCACTGCGGTTATTGAGCGCCCTTTGGCCCCCTTACTTCTAGGATGGAGGCCGCGGCCACGACTTGTATTCGCCGTCGCCATCGCCGTCGCTGTCGCCACTGGCGCAGTTACGGGACTGCTCGGCGACCCTACGGCAAAGACCGGGACCGCATTCGCAGTGGAACCAACGCCGACTGGGGACACCGCCGTAGCCGTCGTCAACACCGAAGTCGCGGCTGCCGCGATGACATCACAGCTACACGCTGCCGGGATCAACGTCACGGTCGCAACCATGACCGCGAGCCCACAACTCGTTGGCATGTGGGTAGCTGCATCCTTTGCGAGTAGCGTCTCGAGCGCCGCATCTGCGGCAATTAGCGAGCAGACGGACGGTTACGTATCAACGATCGATATCCCGCGCTCGCTTAGGGGCGGCGTGACTTTGACAGTCGGCGTTGCTCCCGCGCCCGGCAAAGCGCCCGACGTGGTGGGTCAGCCAAATGCACTTGCACCTGGCGGCTTGGCTGGTTGCCTTGCGCTTTCGGGAACTACACCATCTGTCGCGGCGAGTGCGCTGCAAGCAAAGGGATACCAAATAGTGTGGAAGACAAGTCTAACTTCCACGCACACCGTTCCCGAGGCGCCGGCTGGCGACTTAGTCGCCGCAGCGTTTGTCAGCGACACCAGCCCTGCAGTTGCGACGCTGTTAGTAAACGCGCCGAACGATCCCCGATACGTTCATCAGCTTCAGCTCGGTTACCCCCTCGATCAGCGTACGACCACCGGCGTGCAGTTCTTGGGTTGCAAGCAGTCGGGTTAGCCAGAGCATATGAGCGGCGGCCCGGTGTCAGTCGGTCCGGGCCGCCGCTGTCTACCGACTCGTTCTAACAAGCGCCGCTACTATCTGTCTTGGACGACGACACATCGTCGTTGAATCCGGACGGCATGCTGGAGTAGTAATCCCCACCGCCGAGCGTTGTCTCACTGCCCATGTAGTTCGAGTTGATCCACAGGCTGAGGTTACTAATGCAGTAGCCCACCTCTGCCGATGACATCACGTCGTTGAATCCGTAGTCCGCGAAGTTTGATATCGCGTCGTTCGCCACCATGTCTAGCTGCTGACCGCCACATGAGGCGTCTTTCCACATGTATACGTAACTCGTTAGACTGCAGGTGACAAGTGAGATCGGCTGGCCGCCGAGTGACGACGCACCAATCGTTTGCAAGCGCTTCTCGGGTGCTAGTCCACCAACCTCGGCTGTACCAGAGAGATCCTTCCCGAGTCCGTGGGCAGTCATGTAGACCTGCGCGGCATCTGGATTTGTGAAAGCCACGAAGTAGCCTCGTGCGATAGCGGACTGATCCATGATCAAGTGTGTCGTCTTGCCAGTAGCCTGCCCTGCGGCTTGGTCGACCGCGTAGAACCGCTGCAGAGACTCGATTCGTCCGTCAAGAGAAACCTTGCTGATCGTGTGTCCGTTGATCTGAACCCCAGAGGATTCAGCGGCACTCGTCGTCGAAGAATGGACGCTAGAAATTGCGACAGCTGCTAACCCTGCCACCGTGAGCAACGTGAGTGGCAAGTTGCCACCCTTTCCGATGCATTTCATCGTTGTCCTGCGCATGCTTGCACCAAACATTGACTCTCCTCAGTTAGATGTACCGACGTGACTCTGCGCACGAGTCGAGGGGGTAGCGGGCCGTCCACAATGCGAATGCCTGCAGCACATCCTGTTTCCGGTTCACCTGGCCACCAGCACCACACACCGGAATACGCGCGAAGTCAACTCATCCGATGTCACACGCGGCTAGAGCTACGCAGTGTCACCCGTGCATTGCCGGGCCTTGCGTGATCGCAGGTTGCAGTGACTTGCTGCCTGGAGAGAGCTGCGCACGATGTCGATGCCGACACGGGTGCCCAGTTTCTTCAGATGTCCTGTTTGGAACGTTCGTAACAACGTCCTTGCGTCACCGAGCGGCGTTGTGAATCCGCAGCCTCAATGCGTGCGATCGCTCCAGACCGCGAAGCGCCAGTTCATTGAGGAATTCCTCACTTGCTCTACAACGTATGGCGAGTGGCGCCGGGCGCTCCGGATAAGCCTGGTGTCCCACGTCTGGTGTCGAAGCAATGGCAATCCGTACCGCGTCAAGGTCTGTGTCGGCCGCGCCGATAGGAGTCGGGAATCGCGTAAGCGTGCTCGCCCACGTGGTCGATGGCTAGCGAGGGCTCGACGTCGTGGCGGACGATGTCCAACGAACGGAATCCGCCGGCGCGCACGATCATGGTCAACATCTGGAGGCTTGCTCGCGCTGTTGTCGTAGATCGACTGGAGGTTACATCGAGGAGCTGGGTGCTCCTGGGCGCTACGTACGATTCCGTCTGTTCCGTGCCCTTTGCATCTGATGGATCCTGCTATAGCGTCACGACCGTTAAGTAGCGCCTCCAGAAATTTGGGCGGATCTTACGGGGAGCAGAGATGGACGAGCCGCGTCCAACGCGAGAGTCCGCGTCGGTGTTATCGCAGGTCCGAGCTGTGGCGTCGAACAGCGCACCTAGCCTCCGGGATTCGGCTGGCACGGATGATCAGCACCTAGATCGGCGGATCATCCGGGTTCCGCTTACGTCCATCCACGCCGCTGACTCTCCGCGATCCGCGGGTGAAGATGGCGACCACATACGTGTGTTAGCCGAGCTGTGCGTGCCCCTGCCGCCGATCTTGGTGCACCGCGACACCATGCGAATCATCGACGGGATGCATCGGTTCCGGGCTGCGGCCCTGCGTGGCGATTCCGACATTGAGGTGCGGTTCTTCGACGGTGAGGAGGAGGACGCATTCGTGTTGGCCGTTCGCTCGAATGTCACTCATGGCCTCCCGCTGTCACGTAGTGATCGGGCACGGGCGGCTCTGCGGATCCTCGCCTCCCACCCAAACTGGTCGGACCGCATGATCGCCGGAGCGGCGGGGGTGTCGCCAAAGACGGTCGGCGCGATTCGAGAGCGTTCAAGTGTGGAGATTCCTCAGTTGGCAGCGAGGGTTGGCGTCGATGGCCGGACCCGACGAGTAAGACGATTTGACGTCGAACAATCAGGGCCACCCTCATCAGATAAACCGATCGCCAGGACGCAACGACGATCTGCGCGGAAACTCGCGGTGCGAACGGGCGGACCCATCCGAGGTCTGGACTTCCAGCCGCCCGATCGGCGCGACGCCACTAGTCCGACCCGCCAGGAGCCGCCAGCGAAAGAGCAGAGGCCAGGCCCAGACTCGCTAGTGTCCGCGCTCCGCAAGGATCCCTCACTTCGCTTCAGCGATTCTGGCCGCGCATTGCTTCGCCTTCTGGACGCACGGGACGCCTGCCCATACGACTTAGATCAACTAGTCGATATGGTGCCGCGCCATTGGGCCGGCCGAGTCGCGGATTTAGCGCACGTGTACTCGGTCGCATGGCAGGCATTTGCAACAAGATTGGCTCAGAGTCGCTCGGAAGTGTGGCGATAACTTGCCAGTGAAGTTGGGGACACCCGATCGAGACTCCGGGCCGTCGGAAACAGTTCGAATGCATACAAGATCTTCACGCGTGTGTTCAGCCCTCGTCGATGCACCACGCGGGCGAATGCACCCGCCTTACCCGTCCGGTTCGCACGGACGGCTGCCGAGGTGCCTTACGTCAAGACACGCATCTCTGTTGTTTCACAAGGCGCCGAATAAGATGTTGTCGTCGGCGAAGAGGTTGCGTCGTCGCATTACCGCGCCTTCGTCGAGGAACGCTTCGTAGCGGCCTGCGGCGGGCCAATCAACGTGTTTGTCGTTGCGGCAAGCGCTTTCCCCGAGCCTGGCTGACAGTCGTTCGAGAAATTGCGGGAGCGTGTGGCGGTGCCAGTCCTCGGTTGCGTCAACGCTGAGGGACGTGTCTGCGTCGAGCCGCTGGCATGCCAATGCGGGAAGTTCGCGTGCGATGTGCGGATGTGCCGCCCAGCAGCTGGGGATGAGACTGCTCGGTCGCCATGCGTATTCGTGGTTGACCCACGCGGCAACTTCGTCACACCAAGTCCAAAGAATGCGGCGAAGTTCGTCGTTGCAACTGGCGGGCTCCCACGGCCGCGGCGCGTCCTTGATGTTGCCGAGCGCCTCGACCGCCCCAGCGTCGCCACTTTTCATGACCGCGAGGTGGTGCAGTGCTTGCCTGATCTCGACCGGTGCGGTTGGAAATGGAATGACGAGCCTCACAGGGTCTCTCCATACGGCGGCGTCAAGGTTTCTGCCGACCACGCGTCGTCGTCGACGGCATGCAACCGGTGATCGCGGGCGTACGCGACTGCTGCGTCGGTGCGTTCGCCGATGTCGGTGGTGGCAGCACGCGCGCGGCTCACCACCTGCCGGGCGTTGGTTTGCTCTTGCAGGAGCGCACGGCCTTCCTTGCCGTCGACGCACCGCCGAAGTTTGGCGATGATCGGTGGTGCATTCTCTGCGACGACGACTGCCTGTCGCTCGGGAATGAGACGAATGTGTTCCGGACGAAGGATCGGCGTATCTTCGACTGCTCGCGAACTGCCGGTGCCGCTAGCTCCGGTGCTGAGGGTTCGGCGAGACACCCTCGTGGTGCCGACAAGTTCGGAGATTTCCTTGTAGAAGTGAATGTCCTTACCGCCGCCGAACACGACGATGTTGTTCGTTAGGCCGAACAACGACCGCGCTTCGTCGTCGCCATAACACACGACCAACTGCCGCCAGGTTTGTGCCGCGTAGATGAACGCCAATCCGAGCGCGCGTTCGTTTGCCATCCTTATCCGCAGCGTAGGAAGCGGCGCAGTCGACGGTAATTCGTCTAGGCAGACAAGGAAACTTGGAGTGATCCGCCCGTGGGTCGCCGTGGTCGCACGCCACAATGCGATGTCGAGAACGTGTTCGGCGACCGCCGTCATCAGCGGTGACGCGGAAGCGTAAGGGTCCTCACGACCGAGCAGATACACCGTGCCGCCTTTGTCAATCACGTCCGCGATATCGGTCGCCTGCTGCCCGTGGCCCGGAACGCAACGAGTACGGATGGTCGGCTGAAAGAACAGCGACATCGCTTGCTGCACTGTGGTGACGGTGTTGCCGACCGTGTCGGCCGAGCCATGAAGGGCACCCGCAAGTAGTCCGTCCCAAAACGGCGCGGCGTGGGGGTGGCGAGCCAATATTTCCACCGGCTGTTCTGCCATGACGGGGTTGGCCACCCACTCCAGCACGTGCTCGAGGGTCCGACCGGAGAGGGCGGCCGCGTGAAAGAACCCTTGCAGCACCTTCGCCGTCTCGGCGGCGTAAAAGCGCGCCGCACTGTCATTGCGGCCGCCCGCTACGGCGCCGGTCACCGTGCCAGCGGAAAACGCCTTCGCGCGCCGCTCAGCCACGAGCGGATCCACGCATCCGGCGATCGGATCCCACACCAGAGCAGGGACTCCCGGGGCAAGACCAAACGGGTCGAGCACGACGACCGGCCGACCTCCCTGCTGGCGGCGCGTCAGTGTCAGCAGCAGGTCATCGAGTTTGGTGAGCGTCACCATCGCCGCGCCGCTATGTGCGATCAGCGCCGGCGCAAGCAAGTCGAGGGTCTTGCCGGACCCCTGCGCCCCGTACACGCCTGTGGTCCGGTCGTACCGGACCCACAAGTCAACTCCACGCGGGA
>Ga0207933_1002276_pt1 | contig 12715 bp, 8 predicted proteins | sample NGESurdeep092012_4_FD_184488 | JGI IMG/M metagenome (GOLD analysis project Ga0207933, IMG submission 184488) | Arctic peat soil microbial communities from Barrow, Alaska - NGEE Surface sample F53-3 deep-092012 (SPAdes) | ecosystem: Environmental > Terrestrial > Soil > Wetlands > Peat ... | reverse complement strand
GATTGGACTCGTGGCGACGAGTACCGAGCAGTTCGGTGGATGGGCCACGAAACTCTGGCCGACGTGGACGAGTGCGATGCGAACGCTGGCTCTTGGTTCGTGAGTCCTTCGAGCCTTCGCGTCGGCCTGGATCTGGACGGTTCGCTGGAGTCGCTGGGCAATTCGATGACCGATCTGGCCGACGCGCTCGATCGCACCGGGGAGTGTGTGCTTGTCCGGTTCCGCTCGCGGACGACGGCGCGCACGAACAATGAGACGCACTTGGCTCTTCGTGCACTCTGGTCGCCCCTGTGGCGTCGCAGCCTCGGACGCACGATCAATGGGCTCCTCCCACCGGTTGACGTCATACACGTCGCCGGACTCGCGACGCCGCCGACGCAGAACATCCCGCTGATCGTCTCGGTCGACGACCTTCGACCCCTGCGTGACGAGACCCGAACACATCTGCGCATCACCCAACTACGTCGTGCGGTCGAGCGCGGCGCGACGCTCGTCGCGTCCAGTCGCAGCGCGAGTCACGAAGTGATCAGCGTGCTCGGCGTGGCTCGAAGTCGAGTGGTCGTGGTGCCGCCGGCGGTGCCGCGCGTCGACGCGACGCGTGACGGCACGGATCTCGTGGTCAACATCACCGGCGTCGACGACCTCTTTATCGAACTGGCACCCCAACTGATCTTGTTCGCGGCGCACCACGATTCACGCGTGGTGGCCCTGGCGAGCACGGCCGCCGGTCAGAAGATTCGCTCTCGTGGACTCGCGGTCACGGTGCGGGCCCGCGAGGACGCGCGCGACGCTCTCGCGAACGCCCGCGTCGTGATCCACCTCTCGGATGGAGCGCGGTTCCCGTCGTTCGCCATCGCCGCGCTGTCGGCCGGAGTCCCGACACTCGCGCGCGCGACCGAGATCAATCGAGAACTGCTCGAAGGCGCTGCGGCGCTCTTTGGGGACGACCACGACGTACTGGACGCGCTGGACGAGGTGTGGACCAGTGGTACGCGGCGTTTGATCATGGTGGCGGCCGGACGTTCGCGCGCGGTCGATTTCGCGCCGGACACGGCGGCTCGTGCGTACCTCTCGCTGTACAACGAAGTCGTGCGAGGCTGGACGGCGTGAAGCGAACGATCACCATCTCGATCGAGCAGCTCAGTCGCCCCCAACCGGGCGGCATCGCGACGTACGTCCGCGGCTTGGCCACCGGATTGCACGACCTCGCCGACCCGTCGCTCGACGTCGTCGGCGTTGGCCCGAGCGGCGCCTCGTTGGACGGCGAACTGGCGTTGCGCGTCGTCTACGCACCGTGTGGCGTGCGTCTCTTGTCACGGCTCTGGCCGATATGGCCGCTCGGGGTACCCAAGGCGTCGAACGTCGTGCACGCGACGTCGATGGCGGGACCGTTCGCGGGAGGTTCGGCCAACGCGGTGCATTCGATTGCGATGCACGACCTTTTGTGGCGCGACGAACCGGGGATCTCGACGCCCGCGGGGATCCGCTTTCATAATCACCGACTCAAGTTGATCGCCGATCGCAAAGAGCTTCGCGTGCTCGTCACTTCGCCTGGTTTGCGCGAGCGACTCGTCGACGAAGGCATCGACGCGTCGCGAATCCATAGCGTTCGGCTCGGGGTCGACGTCGACGGGCACCGCGCGGCGTCGGAGACGTCGATCCACGAACTGCTCGCCTCACACGGCGTGCACGGACCGTTCACGCTGTACGCGGGCACTATCGAAACGCGAAAGAACATCGAACGCCTCATTGAGGCTCATCGAATCGCGTCCACCAAGGTCCCCGATCTCGGCACTCTCGTGCTCGTCGGTCCCAGTGGCTGGGGCCGGGTCAGCACCGGCGACGCCACCGAGTTGGGTGTGGTGCCTCGAGAAGCACTGCTGGGCCTCTATCGCGACGCCACGGTATTCGCGTACGTTCCGCTGGCGGAGGGATGGGGATTGCCGCCGGTCGAGGCACTGAACGTCGGCACGCGCGTCGTGGCCAGCACCACGACCCCGAGCGTCGCCGCGAATGAACTCGTCGTTCGTGTTGACCCACTGGACGTGGAGTCAATCGCTGAAGGATTGCTCGCCGCGCTGGACGAAGGTGATGATGACGAGAGTCGAGCCGCTCGACGTCGGTCGGTGGCAGACCTCACGTGGCGCAACGTCGCGATCGATCACCTGGCGGCGTGGCAGTGAAGCTCGCCCTCGACGTGTCGGCGGTCCCACCGCGCCTCGCCGGGGCGGGCCGTTACATCGGCGAACTGGCGCGACGGGTACCGGCGACCGGCGTGGAGACGACGCTCGTCACCCGCCGAGATGACACGTTGCGCTGGCACGACTGGTCGCCGTCAACGCACATCGCCTCGATCGTTCCGAACGCTCGTCCCACTCGACTGCTCTACGAGGCGTGGGTGGCCGGCCGGAGTGCGACGGCGCGGTCGGTGGACGTGTGGCACTCGCCGCATTACACGATGCCGCACCGCACTTCCACGCCGACGGTCGTGACGATCCACGACCTCACGTTCTTCACGCACCCGCAGTGGCACGAACGTTCGAAGGTGCCGTTTTTCCGACGAGCGATCTCGTACGCGGCCACGCACGCCGACGTCCTCGTCACGGTCAGTGAGTTCACCGCTCGCGAACTGGACGAGCAGGTTCCCGCGCACGCCCCCGTCGTCGTGGCGACGCTGGGCGTCGACCTGGAACGTTTCAATGCCGATTCGAGCGGTGACACGGAACTACTTCGGGCGCACGCGCTCCGTGCTGAACGACCGTACATATTCTTCTTGGGCACCTTCGAGCCACGTAAGGGTATCGACGTCCTGCTCAATGCGTTCGACGAGATCGCTGGTCACGACGGTGACGTCGAGTTGTGGTTGGCCGGACAGCCCGGCTGGGGCGTCAAGGCGATCGAGGCGAAGATCTCGGCTCGCGGATCGCTCTCGAGGATTCGACGACTCGGCTTCGTCGACGAAGTGGTGCTCCCGGCTCTCTTGCGTCAGGCTCGAGCGGTGGCGTACCCGTCGCGCGGTGAGGGATTCGGACTTCCGGTGCTGGAGGCGCTCGCCTGCGGAGCAACCGTCGTCACGTCGGCGGACACCGCGATGTCCGAGATCGCCGGTGACACGGCGTTGCTCGCTCGCGCGGGCGACTCGCGACAGTTGGCCGAGCAGCTGATGAGCGCTCTCGCATTGAACGACGATGAGCGCGTGCTGCGCGCCCAACGCGCCCGCGCTCGCGCGGAGATCTTCACCTGGGACTCTTCGATCGCCCAACACGTGAAGGCCTACGAGATGGCGGCGCGACGATGAAGGCGCTCGTCACCGGCGCCAACGGATTCGTCGGGCATCACCTCTTAGAACACCTGCGCACCAGTGGCGACGACGCCGTCGGCGTGGACCGCGAGTGCGACGTGACCGACGTCACGAGGGTCCTCGCCGTCTTGGCGCGCGTGAAGCCCGACGCGATCTATCACCTCGCGGCGTTGACGGCCGTGGGCGAGTCGTGGTCGAACCCGGTTGAGTACACGCGGGTGAACGTGTTGGGCACGAGGAACGTCCTCGACGCGGCCCGTGACGCGGTGCCATCAGCGAGCGTCGTGCTCGTCAGTTCGGCCGACGTCTACGGCGTCGTCGCGCCCGAGGACCTGCCCCTCGTGGAGACGTTTCGCGTGGCTCCGGCCAATCCCTACGCCTCGAGCAAGGTGGAGGCGGAACACGTGGCCCACGACGCCGTTCGAGAGCACCGTCAACGCGTGGTGATCGCTCGGCCCTTTAACCACCTGGGACCTGGTCAATCCACGGCCTTCGTGGTTCCCGCGCTCGTCGATCGACTGCTCCAGGCCGTCGACGACGTCGCTGAAGAGATCGTCGTCGGCGACCTCTCGACGCGACGCGACTTCAGCGACGTTCGCGACGTCGTACGCGCGTATCGACTACTTGCCGAGAAGGGGATCAGTGGTGAGGTGTACAACATCGCCTCCGGCGTCGACGTGGGACTGCTCGACATCGCCCAACGCCTCGTCGCGGCCATTGCACCCAACGTGCGCCTCGTCACCGATGAGTCGCTCCTTCGACCGGTGGAAGTCCCGGTGTCGTTGGGCAGTTACGAAAAACTTCGGCGAGCGACGAAATGGCGACCGACAATCTCGCTCGACACTTCGCTGAACGACGTCATCGTTGAAATGCGCCGTCGTCGCGGCGATTCATAGCAATTGACGACAAATCGCAGTGAGACATATTCGAAAGCAGCCGTAAGGCTCCATACGAGCCAACTAGCCTTGAAGGGCCCATGGAATCTCGAGCTCCGGCCGTTGTTGCCGTCGTCGTCACCACCGGTTCCGGGCCGGGTCTAGAAGCCGCCGTCGCTTCTCTCGCGGTCCAGAACTACGAGGAACTAAGCCTGCTCGTCGTCGCGAACGGGGAGACCGAGCACGTCCCGGCGCGCGTCGCCGCGGTCGCCCCCAACGCCTTCGTGCGTCTGCTCGACGAGAATCGCGGCTTCGCCGCAGCCTGCAATGAGGCGTCATTGATGGTTGAGGGTTCGGCGTTCTTTCTGTTCTGTCACGATGACGTGCGACTCGAATCGGACGCCGTGCAGATGATGGTGGAGGCGGCCTTTCGAACCAACGCGGGCGTCGTCACTCCGAAAGTCGTCTCCTACGACGATCCGATGGTGTTGCTCCATGTCGGCCAGACCTGCGACCGCTTCGGCGTCGTGCACGAGCGCGTGCAACTCGGCGAGATCGATCACGGTCAGCAGGACCTCGAGCGCGACGTCTTCGTCGCACCCGGCGGCGCCACGCTCGTGCGCAGTGACCTCTTCGCCACGCTGCGGGGCTTCGACCCACTGATCACCGCATTGGGCGAAGACCTCGACCTCTGTTGGCGCGCGCAGATCGCGGGCGCGCGCATCGTGGTGGCGCCCACGGCCAAGATCGCCCACCGTGAGACGATCGCCTCCGGCGAGCGCGCGGTCACCGCGATCGGCGCGCGCCGCGCCAGTCGCCAGGACCTCCAGCGCCGGCACCAACTGTTGGTGGTGGCGACCGGATGGGGCCGCCGTTACGCGTTCACGACGCTCTTCGCACTGTTGTTGATGGACTCCATGGAGTTCGTCCTCGCGATCGTCGGGCGCGACAGCGACCGCGCCGGCGCAATCCTCGGTTCGTGGCGTTGGCTCTTTCATCACCGCCGCCGTATTCGCGAGCGACGCCGTCAACGTCACGAGATCCAGGTCCTCTCCGACGAGGAGCTCCGTCGACTGCAGGTCGGCGGCGCGAGCCGCCTGAAGCGCTTCGGCGTCCTCTTGATGCGCGAGGGACTAGACCGGGCCCGCGGCATCCTCCCGCCCGAGGCGCTCGAGGCGTTCGAGGATCACGAGTTCGACGCCGACGCGGTCGGATTCGCGGCGGCCTTCTCCGAAGACGAAGAGTTCGACGAGATTCCCGAAAGCGCGATGATGGAACTGCGGAGTCGACCGGCGCGCGTGCTGACGTCATTCCGCTCGCAGGCCGCCGCGGTGTTGGTGGTCATCGTGCTGTGGCTGATCGGCTCGCGTAATCTCGTCGTGACGCACCTGCCGCTGATCGGGCGACTCGCGCCGCTCGACTCCTGGTCGATGATGTGGCGGCACTTCTTCGCGACATGGTCGCCCAATGGCGTCGGCACGGGATCGCCGGGCATGCCCGGGTACGCCGTACTCGCCTTCGCGGGCACGTTCGTCCTTGGTCGCATGGGCGTCCTCCCGCGTCTGGCGTTGATCTTCGCGATTCCGATCGGGGCGATCGGTGTGAGCCGACTATTGAAGGGGCGAGTCTCCAACCGCGCTCGCGTCATCGCGTCAATCGCCTACATGGCGCTGCCGCTCGGTCTCGACATGATCAGTCAGGGACGCATCGACGTGCTGCTCGTCGTGGCGGGACTGCCCTTCGTCGTTCGTCGTCTCTTCGAGTTGATGGACGTACCCGGCTTTCGAACCCAGCCCTACGGCGAACCGGTGGCCTTCGGTCACCGCGGATGGCGAACGACGTTGTCGGGCCAACGCATGCTCGCGGTGATGCTCATCGCGATCCTCACCGCGATGGCCCCGGCGACGCTCATCGTCGTGACGCTGATAATCCTGGGAGTCTTTCTCACTCGACTCTTCGAAACGGACGAGGGCGTCAACACGTCGAAGCCCTGGCGATTCCTCGGTTCACTGTGGCTGAACGTGGCCATTCTCCTCTTGCCCCTGACGATCGACGTGGGCCTCGCGGGACCGCGCGCGCTCGGCGTATTCGGTCTGGCCCGCGGCCCCTGGTCGGTACCGTCATTCCCGGAGATCCTCCGTGGCGCGGACGGCGGTTTTGGACTGTCCTGGGCCGGATGGCTGTTGCCCGGTGTGGCACTCGTCGGACTTCTGCTCTGTCGAGGCGAGCGGCGCCGCATCGCGACCAAAGCAGCGTCGATCGCGACCTTGACATTGGTGGTGGCCGCCCTCGACGCTCGCCACTGGATGGGTTCATTCGCTCCGGACCTCGACGTACTCTTGGCGCTCTACATGGTGATGCTCGCGCTGCTCATCGGCCTCGGTGTCAGCGCCCTTGAGAACGACCTGCGTCACGCGGGCTTCGGGTGGCGTCAAGTCGCCGCGGGCCTGAGCGTGACGGCGTTGGTCGTAGCGGCCGTGCCGTTCGCGGCGATCTTCGCGAGTGGGCGATTCAATCTTCCCTCCACGAGTGTCGCCGAATCGTTGAGCACGTTGGCCCCTTCTTCGACCGGGGGATATCGCGTCCTATGGCTCGGCGACCCGTCGGTCCTGCCACTCGCCGGTTGGTCGGTGGCGCCCGGACTGGCCGTCGCCACGTCAATGAATGGACTGCCCGGCGGGACGTCACTCTTCTCGACGCCTGACTCGGGTACGAGCAACGCGCTCCTGGACGCCGTGCAATCGGCGTTGAAGGGCGAGACCGTTCGACTCGGCCAGTTGCTCGCCCCGGCCGGGATCTCCACGATCGTCGTGATGAACTCATCGGCCCCGGAACTGCAAGGGGTCCAGACCGTCCCGCTGCATCGCGTACCGAGCGTGCTGTTGACGGCGCTCGGACGCCAGAGCGACCTCTCGCTCGAACTGCAGACCAAGTCGGTCGAGGTCTTCTCCAATTCACTCTTCCGCGGCATCGTCACGGAGAACGTCGCCAACGAGAAAGTACCGACGCCGGTCTTCTCCAGCAGTTCCAACAGTGGTCCGGTGGTCCCCGGCGCGAGCGTCCAGGCCGGTTTCGCCCCGGCGAGTGCCTTCGGTCTCAACATCGACGGCCAACCGACGTCGCGCGCGATCGATCACCTCTGGACACCGATCTTCCAGGTCAGTCCGACGGCGGGGGAAAGTGACGTCAATCGAGGCCCCTTCGCCCAGCTGGTGCTTCGTCGTCTCCCACTCAACGCACTGCTCGCGGCGTTCATGTCATTGATGTGGGCCCTCGTCTGGCTGGGATTCGGTTGGGTCCATCGACTCGAGTGGCTCTTCACCGGTCGACGCAGGGCGGCGCATTCGCGACGGACCAGGGACCTCGATGAATAGCCCTCGCCGAACTCCGCTGTTCGTGGTCCTGGCCCTCGCGTTGATCGTGGTGGGACTGTTGAGTTCGATGGCCAAGAACGTCAATCCCTCGCAACTGCCGAGCACCCTCGCGCTCAACGGTCGAGCCGAATCGACCGCGCTCTATTGCACCGGGTTCTCGGACGCGAAGTTGGGAGAATCGGGTCGCGTGATCTTGATCAATACGACCGGTCGTTCCCACGAGATCACCATTGATCACGTCTCGAACCTGGGGGTCGGCTTCTCGAATGAGATGAACCTGGGCCCCTACGAGCAGTTAGGTTTTGATCCGAGTGCGGGGGTTCACGGCGACTACTTCGGGGTCGGCGCGCAGGTCAGTGGGGGTGGGGTCGTCGGCGTCGAAGTGACGAAAGACCGCACCAGCGAGGCACCGTGCATCTCGACCGGCATCACCAACTGGTTCGCCGCGGGCCTCGATACGACCGTTGGATCAACCGCGATCTTGAGCGTGTACAACCCCACCGCCACGCCCGCGGTCTTCAACGTCTCGACGTTCTCCTCCCAGGGCTACGTCGCTCCACAGAAGTTCCAGGGTTACGCGGTCGGCGCCCACTCCCAGGCCGAGATCAACCTCGGCGTCGCGATCGTCGACTTGAGTGACGTCGGCGTGCACGTTCGCGTCCTTCGCGGCACCCTCGATATCGTCGGGCTCCAGAAGTCCGGCCCGACGGTGTCGTATGACACCGGCGTCCAAGAGCCGTCGACGTCGGCGACCTTCCCTCTGGTCACGACGTCGAACAACGCCACCGCGCAGATTCGCTTCTCCAATCCCGGGCCGACGCCGGCCGACGTCACGCTCAAGGTGACGCTCGCTTCGTATCACGTACCGAACCAGACGCTGAGCGTCCCGCCCTACGGCAGTGCCGTCGCCACGATCACGCCCAACTCGGCCATCCCGGCCGCGGGCTACGCGAGCGTGGCGGTGAGTTCGAGTCAGCCGGTGATCGCCGCGCTCGCGACGGGCACGGGCAGAGACATCGCCCTCAGCGCTCCGCAGTCACCGCAACGGGAATATCTGGTGGGCGACTTCACGGGACGAGGATTCGACGCGGCCACGTTGACCAATACGTCGTCCAAGTCGATCTCGATCGACGTCACCCGACTTTCGAGAAGTGGGGGCGCGCCGTCGATCCTGAGTCAACTTCATCTCGCCGGCGACACCAGCGAAAGCGTACGAAGTGTCCTTCCGGCGCTCGCCAATCTCCGCGGCGTGGTGATGATCGTGCGGGCCTCGCGCCCGACGTTGATCGTGACGCTCACGTTGCCGACCAGGCCGGCGGGAATGACGGTGGTCTCGGGCTTAAACGGCCGGTAGCGTTGGCGGCTGCCAACCGGGCAGCGGCGCAACGACGGGAGGGACCGACGATGGGGGGGACGGGCTCTTCTTTGACACGGACGCGGCCGCGACACCCGCGAGTGAACTCACCGTCTTGGTGCCTTCGGGATGAACTTGCTCTCCGTGGGCCTCGTCGATCAATCGAGCGGCGGTCTCGCCGTCGATGGTCTCGTGCTCGAGCAGTGCGCGCGTCAACGCCTCGAGGCCGCGCCGGTGCAGGGTCAACACCTCGATGGCGCGAGATTCCTGTTCGCGCAGGATCCGCTCGACCTCGTCGTCAATGACCTGTGAGGTGTGGTCCGAGTAGTCACGCGTGTGCATGAGGTCTTCGCCCAAGAAAACCTGGTTGTTCGATCCCCACGCCATTGGTCCGATCTCCTTGGACATGCCCCACTCGCGCACCATGCGGATCGCCAGTTCGGTATTGCGCTGGAGGTCGTCGGCGGCGCCGGTGGAGAGGTCGCCGTAGACGAGGAGCTCGGCGACGCGACCACCCATACGCATGCAGAGCGAGTCCTCGAGGTACTGACGCGCCACGATGTGACGGTCCTCTTCGGGCAACGTCATCGTCACGCCGAGCGCCATCCCACGCGGGATGATCGTGATCTTGTGCAGGGGATCGGTCTTGTCGAGTACGTAGGCCAAGAGCGCGTGCCCACTCTCGTGGTAGGCGACGCGCTCGCGCTCGTCGTCCATCAGGACCATGGTGTCGCGGAGTTGTCCCATCATCACGCGGTCGCGGGCCGATTCGAAGTCCTCCATCCCAATGGTCGACGAATTTCGACGCACGGCGTGGAGGGCCGACTCATTCACGAGGTTCGCCAGGTCGGCTCCGCTCATGCCCGGCGTGCCGCGCGCCACCATCTCCAAGGAGACCGAGGGATCGAGCGGTTTATTCTTTGAATGAACCTCCAAGATCGGCAGGCGTTCTTCGAGGTCCGGCAACGGCACCACGATCTGACGATCGAATCGGCCGGGACGAAGGAGTGCCGGGTCCAAGACGTCCGGGCGGTTGGTGGCGGCGATGACGACGACGCCCTCGGAAGGGTCGAAGCCGTCCATCTCATTGAGCATCTGGTTCAGGGTCTGTTCGCGTTCGTCGTGGCCGCCACCGAGACCGGCGCCACGCTTACGTCCGATGGAGTCGATCTCGTCGATGAAGACGATGGCCGGGGCCTGCTTGCGTGCCGTCGCGAAGAGGTCGCGCACTCGACTGGCGCCGACGCCGACGAACATCTCCATGAAGTCAGAACCGGAGACCGAGAAGAACGGGACGCCCGCTTCGCCAGCGACCGCGCGCGCGAGCATCGTCTTACCGGTGCCCGGAGGGCCGACGAGCAAGATGCCCTTCGGGATCAACGCACCGATTTCTTTATAGCGACCCGGTGTCTTCAAGAATTCGACGATCTCACTGATCTCTTGTTTGACGCCGAAGTAACCGGCGACGTCCGCGAAGGTCGTCTTGGGACGATCCTGATTGAACTGTTTGGCTTTGGAGCGACCGACCGACATCATGCCGGTCATCTGATTGCGCGCCTGTCGCGACAAGAAGACCATGAAGGCGACGAAGATCAGCGCCAAGATGAGATACGGGAGCAAGGCGCTCAAGAGATTGGACGGATTCGCGAAGGTCACCGCCACGTTGTCGGTGGTGCGCAGCTTCGTGATGTCACTATTGATGAGAGGCGTCGGGCCGTTGGTGGTGTAGTTCGTACCGTTGGTCAACTGGCCCGTGATCACGCCGGACGTCGAGTTGACGACGGCGGTGTCGACCTGCTGACGGGACGCGTCGTGCAAGAGTTTCGAGTACGAGACGGTCTTTACGTTCTTGTGTCCGAAGAGCGGTGGAATGACGAAGATGGCGAACACGAACGCGACGCAGCCAATCATCAGGAGTCGTCGACGGGCGTCCGGGGCCATTGGCTTGTCGCCGCCCGGCACGTACTTCTTGTAGCCGGAAGGTTCTTCAGGTGCGTTACTCACGAGACCAGACTAGAGGTGAACTGCGACTCCTCATCTTGCACCTACGTAAAAATGAGCGCTTGTTAGGGTAATTGTTTGTGGATTCTTTGATCGACGCCGAATCAGTCGAGCGCCCCAGAGTGCTGGCAATCGTGCTCGCGGCCCTCATCGGATTCCTCGCCGGACAGATCCTCGGCGCATTTTTCCAGCTCGTCGGCGCGTCGCTGGCCCACTATCCGGGAGGGGTCAGCGCCCTCTCGAAGGCCACTTCCCCTCCCTGGTGGGCGAATGCGCTCGGTCTGCTCGGGCTCTGGGCGGGATTCGGCGCCGCGATCTACTACGCCTACACCTTCGGGAATCTGCGCAACCTCGCGCCCCAGTGGCGTGTCGTGCCGACTGACGTGTTCTACATCGTGCTCGGCGTGGCCTGTCAGTTCATTGTCGACGCGGCCTACATTCCCTTTCACCTACGACACCTGAACGCTCCGGTGCACCACTTGTTCGGCTCGGTGGTGGGCGTGAGCTTCGTCTTGCTGATAGTGATGACCACGTTCTTGGCACCCATCATGGAAGAGTGGCTCTTTCGTGGCGTGCTCTTTCGGGCGTTGAGTGAAGGCGGACCAAGGGGCGGTTCTCGCGCGAGCGTCGTCTTCGGCGTCGTACTCAGCGCGGCGCTCTTCGCACTGGCCCACGGTGAGCCGCTGCAGTTCGCCGGACTGTTCTTCCTCGGCGTGGTGTTGGCGACGCTGGTGTGGCGTACCAAGCGCCTCATCCCGAGCATCGTGACGCACATGTCCTTCAACGGCGTCGCGATCGTCGCGCTCATCAGCCAGCGATCGAGTCATTGATGCGCGATTGGATCAGACGGCACGACAACCCCGGCAATCGAGTCGACGCTCTGGTCATCATCGCGGTGATCTTCGTCACCGTCTGGGAGTTGCACCCGTCACTGGTCTTCTCCAACTCGCTGATCACCGGCGGGGACACCGGTTCGCACTTGGCGGTGCCGGCCTACCTGAAGTCGGTCGGCAATCCCTTCAACCTGACGCCGTGGGACCCCGGCTGGTTCGCCGGAATGCCCGCCTACACGTATTACTTCGTGCTGCCGGACCTGCTCGCGTGGTTCGGGAGCTACCTCGTCGGCTTCGCCATCGCGATGAAACTCGCGACGATCCTCGGCTCCGTACTCATGCCGATCACCGCCTACATGCTGGGCCGACTCTTCAAGGCGCCGCGTCCGATCCCCGCTGCGCTGGCCGTCGCCACCTTGCCCTTCCTCTTCGACGCCTCGTTCACCATCGACGGCGGGAACCTCTTCTCCTCGATGGCGGGGGAGTACGCGTTCGCGCTCTCGCTCGCGCTGAGTCTCTTGACGATCGGTCTGTTCGCTCGCGGCGTGCGAACCGGTCGGGGCTACTGGCTGGCCGCCATTTCGCTCAGCGCCACCCTCGCGGCGCACATCCTGCCGTGGTTCTGGACCATCGAAGCGGTGATCGTCATCGTGATCTTCGAACTACTGCAACGCCGCGGAATCGGCGACCCCAACGACAACGAGGTGAATGGTGACTACGCGCGTCCGCTGCGATTCGCGATCGTGGCCGGACTGATCTCGGTGGGACTCTCGGCCTGGTGGCTGACATCATTCGTCACGACCCAGAAGTACACGAACTCGATGGGCTACACGAATGATTCGGTGAGCACGCTGCACGATATCTTCACGCAGCTCGGTTGGTTCACGTCGAGCGGCGCCGCGGCCGGTGACCGGTGGGTCATCGTGCTCGCGACCATCGCGCTGATCGTGGCCTTCTGGGTGCGCGACCGCCTCGGC
>Ga0207933_1002275_pt1 | contig 12721 bp, 8 predicted proteins | sample NGESurdeep092012_4_FD_184488 | JGI IMG/M metagenome (GOLD analysis project Ga0207933, IMG submission 184488) | Arctic peat soil microbial communities from Barrow, Alaska - NGEE Surface sample F53-3 deep-092012 (SPAdes) | ecosystem: Environmental > Terrestrial > Soil > Wetlands > Peat ... | reverse complement strand
GGCCGACGAGAGCTCAGCCGGTGTAACGCGCGTGAACGTCGGAGGCGCGTAGGTCGGGCTCTTCTCGTCGAGTACGACCTGCAGGCGCTTGTACGCGGGCAGACCGGTGCCGGCCGGGATGAGGCGACCCATGATGACGTTCTCCTTGATGCCGCGGAGATCGTCGGTTTTGCCGCAGATGGCGGCTTCCGTGAGCACCTTGGTGGTCTCTTGGAAGGACGAGGCCGAGATGAAGGACTCAGTGGAGAGCGAAGCCTTGGTGATACCGAGCAACATCGGCTCGGCAACGGCAGGCTGACCACCGCGTTCCATCACGCGCGCGTTGTCGCGCTCGAACACGTACTTCTCGACCTGCTCGTCGACCAAGAAGTTCGTGTCACCGACCTCCTTGATGCGAACGCGGCGCAGCATCTGACGCACGATGGCTTCGATGTGCTTGTCGTTGATACCGACGCCCTGCAGGCGGTAAACCTGCTGGATTTCGTTCACGAGCCAAGCCGCCAGCTCCTTCTCGCCCTTCACGCGCAAGATGTCGTGCGGGTTCGCCGGTCCGTCCTGCAGCGGGTCGCCAGCGCGGACGTGATCGCCCGGTTGCACCTGGATGTGCTTGCCCTTCGGAATCAGGTATTCGCGACCTTGATCCGGGAGCAACCCACCGTCGATGCCGAACGGTGTAATCACGACCTTGCGCTTGCCCTTGGTGTCCTTGCCGAACGAAACGATGCCGTCGATCTCGCTGATGATGGCGTGATCTTTGGGCTTACGGGCTTCGAACAGCTCGGCGACGCGAGGCAAACCACCGGTAATGTCCTGCACCTTCGTGGTGTCGCGCGGGATCTTGGCGATCGCTTCACCGGGGGTGATGTGCTCGCCTTCCATGCACACGATGTTCGCGCCCACGGGTAGCAAGTAGCGGGCGTCCAAGTCCGTGTTCGGGAGCTTGACCGGTTCGCCCGTTTCCGCGTCGATGATCGCGATGCGCGGGCGGAGATCCGCGGCGCGCGACTCGACCACGATCTTGCGGGAAAGACCGGTAACTTCGTCGACCTTCTCGATCACCGTGACGCCTTCGACGAGATCGCCGAACTGCACTACGCCGCCGACCTCGGTCAGAATCGGAGCCGCGAAGGGATCCCATTCGGCCACGATCTGCCCGGCTTCGACGCGCCCACCATCGGTGGTCTTGAGCACCGCGCCGTACAACAGGCGGTGATGCTCGCGCTCGCGACCGGTGTCGTCCATGACCACGAGCTCGCCGTGGCGATTCATCAGCACGACGCTACCGTCGTGTTTCTTCGTCAACTGGGCGTTCTTGAGGTGCACGGTGCCCTCAGTGCGCGTCTCGAGCGAGCTCTGCTCGATCTTGCCGCGCGCTGCAGCGCCGCCGATGTGGAAGGTACGCATCGTGAGCTGCGTGCCCGGCTCGCCGATCGACTGCGCAGCGATGATGCCGACAGCCTCGCCGATGTTGACACGGTAACCACGGGCCAAGTCGCGGCCGTAGCACAGTGCACATACGCCGCGGCGCGTCTGGCAGGTGAGCACCGAGCGGATGACGACCTCTTCGATGCCCGCGTTCTCGATCGAATCGACACGCGCCTCGTCGAGCTCGGTGTTGCCTTCGACGATGATCTCGCCCGTGAGGGGGTCGACCACGTCTTCCAGCACTACGCGACCCAGGATGCGGTCGCCCAAGGGCTGAATGACTTCGCCGGCTTCTTCCAGCTTGGCGACGCGGATGCCGTCGAGCGTGCCGCAATCGAACTCGGCCACGACCGCGTCCTGCGCCACGTCGACGAGACGCCGCGTGAGGTAGCCGGAGTTCGCCGTCTTGAGCGCGGTATCGGCGAGACCCTTACGGGCGCCGTGCGTCGAGACGAAGTACTGCAGCACGGTGAGACCTTCACGGAAGTTCGCCGTGATGGGCGTCTCGATGATCTCGCCGGAGGGCTTGGCCATGAGACCGCGCATCGCGGCGAGCTGGCGCATCTGCTGTGGGGAACCACGAGCACCAGAGTCAGCCATGATGTAGATCGGGTTGAAGCTGGAATCTTCGACCTGTTCTTGCGTCTCGGGGTCGGTCATGACTTCGCGGCCGATGCCGCCCATCATTTCTTCCGCGACGCGGTCGGCAACGCCGGCCCAGATGTCGATGATCTTGTTGTAGCGCTCGCCGTCCGTGATCAGACCTTCTTGGTACTGATCGACCACCTTCTCGAGCTCGGCCTGCGCCGCGTCCACGAGGTCCTTCTTCTTGGCCGGGATGACCATGTCATCCATGCACACCGAAATACCTGCGGTGGTGGCGAAGCTGAAGCCCAAGGTGCGCAAACGATCCGCGAGGAGCACCGTCTCCTTGTTGCGGTGCTTGCGGTAGCAGATGTCGATCAAGGAGCTCAGCGCCTTCTTGTTCAACACCTTGTTGGCGTAGTCGAACGGCAGACCTTGCGGCAAAACCTCGCTGATCAGCACGCGACCGACGGTCGTCTGCACCAGCTTGGTGTCGTGGTTGCCGTCGTCGTCGATGTCGGTGATGCGCACCTTGATCGAAGCGTGCAAGTCGACGACGCCGTTGTCGTAGGCCATGCGCACCTCTTCGGGTGAGCTGAAGACACCGCGCAAGTAACCGACGATGGACTTCGACTTCTCGTCGTAAGTCATCGTGTTCTCACGGTGGCTGCCCTCTACGAAGCGACGCATACGAGTCGCGTAGTAGAGCCCGAGCACGATATCCTGCGTCGGGTTGATGATCGGACGACCGCTCGCGGGCGAGAGGATGTTGTTCGTGCTCATCATGAGCACGCGCGCTTCCATCTGCGCTTCGATGGACAGCGGCACGTGCACCGCCATCTGATCGCCGTCGAAGTCGGCGTTGAACGCCGCGCACACCAGCGGGTGGAGCTGGATGGCCTTGCCTTCGATCAGCACCGGCTCGAACGCCTGGATGCCCAGGCGATGCAGGGTCGGGGCGCGGTTCAGCAGCACCGGGTGCTCGCTGATGACCTCGTCCAAGATGTCCCAAACCTCGGGGCGCTCTTTCTCCACCATCTTCTTCGCAGACTTGATGGTGTTGACGTAACCGCGCTCTTCGAGCTTGTTGTAGATGAACGGCTTGAACAGCTCGAGCGCCATCTTCTTGGGTAGCCCGCACTGGTGCAGCTTCAGCGTCGGACCGACGACGATCACGGAACGACCCGAGTAATCGACGCGCTTGCCGAGCAAGTTCTGGCGGAAGCGGCCTTGCTTGCCCTTGAGCATGTCGCTCAAGCTCTTTAGCGGGCGCTTGTTGGGACCAGTGATGGTCTTGCCACGGCGACCGTTGTCGAACAGGGCGTCCACCGCTTCTTGCAACATGCGCCGCTCGTTACGGATGATGATTTCCGGGGCGTTCAACTCGAGCAAGCGCTTGAGGCGGTTGTTCCTGTTGATCACGCGACGGTACAGATCGTTCAAATCGGAGGTCGCGAAGCGGCCACCGTCGAGCGGCACGAGCGGACGGAGATCCGGCGGCAAAACCGGGATCACCGACAGCATCATCCACTCCGGGCGGTTCCCGGAGCCGCGGAACGCTTCCACGACCTTCAGGCGCTTGGCGTACTTCTTACGCTTGGCTTCCGACGTCGAGGTGCGCATGTCCGAACGGAGCTGCTCGGCCAGCGAATGGACGTCCACGCGCTTGAGCATCTCGATCACGGCTTCGCCGCCCATACCGGCTTCGAAGCGCTCGTCGCCGTACTCCTCGAGCAGCTGCGCGTAGCGATCTTCCGTCAGCAATTCGCCGCGCTCGAGCGGTGTCTCGCGTGGATCGATCACGATGTACGCTTCGCAATACAGGACCTTTTCCAGGTCCTTGAGCGTGATATCGAGGATGTTACCGATGCGCGACGGCAGGCTCTTCAGGAACCAGATGTGCGCAACGGGCGTGGCCAAATTGATGTGGCCGAGGCGCTCACGGCGCACCTTCGACTGAATCACTTCGACGCCGCACTTCTCGCACACGATGCCGCGGTGCTTCATGCGCTTGTACTTGCCGCAGATGCACTCGTAGTCCTTCACCGGGCCAAAGATCTTGGCGCAAAACAGACCGTCACGTTCCGGTTTGAACGTGCGGTAATTGATGGTCTCCGGCTTCTTTACTTCGCCGTGGGACCATTCCCGGATCTTCTCCGGGCTCGCGAGCGAAATGCGCATGGCCGAGAAAGACAGCGGATCTTTCGGCTTCTCGAAAAAAGAGAAAATGTCACGCATCAGAGGGCTCCTCGTTTCAGACTTACGAGCGAAAAACTTGGGAAACTTTGGGGATTCGTCACGCGCCGTTAGTTTTGGGGGTGGAGCCCCAAAACTTGGGGGTGGGGCCCCGCTGAAGTCATTTCAGCGGGGCGGGGGCTGAGCCCCCGATGACAGCGAAGGCGACCGCGGTGGAGGCTAGTCCTCCGCTGCCGTTGCCGGGTCTTTGGCAGAGGCTTCGATCAGCTCGACGTTCAGGCAGAGCGATTGCAGCTCTTTGATCAAGACGTTGAAGCTCTCCGGCAACCCGGCCTCGAGCGCGTACTCACCCTTGACGATGGATTCGTACATGCGCGTGCGGCCTTGGACGTCGTCGCTCTTCACGGTCAGGAACTCCTGCAGCGCGTAGGCCGCGCCGTAGGCTTCCATCGCCCAGACTTCCATTTCACCCAGGCGCTGACCGCCGAACTGCGCTTTGCCGCCGAGCGGTTGCTGGGTGACGAGCGAGTACGGGCCGATCGAACGAGCGTGGATCTTGTCGTCGACCAAGTGGTGGAGCTTGAGCATGTACATCACGCCCACGGTCACATCCTGGTCGAACACCTCGCCCGTGCGACCGTCGAACAGAATCGACTGGCCGGAAGTCGCGCGCCCGGCGCGCGACAGCATCTTCTTGATGTCGGATTCCGCGGCGCCGTCGAACACGGGCGAACCGAAGAACAGACCGCGCTTGAGCTTCCGGGCCAGGGAGAAGACCTCCTCGTCGTTCATGCCCTTCATCAGCTTGGTGAAGGGCTTGTCGTGGTCGTAGACCTCGATCAGGCGCGTCCGGATCTTGTCCGCGCTGAACTTCTCGTCGAGCATGGTCTCGATCCCGCGACCGATCTCACGTGCACCCCAGCCGAGGTGCGTCTCGAGGATCTGCCCGACGTTCATGCGGCTCGGCACGCCGAGCGGGTTCAGCACGATGTCGACCGGAGTACCGTCTTCGAGATACGGCATGTCCTCTTCCGGCAGGATGCGGCTAACCACACCCTTGTTGCCGTGACGACCGGCCATCTTGTCGCCGACCTGGAGCTTCCTCTTGATGGCGATGTACACCTTCACCATCTTGATGACGCCCGGGGGCAGTTCATCACCACGGCTCAGGCGGTCAATCTTCTCGTGGAAGTGCTCTTCGCGCTCTTTGAGGAGCTTCTCCAAATCCGAGAGCAGCGAACCGACCTCTTCGGTGCCGTTCTCGATCGGGATTTCGCCCCAGTGCTTACGCGGCACCTCGTCGAGCTGGGCGTCGTCGAGCACGACGCCCTTGTTCAAGAGCACCTTGCCCTTGTCGTCGACGAGCTTGCCTGCGGTGGTCTTGCCGCCGAGCACGCGCTTGATCTTGCGGAAGAACGAGTCCCGCAGAATCTTCATTTCCTCGTCGCGTGAACGCTCGAGCTTGGCGCGCTCCTGGTCTTCGATGGCCTTCGCGCGCTCGTCCTTTTCTGTGCCTTTGCGCGAGAAAATCCGAGCGTTGATCACGATGCCGGTGACGCCCGGCGGGACTTTGAGCGAGCTGTCTCGCACGTCCCCGGCCTTTTCGCCGAAAATGGCTCGCAAGAGCTTCTCTTCAGGAGAGAGCTGGCTCTCGCCTTTGGGAGTGATCTTGCCGACCAGGATGTCGCCCGGCTTCACCTCGGCGCCAATGCGCACCACGCCCGCGTCGTCGAGGTCTTTTAGGGCCTCTTCGCCGACGTTCGGGATGTCCTTCGTGATCTCTTCCTTACCCAGTTTGGTATCACGGGCAACGCACTCGAATTCCTCGATGTGTACCGAGGTGTACACGTCCTCTTTCGCGATGCGCTCGCTGACGAGGATCGAGTCTTCGAAGTTGTAGCCCTGCCAGGGCATGAACGCGACGACCACGTTCTGACCGAGTGCGAGCTCGCCCATGTCCGTTGCGGGACCGTCGGCGAGCACGTCGCCCTTCTTCACCACTTCGCCAGGTCGAACGATCGGCTTCTGGTTGTAGCAGGTGCTCTGGTTGGAGCGCTGGTACTTGGTCAGGTGATAGATGTCCGGCACCTGATCGCCCTCGCCCGACGTAGCGCGAACGACGATGCGTTCGGCGTCCACGCCTTCGACGATACCTTCACGCCGCGCGATGACACATACGCCGGAGTCGATCGCAACGCGACCTTCCATGGCGGTGCCGACGAACGGAGCTTCGGTGCGGACGAGCGGCACGGCCTGGCGCTGCATGTTCGCGCCCATGAGTGCGCGGTTCGCGTCGTCGTGCTCCAAGAAGGGCACGAGCGCCGCTGCAACGCTCACCATCTGGTTCGGCGCGACGTCCATCAGCTGAATCTGATCCGGGACCGCCATGCGGAAGTCGCCGTTCAAACGCGCGCTGACCAAGTTGTCGACGAACTTCTTCTTGTCGTCGAGGTCGGCACTCGCTTGCGCGATGTACTTGCCTTCCTCTTCGAGGGCGCTGAACCACTGCACGTCCTCGCTGACCTGACCACCGCCGACGGCGCGGTACGGCGTCTCGACGAAGCCATACTCGTTCACCCGCGCAAAGCAGGAGAGCGAAGCGATCAGACCGATGTTCGGACCTTCCGGCGTCTCGATCGGGCAGATACGACCGTAGTGCGTGGCGTGTACGTCGCGCACCTCGAAACCGGCGCGCTCACGAGTCAAACCGCCCGGTCCGAGCGCAGACAAGCGACGCTTGTGCGTCACTTCGCTGAGCGGATTGGTCTGATCCATGAACTGCGAGAGCTGCGAGCTACCAAAGTACTCTTTGACCACCGCGCCGACGGGCTTGGCGTTGATCAAATCGTGCGGCATCAGCGTGTCGATTTCTTGCGACACGCTCATGCGCTCTTTGATGGCGCGCGCCATGCGAACCAGACCGATGCGGTACTGATTCTCCATCAGCTCGCCGACCGCGCGCACGCGGCGGTTGCCGAGATGGTCGATGTCGTCGACCGAACCGCGCCCGTTCTTGAGCTCGATCAGGTGACGCACCGTCTCCAGGATGTCGCCGGGCGAGAGCACGGTTTGCTCCAAGCTCGGCTTCTGCTCCTCGGGCATGTCGCGGTAGAACTTGTAGTTCAGCTTGAGGCGACCGACCGTCGACAGGTCGTAGCGCTCCATGTTGAAAAACAGGTTGTGAAACAGCTGCTTAGCCGTCTCGAGCGTTGGCGGATCACCCGGGCGCAGGCGCCGGTAGATCTCCATGATCGCGTCTTCGGTCGTCTTCACCTTGTCGGCGATCAGCGTGTCCCGCAGGTACGGACCGACATTCAGACCGTCGATGAACAGCACCTTGAACTCGACCACGTCCGCTTGGCGCAAACGATCAAGGGTGATTTCGGTCACCTCTTCGTTGCACTCGAGCAGAATCTCGCCGGTTTCCTTGTCGACGACGTCTTCCGCGCTGACCTTGCCGATTAGGTCGGCAGTTTCAGAGGGCAAACGATCGAGATCGGCTTCCTTGAGCTTCTTGATCGCAACGCGGGTAAACTTGGTGTTCTTCTTGACGACGACTTCTTGGCCGACCTTGATGTCGCGCGTGGCGCGCTGACCGGGGAGCAGGTCGTACTCGATGCTCTTCGAGATCTTGCCGCCCTTTTCCAGGTACACGGTCTCGGTCGAGTAGAAGTAGTTGAGCAGCTCTTGCGTGCTGTAACCGAGCGCGCGAAGCAGCACGGTCGCGTGCATCTTGCGACGGCGGTCGATGCGCACGTACATGATGTCCTTGTGGTCGAACTCAAAGTCGAGCCAAGAACCGCTGTACGGAATGACGCGCGCTGAATAGAGCAATTTTCCGCTGGAGTGCGTCTTGCCCTTGTCGTGGTCGAAGAACACGCCCGGGCTACGGTGGAGCTGCGACACGACGACGCGCTCGGTACCGTTGATGATGAAGGTGCCGGTCTCGGTCATTAGCGGGATTTCACCGAAGTAGACCTCCTGCTCCTTGATGTCGCGCACGATGCGCTCGCCACCCTCGCGGGTGTCGTAGACCATGAGCTGCGTCGTGACCTTGATCGGAGCCGCAAACGTCATGCCGCGCTGGCGGCACTCATCGACGTCGTATTTCGGCTTCTCGAGGTTGTACGACACGTACACGAGCTCGCTCGTGCCGTCGAAATCCTTGATCGGAAAGACGCTCCGGAAGACCTCTTCCAACCCGATCTCCTTCCGCTCTCGCGGAGAGGTGTCAGATTGCAAGAATTTGTCATAGCTCGACTTCTGGATGTCGATGAGATTCGGGATCTCAACAATCGACTCCACACGGCCAAGGTTCATCCGATGTCGAAAGTTCGACTGGACTTTTGACGCCATGCTTCAGTACCTCCAAAACACACCTTCGCGGATACGACACACCCGTGTCGTCCCGCGAGGCGCCTAACCGATCACGCTCGCTACAAGATTGCCCGGGCCGCAATAAAGAGGCCCGAGCACAGAAGTTGAATTAGCTGGCTGCGACAACGGAGGTTACTTGACCTCCACCTTTGCGCCGGCGGCTTCGAGCTTCTTCTTGATGTCTTCGGCTTCGTCCTTGCCGACGCCTTCTTTGATCGCCTTCGGGGCGCCTTCGACCAGGTCCTTGGCTTCTTTGAGGCCGAGGGCCGTGATCTCACGGACCGCCTTGATGACGTTGATCTTGTTCGCACCGGCATCCGCGAGGATGACGTTGAACTCGGTCTTCTCTTCAGCGGCAGCAGCCGGAGCAGCACCACCAGTGGCTGCGACGGCAACCGGAGCCGCACTGACCCCCCACTTCGTCTCGAGCGTCTTGACGAGCTCGGCGATTTGGATGACGGGGAGGTTCGAGAGGTATTCGACGACCTGTTCAGAAGAAATATCAGCCATTTTTCAACTCCAGCGGGCTTGCCCGAATAAACGCCAAACTCAGAAGGGGGGCACTCCTCCAGGCTTGGCAAAATCTAAAAATCGTTTGGTTTGGTTTCAGTGACGGGGTGTTAGCCGCCATCCTTGCGCTGCTTGGCAGCCAGGACACCGGCGAATTGCGTGGCGGGCGCGGCCAGCAAACGTACGAACGTCTGCATCGGCGCCATGAACGTCGCGAGCAGCATGCTGCGGGCTTCGTCCTTGTTGGGCAGAGTGGCCAGTTGATCGGCGACCGCTTTCGGGCCGAGCACTTGACCTTCGAGAAGACCAGCTTTGATCTTGAGCTTCTCGTTCTCCTTCATGAACTCCTTGACCGCGCGCGCTGCCGCGCTCGGTTCTTCGAAGCTCCACGCCACGCCCGTCATCCCGCGCAGTGCGGAATTGAGGCCGGGTGCCCAACTGTGATCAGCCAGCGCTTTTTGCACCAGCTTGTTCTTCACGACCTTGTATTCCACGCCCTTGGCGCGAAACACGTCGCGAAGCTTGCTGACTTCGCCGACGGTCATGCCGGTAAAGTCGAGGAACACGGCCGAGCTCATCTTGCTGAACTGGGCCTTGAGGGTCTCGATGGCTTCCGCCTTTTGAGTGCGTTCCATCAGGATTCATCCTCCGACTTGGCAACGACGGTCGTGGTGTCGATACGGAAGCCGAGGCCCATCGTCGTCGACAGCGTGATGCTGCGCAGATAGATACCCTTGGCCGTGGACGGCTTCTTGGCGAGAAGCTCACCAATCAGCGCCATCGCGTTCTCGGACAGCTTGGTCGAGTCGAACGACTTCCGACCGATCCGGCAGTGAACCACGCCCGCTTTGTCGACGCGGTACTCGACTTTGCCGGCCTTGGCTTCCTTGACCGCGTTCTTCACGTCGAACGTGACCGTACCGACCTTGGGGTTCGGCATCAGACCGCGCGGACCGAGCACGCGACCGAGCTTACCGACGGCGCCCATCAGGTCAGGCGTCGCGATCACGCGGTCGAAGTCGAGAAAGCCTTCTTGCACCTTGGCCACGAGGTCGTCGCCACCGGCAACGTCCGCGCCTGCTTCGAGGGCTTCCTTCTCTTTTTCACCGCGCGCGAACACGAGCACTCGCACGGTCTTTCCAGTTCCGTTGGGCAGCACGATAGCGCCGCGCACCATTTGATCGGCGTGCTTCGGGTTCACACCCAAGCGCACCGCGACATCCACACTCTCGTCGAACTTGGCGAACGCCATCGACTTCACGAGCGACACCGCCTCGTCGACGGTGTACCGCTTCGTAAGATCGGCTTTGGCGAGCGCTGCTGCTCGATTTTTTGCTGTTTTTGGCATTATTTAGCGTCTTTCGACTCCTGGGATCAGTCAGCCGTGCGGGCTAGCCGCCTGGCTGGTGTCCAGTATCTGGGTAGCTGGTGGGTGAAGTAAGTCGCGCTCAGGCGACGACATCCACGCCCAGGCTCTTGGCCGTACCGGCGATGCTGCGCGAAGCGGCTTCGAGGTCGGTGGTGTTCATGTCGTTCAGCTTCTCTTTGGCGACCGCGCGGATCTGAGCCATCGTGATCGTGCCGACCTTGATCTTGTTCGGCTCCTTCGAACCCGAGCCCGGCTTCTTGCCGGAGGGCAGCCCTAGCGCCTTCTTGATCAAGACGCTCGCCGGCGGCGACTTCATGATGAAGGAGTACGAGCGGTCCGCGTACACCGTGATCACGACCGGGATGATGGTGTCACCCAGTGGTGCGCTGCGCGCGTTGAAGTCCTTGCAGAACGCCATGATGTTGACGCCGTGCTGACCAAGCGCGGGGCCTACCGGCGGCGACGGGTTCGCCTTGCCTGCCGAGAGCTGGAGCTTGATGTAACCTGTGATTTTCTTTTTGGCACTCATGACGGTGTGTCCTTGCGAAAAGCTTCGAAACTACCCAACTGGGTAGGCCTCAGCGTTTCTCCACATGTGAGAAGTCGAGCTCGACCGGCGTAGGCCGACCGAAGATGCTGACCATGACCTTGAGCTTCTGCTTGTCCGGCTTGACCTCTTGGACGGTCCCGGAAAAGTTCGCGAACGCTCCGACGACGACTCGAACTTCGTCGCCCTCCACGAATTGATGACGGGGCTTTGGTTTGACCGCGCCCTCGACGATGCCTTTGCGCAGATCCTCGATGTGCGGCGGCTTCACCTCTTGGGGCCGCTGGTTTCCAATGAAACCGGTGACCTTCGGCGTGTCCTTCACGAGATGCCAGATGGTCTCGCTCATCTCCATCTCGACGAACACGTAGCCGGGGAAGCTCGTCTTGGTCTTGAGGCGCTGCTTGCCGTCTTTGCCGGAGTCGGTGACGGTCTCAGCGGGGATCATGATCTCGCCGAACTTGTCTTCCATCCGGTGCTGACGGATGCGCTCTTGCAAGGCCGATTTGACCTTGTTTTCATAGCCAGAATAAGTGGTCACGACGTACCACTTCTTCCCGGCCGAAGGCGCGGGCATATCAGAGGAGGCTTCAGCCACGGCAGTTTCCGGTTCGGTAGTCATGCTCCGTACACCCACGTCGTGAGAAAACTCCAAAAACGATCGAGAACCGCGACGTACACCGCAGCGATCGCACTTGCGACGATCACTACGAGCGTGCCGTTCATCACGGCTTCGCGATTCGGCCAGCTCACCTTGGACAGCTCGGTGGCCACTTCGTCAGCCCAGGTCCGAACGCCTTCGCGGCGATACGCCTGTAGCACGCCCACGACGCCAAGCACGGCCCCACCCGCCATGCAGTACGTTTCGCGCTGTTCTTCCGAGAAAGCAACTAGCTGGGGAAGAGCCTTGACTGCTGCCGGCCACTCGGCCAGGTGCGTCCAGGCGCCGCCGAGCATCTTGCTACCTAAAAAGGCGGCCAAAATTCCAGCGGCAAAGAATGCGGCATGAACGTATTTCTGGGCACCCAAGTTGCCCGCCGAGCCACGCTCTTCGACGTCATCAGCGTTCTCGCCCTTGGCCGCACCAAGGGCGAGTTGGCCCGGCACCTCCAGCTCGGAGGGACCCGCGGACAGATCAAGGGCGTCCGCGGATTCAGCTTCCGCGCGCTCTTTTTCGTCTTTTTCGTCCACGATTGCCATGAAACCTCTGAGAAAACCGAGAAACCGATCGGGCAGGGGCGGAGAGACTCGAACTCCCGACCGGTGGATTTGGAATCCACTGCTCTACCAACTGAGCTACACCCCTAGGGTTGGACGCCTGTTACCGCGCCCCCTTCGGGTAAACCGCCCGAAAGCTTACTTACCTTCTACGTGCACCGTGTGTAAGTTGCAGACATTGCAGAATTTTTTGAGGGTTAGCGCGGTGTCGTCCGAGCGGGGCGACTTGGTCGTTTTGTAGTTCCGGGTCGAACAGACTGAGCAGCACAGCGCGATCGGTATTCGGCGGACATGCTGCTCCTTCTCAGAGCGTTTGGTCATGGCCGCCTGCCCAATCATTCGATGATCTTGGTGACGACGCCGGCACCAACGGTCTTGCCGCCTTCGCGGATCGCGAAGCGCATTTGCTCTTCGAGGGCGACGGTGGTGATGAGCTCGACTTCAACGGTCACGTTGTCGCCCGGCATTACCATCTTGACGCCCTCGGGCAGCAT
>Ga0207933_1002272_pt1 | contig 12730 bp, 9 predicted proteins | sample NGESurdeep092012_4_FD_184488 | JGI IMG/M metagenome (GOLD analysis project Ga0207933, IMG submission 184488) | Arctic peat soil microbial communities from Barrow, Alaska - NGEE Surface sample F53-3 deep-092012 (SPAdes) | ecosystem: Environmental > Terrestrial > Soil > Wetlands > Peat ... | reverse complement strand
GGCCACGCTCGAAGCGCAGATGTGCGTCCATCCTCAGAATCGGGCGTTGCCCAATGTTTTCAATGACGGGAATCTGGCTGAACCGCTAATTGGGACGCGAGTGATATCGAATACAGTGTGCGCGCCCCGCCGGTATTCCGCCATCCCCGCAGTTTATCCGGCGCGCACGCGCTGAAAGCCGTCGCCTGAAGGCGAAAGTTTTAATCCTCCCGATCAGAGACAATAAACACCTTCGACGCCGGTCTTGAAGCGTTGCAGGTTACGATTATTAGGGCCGGGCGGACAGAGCCCGGGGGCTTCAACAAAAAGGTCGATATGGATAACCAATTTTTCGAGCGGCCTATTCTCAACTCTCCGTACGACTATCCGGTCTCGCACTGGGAACTGGACGAAAACGGCCAGCCCACACAACGCACTGTCCCGAACCGCCGTCGCGCCGAGTTCATCACCCCAATCCCGAAGCCCCGAAAGATCAAGGCGAAGGCCGACCAGCAGTCAATCGTTTTCGACGAGGGCAAGGCGCTTTCCACCGAAGCGCAGCAGTACGACCCAACCTCGATCATCAACGAACTTCGCGGCTCCGTCGATGACTGGCGCAAGCTGAAGAATCCCAATGACTGGCTGGTCGAACCGGAAACCCAACGGCTCCTTCAGCATTGGCGGCATCACAAATTCAGCGGGGTCCGGCCGTTCTTTTGCCAGGTCGAAGCGGTTGAAACTGCGATCTGGCTGACCGAGGTCGCCCCGAAGCTGGGCAAGACCGGCAAACGGTTCCTCGAACACCTTGCCAACGCCAACCACGACGCGAATCCGGAACTGATGCGTCTTGCCCTCAAGCTGGCTACCGGGGCTGGCAAGACCACCGTCATGGCGATGATCGTCGCCTGGCAAACCATCAATGCCGTCCGTCACCCCGGCAGCACAAGATTCACTCGCGGCTTCCTCGTTGTGACGCCCGGCCTCACCATCAAAGACCGTCTCCGGGTGCTGCAACCGAACGACCCGGACAGCTACTACAAAGACCGGGAACTGATCCCTGAAGACATGCTCGGCGACATTGACAGGGCCAAGATCGTCATCACGAACTATCACGCTTTCAAACCACGCGAACGGCTGGAACTTTCCAAAGGCGGCCGGTCCCTGCTCCAGGGGCGTGGCGAAGACTTGAACACGCAGGAAACCGAAGGCCAGATGATCCAGCGCGTCATGCCCGGCCTGATGGGCCTCAAGAACATCCTCGTGCTCAACGACGAGGCGCACCACTGCTATCGCGAAAAACCGGAAGCCGCGGGCGAGGTCGAGCTAAAGGGAGAGGAAAGAGCAGAGGCCGAAAACAACAACAAGGCGGCCCGGCTCTGGATCTCCGGCCTTGAGACGGTGAAGCGGAAGCTCGGGATCACGCGCGTTATGGACCTCTCCGCCACGCCGTTCTTCCTGCGCGGGTCAGGCTATGCCGAGGGAACGCTGTTCCCCTGGACGATGAGCGACTTCTCGCTGATGGACGCCATCGAATGCGGCATCGTCAAGCTGCCTCGCGTACCGGTCGCCGACAACATCCCAGGCGGCGACGTGCCGAAGTTCCGCAATCTTTGGGACAACATTCGGGGCAAAATGCCGAAGAAGGGCCGGGGAAAGGCGAAAAACCTCGATCCGCTCAGCCTTCCCACTACGCTGATCACGGCTCTCGACGCACTCTGCGGCCACTACGAAAAAACGTTCGAGCTGTGGGATCGGGCGGGCATCCGCGTTCCGCCCTGCTTCATCGTCGTTTGCCAGAACACGGCGATCTCCAAGTTGATCTACGACTACATTTCCGGTTTTCGCCGGGAGACTGAAGACGGCTCCACTACTCTTGAGAACGGACGACTCAAGCTGTTCCGCAATTTCGACGACCACGGCAACCCGCTACCCCGCCCCGGCACCCTGCTGATCGACAGCGAACAAATCGAATCCGGCGACGCGCTGGACGACAATTTCCGAGGCATGGCCTCCGACGAGATCGACCGCTTCCGCCGCGAGATCATGGAGCGCACGGGCGACCGCCAGCGCGCTGAAAACCTTTCCGATTCCGATCTGCTCCGTGAGGTCATGAACACCGTTGGCAAAGAAGGCCGGCTCGGCGAACCGATCCGCTGCGTGGTCTCGGTCTCGATGCTGACAGAAGGCTGGGACGCCAATACCGTCACCCACGTGCTGGGCGTGCGCGCCTTCGGCACGCAGCTTCTCTGCGAGCAGGTGATCGGACGGGCACTCCGCCGCCAGTCCTACGATCTCAACGAAGCCGGCCTGTTTAACGTCGAATACGCGGACATCCTGGGGATTCCCTTCGACTTCGCCGCCAGGCCGGTGATCGCACCGCCCCAGCCTCCTCGCGACACCATTCAGGTGAAGGCCATCCGGCCCGACCGCGACGCGCTGGAAATCCGCTTCCCCCGGGTGGCTGGCTACCGCGTTGAGCTGCCCGAAGAGCGTCTCACCGCAACTTTCAACGACGATTCCGTTCTGGAGTTGACGCCCGACCTGGTCGGGCCTTCCATCACCAGGAACGAAGGCATCATCGGCGAGGGCGTCGAACTGACCATGGAGCATCTGGGCGACATGCGCCCCTCCACGTTGCTGTTCCACCTGACGAAACGCCTGGTCTACACAAAATGGCGCGACGCAGGCGAAGATCCCAAACTCCACCTGTTCGGGCAACTGAAGCGCATCGCCAAACAGTGGCTCGATACCTGCCTGCACTGCAAGGGAAACACCGTCCCGGCCCAGCTCATGTATCAGGAATTGGCGGACATGGCCTGCGAACGAATCACCGCCGCGATCACCCGCACTCTCGTCGGCACAAGCCCTGTCAAAGCTGTCCTCGATCCTTACAATCCCACCGGCTCCACCGCTCACGTCAGATTCAACACTTCCCGCACGAGCCGCTGGCAGACCGACGCGCGCCGCTGCCACATCAACTGGGTGATCCTCGACAGCGACTGGGAAGCCGAATTCTGCCGCGTGGCCGAGTCCCACCCCCGCGTCGAGGCGTACGTCAAGAACCACAACCTCGGCCTGGAGGTGCCCTACCGTTACGGCTCCGGGACGCGGCGGTATTTCCCGGACTTCATCGTGCTGGTGGACGACGGCCACGGCGGCGGCGACCTTCTGCACCTGATCGTGGAGATTAAAGGCTACCGGCGCGAAGACGCCAAGGAGAAAAAGGCTACGATGGAAACCTATTGGGTGCCTGGCGTGAATAACAACGGCCAGTACGGCCGCTGGGCATTCGCCGAGTTCACCGACGTGTACCAGATGCAAGCTGACTTCGGGGCCAGGGTCGAATCCGAGTTCAATAAGATGATCGAATTCGTCTCCGCGCAGGCCGCTCCTGTCCTGGCGGGGGATTGAAGAGTCAGCATGGCGAATAAAATCCCGACGCCTGAGAAAAAGACGCCTGAGAAAAAGAAGACGGTCGCCACACTCACCCACGAGGAGGCTTCGCGTAAAAACATTCCCACCGCCGAATTCCAGTCCGTGATGCGTAAAGAGGAGGAACGCCCCGTCCGCGTGGCATTCCCGCGCGGCGTCGCGGGGCTTGAGGAAGAGAAGCAGAGCCGCAACCGGGATCTCGACCCGCAACTGGTCTGGCGCGGCAAGGACGAGCAGGACTGGTCCGATCTGGTGACGCAGGCGCCGCCGATCTACATTCAGGAAAAGGTCCACCCCAAGGTTCTGATTGACGACCTGCTGCGCCGCAGCGCGGATGATCAGAAGGATGCGGAGGACCAGTTCGACCTCTTCGCCGACTTCAACGGTGTGCCAGAAGGGAACGCGAAGACCGAGTTCTACCAGCACGACGCGAACTGGACTAACCGCATGATCCTCGGCGACAGTCTGCAGGTGATGGCGTCGTTGGCGGAGCGGGAGGGACTGCGCGGACAGGTTCAGTGCATTTACTTTGACCCGCCGTATGGGATTAAGTTTAACTCCAACTTTCAATGGTCGACGACCAGCCGGGACGTGAAAGACGGAAACGTCGAGCACATCACACGCGAGCCTGAGCAGGTCAAAGCGTTTCGCGACACTTGGCGCGACGGCATCCATAGCTACCTCACCTACCTCCGAGATCGTCTCACCGTGGCCCGCGATCTCCTCACCGATTCTGGTTCCATCTTCGTACAGATTGGCGATGAAAATGTGCATCGCGTTCGCGCCGTGATGGACGAGGTGTTCGGGCAGGACAACTTTGTATCACTTATTGCATTCACCAAGGGCGCTACCGGCCTCGGCTCATCTGATCGACTTCCCGCTCGCCTCGACTATATCGTCTGGTACTCACGGAAACCAGAAAACCACAAATTTCGCCAGCTTTACACGCTCCGCTTGGATGGACTGGACCCCAATTTCAATTGGCTGCAACTACCGGACGGACAGTTTCGACGACTCACCGCGCCTGAGAGAACCGGCGAACGGCCGTTGCCCAAAGATGCCCGTCTATTCGGAGATGTGTCGTTAACCAAGCCTGGGCCGGGCCGCAAATTTGAAATTAAATTTAAAGCGCAGCTTTTTGACTCGGGTAAGCGCTGGTGGGGCATGACCCCCGATTCTTTAGAACGCGCCCCCAAGACTGGCCGTGTCGATCAATTTGGCAATGCGCTCCGCCAACTTCGCTACCAAGACGAATCCACCGCTGTCGCTGTCGGCAATCTGTGGGAGGGATTTCTCGGTCAAAACGACCCAATCTACGTCGTCCAAACGAATGTAGAAATTGTCAAGCGTTGTCTCTTGATGACCACTGATCCAGGCGACCTCGTTCTCGATCCGACTTGCGGTTCCGGCACCACCGCAACCGTTGCGGAACAGTGGGGCAGACGCTGGATTACGATCGACACCTCGCGCGTGGCTCTGGCTCTGGCCCGCGCTCGGATCATGGGTGCACGCTACCTTTACTACCTACTGGCCGATAGCAAAGACGGTCACAAAAAGGAAGCTGAGGCAACAGGTTCAGTTCCATCGGACGCTTCGACCCACGGTAATATTCGCCAAGGCTTTGTTTATGAGCGCGTGCCTCACATAACGCTCAAGTCCATCACAAACAACGCGGAAATCGATGTGATCTGGGAGAAGTTTCAGACACCACTGGAAGCGTTGCGAGTACGACTCAACGCTGTGCTCAACCACAAGCGGGAAGAATGGGAAATCCCGCGCGAGGTCGATGGCAAGTGGTCTGAACAGGCCAAGAAGCTGCACCACGAATGGTGGCAGCAGCGCATCGCGCGCCAGAAGGAAATCGATGCCTCCATCGCGGCCAAAGCCGATTTCGAGTACCTTTATGACAAACCCTACGACGACAAGCGAAAGGTTCGCGTAGCCGGACCTTTCACGGTTGAGAGCCTCTCGCCACACCGCGTACTGGCGGTTGACGAGAATGACGAACTGATCGATAGCGCGAAAACGAAGGACGGGGACGAACGGGACTTCGTCCGGATGATCCTGGAGCATCTCAAGACTGCGGGTGTCCAGCAGGCGCACAAGGAAGACAAAATCACGTTCTCATCCATCACTCCGTGGCCGGGAAACCTGGTCTGCGCCGAAGGCAGATATGCGGAGGGCGCGGTGGAGAAGCGCGCTGCCATCTTCATTGGCCCGGAGTTCGGGACCGTGTCGCGTCCCGACCTGGTATCCGCCGCGCGCGAGGCAGGAGACGCGGTCTTCGACGTGCTGATCGCCTGCGCGTTCAACTACGATGCCCACTCGGCGGAGTTCGATAAGCTCGGCCGTATCCCCATTCTCAAGGCGCGCATGAACGCGGACCTGCACATGGCAGACGACCTGAAGAACACCGGCAAAGGCAACCTGTTCGTGATCTTCGGCGAACCGGATATTGAGATCCTCAACGCGGCATCGAAAAACGGGGCCGGGCAGATTCAGGTGAAGGTCAACGGCGTGGACGTGTTTCATCCCAACACCGGCGAGGTCCGCAGCGACGGTCCCGACGGAATCGCCTGCTGGTTCATCGACACGGACTACAACGAAGAGAGCTTTTTCGTTCGCCACGCTTATTTCCTCGGCGCGAACGATCCTTACAAGGCGCTGAAGACCACGCTGAAGGCGGAAATCAACGAGGAGGCGTGGGCTACATTGAACAGTGACACCTCTCGCCCCTTTGACAAGCCGAAGTCCGGGCGGATCGCGGTGAAGGTGATCAACCATCTGGGTGACGAAGTGATGAAGGTATTCCGGGTGAATTGATGGAAATGGGTTCACGCGCAGCGGAACCGCATCCATGCCTTACAGCTGCCCGGTTCCACCGGTTCATGAGCACGGGCCGCACCTGCCCGGCGCTCTGTGGCTGCGAAGACGACTCGGGCCGGCGAGTCGGCGACTACGTTGTGAAGCTCCGTGGAGGAATGGATCGCGGAGAGAAGGGCTTGGTTTGTGAACTGCTTGGATCGCTTCTCGCAACGTACTTCGGAATTGCCGTTCCGGAGCCCGCGGTAGTGAGGATTGAGGAGGATTTTGGGTAAAAATTGCGATGACTCACCCGACTTGTGTAGAATTGTAATGGCGTGACAGGCCGGTCGAGAGTCTCAACGAGTGAAAAGGGATAGTATCTAATCTCTGGAAGATATATGTACTTTTACGGTAATTTGTGACATGATCTAAAATGCGGGGCCAATCCACGTATTGCTTTGCTTTCACGGATGTCGGTCCAGTGCGTTACTAAATGCAGGTGGGTGAATAGTTTACCTCGATTCACTCAGTAGGAGCCGGTTTGGTGATGGCCTTGAATTTGTATCTATTTTAGCTGGTGTCGCGTCCAAATGGACGTAAGGGAAAGGTATATTTGCGTCCTCGGTCGATACCGAACGATATAGTACCAGGGGCTGGATTGCCGCCGTTTGAGCGATTCCAGAGATTCGTCGGAATGATCGTAAAGGTTCCGAAGCAAGAGGCCGATAAGCTTGGAAGTGAAACTGCCAAGGCCACTGCGAAGCGGAACGGGAAAAAACGAAATGTGTCCACCAGTTGACGGTTTCGAATTCGGGATTTCTGCGGTTCAGTGGAACAGCGCATATTATGGCGTTATGGCGGCGGCATCCACCGCCACTGAAGCCGTTCAGAAAAAGGTCACAGAGATCGCCTTCCCGCTAAGGCTCTGGAACTTGGCGCGGAAAATTCACGATCTGGCGGACCTCATCGAAAATCCCAATAAGCAGGCGGCAGTGAAACCGAAACCGGTTCCCCCCGGCGAACGGGTGGACGTTCACAAAGCCGTTGAGCAGTTTGATATCATGATCGCGACTGTCGATGATTTTTATGAGCGGTGCCGCCGTGCTGGTTGTACCAATCAGACGTTGACGGCCGCTTCGCTAACCTCTACTCGCCGCTATATGGAAACCATCCGCGATTTTACCGAACGCGTCAAACTGGAGATCGATCCACGGACTGAGGAAATGTTCAATCGTGCCCGTGAAAACCGCAAAACACGCGGCACCGTACCAATGAGTAGCGTCTTCTAAAAATCCTTGCCATATTCCGTGGAAGTGGACAAGGACGCCGCGAAATACATCAAATCTCTGGACGCCCCCACAAGGAATCGATTTAAACAAAAGCTTGAAGATATTCAGAAGGATCCATTCGACTCTATTAACTCAAAACAGTTAAAAAACCGAGAAGAAAGAACGGCAAGAATTGGGGATTATCGGATGCTTCTTGAGGTTGATGTGAAAGAGCAAATCATACATGTGGTCCATGCAGCACCGAGAGGTCAGGTCTATAAGGACTGATGGCGCTGTGTCCGGCCTTATCTTGCGCTTCCCGCGTTGCGGCTTCCGCGTTCAGTGAACGACGGCAAGTTCTTTGCCCGTCACCTGATTCCATGTGAGCCGTCTCCCGGCAACCTGCGAGCACAACAAGGTGAAGCGATCCGCGTCGTTCAGCGGGTTCCCGTCGTCGTCCTTCCGGTTGTTATAGCGCCATGCCTGTTCATCGACGTAACGGAACAAATGGAACGGCTCGACCGAAACGTACGTTCCTTTCAGGCCGCGCTTGAGTAGGCTCCAGAAGTTCTCCATTCCGTTTGTGTGGATCTTACCGTTGACGTAAGTCTCCGCATGATTGATGACTTCGTGGGTATACTCGTTCAGGCCATCATAGGACTTCAGTTCGTCGCTGTAGACGGTCGATCCAGCTTCCCCCTGCTCGCGTACATGCTCCTGTATCGCCTTCTTGCGCCGGTTAGGAACCACCGTGGCGCGAACCTTCCCGTGACGCTCAAGAACTGCGGATACGATAGCCTTGCCGAAATTATCGCGCTGGCGCATTTTGTTGCGCTTACCAGGGTGCATGTTTCGCGCCTTACCACCGATCATGGTTTCGTCGGCTTCAACCTCGCCAGCGAGCTTTGAGAATGTACCAGTCTGCATTGCGCGCCGAATTCGGTGAAGCAAGAACCAGGCGGCCTTCTGGGATATATGAAGATCCAGGCTGATCTCCCAGGACGACACGCCGTTCTTGCAATTGGCAATCAGCCACATTGCGCAAAGCCACTTGTCGAGGCCAATGGGGGAGTCTTCAAAGATCGAGTTGACCTTAACGGAGAACTGTTTCTGGCAGTCAAGGCATTTCCACATCAGGCGGGTGGTCAGGAAGGACAACCGTTTCGACTCACAGCGCGGACACGCCGGACCTTCACCTCCCCACCGCATCCGTGCCATGAACTCTACACAAGTACGGGGTTCCGAGAAGAAAGTGATCACTTCCATGAGTGTTTGCGGGATGATGGGTTGATTGATGGCATCCATAACCCCATTTTACAGACAAACGTCGGGTGAGTCAAAGTAATTTTTACCGGATTTTGCCCGGCTGGTGGCGTCGGCGGAACCGAAAAGGGCCGAGATCCTGCGGAACAGCGTGGGCCTGAATTTCGGCTCCCGGCAGTTGAACGATGTAACGGGGTGGCCAGTGGATAAGGCGATCCCGGAAGCAATGTGGCAAGCTGCCGTGAACATCTTCGCTTTCGACGCGCTGGTCCAGAATCCCGACCGCCGTTATAGCAATCAGAACCTCTTCACGCACGGCAACGACATCTTCGCTTATGACCACGAACTTGCTTTTTCTTTTCTGCTGGACATTGTGCCCGCAGCCATGCCGTGGCGGCTGGACAGCCAGCCATACCTGACCGGCCATGTGTTCTACAGGCAGTTGAAATCAAAACCGATCGACGTCGATGGATTTGCGCTGGCCCTCAGCGCCTTGCCCGGAACACGCCTGGACAATATCCTGGCGGAGCTACCATCGGAGTGGAGCAATGGAGACATTTACAGGATCGAACAGCACCTGCGGACAGTCGGCGGCCACGCCGGAGAATTTGCCGAAGAGATCAGGAGACGACTTGCATGAAAACTCCATATAGTTTCAGCATCTTACGCTATGTGCACGACCCCGTCACACAGGAGTTCATCAACATCGGCGTCGCGGTTTACTCGCGCGAAACCGGATTCCTTCGAGCCATGTGCGCGACTCATTACGCGCGGATTACCAAAATGTTCGCAAAGATCGACGGCAACCGGTTCCGGCAGTTGACCCGCTACATTCAGGAACAGATCGGCGTTATCGGTGCAAGTCTGCCTGCGGCACTCCCTTTTGAGCCTGCCCAGGCAATCGAGCACCTGCTGGCCAAAGTGCTGCCGCCCGACGATAGTTCCGTGCAGTTTTCCCACGCCGGGGTCGGGTTGAGTCACGACCTTGAGAAGACGCTGGCGGAGCTGTTCGATCGGTATGTGAACCGTTACTCCTCGACCGCCGATTCGAGCCGCCGCGATGATGACGATGTTTGGCGAGGTACGTTCCGGGAGCCACTGGAGCGAAGGCACGTCACCGCGCATCTTGCGCCAAAACGAATTGTCGCGCCCAATTATGAATACGAATTCCAGAGGGCGTGGAAAAACAACATCTGGCATCTATACGAACCGGTTTCCTTCGACTTGCTGGATGGAGGCTCCATCCTTGAGAAGGCAAACAGATGGGTTGGCAGGGCCACGAGTTTGAACGACAGCGCGGAACAATTCAAGATCCATCTGCTTCTTGGAGAGCCGGAGGACAGCCGGCTCCAGGGTACGTTTCTCAAAGCGCGGAACATCCTCGGGAAGATGCCAGGTAAACCGGAATTCGTTCGCGAAGACGAGGCGGAGTCGTTTGCGGAGGAATTCGAGAGAGAAGTTCGACAACACGAAAAGGCAGGCTGACGCTTCCGGAAGGAAACAGAGAGCGTCAGAGACCCGTCCCGGAGAATCCCCCCGCAATGGAATTTCGCATCGCAGACACGTTCACCGGCAGCCTCGCCAGACTGACGGGTGAGGAGCAGAAGGCCGTAAAGACTGCGGCCTTCGATCTTCAGTTGAATCCGGCGCATCCGGGTCTGCAATTCCACAAGCTGGACAAGGCCAAAGATCGGCGGTTCTGGTCGGTCCGGGTAAATGCAGACGTCCGGCTGATCGTTCACCGGACTGAGACCAGCCTGCTGCTTTGCTATGTCGGTCACCACGACGGCGCCTACCAGTGGGGGGAGCGGCGGAAGCTCGAAACGCATCCTGAAACCGGCGCGGCGCAGCTCGTCGAAGTTCGGGAGACGGTACAGGAGATCGTCGTCGCCAGATACGTCGAGGCGCCGCGGATGTCTGTCACCAGGGGGGCGCCTCCGAAGCCGCCGCTGTTCGCCAGCCTGCCGGATGACGAGCTCCTTGGGTATGGTGTACCGGCGGAATGGCTGGCCGATGTCCGCCGCGCCACCGAGGACACTTTGCTGGAACTGGCGGACCACCTCCCCGGCGAGGCGGCCGAGGCGTTGCTCGATCTGGCCACGGGCGTAGCGCCAAAGGCCGTGAAGCCGGTCACGGTTGGGGCCGATCCGTTCGCACATCCCGACGCACAGCGCCGCTTTCGCGTGGTGTCCAACGTCGGGGAACTGGAGCGCGCGCTCGACTATCCCTGGGACAAGTGGACAATTTTCCTGCACCCGGCGCAGCGCACCCTGGTGGATCGCGACTACAGCGGTCCGGCGCGGGTGGCCGGATCGGCAGGTACGGGCAAGACCATCGTTGCGCTGCATAGAGCGGTCTTCCTGACGCGGGCCAATCCTGATGCGCGGGTATTGTTGACGACGTTTTCCGGCACGCTGGCGAATGCGCTGCGGGCGAAACTCCGGCGTCTGATCGGCAATGAACCGAGGCTGGGAGAACGGCTTGAGGTCCATTCGATGAATGCGATTGGCCGGCGGCTATACGAGCTGAACTTTGGGCGTCCGCAAATCGCGTCCCGCGAAACAATACAGGAGCTCCTGAGTAAAGCCGCCGGGGCAGTGGAGGGGCACAAGTTCTTGCCGCGGTTTCTCCTGACGGAATGGGAGCAAGTGGTTGATGCGTGGCAGTTGGAGTCCTGGGAATCGTATCGCGGCGTCGCGCGCCTGGGGCGCAAAACCCGGTTGAAGGAAGCGCAACGGGTTCTGCTTTGGTCGATGTTTGAGCGCGTCCGCGCGGGACTGCGGGCGCAGGGACTCGTGACGTATTCGGAAGTCTTCAGCCGGATGGCGGCCAAGCTCAGAGAAAGCGTGCACCCGCCCTTCGAGTTCGCGGTGGTGGATGAGGCACAGGATGTCAGCGTTCCGCAGTTGCGATTCCTGGCCGCACTCGGCGGAACGCGCCCGAATGGTCTTTTCTTCGCAGGCGACCTCGGCCAGAGGATCTTCCAGCAGCCCTTTTCGTGGAAGGCGCTCGGCGTCGAGGTTCGCGGACGTTCTTCCACGTTGCGGGTCAATTACCGTACGTCGCACCAGATCAGAACACAGGCGGACCGGCTGCTGGGACCCGAGACATCCGACGTGGACGGCAACAGGGAAGAACGCAGAGGCACGGTCTCTACGTTCAACGGCCCAAACCCGGACGTCATGGTGCTGAAGACTGAGGCCGAAGAAATCAAAGCGGTCAGCAACTGGCTTTCGGCCCGCGGGAGTGAAGGAATTGTGCCGCACGAAATCGGAGTCTTCGTCCGTTCGACGGCGGAACTGGATCGGGCTCACGCCGCGCTCGAAGATGCGAAAATTCCCTGCAAGGTTCTCGACGACGACGTTGAGACGACGACAGGAAAGGCTTCGATCGGTACCATGCACCTGGCCAAAGGTCTGGAGTTCCGAACCGTAGTGGTGATGGCCTGTGACGACGAGATCATCCCGCTACAGGAGCGGATTGAAACGGTCGCGGACGACTCCGACCTCGAAGAGGTCTACAATAGCGAGCGCCATCTGCTGTATGTCGCCTGCACTCGTGCGCGGGATCGTTTGCTGGTGACGAGCGTGGAACCGGCGTCGGAATTTCTGGATGATCTGAGGAAGTGAGGAAGTGCATTTGAGAGCACTGGTTATCGGGAAGCCCGGTTAAGCGTCCAGCCGGAATTCCCCGGGTCACAGGGGCCCGCCAGAACATTTCTCATGAAAACACTACTTCAGCGGTCGAACGGTCACGGAACCGGTCGTTGAGCCCGCTACAATGTCGGCGTGTTTGGTTCCTTGCCTCGAAAATAATTTTCGAAGCGAGCGCCGTCCGTGGTTGTCCTGGTGTCTCTATTGGTAACAGTTCAGGTGGTCGGGGCAGTTTTGAGGAGCGAAGGCACCGCTTGCGCTTTGCGGTGTAACCGGATGGCGTTGCCGAGGTAATCGAGTGGCTCCCGATTCTGTATGCGGCAGGTGCGA
>Ga0207933_1002268_pt1 | contig 12740 bp, 12 predicted proteins | sample NGESurdeep092012_4_FD_184488 | JGI IMG/M metagenome (GOLD analysis project Ga0207933, IMG submission 184488) | Arctic peat soil microbial communities from Barrow, Alaska - NGEE Surface sample F53-3 deep-092012 (SPAdes) | ecosystem: Environmental > Terrestrial > Soil > Wetlands > Peat ... | reverse complement strand
TGGGCCGGTTTTATTCTGGAGCACGGTGGAGGTATTGCGCTGGATTGTGCCGGTGTTACTGGTCGCCATGTTGCTTTCTGTAGCGGTGACGCTGGCCCAGGGAGGATTGAACTTTGCGCCGGCAGCGTTAACTCCAAAGTTTGAGCGCTTTAGTCCCGACCATCGCCTGAGCCAGATATTTTCGTTTGTCACGCTCGGGAACCTGTTGAAATCGCTACTCCCTTTTCTTGTGATCGCTCTTCTCGGAGCAGGTGCGATTGAGGCCCACTGGGGCGTTCTGGCACGTGCTTCGGGCGAAGAGGTGCGCGCAATGAGCTCGGTGGTTGGCGACATGCTTCGGAGCGTGGGCTGGAAAGCGGCGCTCGTTCTGCTTGCATGGGCCGGCGTGGACTACCTGCTGACGTGGCGGCAGAACGAGAGCAATCTGCGCATGAGTCACGATGAGATCAAGCGAGAGCACAAGGAGAATGAGGGAAATCCGTTCACCAAGGGACAGGTACGCAAGCGGCAGCGCGCCATGCGGCAGCGGAAACCGCTTGAGGCCGCGGCCACAGCGACGATGGTGGTCACCAATCCGACGCATTTCGCGGTGGCGCTGAGGTATGAGCCTGCCATGCGGGCGCCGGAAGTGGTAGCGAAGGGACGCAATCTGCTCGCGCAGAGGATCAAGATGATCGCGCACGAGAACAGTGTGCCCATTATGGAAAACAGGCCACTGGCCCGGGCTCTGTACAAAAGTGTGGAGGTTGGACAGGCGATTCCTGCCGACCTGTATCAGGCTGTGGCCGAGATCCTCGTCGTCGTATTCCGCGCGCAGGCCGAACTGCGAGAAGAAGAAGCCATGCGCAGCCGTCGAAATGCTGCTGGAGAGGTTGTGAACCCCAAATGAAGTCGACCAACGTGATCAAAATTCTTCATAGTCTTGGTGACTGGGCCGTGCCTCTGGCGGCCGTATGCATGATTTTTGTGCTTCTGGTGCCGATGCCAAGCTTTGTGCTGGATCTGTTGCTGACGTGCAGTCTTGCGGCTTCGGTGCTCGTATTGCTGACGGCGATCCAGGTGCTTCGACCGGTACAATTTTCGGTGTTCCCGAGCCTCATTCTACTGCTCACGCTGACGCGACTATCGCTGGACCTTGCCAGTACGCGGCGGATCCTTCTGCACGGAAATGAGGGGCCCTCGGCGGCCGGCGCGGTGATCGAAGCCTTTGGGCAGTTCGTCATCGGCGGTAACTACATCGTGGGTTTTGTGCTGTTTCTTGCGCTGGTTGCGATTCAATTCCTCGTCATTAGCCACGGTGCCGTGCGCACGGCTGAGGTTACTGCGCGTTTCACGCTGGATGCGTTGCCCGGCAAGCAAATGGCGATCGATGCCGATCTCAATGCCGGTCTGATCAACGAGGAGCAGGCCCGCACACGGCGCGAGACGATTGCCCAGGAGGCAGAGTTCTGCGGCGCAATGGACGGCGCGGCCCGCTTCAGCCAACGCGACTCGCTGGCGACGATTCTGATTCTCGCGATCAATATCATTGCCGGGTTCATGATTGGCGTGTTCCAGCAGGGAGTGCCATTGCTGGAGGCGCTGAAGACCTATACGGTGCTGACGGTCGGCGAGGGCCTGGTCTCGGTATTGCCGTCGCTCCTGGTGTCGGTCGCCGGAGGCATCGTAGTTACCCGCGCCGCGTCGAAGGAGACACTCAGCGTAGACGTGCGAAAGCAACTCGGCAGTCAATCCATGCTGCTCTGGATTGCGGGAGGCGTCCTGGTAGCGCTTGGCTTGATTCCCGGCCTGCCTAAGGTTTCGTTTTTTTTGCTCGGCGGCGGACTGATGCTTATCGCTTACAAGATGAAGAAGCCAGTGAAGGAGTTTGCGGCGGTTCCCGGCGGCGCGCAAGGGGCGACGAAGAGCGGTGCGCCTGTTGCCGACCCAATGGATGGTGTGCTTAAGCTGGATGAATTGACACTGGAGGTGGGCTCGGGCCTGGTGCCGCTTGTAGATGAAAAACAGGGCGGGCAACTGCTGAACCGCATCAAAGGCGTGCGCAAGAAGCTGGCGCAGCAGATGGGTTTTCTGGTTCCGCCGATCCACATTACAGACAATCTGGCGTTGCGTGAGAATGAATATGTTGTGTTGTTGCGCGGTGTCGAGATTGCGCGCTGGGAACTCCGGCGTGGTCTGTTGCTGGCGGTGAGCTCGGCCCCGGGTACGGTCGATCTTCCCGGAACGGAGACGCAGGAGCCCGCATTCAACGTTTCAGCCAAGTGGATTGCGCCGGAGTTGCAGGCTCAGGCCATCGCGCGAGGATGTGCGGTTGTCGAGCCAACCTCGGTGCTCAGCGCGCATCTGGCGGAGGTCATTCGCGCCAATGCTTACGAGCTTCTTTCGCGTGGAGAGGTCAAGCGCCTGATCGATCGTTTGAACGATTCGCACCCCAAGCTGATTGAAGAATTGATTCCCAAGCTGCTTACGCTCGGCGAGCTGCAGCGCGTCTTGCAGGCGCTCCTGCGGGAACAGGTGTCTATTCGTGACCTGGGCACGATCCTTGAAGGTCTGATCGAAGCTGCGGCCGTGAACAAGCATCCGGTCGCACTTGTCGAGGCTGCGCGCCAGGCGTTGAGCCGGGCGTTGGTGCGACCGCTGCTTTCCCCCGACGGCGAACTGAAGGTAGTGACGCTGGATACGTCCATCGAGGAAGAGTGTGCGCGCGCCGGCAATCTGCAGCCCAGCCAGATTACATCCAGCTCGTTGCAGGTTTCGGTTGCGCGGAGGGTATTGGATGGGCTGCGCGGGAGTTTCGGTGCGGAGATCGGAAACGCGCCACCGGTTCTGCTCTGCGCCTCTCCAGGGCGTTTTTATCTGCGCAGGCTTCTTGAGCCATTTTTGCCTAAAGTTGTGGTGATTTCGCCGGCGGAAATTCCCCCTGTAACGCCGGTACGCACTCTTGGTGTTGTTCGCTAGAAGCGGGCCCCACGCGGGAGGGCAATGTGCGCGAGCCGGGGTCTCACGGAAAAAGCATTGCTGCCGATGAAGAGAAGAGAGAGAGTAGCGATGAATGTTCAAGCTGAGCCGATGAAGCAGGAATGCAGGGACGAGCGCACGGTGACCCCGTGCAACTTTCGAGCATCGGGTCTTCTGTCGAACGAAAGCACGCGCCAATTACGTAGCATGCATGAGACGTTCGCGCGCGCGCTATCACATTCACTCGATCTATTTCTCGGTTCGCCGCTGGAGGTGAAACTGATCAAGGTGGACCAGGTAAACGCCCGAGAGTTCGGGGCGAGTGTTTCCGCGGGCAATTATCTCGTGCCATTCGGTCTTCACCCGATGCAGGACAGAGTGATTGCGAAGTTCGATAACGGCCTGTTGTTTCCCCTTCTCGACCTTCTGCTGGGAGGTCCTGGTGATCCGTTGGAGCATACTCGCGAGTTGACCGAGATCGACGAGGAGTTGTTTCGCAGCGTGACGGAGTTGATGGCTGCGCAGTTGGAGCGCGTCTGGAAGGTCTGCAATGTATCGGTTGCTCCGCTAGCTTCGGTGAAACCGGCTCTGATGGGTCAACTGTTCGCGATGGAGGAACGTGTCGTCTCGCTGCATTTTGAAATTCGGCTGGCGACAATGACCTCAGCCTTTGAGCTGGTGTTCCCGATGAGCTTTTCGAGCGCGCTGGTACGCAGCAGTCATGGCGACGCAACACGCCGAAGCGGCATGCAGACGGGTGGAATGCAACGTTTTCGAGATCGTCTGCTGCAATGCCAGATGCCGCTGTCGGTCGATCTGCCGCAGCTTCATGTCCCTCTGGGAGACCTGGTAGGGCTCAAGGTGGGGAGTGTACTGAATCTTCGCGCACCGATCCAAACGCCGATTCTGCTACACGTGAGCGGGCACTCTCTCTTTGAGGTCACACCTGTGCGGCGAGGCGAATATAAAGCGGCGCAGTTGAACAAACCAGGACAAAGCGAGGTCTAACTCTATTTATGATTGCTATGACAAATGAAGCGGCGAAATTGCGCCTGATAACCTGCTTTGCCGAGGCGTTGCAGCAGTCCATTTCGGTAGAGCGGGGACGCGAGTGGCTCTGCCTGCCGTCGTCCGTTGCACCAGCTACGACTGTGCCGGCAGCAGAGATCGAAGTTCTGGTGATGAGTGTGCGGCTGCGCGGAACTTTGCATGGTGAAGTGAGGGTGGAGCTTGGGAAAAAGCAGGCCACAGCGCTGATGGCGGATGAGGATGGAGCTTCGACAAAGAATGTTCGGGGCATCTGGCTGGCGCTGATGGAAGGTGTGGTGAAATATCTGCCGAAGCGGGCAGCCGATGCAGGAATGTTTGCATTTAGCGTGGAGTCTCATCACGTGATCGAGTCGTCCGCGGAGGGTGTCCAGATTGGCCGTATAGAACTCCGCGAAGTCGAAGGCAGGAGTGCCATGCTGTACGTTCTGGCCGACGAGGAACTGGTCGAAAGCCTGCAGGTAGCAGAGTGGAGTGCAGCCAGAAACGTCATTAATTCAGGAAACGATTCGCTGCGGGATCCGCAGCTTGGTCGGGTGATCGACGTGCCTCTGGCCGTAACGCTACGCTTTGGACAGCGCCAGATGCGGTTGCGCGAGGTGCTTGAATTGAACACCGGCACGCTGGTGGAGTTGGATCGACAGGTGGAGGAGCCGGTCGATCTTATGCTCGGCGAGCGAGTCATCGCGCGTGGCGAAGTGGTGATCGTGGATGGCAACTACGGTCTGCGTGTCACAGAGATCGTCGAAAGAAATCCGATGCTGGGGGTCTAAAAGTACTACCCCTTTGGTTGCAGCACACACACATAGATTCGAGAGAAGTTTCCTTCGAAGCTGCCGATAAGACCGGAAGCGGATACGCAGAAGGAGGTCGCATGAACAGTGGATTGTATGCGGCGTGCGCAGGCCTCATGGCTCGGATGCAGGCTTTGGACACAATTGCCGCGAACGTCGCCAACAGCAGCAGCACGGGTTTTCGGGGACAGGAGAATGTCTTCGGCACGGTACTGGCTGAGGCCAATCACCATGGCAGGTTGTCGACGCTTAACCAGGCGACGAACACTTACAGCCAGATGTCCGATCCGCAGCTCGACCAAACCGAAGGTACAGTGACGCCCACGGGAAACGATCTGGATGTCGCGATCGAAGGTTCGGGGTACCTTAAGATACAGACCTCCAATGGTATTGCCTACACACGTAATGGCCACTTTCAACTGGATGCCAACGGCAAACTGACAACCGACACCGGAGACGCGGTATTAGGGCAGGGGGGACCGATCACACTGAGCAAGGGGCCGGTGAGCATCAGCGCGGACGGAACAATCTCCTCCGGCGGCGCGATCTCCGGGAAGCTTGCCTTGGTGACGTTTGCACCAGGTACGAAGCTAACCAATCGCGGCGGTTCGGACTATGGCGCACCGGCCAACAGTGAAGTGCCGGCAACTGGAGCGACGGTGCAGCAGGGCTCGCTGGAGGGCTCGAACGTGAGTCCGATCGAAGGCGTTGTGCAACTGATCTCCGCGCAGCGGGCAGCGGAATCCATGCGGCATGCGCTAAGTTTGCTTGACAGTGATATGAACAAAACCGCGGTGCAGGATCTACCACGCGTTAGCTGAACAACGACACACCGCTGTCCAGCTTTCACATGGGAGTAAGGAAGAGGAATCATGATTCGCGCTTTGTATACGGCCGCAAGTGGCATGAACGCCCAGCAGCTCAATCTGGACAACATCGCCAACAATCTTGCGAACTCCAGCACCACCGGCTTTCAGGAGCGGCGCATGCAGTTCACCGATTTGCTGTATCAGAACCAGGTCATGCCAGGTTCCGCTGCGACGCAGCAGACGACTGTTGCCTCAGGCTTGCAGGTGGGACTTGGAGTATGGCCCGGCTCGGCCGAGATTATCCAGACGCAGGGCGACCTTGAGACGACAGGCAATCCGCTCGATGTTGCAATCAAGGGCGCTGGTTTTTTTCAGATCCAGATGCCGAGCGGAGACATTGGTTACACACGCGCCGGCTCCTTTCACCCGGACGCGCAGGGGAACCTGGTGACGGCGGACGGCAACCCTCTGCAGCCGACGATTACCATTCCGCCGGATGCGACCAACATATCCATAGGCAGCGATGGCACCGTGACAGTCACGCTTCCCGGCCAGGCGCAGGCCTCCATCCTGGGCAGCATTCAGATCGCGACGTTTCCCAACCCGGGCGGATTGAATAGCGTGGGTGACAACATATATCTCCCCACTGCGGCTTCGGGCGACGCGATTGTGGGAACGCCGGGTGGTACGGACGGCCTGGGTACATTGCAGCAAAACACACTGGAGCAGTCGAACGTCAGCGTTGTCGAACAGTTTGTAGAAATGATCGTCGCGCAACGCTCGTATGAATCGAACTCGCGCGTCGTAAAGGCCGCGGATGAGATGTTGCAGGATCTCAATCAGCTCACGCAATAAGCCACCGAGGCGATCTCATGCAAACAGAAGTAGACAGGTTAGGGCAAAACATTGTGCTGCTAAGCGCAGTCCTCTGGCTCTTTTTGCCTGCATTGATGGCGCAAGGTGCGCGCTCCGCACGCTATCCGATGTCGAGCGCCGTCGTGGCGCGGGCGTTGGAGGCGAACGGGCTCGATGTGAAGCCGTCAGACGTGCACTTGCCGATGATTCTGAGCGCGTCCACTCCTTCACCGGATCTTGAGATCATCGCAACCGAGCGACTGGCAGCCGGCCGTGTCAGGCTACAGTTGCGCTGTCGCAAAGCCGGTGAATGCGTCCCGTTCAACGCCACGCTGGATGTTCGAACTGCTTCCGCGGTGTCTGCAGAGACGGGGGTTAAGAGCACTTCGCGCGGCGAATCGACGATAGGAAGCCTCAGGAACGCAGGATCAACTCCAGAAGGTGAGTCACTCGAATCATCGCCTGTCGCGATTGAAAATAAAACGCCGACCCTGCGCGCCGGGTCGAAGGTCATGCTCGTGCTCAGGGATGACTACATGACGATTCATATGCCGGTGATTGCTCTGGATAGCGGAGCGCCCGGCGCCGGAGTTCGTGTGTGTACAGCAGACCGAAGGAAAACATTCCATGCAACGGTTGTGGATCAGACAACAGTTATGGGGGTGGTGGATTGAAGTACCGCGGTCAATTGATGGAATTGCCGATCCTCGCGCTTCTACTGTGGGTACCAACGTGTGCGAGCGCTGCCGGCTTTCCTGGTAAGCAGCCCAAAAAGACCTCGGCCCAACTCCGCACCGAATATCTCGCGAACGTATCGCAGGCGATCGTGAAGTCGCCCATGCAACGAACTGAGGGCAGCGTATGGTCGCCCGATGGGCGTATGGTCGATCCCTCCTCGGATTACAAAGCTCACTCGCTGAATGACATTGTGACGGTGATTGTCTCAGTACAGACCACCGCCGCGCAAAGCGGTTCGGTCGATAGTGGACGGGATTTCTCCACAAACTCTGCGATTACCGGATTGGCTGGCGCGGTCTCCACAACGGGAACCAACCCACTGCTCGCGGCGCAGTCTTCGACTACGTTGAAAGGCTCCGGCGCAACCAATTCCAGCACAGCGTTCACCACAAGCCTCTCCGGGCAGGTGATTGCTGTGCTTCCGAACGGCAATATGGTCATCGAGGCGCACCGGCAGATCGACATGAATAACCAACACGAAGAGGTCATCGTGCGCGGAATTGCGCGTCCGGGCGATATTACGCCCACGAATATGGTGCCCTCAACATCACTGAGTGCGCTGCAGATAGAGCTCAAGGGCAAAGGCATTATCTCCGACAGCGTGCGTTCTCCCAATCCTTTGACACGCGCCATTCTTTGGCTATTTGGGTTCTGATTATGTTGCATACGAACTGGTAAAAGATGAATCGCCTTCGCTTTGTTGCAGCGCTCGCCAGTCTAACGCTTTCTGTCGCGCTTAGCGCGTCTGCGAAGGTTCGCGAGACACACATTCGCGACATCACCGAGATCCAGGGCGTTCGCGAGAACCAACTGATCGGCTATGGGCTCGTCGTTGGATTGGAGGGCACAGGCGATCGTCAGCAGACGTACTTCACCGTGCAGACGCTGGCCAACATGCTGCAACGCATGGGTGTGCAGATACCCGCGGGCACGGCCATCATCAAAAATGTTGCGGCTGTCATGGTCACCGCCCAGCTTCCAGCGTTTGCTGAACCGGGAATGAAGATGGACATTACCGTCTCTTCGGTCGGCGATGCGAAGAGTATTGAGGGAGGCGTACTCCTTCTGACAGCACTTCGCGGCACCGATGGTCAGGTGTACGCCGAAGCGCAAGGGCCGCTGACGACTGGCGGTTACTCCGAAGGTGTGGCGGGAAACTTGAGAGAGGTAAATTATCCAACCGTTGGCCTGATCTCGGATGGCGCCATTATCGAGCGCGCGGCGGCCGTGGACTTGCACGGACTGCGCACGGTGTCGTTTTTGCTGCGTGAAGCGGATTTCACGGCGGCGCAGGATATTGCGGACGCCATCAATAAAGAGTTCAAAGCACCGGTTGCAAGCATGGTCGACAGCCGGGAGATCGATGTCGACACACGTGTTGCGGGCATGGCATCAATCCCGCGATTGATCTCGCGCATCCAGAGCCTTGAGGTTGCCGTGCAGCCGCCGGCGCGCGTGGTCGTAAATGAGCGTACGGGGACGATCGTGCTTGGCGGCGACGTCCTTCTGTCGCCGGTGTCGGTGTTGCACGGGGGCCTGCAGATCCAGGTAGACACAGTTGTGAGTGCTACACAGGCCGCGCCTGGATCGAATGCTGCGCCCGCTGTAGTTACCAATACTTCGGTCAACGTCCAGGACAAAGAAGCGCGTTCGATTCGCCTTCAAGACGGGGCTGATGTGGAAGAGCTGGTTAAGGGACTGCATACCATTGGCGCGACTGCACATGACATCGTTTCGATCCTGCAGGCTATCAAGTCTGCCGGTGGACTGCAGGCCGACCTGGAGGTGATCTAATGCCTAGCGGGTCAGGAGTTACTGCATCAGTCTCGTCGTCTCACCGCGTTCCGGCAAACGTATCCGTCGGAACAAGCAAGCTTTCGTCCGCCGCACAGGAGTTCGAGTCGGTACTGCTCGGACAGTGGCTCCAGAATGCGGAGTCCAGCTTTGGCAGTGTTCCCGGGGGCGACGACGATGCGGACTCCTGTGGAGAGCAAATGCAAGGGTTTGCGACCCAACGGCTGGCAGGCCAATTAACTGCGAGTGGAGGCATCGGCATCGCGCGTCTTGTGGAAGGTGCGCTGCTCAAGGCAAGCCGGCGCAAGACGATCGACTCCGCGAATCCTTCGTCTCCGTCTGAGATAGAGAGCCGTGCTTCTCAAGAAGGTCTTGCTCACGCACGGGCTTCGAGCTCCGCGGCTCAGGCTTACAGTGTGGAGGCAGAGCATGAACAGTGATATGCAGCTTGATATTGCAAGTACAGGCGCCGCGCCTCTGCAGATGCTGAAGGAATTGCGAGATGAGCTGCAGGCTGCGCTCTCGGCCGTGGCTAGCAACGCGCTTCCTGATCTGGAGCTCAGTCTCTGGCGTCAGGAGATGCTCTGCATGGGGCTGAAGCGTTCGCTTTTTCTGCTTAAGCGATCAGTGCCGGGCAAAGAGGTGCTCCGCCACTTGCGTGACGCGAGTATTTCACTACAAAACATGAATCGAAGCTACGAGAGCCTTGTGCAGCAATCGAACCGGTCCACTTCCTTGCTGCTGGACCTTTGTTCGCTGTACAAGGATGCTCCTGTGCCTGCGATCGATCACGCGCTTCCATCCTTATCCTGCGAGGCCTAGTCGATGATTGGACTGAACGGCTCTCTTTCGATCGCTTCCGAAGCGCTGTCGGCGCAGTACGCCGGACTGGAGGTGGCGAATAACAACATTGCAAACGCGAATACACCTGGCTACACACGCCAGGAGGTGTCTCTCAGTTCCGCCGCATCGTTACAAAATGGCGTAAGCGTGGATGAGGGTGTCACGTACAACGGCTACACCAGCGTGCGCGACGAGGTACTGAATCTGGAGATTAATGCGAAGACATCCGACAATGGCAGCCTCACCGCACAGAACGCGGCGCTTACGCAAGTGAACACGGCATTTTCGGGAACGACGAGTGGAATTGGTGCATCAATCTCCAAGCTTTTCTCCGATCTTTTAGCACTCTCTACCAATCCTTCCGATCCCTCTGCGCGCCAGGTCGTTCTGACAGACGCGAATCAGCTCGTGGGCGACTTTCATCAGGGAGCGGCAGCGTTGTCCAGTGCGGCCACTTCATCGGATCGGCAGGTTACGTCGACAGTCGCTCAGATCAACCAGTTGACCCAACAGATCGCCAGCCTCAATGGGCAGCTCGCGACGGTTACGGGTGGGCAGCAGGGCGGCGCATTGGAGGACCAGCGGGATCTGTTGACTACACAGCTCGCGCAGCTGGTTGGTATAGCGAGTACGCAGACAGACACCACGCCGACGCTGACGACCACTAATGGCTCACCGCTGGTGGTTGGTAACACTTCCTACGCTCTGCAAGTAACGACAGCATCTGATGGTACGGCGCATGTGCTGGATTCACAGGGCAACGACGTTACAAACAAGCTCACGGGTGGAACGCTCGCCGGCGCCATCACCATGCGCGACAGTACACTTCCAGGGCTCTCGCAGCAGCTCGACACCTTGGCGACGCAGTTTGCGACCGCGATGAACGCTGCACAGGCATCCGGATACGACGCCAACGGAATCGCGGGCACCGCGATGTTCAGCCTTCCGACGGATGGCAGCAGCGCTGCAGCGGGGATCGGTGTGGCGCTGGCGAGCGGCGCCAGCATTGCGGCGAGTTCCGATGGCTCCGGCAACAGCAGTGGGAACCTGCAAGCGTTGTTGGCTGTGCAGACGACCAATCTTCCTGGCGGAGCGACGCCCACTGACAGTTATGCGAATCTTGTCGACAACATTGGCAGCGCAGGCGCGCAGGTCAGCACCAATCTGACGGCGACGACCGCGTCGCTACAGCAGTTGACTACACAGCAGAGCAGCGAGTCTGGGGTTTCGATCGACGAGGAAACCACCAACCTTATCCGTTATCAGCAGGCGTATACCGCAGCTGCCAAAGTGATATCGACCCTGACCGATCTCTACACAGTGTTGATGAATATGACGACGGGAGCCCTGTAATGCGCGTCGATCCAAACCTTTCTTTAATTCTGAGCGCTGGCATGCAAGGCACAGAGCAGGCGCTCAATACCTCCGTTCAACAGCTCGCCTCCGGACAGCGGGTTGCAGTACCTTCTGACAACCCCTATGCGGCAGCGGCGAACCTGCGCAGTCTCGCGGCATCTTCTAACGTCGATCGTTATACGAAGAATGGCGAGGCGGCGTTGTCGCAGGCGCAGATGGCAGACTCGGCCCTGAGCAATGTCATCAGCGATCTGATGCAGGCAGTCACGTTGGGAACACGCGGCGCGGATGGGACGATGAACAGCGCCGATCGTGCATCGATCGCGGCTCAAGTACAGAGCGTACTGTCCGGCGTCGTATCGCAGGCTAATTTGAAGTCTAATGGCGTAGGCCTGTTCTCAGGTACGGCGAGTGTTACGGATGCATTTGTGGCAGACAGCACATCGCCGAACGGCTATACCTATCAGGGCAACAGCGGCGTCAATCAGACGACCATAGGGGATGGCACACAGGTGAACACCAACATCCCCGGTGATCAGATATTTACGAACTCCGGCGGCAACGTGCTGGGATCCCTCACGCAACTAGTCACGGTGCTCAAGAGCGGAACAACGAGCGACATTGCCGACGCCACAGCCGCAGTGAGCAGCGCGATTGCCAATGTCAGTCAGCAACGCGTGATCTACGCCGGCACCGTCAACCAGATCAATGCGCAGGAAAGCTATCTGTCACAGGAGACTATCTCACTCACCTCGCAGCAGCAGGCGCTGACCGGCATCGATACGGCCACAGCCATCACGAACCTGACGCAGGCGCAGATCGCGCACAGTGCTGTGCTGGCTGCGGCGGCGAAGATATTGCCCACATCGCTGCTGGATTACCTGAAGTAGTTATGTCGGCCTTGAAATGAATGATTTCGAAGCAGGAGTATTCAGTTCGAAAGGCCGGCCGATACAACACACAGGCGCAGGCATCTGGGCGCTCAGCCTAACCTAACCTCAAGGAGCACTATCGTGGCACTCACTATCCTTAATAATCTATCGGCAATGAGCGCACAGAACTCGTTGTCCAGTACTCAGGCCAACCTGCAGAAGACCCTGACCGAGCTTTCCACCGGCCTTCGCATCAACACCGGTGCAGACGATGCAGCCGGCCTTTCGATTGCAAACGGAATGCAGGCCAACATTGCGGCACTGACGCAGTCCGCTCAGAACGCAACCAACGGTGTAGGCATGCTGCAGACAGCCGACGGTGCATTGTCGCAGGTCACCACGCTGCTGAATCGCGCTGTGACTCTGGCCACCGAAGCTGCAAACGGCGGCCTCAGTACCGGCACCAACAGCCAGTCCGACGCGCTCGACAAGGAGTTTCAGTCGATTCTGTCCGAGATCAACCAGATCGGCCAGACAACGGACTTCAATGGACAGAACGTGTTCGCGTCTACCACACCCAACTCGTTTACCTCGACGCAGGCTTCGCTGACCGCCGCAACGGTGCTCACGACCGGCTCCAAGACGGTCATCAACGATTCGGCCACGGGCGGAAC
>Ga0207933_1002266_pt1 | contig 12748 bp, 12 predicted proteins | sample NGESurdeep092012_4_FD_184488 | JGI IMG/M metagenome (GOLD analysis project Ga0207933, IMG submission 184488) | Arctic peat soil microbial communities from Barrow, Alaska - NGEE Surface sample F53-3 deep-092012 (SPAdes) | ecosystem: Environmental > Terrestrial > Soil > Wetlands > Peat ... | reverse complement strand
TTTGATTGAGTTCACTCCTACAAATTTAAACTTTTTATCCATCGAGCTAAAATAGCTCTTTTTTAATTATTGGGTGGCCTAAACGTATATACCTATAATAGTAATTGTTCCTTTTAATGTATTCCCAAAATTTGAAATGCTGCCTCAATAAAACTGCAAATCTTTTTTTCGCGTTTGGAATTCCTAATTCAAATTGCTGAACTTTTTATTTTGAACATTTTCAAAACAGCAGGTGGCGTTTAGATTTTAATTGATAATTCTAAACGTCCGCCAAAACCAAGTTCAACGATTTTCTGAAGTGTTGAAATACGAGCTTCTTTAATGTTATTTTCAATTTTTGAAATGTAAGATTTTGTCGTTCCCACTTTTTCTGCCAATTGCTCCTGTGTCATCCCCATTTCTAAACGTGTGTCATGGATTAGTGCCCCGATTTTGAAGTTTTTATAACCTGCTTCAAGTTCATCACGCTCTTTTGTTCCACGTTTGCCGTAGTTTTTTTCTTTGAACTCTTCAAGGGTCATCAGGTTCTTATTTTTCGTTTTCATATTCTGCTTTTATTTTGAGTGCGATTTCAATTTCCTTTTTTGGTGTTTTTTGCGTTTTCTTTTTAAATCCGTTCGCTAAAACAATTAATTGTCCCTGGTCAAAAAAACAGAAAATTCGAAAAATGTCACTGCCAAATTGAACACGGATTTCATAAAGTCCGTCCGTGTTTTCAATGTGTTTCAGATAAGTTTCCGGAACTCTTTGAAACTCTTCTATCAAGTCAAACGTCCAAACAATTTTAGTTTTCACCTTTTTTGATTGCTTGTCAAAGAAGTCCTGGAAGAGTTTTTGAAAAAAGTTACCTTTCTATGCTTCTGATTTTTGTCCACAATACGAAGATAATAAAGTTTCCCTAAAGTGAAACAACAAGATTTGAAAAATCAGGAATTTATGAGCGTGCATTGCCCATCCGAAATCTTTCTTTCGTTTTTGGCAAAATAAAAATCGACCGAATTTGTTTGTTTACTGCATTTACACCGATCAGTGTTTTTCATTCGTATAGCCTATCCTGAATATGTCACCCTTCATATCATCGGACACATACAGCGCTCCATCAGAGCCGTGGGCTAAACCGGCGGGCCTTCCGGCGCAAGAATCAGCCTATGTTGGATTAGAAGATAGTTGAAACTATGCACTTAATTGAGTTGTATTCAACAGATCATCAACAACCGGTTCTGTCCACTTTTTTCCTCTGGTGCGCGGTGAATACAAGGAAGGGCGCGGCTTTCAGGATGATCCACTGCTAACCTCCATAAGTGACCGAGACCTAAGCTGATAGGGTGTGCCTTAAGTTTAGGAAGATAGTGTACATCAAAAAAATGGTCACTTAAAAATGATTGAAATCCTTCATCTGGTCCGTGATATAATTTTTTGAGTTCATCGAGTATTTCGGGAATAAGCACTTTTTGTTTGGCTTGTGAATTTGGCAATATTTCGCTCGGCTCGCCATAGTAAGTGCATAAAAAAGTATCGATTGGCAAAGGAGAGCGATCGACATGAAAAGAATAAACATCGGTTGGGAAAAACGGGTAGCTATCATCTCTCTCATAGCACTTGATAAGATTAAGGATTGGGGACGCACAATGAGCGTTCAACATCTGTAAGTCATTTAAAAGAACATCACGCGCAAGGCTACCCTGTTCAGTTAACTGAAGTTTAGAAAGTTCAACTTGATCAAGTGTCGTTATATTTTCTTTTAGTTCAACCTTATTAACAATATCAGAAAAATCACCTATAAGATTACGAGTCCAGCAAATCGCATTAATTTCTCCATAAAAAGGCGTGGAAATAAGATCTTGAAAGTTCGTGACATAGTGAATTTGATTCGTAGCATGAGATAAATCTATCATAACGGTTAATATTAGGAATAAATACTTTAAGGAACGCAAAATGCTCAACCATTAAATAATAAAACTTTAAAAAAGGTAGTGAAATTTATTGAATTTTTTGCCCCATGTAGGTGTTCTCCTTTTTCTAATTTAAAAAGGAAGAGGAAAGCCCCCGTCTGCTCTCTGACCAACGGGTTTGTAACAACAACCTCGCGCCAGGTGCTGTCTGAAAATTATAATTGTTCCGGAAAATGCTTCCGCAAAAATTAAATCGCTGCCCTAATAAAGCTGCAAATCTTTCTTTCGCTTTGCTAAAATAAAAATCGACCGAATTTCCTGCCCGAAAGACGCAGTCAGGCGGGGTTGCTTCACTGTATTTACATCGAATCATTTTTTTTCATTGGTATACGCTATCCTGAAGATAGCTCCCTTCAAATCATCTGAAACATACAAATCACCATCAGGGCCTTGCGCCAAACCAGTAGGCCGGTATTGAATGGTGCCCGTAGAATTTTTCAAACCATCTCCCGAAAAATTATCAGCAAAAATTTCCCAATCCCCTGACGGCTTACCATCTTTAAAAGGTACAAAAGCTACAAAATATCCCTCGTTCAGTGCCGGCGATTTACCATGAAAAGCAATGAAAGCGCCGTTCTTATATTTTTCAGGGAACGCATTGCCTGTATAAAATAGTAAGTCATCAGGCGCCAGGTGTGCCGGAAAAGCTACGATAGGATCCTGGTATTTTTTATCAGCGGTTTGCTTGCCGTCGCCGCCATATTCCGGCGCCAGTAATAGTTTCTTCTGAAAGGGGTCATAATAGACAAATGGCCAACCCGCATTCGATCCCTGGTGCAGCTCATACAAAGTTTCGGCCGGCAATTCATCACTCTGTTTGGAAGTATAATATTGCGGGAATTTATCATCAAATTGCCCACGCCCATGCTGCGTGGCAAACAAGGATTGGGTACTGGTATTCCAGGCAAGGCCTACCGCGTTTTTTATTCCCTTTGCGTAATGAACAGCATCTCCATAACTCTGATGAAGTTTATCAGCTTTAAACTGCCATACCCCACCTACTGAATCTAAAAGAGGGCAACCTGCAATCCCTTTTCCGGAACCTTCCTGCCTACAGGCATCACTGTACGAACCAACTGTTACATACAAATTATTTTGATCGTCAACGGCAATAGATTTTGAATTATCCCTGCCCTTGTCCACCAATCCCTGCACAATTTCTTCGGGTTTACCAGGGTCAATTACCTCCCCTTTATCGTTCAGTTTATACCTGAAAACCCCGGTGTTTGAAGCAGAATAAAGAAAGCCGTTTTTGATAACGATGCCTGTGCCGGGATAATCGGCAAAACCTGTTCTTTTAACAAGTCTGCCATCCTTGTTGGTATCACTCAGCATGTAAATTCCTTTTCCATCTTGCAGGGCGCTTAAACTCACGTACACATCACCGTTAGTATTGATCGCCATGTGCCTTAAATGCCCTAATGAATCGGCAACAATCGTAGCAGAAAAACCATCCGGAAGTTTAAGATTCGCTTTAACGGCGGGCGCACTTTTAGTTTCAGTGGAGAGGCTATTATTACCACTATTACTATTGTTACAGGCGGATAAACCGGCTACAAGAGTTACAGCTGCCAGGCAGGCTACGCGGATTTTCGTATTCATGAATTTGATAGTATGTTTTTTTTTATAGTTATTAATGTATGCCGATATTGAGTTTTGCATTTATCATAAACAACCAAAGCGAAGCTAATTAAAAAAATGTCCTTTTATAATGTGAATTAATTTATGATTAATCTATAGCGTTATAGGTAGGCAGAATGAAAATCGGATGTATTTGTTGGTTTGCTGGATTTAAAGGCGGTGAATTAGAAAAACAATTGGGGAAATGGAAATCGTCGCAAAAGACCCTTAAAATGTCTTAATTATCCCGTTGCGGGAAATCATTTAGAACTATTTTTGAGGTAGAATAAAAAATGAAAAAATGAAAAATCAATTGTATCCCTGCTTGTGGTTTGATGGCAATGCCAAAGAAGCCGCCACTTTTTACTCTTCGGCTTTTGACAGTTCAAAAATCATTTCTGAAAACCCCGTAGTAGTTATGTTTGAGTTGGATAGGATATTATTTATGGGATTAAATGGCGGCCCACAGTTCAAAATAAACCCTTCAATTTCGTTTTTTGTTTATTGTGATTCGGAGGAAGAGATTGATAAAAAATGGGAGATCTTATCTGCGGGTGGTAGTGTAATGATGGCCCTTGATAAATATCCATGGAATGATAAGTATGGATGGTGCCAGGATAAGTACGGTGTAAACTGGCAGTTGATGTTACATGATACAGTTGGGCAAAAAATTGTTCCTGCATTTATGTTTACCCAGCAACAAAGCGGCAAGGCAGAAGAAGCCATTAACTTTTACACTTCCTTATTTAAAAACAGTGAAGTGCAATTGATAAGCCGTTATGAAAAGGGACAAGGTGATGTGGAAGGCCATATTAATCACGTGCGTTTCACATTGAATGGCCAGGTGTTTGCCGCCATGGAAAGTTCTGGGCCGCATGCATTTACTTTCAATGAAGGCGTATCAATAGTGGTGCCCTGCGATAACCAGGAAGAAATAGATTTTTACTGGAGCAAATTGGGTGAGGGCGGTAAAGAATCCCAATGTGGATGGCTGAAAGATAAATACGGTGTATCATGGCAAATTGTTCCGGCCATGCTTGGTAAATTAATGGGCGATCCGGGCAAAGCCAAAAGAGTAATGCAGGTAATTATTAAGTCAGTCAAATTTAATATTGAGGAACTTGAAAATGCGTAAGTAAGCAATTTCTAAATCCATCTTTTATGAAGGCTGCCAAACCGGTTGATATAAATGCCTATATCACTTTATTTCCTGGAGACATCCAAAAAAAATTAGATGAAATACGGATTACCATAAAGAAGGCAGCGCCCCCGGCAGAGGAAGTAATCAGCTATGGCATGCCTGCGTTTAAATACAAAGGAAAGGTCATTATTTATTTTGCAGGATACAAAAATCATATCGGTCTATATGCCACGCCTTCCGGCCATGCTGCATTTGCAAAGGAGTTATCAATTTATAAACAAGGAAAGGGCTCAGTGCAGTTTCCTCTGGATAAACCGGTTCCTTTGAATTTAATTTCAAGGATTGTAAAATTCAAAGTGAAACAACGGGACGAACAACAAAATGATTTTATTCCACAGCTTTCGGCGCCTGCCAGGCGTGCGTTGCAGAATAGCGGAATAAAGTCATTACAGCAAATAACCAAATATACTGAAGCAGAGATACTGAAGCTTCATGGCATTGGAAAAACGACTATACCTGTATTGCAAAATATATTAAAGGAAAAAGGCCTTTCATTCAAAACTGCAAGGAAACTTTAAAATAAATAGGTGCTCTACAGTAAACAAATAAATTCGGATGATTGTTATTTCCTAACTATAACTGTGATGAATAAACGAAAAAATAAATGCTTTCTCGTCAGGCGAGTTCCACAATAACCAAAAACTTTGGATGCTTTCGTGCCATCGTTTCCTGCTCAATGGCGATACTTTTTCTAAAACTCTACATGCCCCCTTAAAGCAAATACATTAACGGGGCCGCGATCTTTATTGTAGCCAGGATTATTTACAAATTGATAATCAGCTGTAAACCAGAAAGAGCTGAAAAGACGCGCATTGTAATAAACTTCCATAATGGCTTCATGGCCATAATTTAAATTGCCATCGCCAAGGATAAAGCCATAGCCACCCGACTTCAAGAACTCCCTGTGACCGCTTGATATTCCATTGACAACGCCGGCGACATCAATAACATCATTTGGCCTTTTCCATTTAGCTCCCTTTAATGAAAGGCCCGCGCTTAGTGTCTGGTCTATTTCTGTGAACGCCCAGGAAACATCTTTACCATCATTCCAACCAGCCCGCATAAATACGCCAAGGTTATTGCTTAATTCCTGCTCACCTGAAAATCCCAGCCCTAATTTTTTGCCGCCATAAGTCTTGCCTTCGGCGTCTCCTGAAATCACGTGCAAAAGAGAGGTGTCGTTATCTGCAATAGCTTGCAGCCCCGCTTCGTATGATGGCGCTCTGGAATGTGTATTCGAAATAATGAAACGAATTTTGCCGGGTCTTTTATCCAAAAAAATTTTTCTTTCGACTTCGACTGTCTCGGAATGAGCTCCCGGAAGCACATATTCCATTTTTGGCGCATTCGCAATGGCCGGTACCGCAACACTTGAAAGTCTTACCGCCCATTTTCGTAAAACCAATTCTGTTACGATTCCATACGTGTAGCCTTTTGTATTCGCAGGATAATCCCAGGCGCCGTTAGACATAAGCGACCAGTTTAGAAATTGGGTGCGAGGATCGTGGCTAAATTCGTTATTGTCATAAAAATCACTAATGGCAAACTTGCCGGCGCTTATAGTAAGCCGGTCCACCGGCACCATTCCCTTTACCTGATTGACATCATCTGCTACATTTTCATAACCTGTGTGCCCAAGGGGAATTTGCTGTTGTAGATAGGCTCTTGCGAAAGAAACCTGGGGCGCAGCATTTCCTACACGATAAGTTTCTCCATTCAACGCTCCCGCAACTCCTAATGACGAGCTCAACCCTTCGCCCCCGGAAATCTCAGGATTAAAATAAAAAGCGGCGCCTTTCCATAACCTGCGGCCGAGGAATAAAGTAGAAGTAATACTTGTAGCGCCGTATTGGGCCTCGCTTGATAAACTATTATTGCCGCTGTACAAGGATTTAAAGCCGAAATGATTTTGAGAAATAACAGTTAATTGAAAATGATTTGTCCATTTATTCGCCTTGGCACTGTCTGCATCAATTTGCGCGGATACAAATTGGATGTTGAATAAAATAAAAAGACCTAGACAACTAATTTTTTTCAGTCGGTTTAATTTCAATATCCCAATGGTCATAAAAAAATTTAAGCGCCGCAAAGTTAAAGATAGAAAAATTTAATTTTTCTCAATTAAATATTATAATTGAATTTTCGATGAGCACCCTTGTCAAAAAATCCAAAAAGACTGTCGCTTCTCCAGTCATAATAATTTTGAATAAGTCCAGCAAACAAACAAACTCTTATGATTTCTGTTTTAGCTGGATTGTGGGTTTGTTTTCCGTTTCGAACCAGGAACAAAAGCTTCATGGATAAAAAGCCTTATGGTTTAGCGATATGTAAACACTATTTTAAATAGCGGGTACACGAATGTAAAAACAGGTATACTACCAACTGTATCGACAGCGTGGTGAATTAGTTGCCATCTAATATTGCTTTTAATTTGTTTTGCAATTGCTTTTTGTCCGGTAGGTAGAGTTGATACTTCGATACGAAAATTTTGTTGGAAATGCCGCCTGTCGCAAATTCAACTAATACTTCGTCTTTTTCTGCGGAAAGTATTATTCCAATCGGTTCGTTGTCGCTTTCTACATTTTCTTATGTCTTGAAGTAGTTAAGATAAAGGTTCATTTGACCAATGTCCCCATGGCCAACATTCTTAATTTTTAAATCTATGAGCACAAAGCATTTTAAAATGCGGTGGTAAAATACAAGATCAATGTAGTAATGTTTATCTCGAAGGGAAATTTTGTATTGCGTGGCTACGAAAGCAAAACCTTTTCCCAATTCAAGCAAAAACATTTGCAGGTTATCAATAATTTTTTGTTCAAGGCCTTTCTCTGTCATCCTGTAGCTCTGAGGTATTTTGAGAAAATCCAAAACATAAGGATCTTTAATTGCTTCCATTGGTTCTGAAACAATATATCCATTTTCCGAAAGCTTTAAAACACCTTTTTTGTCTTTGCTTAATGCAAGGCGTTCAAATAAAGAAGAATCAATTTGCCTTTCCAATTCCCGGTAACCCCAATGCTCGAGGGCAGATTGCTTCTCGTAAAATTTCCTTGCGGTATAGTCAGAAACACCAAGTAAGGTTACAAAATGTGTCCAACTCAATTTGGCAGGCACTGCCTGCCATTTTTGATACGTAAGGTAAAATCTACGCATATCAAGAATATTTCGCCTGCTAAATCCTTTTCCGTAACGATGGCGCAAATCTTTCGAAAGCCTTGACAGTAAATCACTCCCGTATTCAGCTCTTTCATGTCCGTGTTGCTCATATTCAACAATGTGCCTGCCAATTTCCCAATTAGCTTTTACCAATTCTGCATTGATTGCTTTAATTGCATCTTGTCTTGCATGCTCGATGGTTACACCAATGCTATCAAGTAATTGATTGTATCTATTTAATGCGCGTTTCATGTGTTGTCTTATCCTAAAATATACCTGGCAATTTTCCCATAAATTTAAGATTAAGTTTTTCTAGCTCATAATTGTCTGTAAATTCTTTTAAAAAATTAAGGCCTTGCTTTGACTATTGTCTCAAAAATATCATATTATCTTCACACACATCGTGCAGTAATTTTATTCAAAGCAAACAAACAAATTCTTATGATTTCTATTTTCCTTCTTACATTAGTCATGCGATAAAATATATTGGGCTATTAATTAAAAATCTTTATTGTCCGACTTAAAATTATAAATTTTAATAAGATACTTGCTGACATTAAGTTTCACGGCCCCTCTCCTTCGGAGAGGGGGTTGGGGGTGAGGCTAATGCCAGCGCTGTTTTCATTAACTTGTTCGGACAATCGTGTTTAAAAATATAAAAAATGGACAGAAGAGAATTTGCAAGGTTAACGTCATTAGCTGCGTTATCACTGCCTTATAAAAATACGTTTGGCAGTTTGATCAGTGTTGATCAGTTTAAGAATAAGGATGACATCAAAAAGAAATCCATCGCCGCTTTTAAAAGATTTGAAACCGTCTGGAATTTTAATGATTTCTGGAAACGCGGAAACACTTTTGATGCCTGCCTTACGTTTGCCGATGCCATGCATGTTGTTCTTTTTGTTATCCTGCCGTATCTATCGGTTGACACTCGGGGAAAATATAGCGGATAATGATAAATACCTTGAGATGGCTTACCGTCAATGGGTTTGGTTTCATAGCTGGTTTAACCTGGAAAAATACGGCTACCTGCAAAAAATAACGACAGGCGGCGCATTGGTGCATGAACGGCCTACCGCTTTTTTTGAAGGCTCTGATTATAAAGATACCGCGCATCCGACGTGGGAAAAAGGTTGGCTATGGACTGGCGACCAGGGCATGATGGTGGCAGCGCTAACTGATATGTTAGCCATTAAAAATAACCTCGCCGAATGGAGTAACAGAAATAAAGCCGACGCGGATTTTAAAGTTGATGTGTTTGAAAAAACGGTCAATAATTATATCAATCTTTTAAGCAAAGGAATAAAATCTGCCTTAAAAGTGAATGCGGATAGCATCATAAGGGAAGCGCCTTTCAACGCTAATTTCGGTCCTGAGTTTGGCAACGATTACCTGGCGGGCCGCGGCATTATGATGCGTTACCTGGGAAACTCAACAAGCAAATTACTACTATTTATTTCAGTAAAAACGCCAAAGCTACCGCCGCCGCAATATGGCAAACGCGGGATACAGCCACCAACCAGTTTAAGCCGGAATTTACAACTGCTGAAAATGGTATATTGTATATAAATCAATACCGGCAGCTAACAGGTATTGGAGATGATATACACCGATGGCAGATTGAAGCAATGAATGAACAACAAAAATTTGGCGTATGCCAATCCATTGGCCTCGATGCACTCGGAGCGGTTATTAATAGCCTGTCTGATTAATACTATCGGAGAATCAAATAAAAACTGATTCTGATAATTTTATTTGGATTCAGTTGTAACAGGAATGAGTATTCGACAATTTTTATTTCTTACTCTGCTATAGTTATAAACACACGCACAACAAGACTTTATCGCTTATTCCCTTCACTTAAAGATCCAATAGACAGCGAGGGGGAATTTCCAAATATTTCGTACATGCAAAATAGACAATACAAATATGAGAAGGAATAGAGAAATTAAATAAATTAGCAATTTGCGTGATCCTCTTTTTAATTGTTCCTCACTAAATGAATAGCTATTTAAATTAATTTTATTAAGAAAAGAAGAAATAATTAAATACAAAATGCCAATAAATATTACCCCAAAAGCATAATTGTTAATTGGCATTTTACTCATGCCAAATGGATTCAAATAGTCAGGAATGGGGAAAATTGCATAAAGAAGAAAAAAAGGGAATATAATTATGCCAATGAATGCCATAATTGTTCTAAAATATGGTGCAGGTAATTTTTTAAAACAAAAATATGCATAAAGAAAAGCTATAATCTTTTTCATATTTAATTATATACATCGTACCCAGATATAAAAATCACTGATTTCTATTTCCCTTTTTCGTTATTTAATCATTACGCTGCACTATTCGTTCAACATCTTTTTTAAATAGTTGCAACTATTTGTTGAACAGAATTGAACCAATGTTTTCTTACTTTCCCGACATGCCTTTAAACAACCCCGCCAGAATAGTAAAAGCATTTTTAACTACATTTTCATTTTCCACTGGAATATGCAAATAGGTTTGCCCGGTAGCTTCATCTTTTTTGGTAATGGATTGTAGTAGGTTTTCAGTTGCTTTGGCATCTGATAATACATTGCCTAATTGGGTAAAGAACGAGGACGCAGTTTGTATCAATTGTTGTTCCGGTTTTGCGCTAAATAATTCAGGTTGCTCAGGCGCTTTTTCGGGGGTCGTTTGTTTTACATCATCGTCTTCATAGGTTTCGGTAGTTTCTTTTTCTTTGGGCTCAACAGGTCTTTCTGCAGAGGTCGCCTCTTCATGATCACTATCAACGTGCGATGTGGTAACGGTTTCATCGGTAAACAATCCTTCAATGTCTTTCATAAATACATTGAACTTGCTGTCGCCCATAAAAATATTTGATTCGCCATTATCCAGTATTCCTTCTGCCAAAGCCCTTTTAAATTTCAACTTACTCAGCATGCCATGCTCAATGGTATTCTGCGCTACAAAATTGATGATGCTTACATTCCGCTTTTGCCCTTGCCTGTATATGCGGCCAATGCGCTGTTCCAATACCGCCGGATTCCACGGCAAATCCATGTTGAATAATAAAGAGCCGGCCTGCAGGTTTAGCCCAACACCTCCGGCATCTGTTGAAAGAAAAATCCGGCAGTTTTCGTCATTATTAAAGCGGTCATATAAATCTTTTCTTTTGTGGCTTGGAATGGATCCGTTTAAATTAGCATAGCCTATTTTTTGATTGTCCAATTCAGAAGCTATCAACCTGGTAAATCTCTCCCATTGGCTAAAGATTACAATCTTTTCATCACCGGTAGTAATCGCTTCATCCAAAATATTAAACAATTCATCCAGCTTTGTCTGATGATTTGTTTCCTGGTCTATAATGAATGTGCTATTGCAAACCATCCGCATCATGTTGAGTGAAATCAACAGACGTTGCCTGTCTTCTTCACTTAAGAATCCCATTTTTCTCCACCTAGCTACCAGTTTCACCACAATTTCATAATAATCATCATGAATTTTTCTCTGTTCTTCGGTAATAGTGACAAAAAGATTTTTATCGGTTCGTGTGGGCAATTGTTTCAGCACTTCCTTTTTGGTACGGCGCAGCAATATTGGTTTCAGTCTTTCCTTTATATCATGCAGATCTTTGTATCCGATCACTTTTCCGGTTTCATCAGTTTGCTCATAAGCCGAAGTGAAATTATAAAGAGAGCCGAGCAGCAAAGGGTCTATAAATTGCACTAATGAATACAATTCCGGAAGTTTATTTTCAAGCGGTGTGCCTGTAAGAATCAGCGCATATTTGCTTTGTAGTTTTTTGATAGATCGCGATATTTTAGTTTGCCAGTTTTTAATGCGTTGCGCTTCATCAAGAATAATCAAATCGGGTTGGTATTCATTAATCAAATCAAGGTCGTTCACGGCCATATTGTAGCTGGCAATTTTGTAGAGGCTATCTTCTTTTTTATACAATTTTTGCCTGTTAAGATAATTGCCTTCTATAACAGTGGTGGCGGCGGTGGTAAACTTTTCTATTTCACTTTCCCATTGATATTTTAATGAAGTGGGGCATATTATCAATACTTTTTGTACTTGCCTGTGTTCGCGTAAAAGTTGTGCTACGCCAATAGCCTGTATGGTTTTGCCCAGGCCCATATCATCTGCCAGTATGCTTCTGCCGGCGGCGGCGCAAAATAAGATACCCTCCGTCTGATAAGGGAATGGTTTTACTTTAAGACTTTTTATTTCAGGCAAGTTCTTCTTTTCAAAATAAGGCCTGAGAAAGTCTTTGCGTTGTTTTTTTTCACGCAGATGAATAATGTGCGACAACGCATCTTCATAACAACGAAACGATGGATTAATTTTAAAAGCCTTTTGCAGGATTGTATCAATTTTTTCAAAACCTTTTTCATTTAGGCAGCCTTTTTTATCGATATATGGCTTCCACAATTTTTTATATTCCGCTTCATTTTCAGTACCTGCTCTAACCATAATTTTTCTTTCGCCGCGGTACTCCATGTACATCGAACTATAGGAGGTAGAATAGGGCTGGTTTAATGCTTTGCGTAAAGCGGGTCTTTTATGAATAAAAATTAAAACCGCCTCAATATGTTTGCAAGTGCCAAGTTGGTTGGTTTTGAAATCGTAGCAAGAGCAATAGTTTAAACTGTTGTCAGCGCTTCGCAAGGCAACTTTATAAGTATTGTTTGTATTGGCATTAAACACCTGATAATCGCTATAGGCAAGGCCTCCGCCGATGTTGGTGATTTTAAAATTCGTTTTCTCTGCCATTTGCTTGCGTAGCCCGGTTTGCCATTGCGCTACCGTCATATCTGCGCGCTTG
>Ga0207933_1002264_pt1 | contig 12756 bp, 12 predicted proteins | sample NGESurdeep092012_4_FD_184488 | JGI IMG/M metagenome (GOLD analysis project Ga0207933, IMG submission 184488) | Arctic peat soil microbial communities from Barrow, Alaska - NGEE Surface sample F53-3 deep-092012 (SPAdes) | ecosystem: Environmental > Terrestrial > Soil > Wetlands > Peat ... | reverse complement strand
CGAAATTTGTTTTGATGTTGTGCATTTGTAAGTAATTGGTGTTCAAACTATTACAAGCAAAAACCATGCTAAACTATGGTAGCACAACATCTTTTTTTATTTTATTTTCTAACCGCACAACAGGTTTTATTATTTTATTTTTATTCATCCCTATCCTTTCGCCAAAATCCCCTCTTCTTTTTTTCTGAATAAATCCCCTGTGATTTATCAATAGATTCTATAAATTCCGTTTCCAAAAAATTATCCGGAGATTGAGCTTTTATTGCAACATTTTTTATAAAACTCCATTCTAAATCTTTAGGAAAATATTTTGATTCTCTCAATTTTAAACCAAACATGGCAACGGCTGTTGCAAAACGAAGTTCATTTTGCAGCGAATCAAATTTTACATAATTATCGGGGCATAGATATTTAATAATTTTTTCTGTACTATCATTCGGAATACGATAGTGAATTTCAAAATCAGCAATATTTTTTTTACCTCCTTTTGTAGAATCTAAGGTGGTTGGCAGAAATTCAAAGATGGCCGTGTTTCCGGAACCGGAGCCTATTTCGCCCCCCTCAAGCTCGTACACTTTTTCTGCAATGATGCTTTTTTTATTATCATAACCTATCAAACGGTAATCTTTTATAAGATCGGGATTAAATTTAGTGCTGACATACACATTGCTGGCTACAGAATAAAGAGTTTGAGTAAATTCAGTTACCAGAACTTTTTCCGCCTCTCTCAGATCATCTATATAAGCAAAATTTCCGTTTCCTTTTTTGGCAAGCACTTCAATTTTTGAATCTTTATAATTCCCCATCCCCACGCCCAGGCAGGTAAGGAACACTCCCGATTGTTTTTCCTTTGATATCAACTCTTCCAGGTCTGTTTCGTTGCTTTGCCCCACATTAAAATCACCATCGGTGGCTAAAATAATCCTGTTATTTCCTCCTTTTATAAAAGTAGCATCGGCAAGTTTGTACGCAGTTCTTATGGCAGCTTCTCCCGGCGTATCGCCAGATGCAGATAGCGCTTCGATAGATTTTGATATAATGTGTTTGTGAGCGCCACCGGTGGGCGGAAGCCAAATTCCTACCGTTCCTCCGTAGGTTACTATCGAAACCGTATCCTGCTTTCTCAAATTTTTTACCAGCAATTGAAAAGCTTGCTTTAAAAGAGGCAGCCTATTGGGTAAATCCATACTTCCCGAAACATCAATCAAAAAAACAAGGCTCGATGGCGGCACATGGTCCAGGTTTATTTTTTTTGCCGATAGATTTAAAAACAACAAACGGTGTTGGTTATTCCATGGGCAATCTGAAACATGGGATTCGACTCTGAAAACATCGCTGCCGTCGGGTTCTTTATAATTAAAATTAAAATAGTTAAGCATTTCATCAATCCTTACCGCATCTACCGGCACTTTCGTCCCCTGGTTGATAAACCTACGTACATTACTATATGAGGCTTTATCAATCCGCATTGAGAATTGAGTCTTAGTATCACTGCTCGCTTTTACAAAATCATTTTCTGCAAGATTGCTATAACTCTCATTTTCATAATAAGAAACCGGAAAAATATTTCCATTGTTTCCTGTAGTTAACGATACTAATTTTTGCTTATTAATTTGTGAGCCTATAGGAATTATTTTTAAAATAATATGCTGATACTCGCTGGTTTTAATTCTTATACCCTGCGTAACATATCCGTCAAGGCTAAAAATTAATGAATCTGTTGCATGGGTAGTAGGAATACCAAAACCGCCAGAAACGCCACTGGCATAAAGGGATTGTGATTCTGGCATATAAATTTTTACATTTTGCAAAGGAAGGTTCAATTCATCTTTTACTTCCCCCCGAATGTAATATTGGGCGAAGGAATGATGGAAGCAAAACAATAAAGTAAAAATGGCAAATACCTTTTTCATGAAAATAAAGTTCAGAAAGAAAAAGCGTTCTTATTTACAAAATAGCAAAACTTTTTAAAGCAAATTAAACTAATTGATAGATCTCTTTTATATTCCTTCCCAGCCCATCATAATCCAACCCATACCCAAGTACAAATTTATCGGGAATGGTAAACCCCAAATAATCAATATTTATCGAATGAATAGTTGCTGATGGTTTATGCAATAATGCTGCAATTTTTAAAGATGCGGGATGTTGATGATGCAGTTGAGGTAAAAACTGTGATAAGGTTTTTCCTGTGTCAACTATATCTTCAATTATTACCACATCACGGTTATAAATTTCCGCATCCAGCCCAATAGCAGTAATTACTTTTCCGGTTGATTTCACCCCTTTATACGAAGCCAGTTTTATAAAACAAATTTCTGCCTGGACGTTTATTTTCTTGAAAAGGTCAGAAGCAAAAATAAAAGCCCCGTTAAGAATAGCAATAAATAATGGTTTCTTGCCTTCATAATCTCTATTGATTTCCTCTGCAACCCTTGCCACCTGCATTTCTATTTCAGTAGCGCTGATATATGGAATAAATTCTTTGTCATGAACTTTTAAATTAGCCATAAATTATTTTGAAATGATAAGTTGCTGCCCTATTTGCAAATGATTGTCTTTTAGGTTATTCCATTTTTTTAAATCATCAACAGATACACCATATTTTTTTGAAATACCATAAAGGCTTTCTTTTGGCTGAACAATATAGGTGGCCGAATTCCCCCGCGCCGCTTGTTGGTTTTGTCCTTTAGCCTTAGTGCTTATTGGCACTATATCTGACGAGGCTACTTGTTGCAATGGAACTTGTGGTTTCAACAATATTTTTGTCCCCGCAACGATAAAATCATTTGCAGAAAGATTATTGTAAGTATAAAGATTTTGCAAAACCACCCCATATTTTTGAGAAATATCATAAAGCGTTTCATTTGCCAGCGCAGTACAAAAATCCTGGCACCCTTCTTTCTGTTTTTTTTCCAAAAAAACATATTGATCTTTTTGTAAAAGGCCGTCATTTTGCAGGTCATTTATGGCTAATAATTTTTCCAGGTTTATGTTGTTTTCTGTAGCGATGGCTAATAAGGAAGTGCCTTTAGGAACATACAAAGCTTTGGAACCATTAATAGTCAGGTTCATCGGTTGGCTTAAAGGGCTTCCCGCATCCAGAACTGTTTGGGAAGAATCTTTTTCGGGATCATTTACATATTGTGAAGCATCAAAATGAGGAACGTCATTTAAAGCTTCATCTGTGTATTGTTCCAAATTATTATCTTCAATATTCTTTATTAAAATTTGAGGATAACGGGGGTTTGTTGCGTAGCCGGCTTTTTGCAGCCCATATGCCCATCCTTTATAATCAGATGGGCTTAACTGAAACAAAAACGCATACCTGCTGTTGCCCCTTAAAAAATTAGAATGGTCGCGGTAAGAATCTTCGTCAGTTTTATATTTCCTGAAACATTCGCCGGGGGCGTCATCGTCGTGGCTTACCGTTTCTGCTGTCCATGTGCTTTTGCATTTGATGCCAAAATGATTGTTGGATTCCTTAAATAAATCGCTGTTGCCGTTTTGGGTTTCCAATAAACCTTGCGCAAGTGTGATCGCAGCCGGAACGCCCATTCTTTTCATTTCTTCGATTGCCAGATCTTTATATTTCTGAACATATTCCTGTGCAGTCATATCTTGTGCAGATGCATTAAAAAAACATCCCAGAGTAAAAAATAAAATGATCAAAAACTTATTCATTAATAAACAAAAATTAGAATCCAATATCAAAAATCTATTTTTTTATCATCATCATTATGCCATCCCTAACGGTGATAATTACCTGTTGTACTCTCTCATCTTTCGCTACGTGTTCATTAAAAGCATTTACAGCAATTGCGTTTTTACCCCTGATCTTTTCATTCAAAACTTCACCGTGAAACATAACGTTATCAACCAAAATAACACCGCCTTTTTTTAAACGCGGCAAAGTTGATTCGTAATAATTTATATAATTGGTTTTGTCAGCATCAATAAAAACTAAATCCCATTCATTATTAAGCGTGGGGATAATCTCTAATGCATTTCCCCGGTGTAAAATTATCTGTTTGGAATGTGAAGATTTTGTAAAATAATTTTGAGCAGTATCAGCATCTTCTTCCCTTAATTCTATAGTGTGTAAAAAGCCCTCAGGTTGTAGCCCTTTTGCAAGGCATAATGCGCTGTACCCAACGAATGTTCCTACTTCCAGGATCAATTTTGGTTTTATAATTTTGCTCAACATCTCCAAAAGTTTTCCCTGCAAAGGGCCACTCAACATGTTGGAATGATCATGATGGTTTAAAGTAAAATCTTCTATCTCCTTTAATAATTTATCTGTTGGTTCAGAAAAAGAAGTTGCATAAATATTAATGGTATCATTTATCAGGTCAGGCATATGCTATATTTTTTTCTTCGGTAGTTTTTCTCCTGCTCATAATCCATAATCCAATAAAGGTAAGAAGCCCATTTACAATTATCAACTCTTCAGCAAATACATACCCATCAAATAAAACAGTAGAATATTTATCAATAAAAAAACATAACACCGGAGCAAGAATAACTATGTAAGGCGTTGCGATATCCATCACCTGCCTTTTTTTAGCAAACAAAGAAAAAGCAAATAATCCTATCAGCGGCCCATAAGTATAAGTAGCTACTTTAAAAATAGCCGATACTACAGATGCATCGTTTACAGCATTAAATAATAATACAGTTATCAAAATAAGAAATGAAAAACCTACATGAACCAAAGTCCGTTTCCTTACCATTTCTTTTTCTGCTATATTTTTCTTTTTATCAAAATTTAAAAAATCAATACAAAACGAAGTGGTCAGCGCCGTAAGCCCTGAATCAGTGGTGGCAAAGGTTGCAGCCGTTAAGCCCAACATAAATACGATTGCAGGGACGCCTTTAAAATGATTCAAAGCAATTTCAGGAAACAAGTAATCAGTTCGTGGTTGGTGAGTAACCGAATCTAAAGGAATTGCAATTCCTTCGCGTTGCGCATAAATATAAAGTAATGCGCCTACGCTTAAAAAAAACAAATTGATAATAACAAAAATAAAAGTGAAGCTCAACATATTCTTTTGTGCGTCTTTCAGGTTTTTGCAGCTAAGGTTTTTTTGCATCAAATCCTGGTCAAGCCCAAACATGCCGATGGTCACAAAAATGCCACCCAGGAATTGTTTGGAAAAATGAAATTTATTAGATACAAAATTATCTGTAAAAAATATTTTAGAATAATGGCTGTCTTTTACAGCATGGAACGCCTGGCTGATATTGAAATCCAGGGCATGGCAAATAAAATAAATAGAAAGAAAAACAGAAGAAACCAAAAATACGGTTTGAAGCGAATCGGTAATGATGATGGTTTTTAAACCTCCCCGAAAAGTATAGCCCCAGATCAGCAATAAACAAATAACAATCGTGAGCCAGAACGGAACGCCCATTTCATCAAAAATAAATCTTTGCAAAACGATTGCGACAAGGTATAACCTAAAGGCTGAGCCAATCACTCTTGAAACCAAAAAGATGGCAGCGGCGGTTTTGTGGCTCACTTTTCCCAGCGTCCGTTCAATTACTTCGTAAATAGAAATCAAGTGCATTTTATAATACAAGGGCAATAAAATATAGGCGACTAAAAAATATCCGGCTGCGTTTCCCAATACAAACTGAAAGTAACGAAACTGCGAACCGGCAAGGTTTCCCACTTCGCCTGGAACAGAAATAAAGGTAACACCACTCAATGCTGTGCCTATCATTCCGAAAGCAACCAGGTACCATTTCGATGAGCGGTTGGCGATAAAAAAGGTGGCGTTATCGGTAGATTTCCTGGAGGTGAGGTAAGAGATAAAAATGAGAACTAAAAAATAACCAATAATAAAAGAGAGCAATACAACGGGGGACATAGAATTTTTTTGGAAAGATTAAAAATGATTTTGGATTTCTATTTTTTAATTTTGATTTTTATTCAAGATAAATAAAAATATGCCATTTCAATCTTTAACTGTTTTTTGCGGCTCTAAAAATGGAAGCGATCTTTTATTTTGTGAACAAGCAAAACAAATTGGATACCTTCTTGCAAAGAATAATATTACTTTAATTTATGGAGGGGGAAATAAAGGGATCATGGGAGTAATCGCTAATTCCGTTTTGGAAAATAATGGTAAAGTGATAGGCATCATGCCACGGTTTCTTGCCATTCCGGAACACATGCACAATGGGTTAACAGAAATGTTTGAAGTTGAAAATATGCATGAGCGGAAGCGGCTACTTTATGAAAAATGCGATGCAGCATTAGTGTTGCCCGGAGGCTTTGGTACTATGGATGAATTTTTTGAAATGCTTACGTGGAATCAATTGAACCTCCATAATAAAAAAATATTTGTGTTGAATACTTCGGGATTTTATGATCACCTTATCGCATTTTTAAATAAAGCAGAAAAAGATGGATTCTTATATTCTGATATCCACCAATACCTTCAAATTGTTTCTTCACCGAAAGAATTTGAACCGTTCCTGATTTAGAAAAGTAAAGGCAGTAAACGAACTTTTAAGAAGGATTTTTATTTTTAAAATTTGGAGTAACAGTAATGCATAAACGAATATATAATTTATAAAACAAACCTACCTGCAGCAGGCAGGCATTTAACCTAATCACCTATTTTCAAAAACAAAAAGAAATGAAAAGAAATGTATTTATTACCGGCGCTACATCAGGTATTGGCAGAGCCTGCGCTGAAAAATTTGCAGCCAATGGCGATAACCTTATTATCAACGGAAGAAGAAAAGAAAGGTTAGAGGATTTAAAAAAATCACTTCAGGAAAAATATGAAATTGAAATTTTAAGTGCGCCATTTGACGTTAGAAATAAAGAAGAAGTTTTTGAAAACATAAATGCTTTTCCGGACAAATGGAAATCCATTGATATCCTGATAAACAATGCTGGTTTGGCTTTGGGAAAGGGATCATTTGATAAAGCTGAACTTACAGATTGGGAAACCATGATCAACACAAACATTTCCGGTTTACTGTATGTTAGCAAAGCGGCAATTCCTTTTATGGTAAAAAGTAACAGCGGCCACATTATTAATATTGGCTCCATTTCGGGCGATGAAGTGTATGAAGGCGGGAATATTTATTGCGCTACCAAAAGCGCAGTAGAAGTAATCAGCCATTCTATGCGAATTGATTTGCTGCCTCACCATATTAAAGTAACGAATATAAAACCCGGCGCTGCAGAAACAGAATTTTCTTTGGTACGTTTTAAAGGGGACGAAGAAAAGGCAGATAAAGTTTATGATGGCCTTGTTCCACTTACCGGAGAAGACATTGCTGATTCTGTTTTCTATTGCGCTTCCCTCCCACCAAATGTTTGTATAAACGATTTAACCATCACATGCACAGCTCAGGCAAATGGAATTTATTCTTACAGAAAAAAGTGAGTAGCGAATAAAGTTTCTAACAGTAAAGCAACATTTATTTTGGATTTTCATTTTGGCACTTTTGAATTAAATATTTTTAGAATTATTCACCTTTATTCAATTTACGTTCCTACAAAAAATGTAGCATCGCCATATTTTAAAGTGGATTAATAATACCTCCGGTCAAATGAATAATGCAATTCATAATCTTTTGGAGGAACGGCGCCCAAAAGATTTTTCACAAAATAATCCCAACGGCGGCGCATCATATACAATGAATACTGGCCATAACCATGATGGCTGTTAGGAAAGATAACCAGGTCATAATCTTTGTTGGCTTTTTCCAAAGCTTCTATAACCAGCATCGTATTGGAAGGAGGAACATTATCGTCCATCATTCCATGAGCCAGCATCAGTTTGCCTTTGAGGTTCTTTGCATAAACCTGATTTGCCTGCGGCTCATAATTTGAAATGCCATCAGGCCCTATTTTTTCAAGGCCGTTATACCTTTCGCCCCAATCATCTTCATAGTTCCTGTTGTCATGGTTTCCTGATTCTGCAATGCCTACTTTAAAAAAATCCGGATAAGTAAACATGGCATCCGCGGTAGCAAAACCACCACCAGAATGGCCCCAAATTCCAACTTTCGTTGTATCAATAAAAGAAAATCTTTGTGCCAATTGCCTTATACCCGTAACCTGGTCTGGCAAAGTATTCTCAGCCATATCGCCGTAGCTCATATCGTGGAAACTTTTAGAGCGAAGCGGGTTGCTCGTTCCTTCAATTACTACCACTACAAAACCCAACGCTGTCAATGCATTGTTATCGCCTCTTGAAGCAGCAAACGACCAGCTTCCTACGCTCCCGCCCTGCGGGCCCGGATAAATATAATCAATGATTGGGTATTTTTTATTGGGATCTATTTTGGCTGGGGTAAACAATAATCCATAAATATCTGTTTTCCCATCCGCAGCCTTTACACTAAATGGTTTTGGTGGCTGCCATCCTGTTGCCGCCAGCCTTGAAATATCAGTTTTCTCTAAAGGAGTAATCAATTTTCCATTCATATTTCTCAGAACAATTACCGCAGGAACATCCGGTTGGGAGTAAGTGTCTATAAAATAATTTTCGTTGGGTGATAAATCAATAGAATGGTTTCCAATTTCAGGAGTAAGTGTAGTAAGGTGTTTCCCTGCAAAATCAAACTTACAGAATTGGGTAAAATAAGGATTTACCTCTTCCCTTCCATCAGCAAGGAAATACAATTCACGCTTTTTCTGATCAACTTTAAGCAATTTAGTTATCACAAAATCACCTGTAGTTATTTTATTTTTCAGTTTGCCGGTTTCGGAATCATACAAATACAAATGCCCCCAGTTATCACGTTCTGAATACCAGATAATTTCATGCGTTGCCGGAAGGTAGCGCCAGTTGATAGCTCCCTGGCCGGATTCGTATTGTGTAGGAACGGTTTCAGTAAAAACATCCCGCACTTCACCTGTAACGGTGTTGGCTATACGGAAATTTTCAACTTTATGATCGCGGGAAGTAGAAACAAAAGCCAGCTCGTTGTCATTCGGGTTCCAATCCACATCATCAAAAGTGCCACTGCTTGAAACATCATCGCTTAAAGTGCCCCTGTGGAAATCCGGCGGCATTTGCAGCCTGACCACTTTTGGCGTATCAACATTAATAATTACCCGCTCAATCATTGCAATGTTAGAATCACCTGGCAAAGGGTATTTCCATTCTTCTAATTTTGGATGGCCAACATTCGTAGAAACCAAATACATATTTCCCACTTTACGCTGGTCCTGCTGAAAAGTGGCAATCTTCCTCGAATCAGGTGACCAGCGCAAAATGGCTGCGTCGCTATGTTTCCAGCCCGCATTATCGGTTGCGTAGCCAAAATCTTTTAAGCCATCGGTAGTAAGTTGCGTTTCTTTTCCCGTTACTAAATCTTTTACCCACAAATTATAATCTTTAATAAAAGCATTCTTTTTCCCATCGGGAGAAATAACTCCAGTCCCGAAGCCACGAGGATTTAATTCTTTTTCAGGATTGGTATTTGGAGTGCATTTATAATTTGCCAAATCACATTTCCATTCTTTTCCATCTGCAGAAAAAGAGATTGATTTTTGATCATCGGAAAAATGAAAATTTTGAAAAGGCAACTCCGTAGGCTTATAACTTTTTCCTGTAACTGCAGAAAGTGAAGTTGCCAGTTTTTGCTGATCGAATGCATTGACCTTTTTCCCTGTTGCAGCATTAACCAGAATAAAATTACTTTCACCATTAACTAAATCACGGTACCAGAATTTTGCATCACCAATCCAATTCGGGATTACTCTTGCATGATCGATATACTTGTAAGTATTATAAACCATCAGTTGTTCTGCTTTTGAATAATCGGAGGCAGTTAATGAATCCGAACATTGAGCATTTGAATTGAAAGAAATCAAGGCAAAAGCTACAATAAAAAAAGAGTATTTCATGTTGTGTAAAAAATTTTATGAGAAGGAATAGATTGCAAATTAAGGATATTTACGCCAATGAAAATAGGAGCATATTTCATTAATAAGAAAATTAAAAATCCAGTAAACCCACTTATTCTGTTGATTTTTATTTTAAAAAATTACAAAATAATTTGTTGGCCCGGTTTCTATTTCTATTATCTTTAAGCCTTCGTATTGCTTTTGGCAACCACCGGTAATACTTTGTTTTAACTAACTCATTTTAAAAAACCAATAACTACTATGGCAGAAAATCTTACTCCTCAAAGGCTTTATTCTCTTGATGCTTTGCGTGGTTTTGACATGTTCTGGATCATGGGCGCCGACGAAATTATGCATAGCATGGGCAAAGCAACCGGCTCTCCATTCTGGCAAACTTTGGCCAACCAGTTTACACATCCTTCATGGAACGGATTTCATTTTTACGATTTAATTTTCCCACTTTTTCTTTTCATTGCAGGCGTGGCCACTCCATATTCCGTAGGACGCGCGATGGAGAAAGGGCAAACCAAACAACAGGTTTTATGGCGGGTCGTAAAAAGGGGATTAATATTAGTGCTCCTGGGAATAATTTATAATAATGGCCTCACCATAGAGCCAATTTCCAAAATGCGTTTTGCGAGTGTTTTAGGAAGGATTGGCTTGGCCTATATGTTTGCCAATATCATTTATATCTATTCAAAATACCGTACACAAATCATCTGGTTTTTTGGAATTTTAATTGGTTACTGGCTGATGTTCAAATTCACTTCTGCACCGGGGTTTCCGCATGGCGATTTGACAATGGAAGGAAATTTTGCTTCCTATGTTGACCGGCTTTTTTTACCGGCAAGGCTTTATTTGGTTATTCATGACCCCGAAGGAATCATGTCAACAATTCCGGCAATTGCCACAGGTTTATTGGGAATTTTAACCGGGCAATTATTAAAGAACAGCCCTTATACGCAACAAAAGAAAGCTGCGCTGATGGCTAGTGCCGGAGTTCTATGCATCATTGTTGCACTAATTTGGAATTTTGATTTCCCTATTAATAAAAACCTTTGGACAAGTTCTTTTGTTTTAAATGTTGGCGGTATCAGCCTTTTGCTACTTTCTCTTTTCTATTATATCATAGATATTCTTGGATATAAAAAGTGGGCTTTTTTCTTTAAAGTGATAGGGATGAATTCTATCCTCATTTACATGTCAGGCAGGTTTCTAAATTGGGAATACAGCACCCATGCTTTTCTGGGCTGGCTTGGGCAGCTCGTAGGCAATCCTTTTAATGCAGTGGTGATGGCTATTTGTGTTGTATTGGTAAAATGGGCATTCCTTTATTTTATGTACAAAAAGAAAATATTCTTAAGGGTTTAATAGATGAGTTTAATTAATTTTGAAGCTCAAAAAAATAAAAAAAATGATCCCTGTAAAAGCGTATGCAACGAAAGGCCCGGAAGAATTACTGGCACCCTTTGAATTTGAAAGAAGAGAGTTAAAAGAACATGATGTGTTGGTTGATATTTTATTTTCCGGGGTTTGCCACTCTGATGTTCACCAGGCCAGAAATGAGTGGGGAGGCGCAATGTACCCGATGGTTCCGGGCCATGAAATAGTAGGAAAAGTTCTAAAAGTAGGCAGCGCTGTTTCTAAATTTAAAGAAGGCGATCTCGCAGGCGTTGGCGTAATGATTGACAGTTGCCGCCAATGCAATCCTTGTGAAAATTATTTGGAACAATATTGCGTAGAGGGAATGACCGGAACTTATAATGGCTATGAAAGAGATAAAAAAACAGTAACTCACGGCGGATACAGCACACAAATTGTTACTGACGAAAGATGGGTATACCACATTTCTGATAAGCTGAAATTATCCGATGTAGCACCATTGCTTTGTGCTGGCATCACCACTTATTCGCCGCTAAAATTTGCTGATGTAAAACCGGGTGATAAAGTGGCTGTGGCAGGGCTTGGAGGTTTAGGGCACATGGCGGTAAAATTTGCAGTTGCTATGGGAGCTGATGTTACTGTTTTAAGCACTTCTGCTTCCAAAGAAAAAGACGCGTTTGATTTGGGCGCACATCATTTTATGTTGAGCACCGATAAGGCGGCAATGAAAAAACTCAGCAGCCATTTTAATGTAATCCTTGATGCCATCAGCGCCGATCATGATTATGAAAAATTTCTTAACCTGCTTAATTTGAATGGGAAATTATTAATAGTTGGTTTGCCAAAAGACAATCCTAAAGTAAATCCTTTTGCCCTGCTGAAAAACCGAAGGTCCATCATTGGTTCTATGATCGGAGGTACGAAAGAAACACAGGAAATGCTGAACTTCTGTGCGGAAAAAAATATAACTGCTGATGTTGAAGTTATCAAAATGCAAGACATCAATGAAGCGTTCGAACGCATGTTAAAAAATGATGTGAAATACCGCTTTGTGATTGACATGAGCAGTTTAAAGGATTAATCATTTTCTTCAATCATAAAATAAAAATCCTGGTTATTTGTCGGTTTACTGTACCTGGTCTCATTGTCAAAATCAGAATAAATAGAAAATGCCTTTAGCGAGCTATGCCTTGATTATAATAGGATTATTTTATTTGGTAAGGCCACCTGCGCCGGCAAAATCAACGCCGAAGAAAATTACCTTTCCCCGCAAAATATTATCTGCGAAGCAATATTTATTTTACCGAAGGCTTACCGGTATAATAGTTATTGTATTGGCGATTCTGTTGGCAACGGTTTTAAGAAAATAGGGAGTGATTTTTATTTAACTAAATAGAATAATTAATTTACGCCGCATAGGCAATGAGTTCTTTGAATGTATCTGTTTTCCTTTTAGCTGCTCTTAGCATTATAGCTTTAAAAATTCCTTG
>Ga0207933_1002263_pt1 | contig 12756 bp, 11 predicted proteins | sample NGESurdeep092012_4_FD_184488 | JGI IMG/M metagenome (GOLD analysis project Ga0207933, IMG submission 184488) | Arctic peat soil microbial communities from Barrow, Alaska - NGEE Surface sample F53-3 deep-092012 (SPAdes) | ecosystem: Environmental > Terrestrial > Soil > Wetlands > Peat ... | reverse complement strand
TCTGCATCTACTGGATTTTCCGCGGCAAGGTGAAGATGGACCGGATGAGTTATTAAAATCTTGAAGGTTCCAAATGGTGCATCCGGCAGGACTCGAACCTGCAACCTTCTGATCCGAAGTCAGAAGCTCTATCCAATTGAGCTACGGATGCGCGCGGCTTCATTGTGCGGATTTTCGCGCGGCAATAAAGAGGATTATCCGCCAAAATTTTATTGAAGCCGGATTCGGCGCGTTGACTTGGCGCGCGGCTTTGCTAGCGTGGCCGCGTCAATCATGGCAAAAAAGCGACTTCTGCGGCTTGTCAAAATCCTCGCCGGCGCGCAAACCGGCGCGGAACATGAATTCGACCGCCTCGAACGGTTCGCGCATTTCTGGGTGCTCGTCGGGAAAAGCTTCATCCGCAACCGCTGCCCCACGCGCGCGGCGGCGCTGTCGTATTCCTCGCTGCTCGCGCTCATCCCGATGCTCGTCGTCGCCATTGGCGTCACCAGCAGCCTGCTCAAAACGCAGGGCGAGGACAAAATTTACGGCGCGATTGACAGGCTGGTCTCCCACATCGTGCCGCCCGGCGCGCTCGATACCAATGCTCCGGCATTTTCGGCGACGCCGACAAATCTTGCCGCTGCAATCACAAATTCCGCCGCCGGCACCAATGTAACCGCATCCGCCGCGAACGCCTCGTCCGCCGTTGCCCCCATCGTCAGCGTCAGCGCGCAAAAGGCGACCGCGAAATGGATTCACGAACTTGTCGAGAACACGCGCGGCAAAACCCTTGGCATGATCGGGATGTTGCTGCTCGTTTATGTCGCGATACGGATGCTCGCGAGCATCGAGGCGACGTTCAACGACATCTGGGGCATCGCACGCGGGCGCAACTGGCTCTGGCGCATCGTGCTTTACTGGACGGCGATTTCGCTCGGGCCAATCGCCATCATCGGCGCGCTCGGTCTCGCGGGCGGCCCTCACCTGAAAACCACGGAAAGCATCGTCGAAAAAATGCCGGTCATCGGCAGTTTGATTTTTCAATTTCTTCCGCTCCTGATTTTGTGGCTGGTGTTTGCGCTGCTTTACCTGCTCGTGCCGAACACGAAAGTCAAATTCGGCGCGGCGTTCGTCGGCGGCGTCACTGGCGGTTCGCTGTGGTATTTGAACAACGTATTCGGCTTTCTCTACGTCTCTCGCGTCGTCACTTACAGCAAAATGTATGGCAGCCTCGGCCTCGTGCCGGTTTTCATGGCCGGGCTTTATTTGTCGTGGCTTATCTTGCTGTTCGGTGCGCAGGTCGCTTACGCCTTCCAAAACCGCAAATCCTATTTGCAGGAGAAGCTCGTCGAAAACGTCAACCAGCGCGGACGCGAATTCATCGCGCTGCGGTTGATGACGTGCATCGGCCAGCGCTTCCAGCTCGGCGGTCCGCCCGTGACAATGCAGGAAATTTCCGTCGAGCTTGGCGTCCCGACAAAACTCGCTCAACAGGTTTTGCAGACGCTCCTCTCCGCGCACCTCGTCGTCGAAACCAACGGCGGCGAATCCGCCTACGCGCCCGCCCGCCCGCTCGAAGCCATCAATGCGCACCACATTTTGACCGCCATGCGAGGCGGCGGACAGGAACTGTTTTCGCGCGACGAGCCTGTGCGCGCGGAAATTTTCGGCGAGTTCGCGCGCATTGAAGAAGCTGAGAAAAATGCCGCGTCCGCAATCACAATGCTCGCCCTGGTGAACCGCGCGCAGGCGCATCTGGAAATTTCCGCGCCCGCGCAGGAAACAAAAACCGAAATCGTGGAACCGACAACCGGAGCGCCTGTGGAAAATGAAATGCCCGTTTCAAAATCCGCCGAACCCGAAATCTCCGAACTGCCAAAAGTGGAAGCCGCCGTTGCTCCGCCGCGCGAATTTTCCCATCCCGAAGAAAATCTGCCGGACTGACGGCGCGATCACCAGTCCTTGACCGGCTGGTTTGGATTTTCAGGCCTGCCCTGCGGTTTGAATTGCAACACCTGCTCGTCGCCTTTCTGCCCGTCCAGCAAACGCTTCGCCTCTTCCGGCGTCATTTGCCCGGCAACCGGCTGGTTTTCGCCATTTTGCTTCTTCTCCTCGCCGGATTTTTTCTGTTCCGCCTGCTTCTGCTGTTCGTCCTTTTTTTGGTCTGCCTGATTTTGCTGCGACTGCTGCTGGTTCTGCTGCTGGTTTTTCCCGCTTTTTGAATTCTGTTGCGACTGCGATTGTTGTTTCTGGTTCTGTTGTTGCTGTTGTTGCTGCTGCTGCTTTTGTTTGAGCAGTTCCTCCAGTTTTTTCAACTTCACGTCGTCGGGATAAATTTTCAGGCCATCCTCCGTTTTTTCCAGCGCGGACGGAATATTGTTTGAAATGTAGAACTGCGCTCCGCTGTTGAAAAAATCATCAGACGGCACAAGCTGCGCGCCGGCTTTTAGCGCGGCAAAAACCAGCAGCAGCGGCAGCAGGCTATTTTGAATTGGGCGTGGCAATCGCATCAATGTCCTTCAATTTTTTTGTGTAATCCTGAAATTGTTTCGCCGCGATTTTATTCTGCGTCAGTTGCTCCATGATTTCCAGCGCGCGATGAAATTCCGCGCGGCGCACCGCGTCGTCCGCGTCCATTTTCGCGCGCCGCATCGCCTCGCGCAATTGCGCGATCAAATCAAGCTGGCTTTTCACGAAGCCGAAGTTGAACGCCGCGTCCGCGTCGTTCGTGTTCAATTGCACCGCGTGCGCGTAACTTTGCAGCGCGTTCGTCCATGTTTCAGTCATCGCGCCCAAACCGTCCGCGTCCGGCGTGAACTTCAATTCGCCCATACGGTAAAGCGTGTTGCCCAGGTTGTAAAACGCCTGATGCTGCAAATCCAAATCCGGCGACAGCGTCACCGACTGGAAATCCTTCAGCGCCTCGTCGTAGTTCGTCGCGCGATACGCCGCCACGCCCGCGTTGAAAACCAGGCGCAGGTCGTTGGTGTGGATTTCCGCCAGCTTTGAATATGCCGCAAGCGCGTTGGTGTAATTTCCGGATTTGTAATCTTGCAACGCGCTCGCTGGCGAGGCTTTTGCCGCAACCGGCAAAAATAAAAAGCCAATTAGCGCGGCAATTGTTGTCGCTTCAACTTTGGATTTTGGACCTTGGACTTTGGGCTTCATGCTTTTCCGTTCCGGCAAAAACATTTCCGCCAGCAAGAGCAAAATCGCCGTCGTCAGCGGCCATTGAAACTGCTCGTGATAACGGCGGACCGTCATTGCCTCGCCTTCCGATTTCGGCAGCGGCGCGAGACCGCGCTGGTAAAGCACATCCATGGTGTCCGCGCCGCTCAAATGCAGATAAAATCCGTGCGTTGCCGCGGCGATTTGATTGAGCAGCGGCTCGTTCAAGTGCGATTTCACGACGTTGCCCTGCGCGTCGCGGACGTAATCCGAGTTTCCGTTCGCGTCCGTGACGCGGATCAAATCGCCCGCCGGCGTGCCGATGCCGACGGTGAAAATCTTCAGCCCTGCCTTCGCCGCCTTTTGCGCGGCGGCGAGCGCGGCGGCCTCGTCCACGTTGTCCTCGCCGTCGGTCAACAACACGAGTGCCTTGTAAGTGTCCTGCTCCTTGAACGCCGACAGCGCCGTGTCAATCGCGCCAGCCAGGTCCGTGCCGCCTTCGGGAATCGAGTTGACGTTCAGCGCCTGCACGCTCTGTTCAAACGCCGTGTTGTCCACTGTTAGCGGACATTCCAGAAACGCGTCGCCCGCGAATGCCTCCAGCCCCAGCCGGTCCGTGCCGGCACGTTGCATCAAGGCCAGCGCGGCGAGCTTGGCGCGCTCCAGCCGGTTCGGCGCGACGTCCGCCGTGAGCATGGACTTCGAGGTGTCCACGGCGATCACGATGTCCAGTCCGCGCTGCTGGACTTCCTGCAAATCAAATCCGTGCTGCGGTTGCGCCAGGGCAGCGATCAGGAGCGCCACGGCCAGAATCACCAGGGCGAAGCGGAGTTTCCGCCGCACCGGTGAAATGCCTACAGTCAAAGCCGTCAACAACCGCGTTTGAATGAATTGCGCGAGCAGCTTCCGCCGTGCTCGCGTCGCCCACCAGAAAAACAGCGCCAGCGCCGGCGGAACCAGCAGCAGCAGCCACAGCAGATATGAATTCGCGAAGCGCATTTTCAAATCGTAAATCGTAAATCGTAAATCGTAAATTTCACGGCAGCCTCCGAAACGCGGTTTGTCCCAGCACAATTTCAATCAGCAGCAACGCCAGTCCGCCCGCGACCAGCCACGGGAACAGCTCCTTGTATTCGGTGTATTTGTTGATGACGGCCTCGGTTTTTTCCAGCTTGTTGATCTCGTCGTAAATCTGCTTGAACTTCTCCGCGTTGTCCGCGCGATAATAATTTCCTCCGGTCTCGGCCGCGATCTTTTGCAGCGTCACCTCGTCCACGTCCACCGGCACATTTTGATAGCCGACTTTCTGCCCGCCCATGAACACCGGCATTGGTGCCGAACCCTGTTCACCGATGCCGACCGTGTAAATTTTCACGCCCAGCGCCGCCGCCGCCTGCGCCGCCATGAGCGGATCAACCTTGCCGGAATTGTTCTGGCCGTCCGTCGCAAGGATGATGATTTTGCTTTTCGCCTTCAAGTCGCGCAACTGGTTGAGCGAAGTGGCCAGCGCGTCGCCGATGGCCGTCGCATCCTGATTGATCGTGCCGATGTCGAGGCGCGCGAGATTTTCCTGCAAATAATCGTGGTCCAGCGTCAGCGGCGCTGCGATGAACGCCTGCGCCGCGAAAACGACCAGCCCGATGCGATCATCCGGCCGCCGGTCAATGAAGCTTTTCAAAACCGACCGCGCCATGTTGAAGCGGTTCACCCGCTGGCCGGCCACGACAAAATCCTCGGAGATCATGCTGCCGGACAAATCCAGCGCGCACACGATGTCAATGCCGCTGGCCTTCACGGTCGTGGTGCTTTTTGACAGCCGCGGCTGCGCCAGCGCCACAATGAACAGCGCCAGCACGAGCCAGCGCAGCGACATCAAAAATCCGCCGGACCGCGAGCGCGTGATGTTCTGCATCCCTCGCACGAGCTGCACAGACGAATAGATGAACGCGGGCGGCATCCCGCGTTTGCCCTTCAGCCACGCCAGCGGCGGCAGCAGCAACAGCAGCAACAAAAGCCATGGATGGGCAAACACCATTTCAGTTTTTCCGTTTTTGATTTGCGATTTCTTCCGGTTCAACGGCGGACGGCGTTTCCGCATCTGAAATTTCCGGTTTCAAGTTTGAAATTGGCTGCGGCTCCGTTTCTTCAATTAGCCGCAAGGCCGAACCGTGCAGCGCGAGCAATTCATTTTCCCCCGGCTCGTATTTGGCGAACTTCACGAGGTCGCAGCTCGCCAGAAAACCGCCGAGGCTTTCCTTTTGATCGGGCAGCAGCAATTTCGTGCCGGCCAGCTCGCGCAAAAATTCCTCCGTCGTCCGCTCCGGCGCACGAAATTGAAAACGCTCTTCGAGATAAAAACGGATTGTGTCCGAAACCAGAATGCAAAATTCCTTTGGTTGGGAAATCAGCGCTAGCGCTTCTTCCAATTTTTGTTTCGCGCGAACGTGCGCGGGAATTGACGGCTCAACCGAAATTTGCGTGTGATGTTTTTTCCAAAGCCGCCACGCAAAAAGAAAAATCGCCAAAACCGCCAGCGCGCCGAGCGTCCACCACAGCCATTCCCAGCCGTTGGGAATCGCAATCGGCGGCTTGATGTCGCGTATGTCGTTGGCGCTTTTTGCCGGAGCCATTGGAACTGCGGCGGCAAATAAAACGCCGCGCCGTAGGACGGGCGTCGCGCCTGTCTCCGGCTTCAAAGAAACCGCTTGAGCGGAAATTCTTAAATATGGAGACAGGCGCGACGCCTGTCCTACGCGTTCTGACGCCAAACTTTGACCTTTGAACCTTGAACTCATCCTCTCAATCTCCGTTTCTCGCGCGTTTCAAAAAATCTTCCGAGCGCCGCGCCATATGGCTGGTCGGTTTGCAACTGGATCGCGTCAATGCCCGCCTTGCGGAACAGCCGCAGCAGTTGTTCCTGTTCCTTGGCCTGCCGCTCTGCGAACGCCTGCCGCTTGCGCGCGTCGCCGGTGTTGACCTCGACAATTTCGCCCGTCTCCGCATCCTGAAAAATCAACCGGCCCAGTTCCGGCAATTCCAGTTCACGCGGGTCGGTCACTTGCACCGCCACGAGGTCATGTTTGCGGTTCGCCTGTTTCAGCATCGTGAACGACGCCTGCGCCAGCGATTCCAAGAGCAGCATATGCGAACGCGGACGTGCTGCCGGCATCCTGCCGGCAAAACTGTTTTTAGTTTGTCCTTCCGGCGGGACGCCTGAAGCACGTTTTGCCGCCGAACCGAGAAAATCTGAAACCACCACGGCAATGGCCTTGTGCGATTGCGCCCGCAACAAAAATTCCAGCGCCGCGCTCAAATCCGTCCCGCGCCGCTTCGGCTCGAAGAACAGGACTTCACGGATGACGCGCAGAACATGGCTGCGGCCTTTGCGCGGTGGGATGAATTTTTCCACTTCGTCGCTAAAAAGAATCAGTCCGACCTTGTCATTATTCCGAATCGCGGAAAACGCCAGCACAGACGCGATTTCCGCCGCGAGTTCGCGTTTGGATTGATCGCGCGAGCCGAAGAGGCCGGAGCCGCTCACGTCCACGACGAGCATGAGCGTCAGTTCGCGTTCCTCGACGAACTTCTTGATGAACGGATGATTCATCCGCGCGGTGACGTTCCAGTCAATCGCGCGCACGTCATCGCCAGGCTGATATTCGCGCACCTCGTCGAAGTTCATGCCCTGCCCCTTGAAGACGGAATGATACTGGCCCGCGAGCGTTTCGGTCACGATGCGGTTCGTGCGCAGCTCGATCTGCCGGATTTTTTTGAGAATTTCTCGCGGTATCATGCGCTTGCAAAATGTCTTTGGCCAATTAAGTTTAATTCCATGAGTGCAACCAAAATTCTCGACGAACTTCGCCGGATGCCTGAAAACGAACGGCGCGAAACCGTCCAGCAAATCTTAGATGAATTTACTGAATTCGACGACGAACTGACGCCAGAACAAATCGCAGAGCTTGAGTGCCGTGCCGAAGATGCGCGAAAAAATCCCGGACGCGGAATTCCAGCGGAACAAGTTTTTGCAGAAATTGAAGAACGGCTCGCTACGCGGCGAAAAAACCTTGCTTGCGCGAACAAATCAAAGGAGTAAATTGCTACCATGAGTGCAATGCAAGCGCAAGTTATGGAGCAAGTGGACAAGCTTCCGTTTAAAGAACAACGAGAAGTTTTTGAAAAACTCCGCGACCGATTTGACGACGAACTCACGCCCGAGCAAATTGCCGAACTCGACCGCCGCGCCGAACGCGCACTGGCGCATCCCGAACGCTGCCGCCCGCTTGACGATGTCGTGGCTGACATTGAAAAACGATTTCGCGCCACGCGATGAGTTTTCGGGTGGTCATTGAGGAGAAGGCGGAACGGGAATTTTCCGATGCAGTTGCTTTTTACGACGAGCGCGAGCCGGGAGTCGGCCAAAGATTCGCCAAAGAGTTGCAAAGTTTCTTCAAAACGGTTTGCCAAGACCCTGAAAGATTTCTCTTCGCCAGCCGGTTGACCCAAAAAGCCAAAATGCCAGATCCGTGGCCGTATTCCGTATTCTTCATTGTCAAACGTCAGACTTCCGAGGTGATTATCAGCACCATCTGGCATGGCGCGCGAAATCCGGCGGAACTGCGGCGACGGTTGAAATGAAAAGCCCGCGAGCGTTTCGGTCACGAGGCGGTTCGTGCGCAGCTCGATCTGCCGGATTTTTTTGAGAATCTCGCGGGTAATCATGGGACAGGATATTCTTCAATCGTTTTACCATTTTGGTCTGTCCGCCATGCTTTCTCTAATTTCCACGGATTGTCTTTTGACGTTCGAGCAATCGTATAATGGTAAATGGACGAATCGTCCTTCTTTCCGATGTTGAAGGTAACGGAGTTGGAAGAATTTGCTTCAGGATATGCGGTTTCCCCGCTTTCACCTTTTGACCAGCCGGGTAGTTGGCCTTTTTCCTTCAAGTCTTTTAAGAACTGCATCGCCGTTTCCACATTTTTATCAACAAGTGGGCCTACGCTGGTTCGTTTGAGATACATCGTCTGTTTTGGAAAATCCAAAGTAACAAGATGCCGCGCCAAGAATTTCAATCCAATGACGTTTGCACCACCTTGAACAAAAAGATTCGAGTAGCTTTCGCCAGACCAAACACATTCTTGTAGATGCACTGTTTCAAATTTTTCTCCTTCAACCGCGCCCTGCTCAACAAAGCCGTCAGAAACGCAACCCGAATCAATCAGCGAGTGAGTGTCTTTTCCTCCAGCAAAGCTGACGTGATGAATAAACGGGCAGTTGCCTTTGAATGTAAGCGGAAAGTCTTTGCCGAGTGTCGTGGCATCCATTTGGTCGGAGTTCAGAAAACGTATCTTCCCCGCTTCAAAATCCAGTTGAATGCAGTAATGTTTCAGGCAATCCATTCCGAGAATACCCATGACCGGACGGCCAGTCATTAGTGATTGCCGCTGGAAATCACCAGTGGCAACTTCATTGCCGGTCATCAGCCGAACATTTCCAAAATAAAGATTGGGGGCAGCATACAGGGCTGATTCCGTTTTGCCGTGCCAACCGGAAAGTGTTTTTGTGCCGAGACGTTTCCCCAATTTTGACTCCAAAGATTTATCGAAGACTGTGCCTTCAGCTCCGGTGTCCACTCCAAACGAGAGTTCTTGACCGTCTTCCAACCGGAGCGTCACAAACAACATATCTCCACGACCTGCACTTTTGTTGATCGTTGCGTCAGCGGGCAACTCGGTTGCCGGAACAATCGCGGATTGTTGAAATGTTGTCGCGCAAGAACAGAGCAATACGAGGCTTAAAGTTATGCCGAGCGCGCGAAACTTTAGAATTATTTTCATCACGGCACCGGCAGTTCATCAAAGATTTTCTGGATGACCGTTTCGCTGGTTTTTTCCTCGGCCTCGGCTTCGTAGGTGATGGCCACGCGGTGGCGCAATACGTCCATGCCGATGCTTTTCACGTCCTGCGGCGTCACGTAACCGCGTCCTTTCAAAAATGCGTAAGCTTTCGCGGCCAGCGTCAACGCAATCGTCGCGCGCGGCGACGCGCCGAGTTGAATAAAATCTTTCACCGCAATTTTGTAAGTGTCCGGCTCGCGCGTCGCGCAGACTAAATCCACAATGTAATCCTTCACTTTGTCGTCCACATAAATGTCGTTGATGATTTCGCGCGCGCGAAGAATTTGTTCCGGCGTGACGACCGCGCTCGTGGTCGGCGTCGCCGAAGTTTTTGCCATCAAATCTAAAATGCGCCGCTCCTCGTCGCGCGACGGATAACCGATTTTCAATTTCAACATGAAGCGGTCCACCTGCGCTTCCGGCAACGGATACGTTCCTTCCTGTTCAATCGGATTTTGCGTCGCCAAAACCAAAAATGGTTCTTCGAGCTTGAAAGTATTTTCACCAATCGTGACTTGTTTTTCCTGCATGGCTTCGAGCAACGCGCTTTGCACCTTGGCCGGCGCGCGATTGATTTCGTCCGCCAAAACAAGGTTGGAAAAAATCGGGCCTTTGCGCGTGGTGAAGCCGCCGGATTGTGGATTATAAATTTGCGTGCCGATGACGTCGGCGGGCAGCATGTCCGGCGTGAATTGCAGGCGCGAAAATTTCACGCTGATGCACGCGGCCATGGATTTGACGGCCAAAGTTTTCGCCAAGCCCGGCACGCCTTCGAGCAAAACATGGCCGTTGGCGAGCAGTCCGATGACCAGCCGTTCGGTGAGGTATTGCTGGCCGACGATGACCTTGCCGAGTTCGTTAAACAGCGGCTGGGTAAAGCTGCTGGCTTCCTTGACCGCTTCGTTGATGGCGTTAATTCCAGTATTCATTTTTTTGCAACTATTTTTTCGACAGTAAAATTTTAATTTGCGTTCAAAATTACGAGCGCCGATTTCGCGTAGGACAGGCGGCGCGCCTATCTCTGATTTTAATTTCAAACGAAGACAGGCGCGACGCCTGTCCTACGCACCGGGCAAAATTTCGACTTGCGATTTGTTCAACCAGCCGGATTTTCCCGAACTGTCCGCAACTTGCACCCAGTCATCGCGACGATCCAAAACGGAAAGCTCCGCGCCGTCGTGGACGGCAAACGCATTTTGCGCATCCTCAAACGGCCCGCTGCGCGCCGTTTCTTGGGCGGAAATGACGACGGCCGTCTGCCTTGAAAAATGATTTGCGGCTTGAACGCCTAAAATTGTGCCGGAGAAAATCGTCAGCGCGGCAAAAATCCAAGTGACACTTTTTAATTTTGCCGCGCGCGCAGGACGAAGTTGTTTCGCCGCGAGCAAAAGAAACGTGAGCCAGAACGTAATCGCTGCAAAAACCGCCCGTTCATTGAGCGAAAGATTGCCGAGCCAATTTTGCCAGCGACTTTCGCGAACGGTCGCGCCTTGCACCTGATTGCGGACGAAATTCAGATTCGTGCGGATTTCCGAATCGCGCGGCGCAAGCAATTCCGCGCGGCGAAACGCGGTGATCGCCTTGCCGAGGTTTCCCGATTTGAATTCCGCGTTGCCGTAATTGAAAAGCAGATTCGGCGAAGCGGTGCCGGACGCGAGGATTTTTTCGTAGGCGTTTGCGGCGTCCGCAAATTTTCCTTGCGCATAAAATTTGTTCGCCGTTGAAAAATCTCCAGCCACGTCCGCCGCGAAAACATTTCCGGTGAAAACCAGCGCGAGCAAAACCAAAATCCAGTAGGAGACGACGTGAACCGGCTCCATGCGTCTTTTAGTTAGGGCGAACTGACGTTCGCTGCTACGAACTTTGGTTTTCATGCCTTCACCTCCTGAAGTTCATGGATGACCTTTTCAAATTGCGCGGCGACGGAATTTAATTCACTTGTCCCGCGCACGGGCGCGTAGCGGGCCAGATTGCAAAGCTGGAAAAGTTCATGCAAGGCCTCGCGCATCGGCTGGGGCGCATCGCGCAAAACGGCGTGTTCATCAATCACGTTTTCCGTGATGGCCGAGGCGGGGCAATCCAGCCGTTCGCCCAATTGCTCCTGCAAGAGCCGGAACAACAGCGCGAAAAATTCATCCGACTTGTTTTCCGCCGCCAGTTTTTTCAAATCGTCCATTCCGCTGGCGATGAGTTGCGCCACGGCGCGCTGGCGGCGGAGGCGCGGGTTGTTCGCCAGATTGTCCGTGCGTTTGCGCCAGATGAGGGCGGCGAGAAATGCCAGCACCGGCACGGCCTGCGCGGCGAGAAAAACGGGGCGGGCGACGAGCGGCGTGCTGGGCTGCGCAAGCAACCCGATATTTTCTTTGATGGGCAAAATGTCCTGCGGCGTCTGGTTTTCCGGCGCGGAATTTTTATTTGCCGCGATTGCCGGCATCGGCGTCGCGGCGGCGGCCTTGACGAGAAGCGGCACGGCGTGTTCGGTGAGCGTGTGATACTGGCCGTCGTCAGGATTGAAAAATGAAAATGAAAACCGCGGCCATTCATGCACGTCGGAATTTTGCGGCGTGACGATTTCTTCAAACGTCTTGTCGCCTTCCATCCCGAGCTGGTCGGAGTATTTTACTTTTGATGTCGGCGCGAAAATCTTGAAATCGCGCAACGCCGTCTGGTCGGGCAGCGTCACCGAACCGAGATCGCCGCGTCCGGAAATCATCACACGGACGGTGACGGGATCGCCGACGGTGAGATTCGTCGGCCCGGCGGTTGCGGTCAATTGGTAGTCGCCCACCGCGCCGTTGAAGTTTGCCGGGACATTTTCCGCCGGCAGCGGCACCGATTGCGCCGTGAGCGTCCCGGTGGCGAGCGGAATCTGCTTTCGCTCGCCTTGATTGAAAAATTGGCGGAAGAACGGGTCGCCGCCCTGGTCGTTGGCCGATGGAACCACCAGCGTCGCGCTGGCGGTGAACGGCCCGAGGCTCAACGTGCCGGTCTTTATGGCGGTCAGCGCAAAGGTGAGCGGGATCACGGTGTAGATGCGGTTGCCGATCTGTTCGCGCTGGTTCTGGCCTTGCGCCATTTTGTTGATGGTAAAGCCGTCGGCGGGCTGGCTGGTGAATTGAAAGTTGCCGAAATCCTGCACGTCGTCGCGCAGGCAGACTTGCAGTTGTGCGGTGAGCATTTGCCCGACATAGACCTTCTTGTCGGACAGCGAAAGTTTCATGAACGCGATTTCATTGCCCGAATCAATCGCAGCGGCGGGCGGCGCGTCGGCCTTCAGCACTGTCAGCTTGAGCGGCGGCGTGGAAAGCTGCTGGCCATTCACGTCGGCGGAAAGCCCGGGAATGGTGAACTCGCCCGCCTGCCGCGCCATCACGGAAAATGTGACGGTGACGGTCGAACTCATGGCACCATTGATGAAGCTGACATTTTGGGAAGTGCCTGAATTGACGATTTGCAATCCGGGAACGTCTGGCGTCGGAACGGTTTTTGGCTGCGCTCCTTCAAAGGCGAGCGAAAGCGTCGCTGTTTCACCCAGCGTGATGGTGTCGCGGTTCAGCGACGCGGTGAAAGTTGCCGCGCGCGCGCGCTGTGAAATCAAACCCGTCGCCGCCAGAAAAAGGAATGCGACGATTAAAAATATGTGCCGTATAATTCTGCTCAAGCGCAACAGAGAAAATTAATTGTTCAACTTTTTTGTTTCTCCAAC
>Ga0207933_1002262_pt1 | contig 12759 bp, 15 predicted proteins | sample NGESurdeep092012_4_FD_184488 | JGI IMG/M metagenome (GOLD analysis project Ga0207933, IMG submission 184488) | Arctic peat soil microbial communities from Barrow, Alaska - NGEE Surface sample F53-3 deep-092012 (SPAdes) | ecosystem: Environmental > Terrestrial > Soil > Wetlands > Peat ... | reverse complement strand
AATTGGTGCTTATCACTTCCTGCCTAAAAAACCTTCCTTAGCCAGCCATTTTGAAACTGATAATTCTAAATCTTTACAACTTTCCCTGTAATTTTGTCTCGCTTATCTCGAACTCACGTTAATTAAGTATCAAAAAGCGTGCAATTATTTCTGAGAAGGGCCTTTTAATAAAAGTTTGCATTTCTTTACCTTTTTAAATGTGGCTTACATAATTATAGTTGCCACAGAAAAGAGTTTAGAATATTAAATGAAGTTTTATTAATCAAAAGTTTTGGTTCAAAATGTTTTTGACTTATTTTTGCACTCCTTTAAAAAAAGGGGTATAGGATTTTGATTCGGTAGCTCAGTTGGTAGAGCACAACACTTTTAATGTTGGGGTCCTGGGTTCGAGCCCCAGCCGGATCACTAAAGCGCTTCAAACGGAGCGCTTTTTTATTTGAAAAAACCGTGAACAAACAAATAAGCTGATTTCTTATTTTACCCACTTTTATAATTAATTTTTCTTCTTCCTTGCTTCTCTCCTATTTTTGTTGAAACTGAAAATACATGTTTGAAAATAAAATTATTGCCATAACAGGAGGAACTGATGGAATTGGAAAGGCATTAGTAGAACAATTTTTAAAAATGGGGGCAACCGTTTCCACTTGTTCCCGCACTGAGGAAAAATTATCAGATTTAAAAATAGAATTTAGCCAAAAACCTTTGTTTACTATGGTTGCAGACGTAAGCAAAGAAGAAGATTGCAAAAATTTTATCGAAAAAACATTGGAAAAATTTAGCCGGATTGACGTTTTAATTAACAACGCGGGAATTTCCATGCGTGCACTTTTTAAAGACACCGATTTAAGTACTTTAAAAAAAGTAATGGATATTAATTTTTGGGGCACAGTTTATTGTACCAAATTTGCTTTGGATTCTATCATAGAAAATAAAGGAACTATTGTAGGGGTATCTTCAGTAGCGGGTTACAGGGGTTTGCCTGGTAGAAGCGGCTACAGCGCAAGCAAGTTTGCATTAAACGGATGGTTGGAAGCTGTCAGAACGGAATTGCTGGAAACCGGAGTAAATGTAATGTGGGTTTGCCCTGGCTTTACCCAATCAAATATCAGAAATGCCGCATTGAATAAAGATGCAAAACCGCAAGGGGAATCTCCGTTAAAAGAGGAAAAATTAATGACTGCAGAGGAATGCGCGCGCCATATTATTAAAGCAATTGAAAAAAGAAAACGGACCCTTGTACTAACTTTCACAGGAAAAGAAACGGTGTATATGAATAAATTTTTTCCGGCACTTACAGACAAACTAACAAGAAAGTTTTTTTTCAAAAATGGAGAATTGATAAAATAAAATCAGGATTATAATATTGTTTATTTAGATTAGGCAGTAAATATTTTTGAAGATTAAAAGAATTGGATATAAAAATGGAAAAAGATCAATATAAATTTGAATGGCTTTAATAACATTAACATCAGATATCGGGCGGCAGGATTTTTTGACCGGTGCAGTAAAAGGGCAATTACTACAAATTAATCCCGAGTTCAATATTGTAGATGTTTCACATGAACTTTCTCCCTTTAATTATCCACAGGCAGCCTACGTTTGCCGAAATGCAATCAGGAATTTTCCTCCGGGCACTTTTCATATCGTGATGGTTAATCTTTTTGATAAAAACCAGGACCATTTATTATTAATACAACACAATGACCAATACATTGGATGCGCAGATAATGGATTGATCACAATGATATTGGAAGAAACACCCGAAAAAATTGTAGCGCTTCCGTGGGATAAATCCAAACAAAAAAACACTTTAAACTGCGTAAAAGTTTTTGCAAAAGCCTATCAAAACATTCTTGATGGAAAAAAAATGGAAGAATGCGGCGATCCTGGAATTTCTATTGAGGTAAAAAATCCATTAAGGGCGTTGCGTGGAGAAAAATATATTGAAGGCCAAATTATTTTTATTGACAATTTTGAAAATGTTATTATCAATATTACCAAAGATGAATTTGAAGAGCAAAGGCGCGGAAGAAGTTTTAAAATTGTTTTTAAAAGAGATGAAATAATTGAGAAGATAAGTGAAACCTACGCGGATGTTCATGAAAGCGAAAAGCTCGCTTTGTTTAATTCTGCTAATTATCTTGAAATAGCAATCAATAAAGGCAATGCAGCCGGTTTATTTGGGCTTGAAGGCTATACTGAAAAAATAAATATGCAAACGCAATACATGCAAAACCGGCTACTTTACCAGACGGTAAAGATTTATTTTGACTAACTTCATATTTAACCCTAAAAATTTATTTATGAAAAAAATATTCGTTTCAGTTTTATTTTGCTCTTTCGTTGCTGTCAATGGATTTTCACAGGTAAAAATGCCTGCACCTTCCCCGACGCAATTTATCAAACAAGAATTCGGTTTATCCTCGATCGAACTTACTTACAGCAGGCCAGGATTAAAAGGAAGAAATGTGTTTGGTACAGTAGTTCAATATGATTCGCTATGGCGCACTGGCGCTAATTCCGCAACAAAAATAAAATTTAATGACCCGGTTGAAATCCTCGGGCATAAAGTGGATTCCGGAAGTTATGCCATCTATACAATTCCTCACAAAAATGGCGATTGGACTTTCATACTAAATAAAGGTTTTAATAATTCCGGCTTAACCGGCTACCAGCAAAGTGAAGACGTTTTCAGGGAAAACATTAAAACTTCGAAATCTGCCGAAAAAGTAGAATCCTTAACAATGCAGTTTGCGGATGTAAAACCTGAAAGCTGCACCCTTTCTATCATGTGGGACAATGTAATATTGAATGTGCCGATAAAAGAAAATATAAAAGATAAAATAAGGTCACAATTAGAGGCTATGCTATCTTCTGATAATAAACCATATTGGCAAGCTGCCCAATTCTATAATGAATTTGACAACAACAAGCCCAAAGCTCTTGAAATGATAAACTCCGCTATAGCACAAAATGAAAAGCCTCCTTTTTACATGGTTTACTATAAAGCAAAAATTCAAAAAGAATTAGGAGATAAAAAAGGTGCGATGGCTACCTCTAAACAGTCTCTGGAGTTGGCAACACAAGCCGGAAACAGTGAATATGTTTTGATGAATGAGAAATTGATGAAGGAATTAAAATAATTTTTGTTGCAGAATGAGAGCAAAAATTGTCAGGAAATACTTTTGAAACTCATGTGGATTAAAATGATTTAAAGTTCATTGAAAGTAATTTTCAATGAACTTTTTTTCTTCATTTGGCAAGTCAAAAACTCAATCACTTTTCTCTTATACCATCATTCCATTAATTATTAGCTGGCGGTGGCGGAGGAGGAGGCGGTGGCATAGGATGATCCATATCTTTTGGTGGTTTATTTTCCGGATGTGGGTCACCATGATGGCAGGTATAACAAGTAACATATTTAAGCATATAACTAACTGCCGAAGTATCTGTAGGCATTGCCATTTTTCCACTGTCCATCATTTCTGCAATTTGTTGAAAATGATTTTTATTTATATCAATAGTCATCAGCATCATTTTACGGGCGATTTGTTTTTCCGGTTTTGCATCACTTGCAAAATCCATTGTCCTCTTGGAAAAATCCCCTTCATGGCAATAAGTGCACTTAACACCGAGCGAATGTGTAAAAGTATGCATCACGCTATCCAGGCCATCTTTTGAAATATCTTTTGGTAAAATTTTTAAATTTTTAAATTCCGGTTGGTTATAAGTTGTAAACGCCTGGAAAGCAAAAACACAAACTAAACAGGCAAAAACAACGAGAATACTTTTTTTCATTTTTCTAAATTTGAATTCCGAAATTATTGCAAAATTTTAAACATATCAATAATTATTTTTTAAACGGTGAAAAAAAGTTTTTAACACTTTTGTTTAAATGTGAATAAGTAAATTAGTGATTAAGGATTTCTCTTTTTTATATTTGAATAGAGAATATTTATTTTTAACCTATTAAATAACCTTGATTGACAGAAACAATTATCAACCTTGAAACCGTTAGCCCTATTGAATTCTTTGGAGTAAATAATGGAAAGTTAGATATTCTGAAAAAGAAATTCCCCCGCCTGAAAATACTTAGCAGAGGCACTCAAATAAAATTAAGCGGCGCTCCCGAACAGATTGAAAATGCAAGGGAGAAAATAAACCTTGCTGTTCAGTACCTGGAACGGAACGGGAATATGAGTGAAAATTACCTGGAACAAATTTTAGGTGGCGATGATGAAAAGGTGGTTGACCATTTTTTGGAAAAAACCCCGACAGATGTTTTGGTTTTTGGCCCGCATGGAAAAAGTGTGAGGGCACGAACTGCCAATCAGAAAAAAATGGTCCAGTCCATCGATAAAAATGATATCGTTTTTGCGATTGGGCCAGCCGGAACAGGTAAAACTTATACCGCTGTGGCACTTGCAGTAAGAGCTTTAAAAAATAAACAGGTAAAAAAAATTATCCTTACCCGCCCGGCAGTTGAAGCCGGAGAAAACCTTGGTTTTCTTCCCGGTGATTTAAAAGAAAAAATTGACCCGTATTTAAGGCCACTTTACGATGCGCTTGACGATATGATTCCTGCGGATAAACTCGGATATTTTATGTCAACACGTACCATTGAAATTGCGCCATTAGCGTATATGCGTGGCCGTACGCTTGATAATGCATTCATCATTTTGGACGAAGCACAAAACGCCACCGACCTTCAATTAAAAATGTTTTTAACAAGGATCGGCGCAAGTGCAAAAGCCATTATTACTGGTGATGTCACCCAAATTGATTTGCCTCCTAAAGTAAGAAGCGGCCTAGAAAAATCGGTTCGTATCCTTGCAAATATTGATGGCATTGGCCATGTGGTTCTCGATGAAGAAGATGTAGTAAGGCATAAACTGGTAAAAGCAATCATAAAAGCCTATGACAAAGAAAAATTAAAAGAGCTCGAAAATTTAAAATAATTTGTTTATTTAGTTAAAAAGGCTGCCAGCATGGCGGCTTTTTTTTGTAGTAAATTTTGTGTTCATATTTTATTCCTAACCAAAAAAACTTACAAGTTTTGAGAAAACAGAAATATCATTTATTTGTTCTTTTACTGTATTAGCTTATCCAGTTTATAAATAAAATTTATATTTGTTTATCAATTTAAAAAAAAATTATGAAAAAAATATTTGTAATAGCTGCAACCACAATTTTAATAATACTTTCCGGATGCCAATCGGGAGGCTCAGGAAACCCGAAAGATGTGCTTCACGATTTTTTTACTGCTTTGTCAAAAAAAGATTTTGATGGTGCAAAAAAATATGCCACTAAAGACAGCGATGGAATGATAAGTATGATGGAAATGGGAATGAAAAACATGCAGCAAATGAGTAGCGATCATTCGGATAAAATGCTTGAAATGATTAATAATATGAAAATGGGCGATGCGGTAATTAATGGCGATAAAGCAACTATAACGGTAACTGATAACAAATCCAATGAATCAACCGATTTTCTTTTGAAGAAAGAAGATGGGAATTGGAAAGTAGCCTTCGACATGTCAACATTGATGGAGATGGCCAATAAAAAAGGTAAAGAACATGGAATGGATGGAGTTGATTCAACACAGAGAAACATGCAGCAAGTCCCGGAAATGAATGATAGTACAAAATAAAATAAATTATTTTTAAGATTTTATAAAAAAACACCTTGCAATGAGGTGTTTTTTTATTTTAAACCTAAAGATATTTACCTTCATCCTCAAAATAACAAATGAAACGGGCTTTAATCATACTCTTTGGTTTTATAATCTTAATTACCTCTTGTAATAACAGTGATAATGTTGACAAAAGCGACCCTCTTATTTCCGGAAGGGGTTTTATAGAAGCCTCTTTGAAAGGGGATTACAAACAGGCAAAAAAATATTTACTCAAAGACAGCACCAACATGGAATATTTCGAGGGGTTGAAAGATTTTAATGTAAAGATGAGCCCGGAAGAACTTCACGGCTACACTGATGCAAATATTATTATTGATTCATCAATCAATAAATCTGATTCAGTTACTATTATTTATTATACCAACAGTTTTAAAAATAAACCGTCCAAAATTAAATTGGTAAAGAAAAATAAGGACTGGCTGGTTGATTTTAAATATACATTTACCGATAATTAAATAAAGGTTCAAACTCAAATTATAAAAAATGAAACTGATTCTGGCTGTAGGTTTGGGAAGTTTTATTGGTGGCATTTCACGTTACCTTGTTACGCTGTTTATTCAAAATAAATTCCTTTCTACTTTTCCTTATGGAACGATGTTCGTCAATATTTTAGGATGCTTTTTAATAGGCGTAATTTATGCCTTAAGCGATAAAGGAAATGTTTCGCCTGTATGGAGGCTATTTCTTGCCACTGGAATTATGGGCGGCTTTACTACTTTCTCTTCTTTTTCAAATGAAACCATCAGCATGCTTCGTGATGCGGAATATGTGCCCGCATTTTCTTATGTAGCTTTTAGCATTATTATTGGGCTGGCAGCTACTTTTGGAGGAATTTCATTAATAAAATATTTATAAAAATGGTTAATAATCCTGAAGCAAAACTTTTACGGATTTTTCTGGGAGAATCAGATAATTTCCATCAAAAGCCTCTTTATGAAACCATCGTATTTGAAGCAAAAAAACAAGGGCTCTCAGGCGCAACTGTATTGCGAGGTATTATGGGTTTTGGGCCAAATAGTAAAATTCATACGGCTAAATTATTTGATATCTCTTCTGACCTTCCGGTAATTGTTGAAATTGTAGATACGCTGGAGAATATAAATTTGTTTGTGAAATTTGTCGAACAGCTTTTTGAAGAATCAAAATCAGGTGGCCTTATTACCATTGAAAAAGCGGAAGTTATCCGTTATAAATCAGGAAAGTGAATGAGGAATGACCAACAGAATTAAAAGTTTCTAAATAAAAACACCTAACCCATTTAAAAAATTTAATAACAATAAAACAAATTTTATGTACGTTCTACATCCATGGCATGGTGCCTCTTATGGAGAAGAAGCCCCAAAAATTGTAAATGCGCTCATTGAAATTCCTCAAGGTTCAAAATCGAAATATGAAATAGATAAACCAACCGGTTTACTAAAATTAGACCGCGTTATTTATTCCTCATTTCATTATCCAGTTAACTATGGATTTATTCCACAAACACTCGGTAAAGATGCGGACCCGCTGGATATTTTGGTGATGTGTTCAGAACCTATTCAGCCATTGTGTTTGGTAAAAGCATTGGTAATCGGCAATATGCAAATGATAGATTCCGATTTGATCGATGATAAAATTATTGCGGTAGCAGTTAATGACCCTTCAGTTAATTACATAAAAAGCCTTGATGAAGTGCCGCCACATATTTTTAAAGTATTGAAAAATTATTTTGAACAATATAAAGTATTGGAAAATAAAAAAGTGGAGATCAATGATTTCCAGGAAAAGGAGATAGCATTTACAATTATTAATGAGTCTATAAATTTTTATAAAGAAACTTACCCCAAATAGATAAATGCGAAAATTATTATTTGCCCTTATTATTATACTGCTAGTTGCCTGCAAAAAAAATAAAGTTTCGGAAAGTCAAACCAATCCTGGTAAAACAAATCCAAAATGCGGAGTAATTATAAAAACTCCAATTCTTGACAGCTTTGTGTACCCTACCTATTATATTACCACCCAGGTTGCTTTTGCAGAAGGAGTTGAAGTAATACATTTCCATGCTGACGTTACCGGGCCTCATGACGGATCATGGTATTTGCCGAGATATGATAAAGACAGCAGTTTTTGTAAAGAGTAATCGCAGTAAACAAACAATTAATCTGAATTCTTATTTTCATTTGTTATAAAACCCACGCCAGGCATAAGTTACCGAAGAATCTGAATTCAACTTTTAGTTCGGTTTTTTTATCTTTTACAAAATGGGCATTTATAAATCCCTGTTCATTTTCGAAAGTTATTTTATTGAGGCTCATATTATTTTTAAAACTTGCTTTTCCTCTTCCATACCATTTATAAATTGCTTCTTTGGCGCTCCAGAAAAGAGTGAGAAGCGCCGGTGTTGGCTCTTGTAAAAGATTGATCTCATCTTGCCGTAAAAACCTTTCTTTCACTAAATTTATTTTCGGAGTTACTATTTCCACATCAATTCCAACCAATTTATTTTTGCTGATAATGGCTGCTGCATAATCACCACAATGAGAAACTGAAAAATGAAACTCGCTGTTGAGCAATATTGGCTTTTTTGAACCCGCGATTTCTATTAAATGAAACGGAAACCCCACCTCTAAAATTTCCAATAAATAACGGCCTGCTAAATGTTGCAATCTTTTATGCGGATGAGTAATTTCCTTCTGAAGAGGTACCTTTTTCAAAAAAAATTCTTCGTTTTCAGAAATTTGCCAAACAGCAAGTTTGGTAGTATCGTTAATATTATGTTGATAAAACAAAGGCATGAAAAAAAAATTATGCGTCTTTTTGTAATTCGATGAATTATTTTGCAACCCTAAAAATAAGCACAATTAAATGATTTTATCTGACAAGAGAATTTTAGAAGAAATAGAAAAGAAAACTATCATTATAAAACCCTATAACCGTGAAAAACTGGGCAGTAATAGTTACGATGTCCATTTAGGAAAAAACCTGGCTATTTATAAAGACAAAACGCTAGACGCCAAAAAGCACAATGAAATTGAACATTTTACGATTCCGGAAGAAGGTTTCACTTTACAACCAAACCAATTGTATTTAGGCGTAACGGATGAATATACCGAAACGCATGCCCACGTTCCTTTCCTGGAAGGGAAATCCTCTACAGGCCGCCTTGGCATTGATATACACGCCACTGCCGGAAAAGGCGATGTTGGTTTTTGCGGGCATTGGACGTTGGAAATTTCATGCAAAATTCCCGTAAAAATTTATGCAGGAATGCCCATCGGACAATTAATCTATTTTCCGGTAGAAGGTGAGGTTTTGGTTTCTTATGATACAAAAAAGAATGCAAAATACAGCCACCAGCCTGATAAACCGGTAGAAAGCATGATGTGGAAAAATAAATTTTAGAAAATATTTTTAAATTATCAGCCTATTTCTTTTGCCCTGAAATTAATTCAATTACGGTTATTTCCGGTAATATGCCCACTCGTCCGGGGTAACCAATAAAACCAAATCCGGGGCTTACGTATAATTTTTGATTTCCTTCCTGGTACAAGCCATCCCATTCTTTATAAAAATATTGAACCGGGCTCCATTTAAATCCGGCAATGTCAATGCCAAATTGCATCCCGTGGGTATGGCCACTTAATGTAAGATCTATATCTTTATAATCCGGCGTTACCTGTGCTTCCCAATGGCTTGGATCGTGGCTGATTAAAATTTTAAAAGGATAATTTTCGGTTCCGGCATAAGCTTTTTTCATATCGCCGTGTTTGGGGAAACGGGCTTTAGCACTCCAGTTTTCAATCCCCATCAATGCTATTTTTTGCCCTTCCTTTTCAAAAACCACATGTTCATTCATCAGTAGTTTCCATCCCAATGCTTTCTCAACTTCAGCAAGGTTCATAAGGTTTTGCTCTTTTGAAACTCCATCATAAGGCCATTTCACATAATCTCCATAATCATGGTTACCCAACGTAGAATAAATCCCCATCGGAGCTTTTAACTTACTGAAAATATCCATATAATTTTTCATTTCTATAGCCCGGTCATTTACAAGGTCGCCACTGAAAATAATCATATCTGCATTTTGCTCCAGAATTTTATTCACTCCATGCTCTACCGCTTTCTTATTCATAAAACTTCCTGAATGAACATCGCTAAAATGAACAATTTTTAAACCATTAAAAGCCGGAGGCAAATTATCAAACACCAGCCTGATTTTTTTTACCCTATAATTGTATTTATTAGAAAAACCGTAAACAAGGCTTGCGAATAAAGTAGCGCCAGCACCAAATCCAATCCAGCTAAGGATTACAGAACGATAAATATAATTATCAGCTACCTGCGATACTTCTGTTTTATTGGAGAAAATTTTTTCGATCATCCATTGTATAAGCCGGCGTATGTCATCAATAAGAAAAAAAACGGAAGAAATTATTTGAGCGAAAACAAAAGCGAGAACGGTTGCAAAAAAATAGGTTCTTATTTTTTTGGAGAGGAAATCAGCATCAGTAGAAATAAAAATTACCAGGCCTGTGACAGCCAAAAAAGCAATTATCCAATATACCGCATAAATTAATGTTTTTGTATTTTCGCCAGCTGAATAGCTTACAGATTGCAAAACATTGAACACATAAAAATCAAGTAAAATCATTATCGAAATGATGATGAACATTCCTTTTGGTGTACGCATAATCTTTAAATAGTTTTCTACGGAGTTGCCTAAAAATAAATAAAATAGAATTTATAAATTGATAAATGTATAAAAGGCCTTCGCTTAACAAGAAATAAATTTTGCTAAATAATAAACATCACGGGGTAACAGGCAATTAAAAATTTATTTGATTCAAAAAAAATTAATCAGAAAAGATTAAATTGTGTATAATTTCTTTTGGGTATTTTTCTTCATTTAGATGTAAGTAATTTACATGGATAAGAATAACAGTGGTTATAAAAAAGATCATAAAAGGCAAACTCCTTCATCAGGAATAGCCCGCACACTAAGCGATTTTACCACTACAACCTCAGTCTTAAAACTCGTCCCACTTTCAATTGTAATTGGAGTGTTCGGAGCTTTTATTGCCCTCATACTTTTGGACCTGATTGCCCTCATCAGCAATATTCTTTATTACCAAAGTTTTAATTTCAACCTTGTATCCCCACGAAATAATACAATTGGCTGGTGGGCAATATTAATACCAATGGTTGGTGGTTTAATAGTAGGTTTTATGGCTCGATATGGGTCAGAACGAATACGTGGCCATGGTATTCCTGAAGCAATGGAAACTATTTTAGTGGGTGGAAGTAAAGTAGAACCCAAATTAACTATTCTAAAACCAATCGCCAGCGCGATAAGTATTGGTACAGGTGGCCCTTTCGGTGCGGAAGGCCCGATCATATTAACCGGTGGCGCCGTTGGGTCTGTTTTAGCCCAATTTTTAAATCTTACAGCAATTGAAAGGCGAAGCCTGCTGGTTGCGGGCGGCGTAGCAGGCATGAGCGCTGTTTTTGGTACTCCCATTGCAGCGGTAATTTTGGGAGTTGAACTACTTTTATTTGAATGGAAACCGCGCTCTTTTATTCCTGCCGCAATCGCAAGTATAGTTGCCGATGCCGTACGCCATTCATTTGTTCAGGAAGGCTGGATGCGGCCAGAGCCTTTATTTCCCGTTCAAAAAATGGCTGAGTTGGCAACAAGTGGGCTGTTGGATGCAGTGATTCTGGGAATTATTTGTGGTTTCATGGCCTGGGTACTTACTAAAGCAGTATACGGAGCAGAGGATGCTTTTAGAAAACTTCCCATCCACTGGATGTGGTGGCCAGTTATTGGTGGCCTTATAGTAGGTATTGGCGGAGTTATCGAACCTCACGCCCTCGGGGTTGGTTATGATACTATTGCTGACGAACTAGCCGGAAACCTCGCTGTAACAACTTTAATAAGCATCTTTGTGGTTAAGCTTATCATTTGGGCGGTAGCTCTAGGATCAGGGACCAGTGGTGGAATTCTTGCTCCTATTTTAATGATGGGAGCTGCTCTTGGCGGATTGTTGGGCCTAATTTTTCCGGGTAAAATCCCATCTGAATGGGCTTTGCTCGGTATGGCAGGTGCCCTTGCCGGAGTAATGCGGTCGCCATTTACTTCAATTATTTTTCCTCTCGAACTGACGCATAGTACTAATTTATTCCTTCCGCTTTTAATAACGGTCACACTTGCCCATCTCATCAGTGTGCTTATCTTGAAGCGTTCGATTCTTACAGAAAAAGTAGCACGCCGGGGCTTTCATGTTTTACGTGAATATGCCGTTGAGCCATTGAAAGTTTTATTTGCTGAAGACGTGATGTCCACAAATGTATTGACGATAACAACGGGTGCAACGATGGCTGATGTAAAAGAAATAATACAAAACCAGAATCATTTACGAAAGCAACGTTTGCTTCCGGTTGTAAATTGCGATGGAAATATTTTGGGCGTAATCTCCTGGCAGGATGTTTTACAAAAGGCTCTACAGGGCGATCTTACCGAAAAAGTTAATGACTTTATGATAACAAATATTATTACAGCCTATTCAGATGAATCGCTGCGCTCAATTGCAGACAGGATGGCCGCAAACCGCGTCGGAGTGCTGCCTGTAGTTGACAGGTACCAGAAGGGGAAACTTCGTGGATTGATAACACAGTATGAACTATTAACAGCCCGTGACCACCTTTTGCAGGAAGAACGGACGCGCGAACGGGTTTTAAAAATGTGGCCTATTTACCGAAAAGAAAATCACAATAACCATCCGGATTTATCTTCTTCTCCTCAAGCAAATGATTCAAAAAGCGAACTAAAATCGTAAATAAAAACCAACCCAACTTATGAAATCTCCATTAGGCAGTAAACAAACAAATAACCTGAATTTTCATTTTGTTGAGAAAATGATTATTTAATCTTTCTATTTTTTAAATAAACTAATAGGTTGATAAAGATTAACCGCAAAGCAAAAACAGTTCTTTGAAATGTCTAAATATATTAGTAATTTTAACCTAAAATGTTTAGTTATGTTTTCTACTCTTAGTACTTTTGAATTTCAGTACCAGTT
>Ga0207933_1002261_pt1 | contig 12763 bp, 10 predicted proteins | sample NGESurdeep092012_4_FD_184488 | JGI IMG/M metagenome (GOLD analysis project Ga0207933, IMG submission 184488) | Arctic peat soil microbial communities from Barrow, Alaska - NGEE Surface sample F53-3 deep-092012 (SPAdes) | ecosystem: Environmental > Terrestrial > Soil > Wetlands > Peat ... | reverse complement strand
TCACGTCGGTGTCAGGTGGCGTGCTGGCGGGCATGGCCGCGGCCGGCGGCATCCTCTCCTACGTGAGCTCCGAGGTCATAAGGCTCCCCACCATCTGGTATGGGATCCTCACTGGCGTCGGGCTGGTGTACATGGTCATCACCAATCCAGAGGGCCTCACCGGCATCGTTCATCGTTGGCTCGATCGAAGACGAGCTGGTCAGGCGGACGTGGTCAGCGCAGCGCTCGAGGCTGCGCCGGTGTCGCTGGCGGCAGCCTTGCCCCGGCCCGAGGGCATCGCCCTCTCCGTCAGTCACATCGGGGTTCGCTACGGCGGCGTCATCGCTGTGGATGATGCAAGCTTCGAGGTGCCCCGTGGGGCCATCGTTGGCTTGATCGGGCCGAACGGCGCGGGCAAGACCACCATGATCGATGCCATCTCCGGGTTCACCCCTTACTCCGGATCGGTGCAGCTCGATGGTGAGCCACTGGACTCCCTCAGCCCGTTTCGTCGGATCCGTCGTGGCCTGGGCCGCACGTTCCAGGGCATCGAGCTCTATCCCGAGCTCACGGTGGAGGAGAACGTGATGGTCGGCCCCGGTGCGTCGGCCAGATCGCAGGAAGATAGTGACGCGCTCTTCGCGTTGCTGCAGCTCGACGGGCTGCGCCATCGTCCGGCTAGCTCGCTCTCGCAGGGTCAACGCCAGCTCGTCTCCATCGCCCGAGCACTTGTCGCCCAGCCCAGCGTGCTGTTGCTCGACGAGCCGGCTGCAGGGCTCGACTCGACCGAAAGCATCTGGTTGGCTGACCGCCTCCGTGAGATCCGGGACTCGGGCGTCACGATTCTCCTCGTCGATCACGACATGAACCTCGTGCTCAACCTGTGTGATCACATCGAGGTGCTCGACTTCGGTTCGGTCATCGCCAGTGGGACACCGACGGAGATCAGATCCAGCAGCATCGTTGCCGACGCCTACCTTGGAGCGTCGCATGCAGAACCGGAGGCAAGCTGATGAGCGGCCTTCTGACCTGTCGAGGGCTGCATGCTGGCTATGGCGATCTGGTCGTTACCCGTGACATCGAGCTCGACACTCCGTCGGGCCGGGTGCTCGCCGTCCTGGGTCCGAACGGCGCGGGGAAGACGACGCTGCTCCTGACGTTGGCGGGCTTGCTCCCGCGCATCTCGGGTGCCGTGCTCGTTGACGGAGAGCCGCTCCCCAGTGGAAGGCCGCACGTCGCCAACAAGGCCGGTCTGGTGCTCATCCCCGATGACCGCGCCTTGTTCACGAAGCTGACCGTGGCCGACAACCTGCGTGCGGCCGTGCCCAAGCGCGGAGGGTCCTATGACGACGTCCTCGATCTTTTCCCCGGCCTTCGTCGTCGATGGAAGCTCGCCGCCGGCTCGCTCTCGGGTGGCGAGCAGCAGATGCTGGCCATGGCGCGGGCGCTCGTGCAACGTCCGCGGGTGCTGCTCATCGATGAGATGAGCATGGGCCTTGCTCCCGTGATCGTCGAGCGGCTGCTGCCCATGGTCCGGCGTGTCGCTGACGAGACCGACGCGGTCGTGGTTCTGGTGGAGCAGCACGTCCACCTGGCGCTGGAGATAGCCGATGAGGCCATCGTGATGGTGCATGGCGAGGTTCGCCTTTCCGGGAGGGCCTCGGAGATCAGATCTGACCCGGACCGCCTCGAGGCGGTCTACCTCGGCAGCGCAGCCGGCTGAGCGGACAGGCCGGTCACGCTGATCAGCTGCGGGGTACGTCTCTCCATGGTGCGTCGCGCCATGGGTCTGGCTCCCGGGGCAGTCCGAGCACCCGCTCGGCTACCACGTTCTTGTTGATCTCGCTAGTGCCGCCCTCGATGGTGTTGGCTCGGCTGCGCAGCATGCCCGAGACCTCGTAAGGCAGGCTGTCGGCATATCGATCAGGGGTGCCGGCACCGTTCTCGCGCTCGCCGTCGGGGTGGTCCCAGGCCATGGCCCCCAGTCCAAGCAGATCCGCCGCCGCCTCCTGCATCCGCTGGTTGAGATCGCCCTGGTGGACCTTGCCAATCGAGCTTTCCGGCCCCGGAGACCGTCCTGCCTTGAGTTGGGCTCTGACTCGTTGGTTCGTCCAGTTGCGGATCCGGTCCTCGGACCACAGCGACACCAGGCGATGGCGGGTCACCGCATCGGTTCCCGCTCGGCCTCCCGCGTCACCGGTTCGGGCCAGGGACACTAGCCGGTCTGCACTGCCCCCACCGATCCGGTCGACTCCGCCCGATCCCGAGCCGGCCACCATCTGGCGCTCGCCCGACAGTGTGGCATTGGCCACCGACCACCCGTCGTTTTCAGCCCCGACCCGTCGGGAGTCGGGTACCCGTACCCCGTCCAGGAAGACCTCGTTGAAGTCGGTCTCACCGGTGATGTGACGCAGAGGGCGAACCTCGACGCCGGGCGCGTGCATGTCGATCAAGAAGTACGTGAGCCCCCGCCGTTTCTGCGCCTCAGGGTCCGTTCGGGCCAGGAGCACGCCGAAGTCGGCGAGGTGGGCCCAGGTGGTCCACACCTTCTGCCCCGTCACCACCCAGTCGTGGTCCCGGACTGCTCTGGTGGAGAGCGACGCCAGGTCGGATCCGGCGCCGGGCTCGCTGAACAGCTGACACCAGACCTCCTCGTTGGCCACGATCGGAGGGAGGAAGCGACGCCGCTGCGCTTCGGTCCCGTGGGCGAAGAGGGCCGGCGCGGCCAGATTGAGACCCAGCGGGTTGAGGCGACCGAGGTTGAGCGGCGCCAGTTCGGCTTCGACCAGGCGGGCCTCCGCCGGGCTCAGCCCGGCCCCTCCGTACTCGACCGGCCAGGTGGCGGCGACCAGGCCGGAGGCAGCGAACGTCGGGTACCACGACTCGTAGTCGGCTCTCGAACGGACGTCCCGGATCGCTCGGGGACCGCCGTGTGCCGCCGCCTCCCGCCAGGCCCGCGGCACTACTTCCTCGATCCATCGAACGACGTACGATCGCAGCTCATCGGGCTCGAGACCGGTCACCACCACAGGCTGCAGTTGCACCTAGCGCCCCTTGAACTCGGGGCTGCGACGCTCCTTGAACGCGCCGATGCCTTCTCGGAAGTCCTCGCTGCGCGACGACAGCTCCATGGCGAAGGCTTCGTTGCGCAACTGCCCGTCCAACGGCAGGGCCGCTCCCGAATGGAGCAGCCACTTGGTCAGCCCCAGCGAGACGGTGGGGCCGGCGGCCAACCGATCGACCAGCTCCCGAGCGACCGTGTCGACCTGCTCGGGGGCCACCGCCTGATGGACCAGCCCCCACTCGGCGGCCTCCGTCCCGCTAAGGCGGCGTCCGAGCAGGAGGAGCTCTCGGGCGCGCACCGAGCCGACCAGTCGGGGCAACAGCCATGTGGCCCCGCTGTCCGGGGTGAAGCCGCGCTCAGAGAACGGCGCCCAGAAGGTGGCATCGGCGGCAGTGACGGTGAAGTCGGCTGCGGCAGCCAACTGCAGGCCGATGCCGGCAGCCCATCCCTTCACCGCACAGACCACGGGCACCTGGACCTCACAGATGAGCGGGATCAGCCGATGGGCCTGCGAGGGGAGCCGCCGTTGGATCGACCCGGGCCTGGGCCGGCCGTCGATGCCGGCGTTGCGGGCAATGATGTCGGCCCCGCCACAAAAGTGGTCGCCGGCGCCTTCGAGGTACACGGCCCGGACGCTGTCGTCCCGACCGGCGAGATCCAGCGCTTCGATCAGTCCGGCCATCATGGCATCGCCGATGGCGTTTCGCCGCTCGGCCCGATCCAGGCGCAACGTGAGGACGGAGCCCTCCTGGTCCACGAACAGTCCGGGCACCGGCCGATCGAGCGCGACGGTCATCGCAGCGGAGCCGCCGTGCCGTCGGCGAACGCCTCGGCGATGGCTTGGAGCGCCTCGCTGAGATCGCCGGCGCCCCCGGGTGGGTCGGGCAGAACGACCTCGCCCCCTTGGCGACTAGGGAGGAGGATGGTGGCGTGCCCAGGTGTCGTGACCTCACCGCGCTGGCTCTCGGCCTGCAGGTCGAGGTCGACGGCGTAGCCCCCGTTTTCGGTCCGGAACGTGTCGGTGACCACACCACTGAGCCATTGGGTGTCGCCGACGTAGTTGAATCCCCGGAATTCGCAGTCCAGTTTCCAGAGCCAGCCGGCGTCACCCATCCAGTCGGTGCAGAGGTGGATCAACCACGTCTCTCGCATCCGCCCGTAGTCGAACGTGGTCGGGTTGCCCGAACGTTGGGCAAAGGCCGGGTCCCAATGGACCCGCTGCATGACGTCGGGCACGTTGAGCTCGTCCCGATGGAAGAAGCGAGGGATCCGTTGTCGGTTCTGATGGGCGAGCCGGAGAGGCTTGACGCCGTAGAGCCCCATGCCCATCCCGACGTGCCAGCAGATGATGTCGGTGACCGTTAGCGGGCCCTTGACCATCGGGCCCACCCGGTCACCCACGGTCACGTCCTCCCAGTAGCGCGGCTCGGCCCCCCGCGGCCCCTCGGCCCCGTACTGGATGTCGATCCGCTCGATCTGGTCGTCGGTGTAGGGAGCCAGGTCGATGGTGTCGTATTTCTTCTTCTCTCTCGCTTTCTGGCGTTCGGTGCGGATCATCAGGCGGTACTGGCCGGAGAGGAGATCGCCCCTCGCATCTTGGAACACCTGACCGGTCCACTCGTGGACGGCCCGACCGGCGAAGTCGCTCGGCTTGTCGAGCACTCCGACCAAGGCATTGCGCCGACGCACCCGGCCTCCGGGGTGCAGCGGCCTCCACCACTCCCTGGCGCTGGCCGCGTAGAAGGCGTGCACGCCGCGCAGCGGATCGCCTCGCATGAGGTCTCGCCACTCCGGTGCCACCTCGGTGACCTCGTCCTCGCCGATCAGCGAGTCGCCACCCACGAGGGGCGGCGGTGCGATCACTTTGCCCCAGGGGCTGGCCGCGCCATAGGCCTCGTCCGACCAGAGCGGATTGTCGTCACCGTAGGCAGTGGCCACGTGCCGGAAGGCATCGACGTCCGGGTGCAGATAGTGCGGGGGAACGGGATTGGGTTCGGGAATGCCGATCCGACTGCGCAATCGGTCGATGGCCTCGTCGGTGATCCTCGGCTCGTCGCTCACGACGCCTCATGCTCTCTCGGCCGGGGCACATACGAAGCCCGCAGTTGACGTCGCTGGAGCTTGCCCACCTCGGTCCGCGGCAGTGAGGTGACGGGCACGAAATCGAGGGGCACCTTGTAGGGCACGAGGTGGGCCCGACAGAGCTCACGCAGCCCGTCGGGGTCTAGCTCCCCGTCCACCACCACGAACGCCACCGGCACCTCGCCCAGGCGCTCGTCGGGGATGCCCACCACCGCGGCCTCGCGCACCTCGGAACCGAGCTGTAGCACCTCTTCGACCTCCTCGGGGAAGATCTTGTTGCCGCCCCGGTTGATGAGGTCGCCGACCCGGCCCTCGATCCAGACGAAGCCGTCCGGGTCCACCCGGGCCAGGTCGCCGGTGGCCAAGAACCCCTCGTCGTCCGCTCGGTCGTCGAGGGTCCCCCCGGCCGCGTAACCGGCCGCCATGTTCGGTGGCCGAACGTACAGCTCCCCCATGTCCCCCGGCCCCAGTGGTCCTTCGGCCACCAGCTTGATGGCCACGCCACCGTGGGGCCGTCCGGCGGCACCGACCTTTTCGGGGTGCTCCTTGGCATCGGCGGCAGTCCACCCGATGACCTCGCCCATCTCGGCCTGTCCGTAGCTGTTCAGCACGAAGACCCCGAAGCGATCCTTGAAGCGCCGGGCCTGCATCGGCGACAGGGGAGCGGTGATGCTGCGCACGAAGCGCAGCGGCGACAGGTCCTCGATGTCCGGATCATCGCTGAGCATGGCGATGGCCGCGGGCGGAAGCACCGTAGAGCGGATCTCGAACGTGTGGACCACACGGGCAAACTCGGTCGTGGTGAACCGGTCCATGATGACCAGCGGAGCACCCGCTCGGAGCCCGAAGAGCGAGTTGTAGATACCGGCGCTCAAGGCCAACGAGACGGGGATCAGGTTGGGGGAGGGAGGCCGACCATCGTGGCGATCGCGGCTGCGGAGGGGGACCAGGACCCGATCGAGGAGCTCGAGGTAGGCGGCGTGGGTGTGCAGGATCGCTTTGGGTGCTCCCGTCGTTCCCGACGTCCACATGACGAAGGCCACGTCGGGATCGAAGGTGCGGGACGGGCCGAGGGGCCGGATGCCGTCCTGTTCGAGCAGCACGGCCGGGTCGGTCGCTCGGAGCAGGTCCTGCAGGCCCTGCTCCGGCAGCCGGTCGCTGATGGGTATGAAGACGGCATCGGACAGCCAGATGGCCATCATGGCCACGACGAAGTCGGGACCGTTGGCCATCCGCAGACCCACGCCGTGACCGGCCTCTACGCCGGCCGCTCGTAGCTCTGCGGCCAGGTCCCGGGCTCGCGCCCGGGCCTCACCCGCCGTGAGCACCTGGCCAGAGCCGTGCAGGAGGGGCTGCTCGTCGGCGAAGGGATGGTCGACGAGCAGTTGGGCCAGGTTTGGCGAGGTCACGCCGAGATGCCGAGGAGCTGCATCATGTTGCCCCCCATCACCAAGCGGAGCTCCTCGTCGGGGAGTCCATGCAGCTCCTCGGCCCACGACAGAGGATCGGCCAGCCCTTCGACGTGGGGGAAGTCCGAACCGAAGATGACGTGGTCGGCCCCGAGGAGTTGCACGAGCTCACGAGGATCCTCCTCGTGGAAGGGGTGCATCCAGAAGTGCCGCTTGAAGGTGGCCGTCGGCGGCTCGGCGTAGCGGTGGGGCGCCTTCTCATAGGCATGGTCCAGCTGCTCGAGGAAGTGCGGAACCCAGCCGCCTCCGTTCTCGACCAGGGCGATGCGCAAGTGTGGGAATCGCTGGAGGGTGCCGTCGCAGATCAGGGACGTCGCCGCGTCCCGGATGGCCCGGTAGTCCCCCTCGACCACCATCGAGAAAAGGCTGGGCTCGCCGAAGGCGAGGGCCTCGCCCTGGGCCCCCTCCCACTCGTTGGTGTAGCGGGAGTACCCGCTATCCGACGCGTGCAGGACGACGAGGACTCCGGACTCCTCCACCTTCTTCCAGAACGGGTCGAACTCGGGAAGGGCGAACGAGCGAGGGCCGCGGTAGCCGAAGGCGGGGGCGGGCCGCATCAAGATGGCCTGGGCGCCGTGCTCCACGACGAAGTCGAGCTCTCGCATGGCTCGGTCCACCAGCCCGGTGGCGATGACCGGCGTGGCGAAGATGCGGTTCTCGAACGTGTAGGGCCACGCCTTGATCATCCACTGGTTGAGGGCGTGAATGGCGTCGGCGCAGAGGTCGGGATCGTCCTTCATCCGCTCTTCGATGAGGCTGGCCAGCGTGGGGTACATCATGGCGTAGTCGATGCCCTGCTCGTCCATGAGCTCCAGTCGGGCACCGGCGTGCCGGAAGGCGGGCGGGCAGTCGATGCCCCGACCGATGATCTCGCGATAGGACTTTCCCTCCGGGTTGCCCGACTTGAAGTACTCCTCTTGGGCGCCGGGCCGGCCCACCCGGTCGAAGGTGGGATTGGGGATGTAGTTGCTGATCTGCCCGTTGACCATGATCTTGGTCCGACCATGGACCTCGACGAAGTCGATGACACCTCGACGGTTCTCCGGGAGGTACTTGGTCAGCGCATCGCCGGTCTCGTAGAGATGGTTATCGGCATCGAAGACCGGGAATCCGAGTTTGTCGCTCACGTTTCTCTCCTCTTGTCAGCCGGCCAGCCGGAAGACGCCCGAAGCCGCCGTGACCGACCGATCGCCATTGCCTTCGTCGTGCATGGTCACCCGGACCCCGATCCGACCGCCGGCGTCGAAGGCTTCTCCTTCGGCCCGGAACGGTCCTACCTTGCCTCGGGCCAGGAACATCACGTGCCAGCTCTCGATCTGCAGGCGATCGGTGTCGGCACGACCTTCAGCCAGCTCGGTGGCTGCCGTTTCGAGCAGGATGTGCTGGGGGCCGAGGTGGAGTGCGGCGTCGGGCGAGGCCGTCTCGATGGACAGCTCGGGCAGGACCCAGTGGCCGTCTTCTCGGCGGGAAGCACCGAAGACCTGGTGGAGGGGTGGCAGGTCGGGCGAATCCTCGACCACCAACTTCTCTTCTTCCATCTTCTCGAATCCCACCGGCACCTCACCCAGGGTGACGCCCTGGCCGGCGGCCAGGGCGATGACGCGATCTCGGTTGTCGGCATCGACGATGAGCGAGCGGCTGAACCCCATGCGCTGCCCCATCTTGAGCACTTCGGGGACGACCTCGATGCGGCCCACGTCGCGGGCCTCGTCCAGGATCTGCAGGCTGTGAATGACCGGATTCGGTACGCCAACGTCGTCACTGATGCCGCCACCTTCAGGTGCAGCGATGCAGAGCGGGGCGGCCATGATGCCCCCAGACGCATTGCGCATGTCGTAGCGCAATTTCATGGTGGGATCGGGAGGTCCGCTGTTGAGGCTGGCATGGCTGCGCCCGAGGTAGCGATAGCTGAGGAGGCTCGTCCATCGGCGGCGGAGGTCCTCCCAGTACTCGTCGTCCGACGTTGCCCGTATGTCTTCCAGCACAGACCGTCCTCCTCCGGTGTGATCACCCATGCCGGTCGGGGCTCGATGAGCGCCGGGGCGTGAAGTGCCTTCTGCTACCCTAGAATCGCGTTCTCGTTTTCGCAAGGCGGGACGACGGCTGCGATGGACCATCAGGCGAAAGGACGGTGTCGGTGGCGAACGAGCAAGGGCAGGGTTCGCCCCTTTCTGCTTTGCCGCCATCGCGGGTGGAGAGGCGAAACCGGATCATCCGGACGGCCCTGGAGCAGTTGTCCGAGTCGGACTATGACGCCATCCAGATGCGCGACGTGGCCAAGGCAGCCGACGTGGCCCTGGCCACCCTTTACCGGTACTTCCCGTCCAAAGAGCGACTCTTCGCCGCCGTACAGCTCGAGTGGGTCGAGGTGCTCCACCGGCGGGTGGCCCAGCGCGGCCTGCGCGGCAATTCGAACCTCGAACGCCTGCTCGATGTGCTCCAGCGGTCGATTGGATCGTTCAAGAAGAACCCGCAGTTCTATCGTGTCCTCCTGATGCTCGAGTCGACCAAGGACCCCGTGGCCCGTGAGCTCTACGAGGTGATGGCCAGGGCGACCGCTGACACCTATCGGGAGGCGATCGGCGACGTCGACCCGGAGACGGCGGCGCGTCTGCTGCAAGCCACGCTCGACCTCTTGGGGGCGGAGATGCGGGCATGGGCCCTCGGGCGGCGGACCATCGAAGATGCAGCCGGCCGCATCGAGGACTCGTTGCGCCTCCTGTTCACGTACCAGGAGACGACGGGGAAGAGCACACACCTGCGCGTCGCCGGTCACTCGGGCTGAGGGTCATCGGCACCGTGGACCTCCACCAGAAGGTGAACCGGCTGGCCTGGCCGGGCCAGCCTCTCCCGGCCGGCGTGGCCGAGCGCTTGCTGGGCCCGGGCGGCCCCTTCGAGCTCACCGTGGATGAGGGCTCCGATTCCGCCCTCCAGGTGTTCGAGCATCGACCAAGGTCGGTCGTCGAGGTGCTCACCACGGGGGCGGCCCGATTTCCGAACCGTCCGTATCTGGTCTTTCCCGAACGAACGCTGACGTTCGACTCGGTGGTGGGGGCTGTGGCCAGCGTGGCCGAGGGCATGAGGTCGCGCTTCGGCATCGGCGCCGGCGACCGTATCGGGATCGCATCGGCCAATCACGTGGAGTACGCCCTCGCCTTCTGGGCGGCTACCGCGCTCGGGGCCATCACCGTGGGGTTCAACGGCTGGTGGACCGGTCCGGAGCTGGCCTACGCGGCCAAGCTCACCGAGCCACGGGTTGTCTTCGCCGACCAGCGACGCAAGGAGCGGTTGGTCGGGATCGACCTCGATGCCCCGGTGTGCCCCCTGGAGCAGACGGTAGCCGAGCTGGAGGCAGACGGCTCGGGCGCGTCGTTGCCGGAGGTCGCTTCCCATGAGTGCGATCCCCTGGTGATCCTGTTCACCAGCGGGACCACGGGCCGGCCCAAGGGTGTTCCCATCAGTCATCGCAACATCATCCACTTCGCCATGTCGACCCAGCTGCGAGGAGCCGAGGTCCGGGCCCGGGCGGTGGCGAACGGCGTCGAGGCACCCCCACCCTCGCTTCCCTGCGCGCTCAACGCCAGCCCCATGTTCCACGTCTCGGGTCTCACCTGCACCATGGTTCCGGCGCCGATGAACGGGCTTACCCTCGTCTACCCGCCAGCCGGTCGGTGGCAGGAAGACGTCCACCTGGCCTTGACCGAGCAGCACGAGGTCTCGAACTGGTCACTCGTGCCCACCCAGCTCTGGAGGCTGTTGGACTGGCCGGATTTCGAACGCTACGACCTCTCGTCACTCCGGTCGGTGGGCGGCGGGAGCGCGGTCTGGCCCCCGGAGCTCTTGCGGCGGCTCGAGGAGCGTCTCCCGTGGGTGCGGCCCGCGTTGGGGCTCGGATACGGCATGACGGAGACGAACGGCCTCGGTACCGCCCTCGGCGGCGAGGCCACCTTTGTCCACCCGGACTCCGTGGGCGAGCCGTCGCCCACGGTGGAAGTGGAGATCCGTGATCCGACGACCCGGCGTGCCCTGGGCGAAGGTGAGGTGGGTGAGATCGCGCTGCGCTCGGCCACCACGTTTGCCGGGTACTGGCGGGATCCTGCGGCCACGGAAGCGGCCATCGAAGACGGTTGGTACCACACCGGCGATTTTGGTTCCCATCGGGAGGGCTTCGTGTACCTGGCCGGCCGGCGCAACGATCTCATCATCCGAGGGGGTGAGAACGTGTCGCCCGTCGAAGTGGAGAACCGCCTCTTCGAACACCCGTCGGTGGTCGAGGTAGCCGTCATCGGGGTTCCCCACGAGACGCTCGGTCAGCAGGTGAAGGCGTACCTCGTCCTGAAGGAGGGCCAAGAGGTGAGCGCTGAGGAGGTGCACTCCTTCGCCGGTGCCGCACTGGCCGGCTTCAAGGTTCCCGAGCACGTCGAATTCGTGGACTCCCTGCCCCACAACGCATCGGGCAAGGTGCTCAAGCATCTTCTGGTCGGTGAGGGAGCCACCAGTGACTTCGTGGAGGAATGACCAGGGGGTGAGCGGGGGACCACTGGTGGTCGAGCGTCATGGACCGGTGGGATGGCTGATCTTCAATCGGCCGGACGCGGCCAACGCCATGGATGCCCCCATGCTCGGCGCCTTGGAGGGTGCCTGGACCGAGCTCGATGGCGATCCGGCCGTCCGGGTCATCGTCAACACCGGTGCGGGGTCCCAGTTCCAGACCGGTCTGGACATGGGGGCGCTGGTGGGGGATCCGGCCAGCCTGCGGGAGCAGTCACGGCGGACCAAGCGGGCCGAGCTGCGGTTGACCGCGTGGCACAACGGGGTGACCAAGCCCGTCATCGCCGCCGTCAACGGCACGTGCGCCGGTGGGGGGTTGCATTTCGTGGCCGACGCCGACATCGTGATCGCGGCCAGCGACGCGACGTTCCTCGACCCCCACGTCAGTGTGGGACAGGTCAGCGCCTACGAACCGATCGGCCTGTTGTTCAAGGTGCCGGCCGAGCCGGTCATCCGCATGGCGCTCGCCGGCCGGACCGAGCGCGTTTCGGCCCAGCGGGCCTACGAGCTGGGCATGGTGAGCCAGGTCGTCGATCCCCCCGAACAGCTGCGGATGCAAGCGCAGGAGTTGGCCGAGACGATCGCGCTGAACTCCCCGGCTGCGCTGGCCGCCACGAAACGCGCCCTGTGGCAGGCCCTCGAGGCCAGCAGGCGTCCCATGGCTCCCTTGCCAGAATGAGAATCCCGTTCTAGTGTACGTCCGGGACGTCCTGGGGGGCTGGCCAAGGGACACCACGCTCCAGGTGGGATCCGCTCGAGCGCGGGCGAACAAGCTGCTCGGCAGTCGGGCCGACGACGAAGAAAAAGGGGAGGGTGAGCATGGACCCAATCAGGATCGGTTGGCTCGGATCGGCCCTTGACGGGCCGGGCGGGGGCTACGACAAGATCCATCAGATGGCCTTCGACCAGGCCACCGAGCTTGGCCTGTTGGACCGGCCGGTGGAGCTCGTCATCCACCCCGAGAACGGCCTGCCCCAGGGGTCGGCCAAGAACGCCACGGACGGATTTCGCTGGCTGGTGGACGAAGGCTGCATCGGTGTCGCCGGCGCCTACAGCTCGGACAACGCCATCACCGTGGGCCCGCTGGCCAACCAGCTCCATGTGCCGCTGGTCAGCTGGTGCGGTACGGAGCAGTTCCATGGCGACTACTGCTTCCGGTTGGGCAACGGCGACTGCGGAGGGGATGCCACGCTGATCGTGGCCTGGCTGAAGCGGAACGGTCACGAGCGAGTTGCCGTGCTCAGCGAGATCTCGCCCAACGGGGAGGAGTACTTCCGGTACTTCCGCCAAGAGTGCCGGCGACGAGGAATCGCCGTGGCCGCGGTCGAGACCGTCTCCCAGACTCCCGCCGATCTGACTGGCAACCTGCGCAACCTTCGCCAGATCGAGCCGGACGCCCTGGTCTACATGGGCTACGGCATGCTGGCGGCAAAGGGCCTGCTCCGCTCGTCGCTGGACGAGCTGGGCTGGGACCCGCCCCGCATCATGACCACGGCGTTCATGTTCTACCTGATGGGCTTCGACAAGTTCGAGGGCTGGGTGGGGATCGACCAACTGGACCCGTCCAACCCGCGGGTGCAGAGCTTCCATCGAGAATTCGTCGACCGCTACGGGCAGG
>Ga0207933_1002260_pt1 | contig 12764 bp, 9 predicted proteins | sample NGESurdeep092012_4_FD_184488 | JGI IMG/M metagenome (GOLD analysis project Ga0207933, IMG submission 184488) | Arctic peat soil microbial communities from Barrow, Alaska - NGEE Surface sample F53-3 deep-092012 (SPAdes) | ecosystem: Environmental > Terrestrial > Soil > Wetlands > Peat ... | reverse complement strand
AGCTCAATAACTTTTGATGTTGATAATGTGACACTCACGATGGTTCCTGAACCATCTTCTCTGGCTTTGGGTGCGATGGGCGCATTGGGCGGATTGATGATGGTGATTCGTCGCCGCAAAGCATAATTGTTTTTTGAACTCTTTCAGCCGGCCTCAACTTTGTTGAGGCTGGTTTTTTATTTTCAAAAAACTATTTATACATTCCTATTTTATCTGTATTGAATTACTAACCGCTCGCGGCCATAAATCACAGATGAACCAGATTCGCCCAGGTAAAAAATTTGCGTTTCATCTGTGAAAATCTGTGGCTAAAAATATGAAAATAAAATCAGACCTCAAAAATCGTTTCGTCATCATCATGGCGGGCGGGCGCGGCGAACGGTTCTGGCCATTGAGCCGCGAGAAGATGCCCAAGCAATTGCTCGCGCTGCTCGGCAAAAAATCGTTTTTGCAGGAAGCCGTCGAGCGCGTGCTGCCCATTGTCCCGGCCAAAAATATTTTCGTCATCACCAATGAAGCGCAATTGCCGGAAGTCAAAAAACAGCTTCCGAAAATTCCGAAAGAAAATTTAGTGGCCGAGCCGCTTGGCCGCGACACTTGCGCCGCCGTCACGCTCGGCGCGGCGCTCGTCGGCGCGCGTTCGACGACGGGTGTCATGGCCGTTTTACCCGCTGACCATGTCATTCCCGACGTAAAAAAATTCCAACAGGTTTTGTCGGACGCCATTGATGTGGCGGCACAAGGTCAGGCGATTGTGACTATCGGCATCAAGCCGACCGAACCGGCCACGGGTTACGGTTATATTCACATCGGACAAGGATTGCCAACGCCGCCGGGCGCGAAGAAAACGAAGACGGTTTTTTTCAAGGCGGGACAATTTGTCGAGAAACCGGATTTCCAGCGCGCGCTGGATTACGTCAACAGCGGACAATATCGCTGGAACGCGGGAATGTTCGTCTGGAGTTTTATCACGATCACGAATGGTCTGGAAAAACATCAGCCGGAAATGTTCGCCGCGTGCCAGCGCTGGTTCAAAGTCGCGAACAATCCCGCGAAGCTCGCAAAAGTTTTGGCGAAGGAATATCCCGACATCAAAAAAATCTCGATTGATTTTGCGCTCATGGAAAAAGCGCAAAATGTGATTTGCGCCGACGGCGATTTTGAATGGGACGATCTGGGCGCATGGAACGCGCTGGCGCGTCACCTCAAGGCCGATGCCGAAGGCAATTGTGTCGTCGCCGATTTCATTCATGTGGATGCCGCGCGAAATATTATTTTTGACGCGCGGACGAAAAATAAAACGCCGATTGCCGTCGTCGGTTTGCGCGATTCGATTCTGGTGCAGACGGACGACGCGGTTTTGCTGGCGCACAAAAGTCAGGCGCAGAAAGTGAAGGAATTGGTCAGGAAATTGGGCGAGGATGCGAAGTTGAAAAAACTCGTTTGATTTCCGCCGCGCTCTCGCAAATTTAACGCGCTCTGCTTCCAAGGGAGTTGACTTGCGCCCGCAAAGTCAACGTCCGCAAAAATAATCTGTTACCTTTTCCCACTTGCGTAAATATACCTGTGAAATCATGAATGACGACCTGACGTTGCTGCGCGAATTCGCCCGTAATAATTCCGAAGAAGCGTTCGCCGCGCTCGTGTCACGGCACATCAACCTTGTTTATTCCGTCGCGCTGCGGCAAGTCGGCGATGCGCATCTGGCCGAAGAAATCACGCAGGCGGTTTTCATCATTCTCGCGCGCAAGGCGGATTCGCTCGGCGAAAAAACCATTTTGCCCGGCTGGCTTTGCCGCACGGCGCGTTACGCGAGCGCCAATGCGCTGACCATTCAACGTCGGCGGCAACAACGCGAACAGGAGGCGTATATGCAAAACATTTTGAACGAAGCTGAACCCATGCACGAAGAAACATGGAATCAAATTGCTCCGCTGCTGGACGGCGCGATGGAAAAATTGGGAAAGAAAGATCACGACGCGCTGGCGCTGCGCTTTTTTGAAAATAAAAATTTTGCTCAAGTCGGCGCGGCACTGGGCGCGAGCGAAGACGCGGCGAAAATGCGTGTGAACCGCGCGCTGGAAAAGCTGCGGAAATTTTTCACGAAACGCGGCGTGAGTTCGACGACGGCGATCATTGCCGGGACGATTTCCGCCAATTCCGTTCAAGCCGCGCCTGTGGCGCTGGCAAAATCCGTAACTGCCGTGGCGATTGTGAAAGGCGCGGCGGCCAGCGGTTCAACCTTAACTCTCATCAAAGGAGCATTGAAAATTATGGCACGGTCAAAATTCAAGCTTGGCGCGATAGGCGTGTTTGCTCTCATTGCGACTGCAACATTTTTGGTTGTCATTTCAAATCCTCACGGGCGAGAAGTGCCTCCTTCGAGGCCAGCCTCGTTGGCTGAGATTCAGCAACTCTTCGATCTTGCGACGGCAACCAAACCTGATCGTTGTAGATTCGAGGCCGACATCGAGGTGACCACGCCGCCCTATACCACCGAACAGGTCAAAACTACGCTGGCACAAATTGAAAATTTCATGCGGGATGCAAATGCGCGCCTGAAGCCGCAACAAAAAGCTGACTGGGAAATTGCTCAATCGAACGCCATTGTGAAGGCCAATTCAGGCGAAAGGATTCAGCATGTGCGGGAATGGTATTCGGGAAATTATTATCGCTTGGATATAACCGACGAGGCGATGGGCACAGAAAGGTTTATGAAAACCCACCCAAATGAATATTACGAAACGTGGGTCAACATTCCCAATTCGCCATTTTCTCCGTATGCCAGTTATACGATAAACCGTGAACTGCACGACATTGAGCTTTTCAAACTGGAAGGGGAACGATTTCATCAATACAAACTTTGGCAGGCACTAAAAATGAACCAAGAGGTGGCAGATTTATTTGTTGCCTCACTCATAAATCTGCGTGACACCAACAATCTAAAACGGTCTATGTTTAATTATAGTGGATTGAAAATGGATACTTCAAGAGCACAACAACTTCATGCACAAACCAATTCAACAAATTCATTTTTTATTTCGCGATTGGATGCTACCGATGAAATATTGGACGGGAAAGCCGTCACCCACTTTATCTTCAAATGGAGTTTTACCCTGCCACCCGGTATCAAATCCAGTTTCAAACCAGACGCATTGCAAGGTGAAATGTGGGTTGGTCAGATTTCAGGCAAGACTGTTTGCTTGCAAGAGTTGATGACAAATCTTACCCAGCATACTTCAACAGTTGTAAAGCGGGAGAAATATGATGGCGACGGATTTCCGACTGTGTGGACGACAACGACAACAAAGGCTGATTCATCGTTCGAAAAGCAGCGTGTGGTTTTCAAGCGAATTGAGACCAACCCTTCGTTCGCGGACGAAGAGGCCTTTGCCCCAGTTTTCCCGCCAGACTACATCGTTTCCGACTTAAGTTCAGGAAGGGGTGTTATATTGCAAAATCCTCATCCAGAAATTCCCACAAGGTAAATGATTCGGCAATTTTCTATTTTCAGAAAACGCAAACCATTTTACACGCCGCCCGCGTATTGTATAATGTCCCACTGTGAATTCGCAAAAGCGTCAGCGCGTCGTCTGCGGCATGAGCGTTTGCCCCTTGCCATTCCTCCGATGGCTGGTAACTTGATTGCATGACAACGGACACTGTTGAAATTCCCGTGCCGGTGCTTTCGTCGGTGGAAACCCTCGACGAACTTCAAGACTGGCTCACCGCGCAGAATCCCAAAGTCGTGTCGGAATTGCGCGATGCCCGCAAGGAAGACGAGGCGGGCAAATTCAAAAGCTGGCAGCCCCGTCATCTGTCATGTCCTACCGGGTCGAAATAGGATCGCGGGCGGACACGCAACTCGCCGAACTCGACTCCGCCATCGGCGCAAGCGTCGAACGCAAAATTCTCTGGCTGGCGGAAAATGCCGCCTTGATGATTCATCGGCGTCTCGTGGGAATGCCTGACGACTTGGCCGGTCTCTGCAAACTTCGCATCGGCGATTGGCGGATTCTTTACTGGGTTTATCACCGCGAAGAAATTGTCCGCATTTATCGGATTCAACATCGTTCGGAAGTTTATCGCGATTTTTGATTGCGAAAGTTCATTTCGCTCAAACCATTTTACACGCCGCCCGCGCCTTGTATAATGTCCGTCTGTGAATTCGCAAAAGCGTCAGCGCGTGGTCTGTGGCATGAGCGGAGGAGTTGATTCCTCGGCGACGGCGGCGCTGTTGATCGAGCAGGGTTACGAGGTCATCGGCATCACGCTCAAGCTCTGGCCGCAGGATTGTGTCAACCGCGCCGAGGACAAATGCTGCGGGCCGCAAGCCGTCACCGACGCGCGCTCGGTTTGCGACAAACTTGGCGTGCCGTATTACCTGATTGATGAAGCGGCGGAATTCCAGAAGCACGTCATCCAATACTTCGCTGATGAATACAAAGCCGGTCGCACGCCGAATCCGTGCGTGATGTGCAATCAAAATTTGAAGTTCGGAAGATTGATTGACCGCGCGGATCAGCTTGGCGCGGATTTCATCGCGACGGGACATTTCGCGCGGGTGGAGCGCATAGAGAATTATTCTTTCGGCAATAAAAGTAGGGCAGGCGTCCCGCCTGCCTGCATCGGCGAAGCCGGTGCAATGCTCGCGCTGACGCGCTTGCAGGACAGGCGAGACGCCTGTCCTACTTTACCGCGTTATCTCCTTAAGCGCGGACGTGATTTGCGGAAGGATCAAAGTTATTTTCTTTTTTCGTTGCGACAGGATCAGCTTGCACGCGCGATTTTTCCGCTTGGCGAAAAGACCAAGAGCGACACGCGCGAAGTGGCGCGGCATTGCAACCTCAAAACCGCCGACAAGGAAGAAAGCATGGAAATCTGTTTCGTGCCGGACAACAATTACGGCGGATTTCTCCAGCAAGCGAACCTAGTGCAAAAAACTCGCGGGGAAATTGTGGATTTGCACGGTCATGTCCTTGGCAAGCACGACGGCATCGCGTTTTACACCATCGGCCAGCGCAAAGGTCTCGGCATCACGACCAGCAAACCGGTTTATGTCGTGGAACTCGATGTGGAAAATAATCGCGTCGTCGTCGGCGACGATTCCGCGCTCGACCGCGATGAATTTATTGCCGACCGCTGCAATTTTCATCCATTCGACAGACTGACCGAATCAATCGAAGTCACGGCAAAAATCCGTTACAATCATCCCGGCGCGCCAGCCACGATTTCACCGCTGGAAAATAGTCGCGTGAAAGTAAAATTACACACGCCGCAACGCGCCATCACGCCCGGACAAGCAGCAGTTTTTTATCAAGACGATTTGGTGGTCGGCGGCGGGTGGATCATGCGGTGACAATTTGTTCAGGACTTTATTTTCTTGCGCGAATTTCATTTGGAGAGAAAACGTTTCACGGTTAATTTTCCAGCCGCAAAATGAAAGTCACCCTGAACTGGCTCAAACAACACGTTGATTTCAACTGGTCGCCCGAGGAATTGACCGAACGGCTTACTATGCTCGGCCTCGAAGTCGAGGGCGTGCAGAAAATCTCCGGCACGTTCGACGGCATCGTCGTCGCGCAAGTTGTCTCGCGCGAAAAACATCCCAACGCCGACAAACTTTCGCTCTGCCGCGTCAACGACGGCGCGGGCGAACTACAGATCGTCTGCGGCGCGCAGAATTTCAAGGCGGGCAACAAAGTGCCGCTCATCCTGCCCGGCGCATCATTGCCGCCGAAAGTCGGCGAGAAAGAACCGTTCACCATCAAGGTCGGAAAAATTCGCGGCGTGGAATCGCACGGAATGCTTTGCTCACCGCAGGAACTCGGCTTGCCGGATCAAATTGACGGCCTACTCATTTTGCGCGAAGACGCGAAAGTCGGCCAGCCGTTCGGTGAATATCTCGGTCGCAGCGGCGGTGACGTGGTTTATGATTTGGAAGTCACGCCGAACCGTCCCGACTTGAACAGCGTCATCGGCATCGCGCGCGAAATCGCGGCGGTGACGGGGAACGCACTAAAAATTCCAGAAGTCAGAAGTCAGAAGTCAGAAGTCAGAACGGAAAATTTCGTTGCGGTAAAAATCGAAGACGCGGAACTTTGTCCGCGTTACACGGCGCGAATTATTCGCGGTGTAAAAATTGGGCCGAGTCCTGACTGGCTGAAAAGCGTTTTGGAAAAAATCGGCATCCGCAGCATCAACAACGTCGTGGACGTAACGAATTACGTCATGCTCGAAACCGGCCAGCCGCTGCACGCGTTTGATTATCATTCGATTTCCAAAAATTCAGACGGCAAACCAACAATTATTATTCGTCGCGCAATTGCAAATGAAAAATTCAAAACGCTCGATAATCAGGAACGCACGCTCACAAGCGAAATCCTTTTGATTGCCGACGAGCAAAAAGGCATCGCGCTCGCCGGCATCATGGGCGGACAAAACACGGAAATCAACGATTCGACCAAAGACGTTTTGATCGAGAGCGCGTATTTTTCGCCGACGAACATCCGCCGCACGAGCAAGCAACTCGGTTTGCGCAGCGAATCGAGTTATCGCTTCGAGCGCGGCGCGGACGTGGATATTTGCGATTGGGCGAGCCGGCGCGCGGCGCAATTAATTTTGGAAACCGCCGGCGGCGAACTGGCCGAAGGCGTCGTGGACGTTTATCCGAATCCGGCTGCACCGAAGCAAATCACTTTGCATTTTTCCAGGTCAAAAGATTTGCTCGGCGTCGGCATTTCGCATTCCGAACAAATTTCATTCCTGACCAAACTCGGCCTGACGATGAGCGAACAAACTCCGGGCATTTGCACTTTCAAAATTCCGGCGTGGCGCGTGGATTTGAAACGCGAAGTGGATTTGATCGAGGAAATCGGGCGGCTCTACGGAATCGAAAAAATTCCGGCGACTCCGCCGCGCGGCGCGATTGGCTTCAATGAGTTCGATGCAATTTACGACCAAATTTCCGACGCGCGAAAAATTTTGACCGGCCTCGGCTTGAACGAAGCGCAAGGGCAAACTTTAATTTCAAATTCGGAATTCGGAATTCGGAATTCGGAATTTGTCGCGCTGGCAAATCCGTTGAGTTCGGACATGGATGTTTTGCGTCCTAGTTTGCTGCCGGGCTTGATTCATTCACTGCGGCACAATGTCAGTCGGAAAAATCATGACGTGGCGCTGTTTGAAATCGGCCGCGTGTTCATTTCGCAAAACGGCGCGATGAAAGAAGAACGCCGCATCGCAATTGTAATTACCGGCCAGCGCGCCCAAAATTTTTGGAGCGGCGATGAACGTGACACGAAGTGCGACGTTTACGATTTGAAAGGTTTGCTTGAAGAATTTTTGGAGCAATTTGGCCTGCGCGGAATCACGTTTGCGCGACGCGCGGAAAGCACGCCGTTGTTTTTGGAATCGGCGACGATTTCGCTCGGCGGAAAATTGCAACTTGGCGAAATCGGCCAACTTTTACCGGCGCTTGCCAAAAAACATGATTTGCGCGACGGCGTTTTTCTCGCGGAGTTGAATTTGGATTTGCTGTTGTCGAAACGCAATCCGGCAAAGTCGTTCAAGCCGTTGCCGCAATTTCCGGCGATTCGCCGCGACGTGGCGATGCTCGTGCCGGAAATGACGACGCACGAATCCGTTTTGCAAACCGTCCGGCAGAGCAAACCGGCGAATCTGGAAAACGTGGGATTGTTCGACGTGTTTCGCGGCAAAAATATTCCGGCGGGACAAAAAAGCCTGGCTTACGCGTTCACTTATCGTTCGCCGGAGAAAACGTTGACGGACGCGGAAGTGAATGCCGCGCACGAAAAAATCGTGGAGGCGTTCAAATCGCAATTGCACGCGACGGTGCGATGATTGGTTGCAGCGGTCGCAGGAGGATTTTGATTTTGATCCTGACTGGCTTCAAAATGTTTGATGATTATGGCTATGGACACCCCGGCAAGCAAAGCGATTGACAGCTTAAGGCGGTCATGAGAATGGAATTGCAATTCCGGCAGCAAATCGCTGCTGGCGATGCAGAGAAATGTTCCGGCGCAAAACGCGAGCGCTTCGCCGAGCAGGTTTCCTTTGGAACCAGCGATATGACTTGCGCCCACATAAAACAAAACTGCGCCAATCGGACTTACCAGCGAAAATAGTATGTTCAAAAGATGGCGGGAAAATCGCGAACTGCCGCTGGCGGTCATCAAGGTCGAAATCGCCAGCGCGTCGAAGGGTTTGTGGAGAATGACGACCATCGCCACGCCGAGTCCCGCCAGTTTTGCGTGGCCTTGAGTTCCGGCGGCCACAGAAGCCGCGAGCGCCAAACCGTCGAACAACGAATGAAGTGTCAGGCCGAGCGCCGTGCCGACCCAGGAAAGATGTTGCGCTGATTTGTCGGCCAAAGTGTGCGCGTGATGTTCGTGGTCATGTTCCTCGTGGTTTGAAATTTCCTCCGCGTGATCGCAGTCTTCAGGATCGCCTTCCGCAGAATCGTGATGATGAAAGTGAAAAAAGCGTTGCAGAAAAAACATCGCCAAAAAACCGCCGAGCGCCCAGGACGCCGTCCGGTCAACGGAATGCAATTGTTCGTCGGCGTCCGGCAAAAAATGCAGCAGCGCGATGCCGAGCATCAGGCCGGCCACAAAACTGGTCGCCAATTGCAGGCGCGTGTGCGTCGGATGAATGATCAGCAACAGCCAGCCGCCCGCCAGCGAAGCCAGCAAAACCAGCGCGCAATAAATCAGCAGCAGCCAACCGGAAGAAATCGCAGCTTCAGTCATAGGTCACTTTAGAAAAATTTGTTTTAAGGTGGCAACTCGAATGTAAAAGTTTGTTCGGCGCCCCGGCAGGTTGAACAGTTGATTGAATTTGTTTTCGCCAAACTGTTTTTGCGCTGGCGATCATTTCCTGCAAATCGAAGGCTTTGTGCCAAATGGAATTGAGCAGCGGATGGATTATTAAATTCCTGCAAGAACATCCTGAACATTTTTCCGGCAATAGTGTCATTATTAAAGTAGATTAAGGAAATAAAATAAGAACAATCGAAAGAGTTTCAGTCTTGAGCGAACGGACCTTTAAAAAAACTTCCACCGCTTTGTTTTTTGCGATGTGCCTCGCCGCTCTCGGCGCGCGCGCGGCGGATTTCACGGCGTTATTGGATCGCGATGCCATTTCTCTCGGCGAAACTGCCACATTGTCGCTGACATTTGAAGGCGGCCAGCCAAAGAATTTGCTCGCGCCGGACGTTCCCGGACTGCAAATTGTCAATGCCGGCAATTCCCAAAATTTCAGCATCCTCAACGGCCAGATGAATTCAACCGTCACCATCACTTATTCCATCACGCCTGAACGGACCGGTAATTTTTCCATTCCCGCAATGACAGCAGACGTAAATGGCCAGCAGCTTGCCAGCGCGCCGCTCACGTTGACCGTGACGCAGCCGAATGCGCCGTCCGCCGACGCGGTGAATTCCGGCAATGAAGTCGCGTTCATGCAACTTTCCCTGCCGTCGAAAAAAATTTACGACGGCCAGATGCTCACCGCGCAGTTGAAAATTTATTTGCGCGACGACGTGCAGAATTTCGGCAACGTGCGGTTCAACGCCATGCCCGCCGACGGATTTGAAATCGGCAAAAATGCCGCAGGCGAACGCTATCGCACGCAAGTGGGCAACCGCGTTTATACCGTCGTGCCACTTGATCTCGCGCTCACCGCCACCAAAACCGGCGCGCTGACGCTCGGCCCATTCGCCGCCAACATGGTCGTCGTATTGCCTTCGCAAAATGACAACAGCGACCCATTCATTCGCGATTTTTTCAATCGAGGCGAGCAAAAACAAATCTCGCTCACCACCCAAACCGCGAGCGTCGAAGCGTTGCCATTGCCGGACGAAAATAAACCCGCGAATTTCAGCGGCGCGATTGGCGATTTCACGATGACCGCCAGCATCGGCCCGACGAATTTGACGGTCGGCGATCCCGTGACCATTCGCCTGCAAATTTCCGGCACCGGCGATCTGGGCGCCATTCAATTGCCCGACCAATCTTTGAAAAATTTCAAGACATTTTCGCCCACTTCAAAGACCGAAACGACTGACCGCCTCGGTCTCGAAGGCAAAAAAACGTTTGAAGAAATCATCACGCCCGAGAATTCCGACGTTCACGAATTGCCGCCGTTTTCATTTTCATTTTTCAATCCCGACGACGGCCAATATCACATGCTCACGCAGCCGGCCGTTCCGCTGATCGTCCAAGCCGCCGGCGCAACGCCGATGCCGGCGATTGCCGCAAACAAAAACTCCGCGCCGGAAAATCAAACGCCACAGGACATTCTGCCAATCAAGGAAAATTTGGGAACGCTTGCAAAAAATTCTGCGCCGCTCGTCGCGCAACCCGTTTTTCTCGCCGTGCAAAGTTTGCCAGTGCTCGCTTTTCTCGCTGCGCTTATATGGCGCAAACGCGCGGACAATTTGGCGAACAATCCGCGCCTGCGCCGCCAACGCGCCGTCGCGCAATTGGTTCAAATTGGAATCGACGATTTGAAAAAATTCGCCGCCGAAAATAATTCCGAGGAGTTTTTCGCGCTGCTGTTCCGGCTGTTGCAGGAACAACTCGGCGAGCGGCTCAATTGTGCGGCCAGCGCGATCACGGAAAATGTGGTCGAAGAAAATTCCATTTTGCGCGGCGCGCCCGACGCAACTCGAAACGATTTACGTGAGTTATTTCAACTTTGCAATCAAGCGCGCTACGCGCCCGTGCGCGGAACCGCCGAACTGAATTCTGTCGTCGCGCAATTTGAAAAGGTCGGCGGCGAACTTCAGGAGGTGAAGGCATGAAAGCGCGCTTTTCAAAAATTTGTAGGAGACGAGGTAACGAGTCTCAAACTAAAAACGAATTAGAGACTTCTCATGTCGTCTCCTACTGGATTTTGGTTTTGCTCGCGCTGGGCTTTGCCGGAAACATTTTTGCGGCGGATTTCACTTCTGATTTTTCAACGGCCAATAAACTTTATGCCGAAGGAAAATTTTCGGACGCCGCCAATCTTTACGAAAAAATTCTCGCGTCCGGCAAAACTTCGCCGAATCTGCTTTTCAATTACGGCAACGCGGAATTCAAATCGGGCAATTTGGGCAAAGCCATCGCCGCGTTTCGTCGCGCCGAATTGCTCGCGCCGCGCGATTCGGAAATCCGCGCGAATCTGAATTTTGTTCGCAACCAGGTCCAAGACGCGACGGTTCGCGAAAGTTTCTGGCAAAACTGGCTTGGAAATTTTTCGCTCAACGAATGGGCGGTTTGCGCCGCGATTTTATTTTGGCTGACGTTTATTTTGCTTGCGGCCAGACAAATTTTGGTGGAACGGGCGTCCCGCCCATTCGATGGTCAAATGAAACGCACGGGCAGGATGCCCATGCCACTACAATCTCGCGGAACACTTTTCACCTTGATTTTATTGACGATTTTTTGCATTGCGATTTTAAGCGTTCAAGCCGTAAATCATTTTTCAAAGCAAACTGCCGTCGCCATTTCCGCGTCAACCGCTCGCAGTGGTCCGTTTGATGACGCGCAAAATACATTTGCGGTTCACGACGGCGCGGAATTTTCGGTTTTGGATCGGCACGCCGATTGGGTTCAAATCGCCGACGGCACGGGAAAAATCGGGTGGCTGCCAACGAAGCAAGTCGAAATTTTGCCCGGCGCATAAAGTAGGGCAGGCATCTTGCCTGCCCGGCCGATGGCAAAGCCATTGGCAAGAAATTGCTTGAGCGGAGAACTGCTCGCGCTAAAGCGCTCGCTGGACAGGCAGGATGCCCGTCCTACTTTAGTTGAACGCAAATTAAAATTTAGTTGTCGGAAAAATGATTTACAAAAATGAACACAGGCATCTCTGCAATCAATGAAGCGGTCAAGGACGCGAGCGCGTTCACGCAGCCGCTGTTTAACGAACTCGGCAAGGTCATCGTCGGCCAAAGTTATTTGACCGAGCGGCTCGTCATCGGGCTGCTCGCCAACGGCCACGTTTTGCTCGAAGGCGTGCCGGGATTGGCGAAAACTTTGGCCGTCAAATCCATGGCCGCGTGCATCAGCGTGAAATTCTCGCGCCTGCAATTCACGCCGGACATGCTGCCCGCCGACGTCATCGGCACGCAGATTTACAATCCGCAATCCGGCGGCTTCACCACGCGCAAAGGCCCGGTCTTCGCGAATTTAGTTTTGGCTGATGAAATAAATCGCGCGCCCGCCAAGGTGCAAAGTGCGTTGCTCGAAGCGATGCAGGAAAAACAAGTCACGATTGGTGAAAATACTTTCAAGCTCGAAGAGCCGTTTTTGGTTTTGGCAACGCAAAATCCGATTGAGCAGGAAGGAACGTATCCGCTGCCCGAAGCACAGGTGGATCGTTTCATGTTGAAATTAAAAATCGGTTATCCGACGCGCGCGGAAGAACGGCAGATTTTGGAAGTGATGGCGCGCACGAGCGGCACGCCGACTTGCAGCGCCGTCGTCACGCCGCAACAAATCCTTAAGGCCCGCGAAGTCATCAACGACATTTACGTGGACGACAAGGTGAAGGATTACATCGTGGACCTCGTCTGCGCCACGCGCGACCCGGACCATTACAAGATCGCGGTGAAGGATTTCATCCAGCTCGGCGCGTCGCCGCGTGCGACCATCGCGCTCACGCTGGCGGCCAAGGCCTACGCGTTCCTGAAAGGCCGCGGCTACGTCACGCCGCAGGACGTGAAAAGCATCGGCATGGACGTGCTGCGCCACCGCGTG
>Ga0207933_1002259_pt1 | contig 12766 bp, 10 predicted proteins | sample NGESurdeep092012_4_FD_184488 | JGI IMG/M metagenome (GOLD analysis project Ga0207933, IMG submission 184488) | Arctic peat soil microbial communities from Barrow, Alaska - NGEE Surface sample F53-3 deep-092012 (SPAdes) | ecosystem: Environmental > Terrestrial > Soil > Wetlands > Peat ... | reverse complement strand
CGCAGGCGCGGGCGAGTCGAGGTCGCGCTCGAAGGCCAGGCACCAAGTGGTTGGGATGCAGGCCTTCAGGCACGCGGCCATCGCACGACGCGCCGCCCGGCGTTCTGGCGTCAGTTCGGCCACGCCCACCTGATCGCCGTCGACCAAGGCGCGCTCGCCGGCGCGACCGAGCCGCGGACCCGATTCGGCTCGGCGAGCGGCTACTAGTCGGATCCCGCCCGCCCGAAGGCGTGCCATTATCGAAGGATGCCTCGTCCCTTCGACGTCGTCGTCTTCGACTGGTACGCCACGCTCGGAGCACCCGCGCCAGACGACTGGTGGAACAAGATGTTCTCGCTGATCGAGGCTGCCGGAGGCGTCATCCCCGAAACCGCGGTCGGAGGTTGGACGACCCCGCTGCTCGAGCACGTCGACGCCTCGGTTAGTGAATCGACCTACCGTTCCTATGAAGATCAACAGCTCCGAGAGCTCTTCGAGGCTTGCGGACTCTCCCGCGAGGTCCAACTCCAGCTCGGTCCATCGGTGATGGAGCTTCGCGAGCTCGAGTACATCGTCGTATTTCCCGACGTCGTGGAACTACTCGAAGAGCTGCGAGCAGCAGGCGTGACGATCGCGCTCTGCTCCAACTGGAGCTGGGATCTCGCTCGGCACCTGGATCACAACGAGATCACGCGCTATTTCGACATCGTGATCTGCTCTGCGATCGTCGGCTACCGCAAGCCACACCCGAGCATCTTCGCAGCACTGCTCACCGAGCTCGAAACGCTGCATCCACAACTCGATCGCTCGCGAGTCGCGTTCGTCGGGGATGACTGGGACGCCGACGTCGGGGGAGCATCCTCGGGGGGCCTGACCGCGATCCATCTTGCGCGAGCAGGTTGCACCGTCGGGTCGCACGCCGAGATCCCTTGTGTTAAAGATTTGCGCGAGATTGGTCGGTACCTTCTCGACGAGACAGGGACCTGAGGAAGCACTCGGCAGGAAACCGGCAGAGAGTGGAGCGGTCGGCACGGAGCTGGCCCGTACGCAACACGGGGAGAGCGCATGCGACGAAGCACCGATCGGATTCTCGTCTCACACGCGGGTGCCCTTCCGGCAACCGAAGAGCTCCAGGCCCTCCGCCTCGCCGGTTCGGATGAGCAGGCCGAGTACGACAAGGTCCTCCCAGGAGCTGTCGCGGACGTCGTCCGCCACCAGGTCGATCTCGGCCACGACATCATCAACGATGGAGAGCTGTCCAAGCGAGGTGGGTTCTCCAACTACATCGCCGAGCGGATGACCGGTATGGAACGGCATCCCCTGCCCGACGGGGCGAAGCCGCGAAGCGTCAACGCACGGGACCGGCGCATGTTCCCCGGCTTCTACGAGGCAGGCCTTGGCACCGGCGCTCGCCGCCCAGGCAGGCTCGCGCCAGTCGGGAACGAGAGCAATCCGTTCTTCGTCACAGAGCCACTTAGCTACACCGGTGGTGCGTCGATCGCCGCAGACATTGCACGCCTAAAAGCCGCAGCCGAAGGACTCGATGTCGAGCTCTACCTGCCAGGAATCGCTCCAGGGACCGTCGAGCACTGGCTCTGGAACGACTACTACGCCTCGGACGAAGAGTTCCTCTTCGCGCTCGCGGACGTGTTGCACGAGGAGTTCAAGGCCATCACCGATGCAGGAATCATCTTGCAGGTCGATGATCCTGACCTGCCCGACGGCTGGCAGATGTTCCCGGACATGACCGTTCCGGAGTACCACCGATACGCGGAACTCCGGGTCGAGGCGATCAACCACGCCATCCGCGACCTGCCCGAGGAACTCCTCCGGCTCCACATCTGCTGGGGCAGCCAGCACGGGCCACACGCCGATGACATCCCCCTTACCGAGATCCTCGACACGGTGCTGAAGGTCAAAGCCCAGTGCCTCTCCGTCGAGGCGGCGAACCCGACGCATGAGCACGAGTGGGCAATCTGGGAGGATCGCAAGCTGCCAGACGGCATGATCTTGATGCCTGGGGTGGTGGGGCATGCGACGGACCTGATTGAGCATCCCGAGCTCGTGGCACAGCGTCTCATCCGCTACGCGAATCTTGTCGGCAAGGAGAACGTCATCGCCGGGACTGACTGCGGGCTCGCGCCACGCGTGGGTCATGCCGAGATTGCCTGGGCCAAGCTCGACTCCCTTTCGAAAGGCGCTGCGCTCGCATCTGAGCGGCTCTGGAAGTAGCCAACTCGGCAACGGTGCTCCTCGCCGCGAGCGCCCGTCCGCACCGAGCGCCCCACAAGACGCGGCGACACCAAATGCCCGGTGAAGAATGAGCGCCTGATGAGCGCGCCAGGCCACGCAGTCGAGAACTCCGAAGACGGCCCGGTCGCGTTCTGGAAGCGCCGCTCGGTACACCTCGCCGTCGGGGTGCTCGTCGTCTACGCCGTCATCGCCTGCCTGATCTTCTGGCCGACTGGGCCGCTCGACTCGACGAACTTGCCGAAGGGCGTTCTCGGTGATCCCGACGAGACGACCTGGTTCCTCGCGTGGACACCATGGGCGCTCACGCATGGTCACAACATCCTCCTCAGCAATGCGATCGATCTCCCTCGCGGGGTGAATCTCGCCAACAACACCTCGGTCCCACTGCTCGGAATTCTCGCGACGCCGTTCACGCTCACCCTCGGGCCGATCGCCACATTCAATCTCCTGCTCAGATGTGCGCTCATCTTCTCTGCGGGGACGAGCTACTTCGTATTCCGTCGTTGGTGCACCGGGACGACCGGACCATTTCTCGGGGGCCTGCTCTTCGGATTCTCACCGGCGCTGCTCAGCCACTTGCACGCGTTCGGCCACCTCGACTTGATATTCGTCCCATTCCTGCCAGCGCTGGTCGCCCTCGTCGACGAGCTCGTCGTGCGCCAGAAACGATCGCCGGTGCCAATCGGCTTGCTGCTCGGTGCTGTCGCCGCGGCCGAGTACCTCGTGAGCGCAGAGCTGTTCGCCGATGCCGCGCTGCTCGGTGCGGCCGCGCTGCTCTGGCTCGCCGCCCGACATCACCGCTTGGTGCGATCGCATTGGCGTCATCTGGCTGTCGGGCTCGGAGCTGGGCTCTGTTGCTTCCTGGTGATAGCTGGCTATCCGATCTACCTGGCCCTTCTCGGGCCGAACCACCTCACCGGGCCGGTCCAGGCCGTCGCGCATCTCCAGCGCTTCCGAAGCGATCTGGCTGAGATCGCGCTGCCGGACCCTCGCCAACTGCTGGCGCCGGCTCGTCTCGCTCGACTCTCAACACAGACGCTCGCTCCGGTGACCAAGACGGGCGGCGCCGGTGAGCTCGGTGGGTATCTCGGCGTCCCGTTGCTCATCACCACCGCGGCACTTGGCATTCGATTCCGCCGGATTCACGTGATCGGGGTTGCCGCGCTGCTCGCCTGGTGCGCCTTCGTCGCCTCACTCGGCTCGCGGCTGCAGATAGCAGGACATGTGACCGGAATTCCGCTCCCGGAGGTTGTGCTCGCAAAGCTGCCGCTCTTTGACAACGCCGTGCCCGCCCGATTCTCGATCTTTGTCGCGCTGTTCGTGGCAATGGCCTTCGCGATCGCACTCGACCGGTTCATCCACACTGGGCAGACGCAAACCCCGATGCGGATCGTCACCAGCGGCCTCGTCATTCTCGGAGTAGGCGCGTCTGTCGCCACGCTCGTCCCGCGCATCCCGGTGTCGAACGAAACGACGGCACTACCAACGGCGCTGGCTACGGCGATTCACCATCTCGTCCCCCCTGGTTCGGTCGTGCTCACCTACCCCTATCCCGAGTCCCCGTACGCCCAGGCGATGCTCTGGCAGGCAAGCGACGACTTCAGGTTCACCTTGCTCGGCGGGTACGCGAACATCCAGACGCCGAGCGGCAAAGGGCAGATCTTTCCCGTACTGACCCAGCCGGCGTACGTACAAGAGTTCCTCGGTGCCGCCGAGAGCGGCAACCGCGGCCACTACCCGCTACCAGGAGCGGCGGCGAATCCGGCTGCAGAACTCTGCTCGTTCATCGAGAAGAACCACGTCACAGCGGTCCTCTACCAGCCGTACGGACCAGGCGCCGCGGCGGTGCGGGAGCTGTTCGTGAGCGCGCTCGCGAAACCGTCGAGCCAGGCGGCAGGTCTTTCGGTCTGGGCGCTCCAGGCGACGAGCACGTGTAATGCCTCAGCGCCGCCCGCGGCCTCCTGAGCTCAGGGGCTCAGCGGCGGAGATCGGCACCACCATGGGCCGCGCATATTTCGAGGCCGTCAGGTCACACCCGTCGCAAAAACGTGGTGCGGTGACTCAGTGGCGCTGCTCGCGCGCCGGGATCGTGCTGATAAGCGCGCTGAGCTCATTTACCAACTCTGCGTTCGTCCGGGTGAAGAGCTCGATCGCCTCGTAGAGCTCCTCGGCCTCTGCCTCCTCTGCGGAGAGCTCGGCGGTCTTTGACCCCGTCTGGGTCTCAGCCACAGGTGCCTCCTCGACAACAGGACGGCTAGCCGCGGCTGCGACCTCTTCAGCCGCTAGCTCGGCAGCTGCTAAGAGTTGGCGGGCCTGCTCTTCGGCCTCGGCGACGATCCGAGCCGCGCGCTCCTCGGCATCTCGGACCTGCTGATCGATGCGAACCTGCGACTCGAGCACCAGTCGCCCGAGATCTCGCTGTGCTTTTTGGGCCAGTTCGACTCGCTCGGTCCACGACCGGGTCTCAGCGACCCACTCCTGCAGCGAGGTAAGCCGTGCGTCGACGCGCTCGACCTTGGCGCGCATGGCCCGAATGACTTCCATCTCCTCATCCGCGAAAAGATCCGCCCGAGCCTCGATTGCGCTCAGCTGGTCGACATCTTTCTCGGCTTCGGCTCGAGGGTCACCGTCGGCGGCCTCCTTCTCGTGCTTGCTTGCCTTGGTCACGCGGCCGTCCGAATCCCGATCCTCCACGAGCGACTGGCGCGCCGCAAGAATGCCCTTGCGGTCCGCCCGCAACCGACTGAGCAGGTCTGATGCGTTGGTTTCGGTCATCGTGGCTCTCTATTCCTCGTTCATGTGCAAGAAGGAAGTTCCTGCCGCGTCAGCCGCTAAATACCCGTCAGGGAATTCCGAGACCAACTACGTCGATCAATGTCGTCAGACAAAGCGTCCGAGTGCACCTCCTCAGTATGTAGTTAACGGCGGCTCCACTAATAGCTTTAAGACTCTCTTCGAATTCGCGCCTTTCTTATAAATCGCTCTTATAAACCGCCAAAAAATGTTAACGGGAGTTCAGCGGACATCCAAGCCACCGAGAGTGATGTAACGATGAATTCTTCTCGACGAAAACGCCGCGCGCTCCGAGCACCGCCATTGGGGTTGCGCCAGCACGCCTCGCGTCCGAACCCGATCGTGGTCCTGATGTGAACACCGACGCCGCGACCGGTCCGGGGTGGCGGCACCGAAAGCATCGGCCCGCGCACAGCGATCAGTCGGTGATCCGGACGCGCTGCCCGCTCGCCGAGGATGCCCGCAGGGCATCGAGAACCTGCTGGCAGCGCCACCCGTCGACGAAGTTCGGGGCCGGAGAGGATCCCTCTTCGATTCCGCGACAGAACTCCCTCGTGAACAAGCGAAACGGCATCAGCCGGTCGTCTCGATCATCACTGAACGGCTCGAGCTCGGACCGAACCTTTAGTTCGGTGAGCTGATCATCGACACCGAGGCGCGCGCCGAGGACCGTGCCATGCGCCGGAGGATTGAAGCCGTGCTGCGGCGTTACCAACGTGCCGCCATCGCCGTAAATCGCGATCGTCGATTCATCCGCGAATGGAGCGTTTCTGGTGGCGATCATGTCAGCGACAACTCCACTCACGAACCTGAGGGTGAACCCAAAGGTGTCGTCTGCATCGGCCAACACCATGCCGTCGGCGCTACGCCGATTCGGGGTAAGGGTGCGAAGCGATCCCGACACCTCCTCGACCTCGCCGAACCAATGTCGGAGACAGTCGATGTAGTGCGAGCCGAGACCGAAGAGGAACCCGGCGCCGGAGTCCGCAGCGTCGCGGCTGGCCTGATACTCGGGAGGCTCGCTCGGGGGGGCCGTGACCGGGCCGCGGACCAGCCGCAGCAGCACCATCTTCGGATTGCCGACATAGCCCTGGTCGAGGAGCTCTTTTACCGACATCCTCCCGGATGCAAAGCGGAACTCGTGAGCGATCATCGCCGTGCGGCCACTCGCCGCGGCCAGATCGGCCATCGCCTTGGCCTCGGCCACATTCAACGCGAACGGCTTCTCGCAGATGACGTGCTTACCGGCCCGAAGCGCGGTGGTGACCATCTCGAAGTGGAGGCCGGGCGGCGTCGCGATGCTCACCGCGTCTAGGCCCTCCATCGCGAGCATCGCGTCGAAGTCGGTGAAGACCTCCGTAATCCCAAATGCCACCGCCGCTTCCTCGGCTCGTTCGCGACGTCGAGCCATTACGGCCACAACGTCGAGGCCTTCGCTCACGAAGGCGGGAACGTGCACCGCCGTACCGAACCCGACGCCAACCACCCCGATGCGAATCGTCATCTCACATCCCTCCCCGCGCCTCTCTGAGTGTAGGCAACGAGCTCTACGTCAAAGGAGTTGCCTCAGAGGGCAACGGGAGAGCAACCGGCTCGGCAAGAAGCGGCGTCGCCGACGACCCGGGTGCCACCGGCAGCGAGATCGTAAACGTCGCGCCGTGCCCTAGCTCGCTTACGACCGACGCGGTGCCGCCGAGGGAGTCCACGATCGACGCCACGATTGCGAGCCCGAGCCCCGCTCCGCCGCTCATCCTCGTTCGCGACGGATCGGCCCGGTAGAAGCGCTCGAACAGATGCGGTAGATGTTCCGGCGAGATGCCCGGACCCTCATCAGTCACTGACAAGAACACGTCAGATCCCCGCCGCCCAGCGGTAAGCGTGACCTTGGCGCCAGCTGGCGTGTGCCGGAGCGCGTTCTGCAAGAGGTTCCCGACGACTTGACGCAGACGTGGCTCATCACCGAGTACGACCAGGGGTCCGGCGACCTGCAGCACGACCTCGCGATCAGGTGCGAGTACCTCGGCGTCGCTTGCACTGTCAGCTGCGATCAGGGCGAGGTCGACCGGAACCTCCTCGAGCGGGCGACCTTGGTCGAGGCGTGCGAGGAGGAGCAGATCGTCGACGAGGGAACCCATACGGATCGATTCGTCCTCGATTCGCCGCATCGCGGTCGCGAGGTCGTCGGGCCGCTCCGCCGCTCCTCGTCGAAACAGCTCCGCGTAGCCGCGGATCGAAGTGACCGGGGTGCGCAACTCGTGGCTGGCGTCGGCGAGGAACTGGCGGAGGCGGTTCTCCGAAGCGCGCTGTTCGTTAAAGGAATACTCGATCCTTTCGAGCATCACGTTCAAGGACGCACCGAGGCGGCCTACCTCCGTCGAAGGCTCCACTCGGTCGACGCGACGCGAAAGATCGCCCGCCGCGATCGCCCCTGCGGTCTCTTCTATGTCGCCCAAGGGTCGGAGACCGACCCGTACGACGAAGTACCCGAGAAAACCAAGCAGCACCAACAACAAGCCACCAACACCGAGATCTACCAAGATCAGCCGATGCAGGGTCGCGTTCATCGACTTGAGCGGAATCGCGACGACCGCGACGCCGGGTGTGCTGGTGCTCGTCCCGAGGTTGAACTCGACGATGTTGGTCGGGTAGCCGATGACCCGGTACTCAAAGGACGGATCTCCGACCGATCCGACGGTGAGGTAGGTGAAGCTGCCAGGCCCTGGGCCGCTGCCGCTCGCGAGGCGCTCGAGCCTCGCGGCACTGAGCCGTGGCTTTGGTCCCAAGAAGTTCTGGATCGGGACCTTTACGACCCCGGCCGTCGTGTAAGCGGCACCGTAGGTCCCTGCAGGGGTATTGGTCGTAAACCTGACCGCCCCGCCGTTTTGCAGCGCGGCCGCGACAGCAGGCTCCGCTGCGACGAGTTGCGCGTCGATCCCGCCGAGCAGGAATGACTCGATGCTCTCAAAGACGATGGCGTTCGCGGCGATCAGGCCAACGAGCACGACCGCGATCAGTCCCGTGACGAGTCGGGCCCGGAGTGAGATCCCTTGTAGCCAACGCCCCCGGTAGCTCGTCTGCGCAGCAGTGGACAAAGACGGGGTCACGCCGTCAGGCCGAGGCAGGAATGCGCAAACTGTACCCGGCGCCGCGGATGGTGTGGATCAGCGGCGGACTCTCGACGTCCACCTTCTTTCGCAGGTAGCTGATGTAGGTTTCGACGACGTTGGCGTCACCCCCGAAGTCGTACTCCCATACGTAGTCGAGGATCTGGGCCTTGGAGATCACCCTTCGAGGATTCATCATCAAGTAGCGGAGCAGCTTGAACTCGGTCGGCGTGAGCTCGATCGACCTGGTCCCGCGAAAGACCTCGCGTGTCTCTTCGTCGAGCTCGAGATCACTAAAGACGAGCTTGCTGCCGGCCTCAGCAGAGTCCGACGCGCGCCGCAGCACTGCGCGAACCCTGGCGAGAAGCTCTTCGAGGCTGAACGGCTTCGAGACGTAGTCATCGCCACCGAGCGTGAGACCTCGAACCTTGTCCTCGGTCGCGTCTTTCGCGGTCAGAAAGACGATCGGAACCCGACGACCCTCTTGGCGGACGCGACGGGCTACCTCGAATCCATCGAGGTCGGGAAGCATCACATCTAAGAGCACGAGATGCGGCCGAAACGTCGAAATCGCGTCGAGCGCCTGTCGGCCCGTCGCAGCAGACTGGACATCGAAGCCCTCATAGCGCATCGCCGTAGAGATGAGCTCAGTGATGTTCTGCTCGTCATCGACGACGAGCACGCGATTCATCGGTGATTCCATCTGCCCAGTTTGCCAAAGAGCGCTGGCGGATTCCTGAGAGGAACCTGCGAACTTGCCGAGATCTACCTGGCATCGATACTGCGAGCAGGTGGAACAACGAGCCCAGGTCGGGGCGGGCGACACTTGCGGCACGACAGGGAAGCGACCAAGATGGCGCACGAAACTGCAACATCTCGAGGTTTCCCCTGGCGAGCACCACCAGGGGGTGAAAAGGGAAGCCGGTGAGAGACCGGCGCGGTCGCGCCACTGTGAGCGGGGAGCGAACCCGAAGTGCGCCACTGGGACATCTCGTCCTGGGAAGGCACGGGGGAACGACGATCCGTGAGCCAGGAGACCTGCCTCGGGTTCATTCAGTCGTCCCTCGCGCCAAGGGAGCGGTCACCCGCCGAGACACCGGAGCGAAGGTCGGCCTTACAGGGCCGCGCTCTACGGCCGGAAGGGTTCGGCAATGCACGCATCTCGCACCTCGTCGCGGAGGTCACATCACCTACGGCGACGCCTCGGCGTCGTGGTAGCTACGACGGTCGCACTTCTCGCACCGGTGGCGATCGCCGCCACCTCGACGGCGACGACTGCACGGGCCAGCTTCCCGGTGACATTCGAGTCAGCGACTGGTCCCGTGACCTTAAAGGCCGCACCAACCCGGATCGTCTCGCTCTCGCCGACTGCCACCCAGATCCTGTTCGCGATCGGAGCAGGCAAGCAGGTCGTCGCGGCTGACGACGACTCCGCGCTGCCCGCCGACGCGCCGCGCACTTCGCTTTCGGGCTACGCCCCGAACGTCGAGGCGATCGCGCACTATCAGCCACAACTCGTCGTCATCTCCTACAACCCGAACGGCCTCGCGGCCGCGCTCGCAAAACTCGGCATTCCCGTCCTCGACCAGGACGCGGCGAACACGCTGCACGACACCTATGGCCAGATCGACGAGCTTGGCAGCGTGAGCGGTCACCGGAGCGGCGCACAGAACGTGATCGCGAAGATGCGCACACAGATCGCAGCGATCGTCGCCAAGGCGCCCCAGTTCTCGCCCAAGCTCAGCTACTACTACGAACTCGATCAGACCTTTTACACGGTGACGTCGAAGACGTTCGTCGGGTCGTTGATGTCGATGCTCGGTCTGCGCAATATCGCAGACGCCTCCCCTGCTGCGGCGAGTGGCTATCCGCAGCTCTCCGATGAGTTCATCGTCAAGGCGAATCCGAAGGTCATCATCCTCGCCGACACGGTCTGTTGCGGACAGTCTGCAAAGACCCTCGCCGCTCGCCCAGGATGGCAGTCGCTCGCTGCGGTCCGCACAGGAGGTGTCGTCGGCGTCAACGACTCGGTGGCATCCCAGTGGGGCCCGAACGTGGTCACGCTCGAGCGAGACGTCGAGTCGGCACTGGCACATCTCGCTACGAAGGACCATGCGACCGACGCCAGCGACCGCACGTGAGCACGAGCTCGCTGTAGGTGCACTCCGCCGACGAGGAGCAACCCTCGCTGATCAAGGCGTCGCGCCTACGAGTAGGTGAGGTCGCCTGTGGGGTCGTCTTCTTGGCGCTTGCCAGTGCGGTGGCCATCAGCATCGGGCCTGCCGACCTTCCCTTTGGCGGCGTGCTGCGCGCGATCGTGGCGCGGATCCCAGGAACCGGAGTGCGCTCGGGCCTGAACCCGATCGACAACGGCATCCTCTGGGACATCCGTGCACCAAGGATCGTCCTCGGTGGGATCGTCGGCGCAACGCTCGCCATCTCCGGCGCGTCCTACCAGGGTGTCTTCCAAAACGCCCTCGCTGATCCGTACCTTCTCGGCGTGGCATCAGGAGCAGGCCTCGGCGCCACGATCGCCATCGCCGTCGCGCACGTCGGCCTCGGTGCCACGATCGGCTTGTTGCCGCCCGCGGCATTTTTGGGCGCAGTATGTGCCGTCAGCGCCACCTACACGCTCGCGAAGAGCGGCAGGCACCGCAACACCCAGAGCCTGCTCCTTGCCGGAGTAGCTATCGGATCGTTTCTCACCGCGATCCAGACGTTCGTCCAACAGCGTGCCGAGCCGACGCTGCAGCAGGTGTACGCGTGGATACTCGGCGGCCTCGCCACAGCCTCGTGGGGAGAGGTCGTCCTCGTCATCCCCTACGTGACGGTCGCCGGGGCGATCTTGTTGTCGTGCAGGCGGATCCTCGACGTGCTCGCAGTCGGTGACGACGAAGCGCAAAGTCTCGGCGTGAACCCGGCGCGCGTGCGCATGCTCGTCGTCGCGGCCGCCACGCTCGGCACTGCCGCGGTCGTCTCGGTGTCCGGCCTGATCGGCTTCGTCGGCATCATCGTCCCGCACACGATCCGGTTGGTGGTCGGTCCGAGTTACCGCCGGATCTTGCCGCTCTCGCTGCTGTTCGGGGCTGGCTTTTTGATCTTCGCCGATCTCGTCGCGAGAACGGTGCTCTCGCCAGCTGAGGTGCCGCTCGGCGTCATCACCGCCGGCCTCGGGGCGCCGTTCTTCCTCGTCGTGCTACGAAATGCCCACTCGCTTTGACGAAATCACCAGCTACCGGGACCAACGCCGCGACCGGAGTCGATCTCTTGGAACTCTCCGTCTCCTACGGAGAGCGGCTCGTCGTCTCCGCCGTCTCGCTTCGCGTGATGCCAGGCGAGTGGCTCGGTCTCATCGGGCCGAATGGAGCTGGCAAATCCTCGCTGCTGCGGGCAGTGGCTGGGCTCGTCGCACACCGCGGTACGGTCAGGGTTGGTCTGAGCGAGGACCAGCCGACGCGACGCCGTCTCTCCCAGCTGGTGGCGTTCTTGCCGCAACGCCCGGAGCTCCCGCCGACGATGACCGTCGGTGACTACATCCTGCTCGGCAGGAGCCCCTACATCCCACTGTTCGGAAACGAACGCGGACCTGACCATCGTGCGGCAGATGCCGTCGTCACACGTCTCGGCCTCGCGCCCTTTGCCGATCGCCGCCTCGGCGAGCTCTCCGGCGGCGAAGCGCAGCGGGTGGTGCTCGCCCGTGCGCTCACCCAGGGCGCTCCGGTGCTTCTACTCGATGAGCCGAGTGCGGCCCTCGACCTCGGTGAGGGACAGCGTGTCCTCGAGCTCGTCGACGAGCTCCGCCGAGAGCGTGGACTCACGGTGATCTCAGCGATGCACGATCTCGGCATCATCGGGCAGTTCGCGGACCGTCTGGCCGTACTCGTCGCCGGCAACTTGACCCAGGTAGGCCTAGCTAAAGAGGTCCTCACCACAGCGGCGATCGAGCGTCACTTCGGAGCGTCGGTCCAGCTCGCCGACGATGGCTACGGCGGCATCGTGGTGGTGCCGGTACGCCGCCGACCGACCAGCATGAGCCCACTCGGACCGCGCCGCGACCGAAACGAAGAGCCGATCTACTAGCTCAACGGGAGCGCTCTCGTTGTACGTGCTCGATGCGAAGCCCAGGAGCAAGCCCCTCCAACCTGGCGTGCGCCCCGGAAGCATCGACGTCTACCCGGTTGCCGGCGAGCATCAGCCCCCTGATCGTGAGCTTGTCGAGAAGGTCGGGGACCGCGGGCTGGAGTCGCACCGTAGCGTCAGGCACGTCGGGATCGAGCCCGATGAAAGATCGCACGAGCGAGATCAACGACGCTGCGGCCCAAGCCTGTGGTGAGCAGGCCGCTGGGTACGCGACTGGCGCCGCGAACTCCTCGTGCGAAAACCCACAAAAGAGCTCGGGCAACCGACCACCGAAGGTCTCCGCAGCCGCTATCAGCCCGAGCCCGATCGTCGCCGCCTCGTCGTAGAAGCCGTAACGAGTGAGGCCGGCGACGCAGATCGCGGTGTCGTGCGGCCAGACCGAGCCGTTGTGGTAGCTCATCGGGTTGTAGGCGGCCATCTTGGATGAGAGGGTGCGAACCCCCCAGCCGCTGAACAGCTCCGGGGAGATCAAGTGCTCAGCGACCCTGCTGAGATCG
>Ga0207933_1002258_pt1 | contig 12767 bp, 14 predicted proteins | sample NGESurdeep092012_4_FD_184488 | JGI IMG/M metagenome (GOLD analysis project Ga0207933, IMG submission 184488) | Arctic peat soil microbial communities from Barrow, Alaska - NGEE Surface sample F53-3 deep-092012 (SPAdes) | ecosystem: Environmental > Terrestrial > Soil > Wetlands > Peat ... | reverse complement strand
GTCGTAGAGCTCGTCCCAGTAGAACTTCTGCTCGAAGAGCCGCACGGCGCGCGGCGCCTTCGCCTTCCCGACTGAGTAGATCGCCCACGCGATGCCGATCCCGGCCAGGCCGAGGCAGACGGCGAGGATCGAGCCGACCGTCTCCTGCCTCGCTGTCGCGTCGACGATCGGGCGCGCAACCGGCTCGAGCCAGTCGGTGAGCGGATGCCACACGGTCGCGAACTGCAGGAAGCCGCCAACGGTGGAGAGCAGCGCGAGCACGCCGACCGTCCAGCGCATCGACAGCGGGCCTTCGGTGCCATGGTGCGCGTGGAAATGCTCGCGGGCGAACGCGCCGGGCTCACCGGTGAAGACGATGAAGAAGAGGCGGAACGTATAGAGGCCGGTGAGGAGCGCGCCGAGCTGGCCGGCAGCGAAGATCACGTAGCCGTAGGTGCCGTGGTCGAGCGCGGACGACAGGATCGAGTCTTTCGAGAAGAAGCCGGCGAACGGCGGGATGCCGACCAAGGCGAGCGAGCCGATCAGGAAGACGATGCGTGTCCGCGGCATCAGCTTCCCGACTCCGCGCAGCTTGCGGATGTCCTGCTCGTGCGCGACGGCGTGGATGACGAGCCCGGCCGCCATGAAGAGCAGCGCCTTGAAGAACGCGTGCGTCATCAGGTGGAACATCGCGTTCGGGTATGCGCCCAACCCTGCGCCCACGAACATGTACCCGATCTGCGACATTGTCGAGTAGGCGATCACGCGCTTGATATCGGTCTGCACGAGCGCGATCAGGCCGGCCATGATGATCGTCGCGGCGCCGAGCCCTGCCGCGAGGTCTTGGATCACGTAGGCGTTCTCGAACAGCGGGTGGCAGCGCACGATCAGGTAGACGCCGGCGGTGACCATCGTCGCGGCATGGATGAGGGCGCTGACCGGAGTCGGGCCCTCCATCGCGTCCGGCAGCCACGTGTGCAGCGGGATCTGGGCGCTCTTCGCGACCGCTCCCCCGAGGAGCCCTAATGCGATCAGATTTGCTGCCGCGCCGCCGTGTGGCGCCGACGCGAACACGCTGGCGTAGTCGAGGCCGCCGGTCTTGTCCACGAGCAGGAACAGCGCCAGCACCATCGTCGCGTCGCCGAAGGCGTTCATGATGAACGCCTTCTTCGCAGCCGCGACCGCCGACGGCCGGTCCTGGTGGAACCCGATCAGCAGGTAGCTCGACAGGCCCACCATGCCCCAGCCGGCGAGCAGCAGCAGCAGGTTGCCGCCCTGCACGAGCAGCAGCATCGAGAAGACGAACAGCGACATGTACGCGAAGTAGCGCCGCTCCTCGTCCTCCCCGTCCATGTAGCCGACCGAGTAGGCGATGATCAGACTGCTGACGCCGGCGACGATCAGCATCATCAGCACGCTCAGCTGGTCGACGAGCAGCGAGAGCCCGAAGTGGTACGGCCCGGCCTCGAGCCACGTCCAGGACGTGGTCACCGAGACGCGGTCGCCGCCCGCACGGCTGACCATCTCGAAGAACGCGACGGCGGCCGCCGCGAAGGAGCCCATCGTCGTGAGCGTCGAGATGTAGCCGGCAGCGCGGCGCGAGATGTGTGTGCCGCCAAGCGTGATCGCGAGCGCGGAGGCAAGCGGCAGCAGTAGGCAGATCCAGGCCGCGGAAATCATCCCCGGAGCGTCCTGAGCTTGTCGACGTCGAGCTCGACGTTGCGGCGGCCCATGGCGACGATCATCCCGAGCCCGACGACCACCTCGGCTGCGGCGACGGCCATCACCGAGATGGCGAACACCTGCCCATCCTCATGGCCGTGCAGCCGCGAGAACGCGATCAGGAGCAGGTTCGCCGAGTTGAGCATGATCTCGATCGAGAGCAGGATGATCAGCGGCGAGCGGCGGAGCATCACGCCGAGCGCGCCGGTCGCGAAGAGCAGCGCGCTCAAGACGACGTACCACTGGATGTCAGGGCCGTGCATCGCTACCCGGTTCTTCGAAGGTGCGCGCGTGCGAGCCGAGCACGACACCGCCGACGGCGGCGACGAGCAGCACGATCGAGGTGACCTCGAACGCGAGCAGGTGGTCGGTGAGGAAGAGCTTGCCGATCGACTCCGGCGAGCCAAAGGCGCGGCCGACGTGGTGCGGCTTCGAGAGCAGGTTGCCGGCCTTCAGTCCGACGACGACGCAGACCTCGGCGAGCACCGCGCCGCCTGCGAGGAGCGCGCCGACGACCTGCCACGACGGCCCGCCCGACCACGGCGACTGTTCGCTCCGGTCGCCGAGGTAGGCGATCACGAAGAGGAACATCACCATCACGGCGCCGCCGTAGACGAGCACCTGCCCGGCCGCGACGAACTCGCTCGACAGGAGCAGGAAGAGTACGGCGAGTGAGGCGAGGTTCCCGATCAGCGACAGGGCCGAGTAGAACGGGTTGCGGACGCTGACCACCGCGAGCGCGCTCGCGAGGCACGCGAACGCGGCGACGAACCAGACGACCCAGACGAGGAAGTTGGCCACTAACTGTGATCCTTGTAGTAGGGGATCGGCGTGTCGTAGAGCGCACGGTCGGCGACCGGCACCTGCTTGACGGGCGGCGCCAGGAGCATGTCCTTGGTGTAGATCAGGTCGTCGCGGTTGTACTCGGAGAGCTCGAAGTCGTTGCCGAGCGTGATCGCGTCGAAGGGGCAGGCGAGTTCGCAGTAGCCGCAGAAGATGCAGCGAGACATGTTGATCTCGTAGATGCGCGCGTAGCGCTCACCCGGCGAGACGCGGTTCTCGGCCGTGTTCTCGGCCGCGACGACACGGATGCAGTCGGCCGGGCAGGCGGCGGCGCACAGCGAGCAGCCGACGCACTTCTCGAGGCCGTTCTCGTGCCGGTGCAGGAGGTGCCGGCCACGGAAGCGCGGGTACACCGGCCGCTTGTACTCCGGGTACTGCTGCGTGATCGGCTGCTTGAAGATCTGCTTCAGCGTGACGCCGAAGCCCTTGAGCGTGTTCGGGACGATGGCGGCCATTACTTGATCAGCACCACGAGGAACGCGGTCACGAGGGCGTTGACCGTTGCGATCGGCAGCAGCACCTTCCAGCCGAAGCGCATCAGCTGGTCGTAGCGCAGGCGCGGCTGGGTCGCGCGCAGCCAGATGAAGGCGCCGACGAGGGTAAACAGTTTCAGCACGAACCAGATCGGGCCGAACTGGTCGAGCGAGTGCACCCACGGGAAGTGGTAGCCGCCGAAGAACAGCGTCACGCAGAGCGCCGAGAGCGTGAGCAAGTTGATGTACTCGGCCGCCTGGAAGAGGCCCCAGCGCATCCCGGAGTACTCGGTGTGGTAACCGGCGACGATCTCGGTGTCGGCCTCGGGCAGGTCGAACGGCGCGCGCGACGTCTCGGCGGTGCCGCCGATCAGGAAGACGACGAGGCCGACCGCCTGCGGGATGAAGAACCACAGCGTCGCCTGCTGCTTGGCGACGATGTCCGTGAGGTTGAGCGACTGGCCCATCAAAACGACGCCGAGCACCGAGAGCGCGAGCGACACTTCGTAGGAGACGAGCTGCGCGCAGGTGCGCATCGCCCCGAGAATCGAGTACTTCGACTCCGACGCCCAGCCGCCGACGATGAAGCCGTAGATGCCGAGCGAGCCGAGCGCGAAGATCAGGATCAGCGAGATCGGCAGGTTCGCCACCGTGCCGGCGATGTAGTGGCCGCCGGGGCTCCAGCCCGCGCCCCAGGGGATGACGCTGAACGCGAGCAGCGCCGTGAACATCGAGACGACCGGCGCCAGGATGTAGAGCGGCTGCTTGGCCGCGGACGGCGCGAACGCTTCCTTGCGGATCAGCTTCAGCAGGTCGGCGATCGGCACGAGCAGGCCCTTGGGGCCGGCGCGGTTGGGGCCGAAGCGCTGCTGCATGCGCCCGAGCAGCTTGCGCTCGAACCAGGTTGTGAAGGCGAAGAACACCATCACGACGTTGATCACGATGAACGCCTTCGGAATCGTGATCCACCACGCCTCGTGGTGCATTACGGGCGGACCTCCACGAACGCGTGCAGATCGGTGGCTTCGTCGCGGACGATCCGGACGGCGCCGGGGGCGAGATCGCGCGCAATCCGCGCGCGTAAGTCGATGGACGTGCCGTTTGACGACACGGTGACTTGCTGGCCATTCCGGATTCCACGTTCGCGTGCGTCGTTGGCCGCGATCTGCACCTCGCCCGTCGGGCGCTGGAAGTGCAGCTCGGGTGTGCGGTCGACGGCGGGGCCGGAGAAGAGCGGCTTGTACGCGATCAGGCGCAAGCCTCGCGAACCTCGCGCCGCCGCAGGCGAAACAGGTTCCGGTGTGTCTGCCGGGCGCTCGCCCTGCGGTACCAGCTGGCCGCGCTCGCCGACCTTGCCGAACGTGATCCCGCCGAAGCAGATGGCCGAGACCTCGTCGAAGACGAGCGCCGCGTGTGGGGAGAGCTCAACGTCGAAGCGTTCAGCGAGCTTCGAGACCCACGCGAGCACGTCGGGGCAGGGTGCGAGGACGGCGCGGCGCTGGCGTTGCAGCCGGCCCTCGAGGTTGATCGTCGTGCCGTCGCGCTCGAGGTAACTCGTCCCCGGCAGGACGAGGTCGGCGATGCCGCGGAAGCTCTCCTCGAACATCCCGATCCCGATCACCGTCTCCGCCTCGGCGGCCAAGGCGCGGACACTCGGGTCGGCGGCGGCCTCGTCGCCGGAGATCACGAGCACGCGCGGCTTTACGTCCTGCGGATCTTCGTCGCCGGCGGCGCTCCAGGCGTCGGCGACGCCGCGGCCGTTCGGCGTCAGTGGGAGCACGTAGATGTGCTCGGCCGAGACGCCCGCGGCGCGCGCCGCGTTGTCGGTGACGAGCACGTCGACGCGCCCCTCGGGCGCTCCGTACGAGATCGTGGCCCCGTTCCGGCGCGCGAGCTTGATCCAGAGGTCGACGATCGGCGCGCGCTCGACAACGGGAACGTCGGAGAGGACGACGACGGTCTTCGCGTTGCGGATCGCCGAGAGCGGCGAGCCGCCGAGCAGGCCCGGCTGTTCCGGCAGGACGGCGTTGTGCGCGCCGAGCCCCTGGCGCAGCAGCTTCGCGAGCCCGTACGCCTCCTCGACCGTCTCGTTGCCCGACAGGGCGGTGACGGTGGTGGCGCCGCCGGCGCGGAGGAGTCGCTCGGCCTCGTCGAGCGCGTCGTCCCAGGAGATCGCCTCGAAGCGGCGGGGGCCGGCCTTGCGCAGCGGCTCGGCGATCCGGTCGCCTGCATTGAGATGGTCGTAGGCGAAGCGCCCCTTGTCGCACAGCCAGCCGTCGTCGATCTCGGGATGGTTGCGCGAGAGGATGCGCTTGACCTTGCCCTCGCGCGTGGTCGCGCTGATGTTGCAGCCGACGGGGCAGAGGCCGCAGACCGTCGGGACGTTCTGGATCTCCCACGGGCGCGCCTCGAAGCGGTACTTGGTGGAGGTGAGCGCGCCGACCGGGCAGATCTCGGTCACGTTGCCGGAGAAGTGGCCCTTGTACGGCTCGTCCTCGAACGTGGCGATCACCGACTGGGCGCCACGGTTGATCGCGACGAGCTGCCCGTCTTCGGCGACGGAGTCGCTGAAGCGCGTGCAGCGGTAACAGAGGATGCAGCGCTCGCGGTCGAGCGCGATCAGCGGCGAGATCGGGATCGGCTTCTCGAAGGTGCGCTTTGCGAAGGTCATGCGCGTGTTGCCCGGCCCGTAGCGGAACGTCAGATCCTGCAGCGGGCACTCGCCGCCCTTGTCGCAGACGGGGCAGTCGAGCGGGTGGTTGACGAGCAGGAACTCGAGCGTCGCGTTCTGCCCCTGCTTCGCGTTCTCGGAGCTGCGCGCCGTCTTTACGACCATGCCGTCCTGCGCGGTCAGCGTGCAGCCGGCCTGCAGCTTCGGCATGCCCTCCACCTCGACGAGGCACATGCGGCAGGCGCCGACCGGCGGGCCTAGGCGCGGCTCGTAACAGAAGACGGGGATCTCGACGCCGGCCGCCTGGGCGGTCTCGACCATGCCGGTGCCCTTCGGCACCTGCACCGTGCGCTCGTCGATCGTGACGGTGACCAGCTCGGGAGCGCTCACGCGGACGCTCCTCCGGTGCCAGGCACCGTTACGAGAGTGCAACAAGCTCCGCACAAACGAGCCGGGAGCAGGGAGTTCGCGGTCCGTAGCTGGTGCCAGGCACGGTTACGAGAGTGCAACGCGCTCACGCAGGCACCTGCGCGACGGGCGTGTGCGTGTGCATGGCGACAGGCGCGAGCACGTGGTCGAGCGACGAGTGGCCGCCGAACGGGCAGCCGCCCTCGTCGATGTGCCGCTGGAACTCTGCCCGGAACTTCGCGACATACGAGGCGACGATGATCGCGTCGGAGTCGCCGAGCGGGCAGAGGCACTTGCCGTTGATCCGGTCGCAGACGTCGAGCACCAGGTCGAGGTCGGCCTGGCTCGCGCGGCCGTCTTCGAGCTTGCGCAGGATCGCGGTCAGCCAGCGGGTGCCTTCCCGGCACGGCGTGCACTTGCCGCACGACTCGTGCTCGTAGAACTCTGCGAAGCGAACGCCGAGCTGCACGATGCAGCAGCGGTCGTCGAGCACGACGATCCCCGCCGAGCCCATCGCGGTGTGCAGTTGCGCGAGCGAGTCGAAGTCGTAGCCCACGTCGATCTCGTCCTTGGTCAGGATCACGGTCGACGAGCCGCCCGGCACTACCGCCTTCAGCTCGCGGCCGTTCGGGATCCCGCCGCCCAGGTCGTAGATGATCTCGCGTAGCGACATCCCGGTCTCGATCTCGTAGTTGCCGCCGTTCACGACGTTGCCGGAGAGTGAGACGACGCGCGTGCCGCGTGAGTTCTCGACGCCGAGCTTCGCGTAGTTCGCGCCGCCCATCGCGAGAATCGGTGCGACCGTCGTGATCGTCTCGACGTTGTTGACGACCGTCGGCGAGGCATAGAGGCCCGAGATCGCCGGGAACGGCGGCTTCGAGCGCGGCTGCCCGCGCTCGCCTTCGAGCGATTCGAGGAGAGCGGTCTCTTCGCCGCAGATGTAGGCCCCGGCGCCGCGGTGCACGACGATCGTCACGTCGCCGCGCAGCTCGGGGCGGTCCTTCAGCTCCTCGAGCGCGGTAACGAGGATCTCGTACGGGCCCGAGTACTCGCCGCGGATGTAGACGAAGACGTTGGTGCAGTCGATTGCGTGCGCGGTGATCAGGCAGCCCTCGATGAAGCGGTGCGGCACGCGCGAGAGGATCTCGTTGTCCTTGAAGCTGCCGGGCTCCGACTCGTCTGCGTTGACGACCAGATAGTGAGGCTTCGGGATCTGCTCCTTCGACGGGACGAACGACCACTTGCGGCCGGTCGCGAAGAACGCGCCGCCGCGGCCGCGCAGCTCGGAAGCAAGCAGCTCGTCGGTCACCTCTTTTGGCGTCATCGCCCGTGCCTTTGCCAGCGCCTGGTAGCCGCCGGTGGCCTCGTACTCGACCAGGCTCGTCGTTGCGTCCTTGAGGACGATCTGCTCCACGCTATTCGCCACGAAGCTCCTCGACGATCGCGGGTACGTCCCCGGCGCCGATGTGCGTGCGGTAGTGCTGGTCGACGGCCACGATCGTCGCCCAGCCGCAGCCGCCCAGACACTCGACGGCGCGCAGCGTCACCTTGCCGTCGGCGGAGGTCTCGCCGGCGCGGCAGCCGAGCTCCGACTCGAATGCCTCGACGACCTGCTGCGCCCCGACGACGGCGCACGACACGTTGGTGCACACCTCGACCAGGTGCTCGCCGACGGGCGCGAGGTGGAACTGGTCGTAGAAGGACGCGATCGACTTCACGTAGGCGGGAGTCACTTCGAGCGCGTCGGCGACTTCGCGGAGCACGTCGGGCGACAGCCAGCCGTGCTCGGTCTGCGCCAGGCGCAGCGCCGGTAGCACCGCGCTTCGTGAATCTGGCGGATACTTCGCCCGCTCTTTCTGGATCGCCTCGTACAACTCGCTCACCGGTCGACCTCGCCCATCACGGTGTCGAGGGAGCCGACGGCGGCGATCATGTCGGCGATCAGCGCGCCCTGCATCATCGTCGCGGCCGCCTGGAGTGCGACGAACGACGGGGCGCGGAATTTGACGCGCCACGGCTTCGGGCCGCCGTCCGAGCAGATGTAACAGCCGAGCTCGCCGCGCGGCGACTCGATCGCGACGTACGCCTCGCCCTCGGGCACCCGGAAGCCCTCGGTGACGATCTTGAAGTGGTGGATCAGCGACTCCATCGACGTGTGCAGTTCCTCGCGCGGTGGCAGCACGACCTTGCGGTCGTCGGCGATCCACGGCTCGCCTTCCATGTTCTCGAGGCGGTCGAGGCACTGGTCGACGATGCGTACCGACTCGCGCATCTCGTCCATGTGCACGCGGTAGCGCGCGTAGACGTCGCCCTCGGGATAGACGGGGACGCGGAAGTCGACCTGATGGTAGGCGAGGTACGGCTCGTCCTTGCGGATGTCCCAGTCGACACCCGAGCCACGCAGCACCGGCCCCGACTGGCCGAGCGCGATCGCGTCGTCGGCCGAGAGCAGCCCGATCCCCTGGGTGCGCACGAGCCAGATCTTGTTGCGGGTCAGGAGCGTCTCGTAGTCGTCGATCGCCTTCGGCATCCAGGCGCAGAACTTGCGTGCTTCGGGGTAGAAGCCGCGCGGGATGTCCTCGGCTAGGCCGCCGACCTGGAAGTAGCGCGTATGCATCCGTTCGCCGGTGACGAGCTCGAACAGGTCGAGTACCAGGTCGCGCTCGCGGAACGCGTACCAGAACATCGAGATCGCGCCCAGCTCGAGCGCCGAGGTGCCGAGCCACACGAGATGCGAGTGGATGCGGTTGAGCTCGCAGAGCAGCGTGCGCATCCAGGTCGCCTTCGCGGGGATCTCGAGCTCGAGCAGTTTCTCGACGGCGGCGACGAACACGTACTCGTTGTTCTGGAACGAGACGTAGTCGATCCGCTCCGGGTAGGTGATGCACTTCCACCACGTCTTCTGCTCCATGTTCTTCTCGAAGCCGGTGTGCAGGTAGCCGACGACCGCTTCGAGGCCGGTCACGTCTTCGCCGTAGAGGTCGACGATCAGCCGGAGCACGCCGTGCGTCGAGGGATGGTTCGGGCCGAAGTTGACCGTCATGATGTCGCCGGTCGCGCGCAACTCCTCCGACGTGGTCAGGACGCTCGGAGTCGGCTGCGGGATCCGCGACTGCGTGTAGATCGGGTCGCCGACGCGGCGCTGGGTGACGGTCGCCATGGAGCTAGACCGCGTCCGAGAAGCGCACAGGCTCTCCGCCGAGGGGATAGTCCTTGCGCAGCGGGTGGCCGTCCCAGTCGTCGTCGAGCAGGATCCGCTTCAGGTTCGGGTGGCCGTCGATCCCGATCCCCATCATGTCGAACGCCTCGCGCTCGTGGAAGTCGGCGGTCGGCCAGACCCCGATCAGCGTCGCGACCGCTTCGCCCTCGTCGACCCAGGTCTGTAGGCGCACGCGCTCGGGCCGTGTCGCGCGCAGCGCCAGCAGGTGGTAGTTCATCGCGAACCGCTTGGGCTTCGCCTGCGGCAGGGCCTGGTAGCCCTGGGTCATCGGCGTGTTCAGGTCGCGGCCGGCCGGCGTGCCGATGTAGCCGGAGACGCCGGCGTCGCCCCAGCCGAGGTAGTCCACGGCAGTGATGTCGGAGAGGAAGTTGAAGCCGTGCTCGTCGCGCAGGTGCGCTGCGGCGTCGGCCAGCTGTTCGCGCTCGACGACGATCGTCGTCTCGCCGTGCGCATCGATCAGCTCGACGAGTCCCGGGATGGCGTCGAAGTCGGTCATTTCGCAACGCTCCGCAGCTCGTAGGCAGGCGGGACGCCGGCCTTGACGGCCTCGTGCAGGCGGATGATCCCTTCGATCAGCTGCTCGGGCCGCGGCGGGCAGCCGGGCACGTAGATGTCGACGGGCACGATCTTGTCGACCGACTGGACGATCGCGTAGTTGTTGAACATGCCGCCCGAGCTGGCGCACGCGCCCATCGCGATCACCCATTTCGGCTCGAGCATCTGGTCGTAGATCTGGCGCAGCGGTGCGGCCATCTTGTGCGAGACGCGGCCGGAGATGATCAGCAGGTCGGCCTGGCGCGGCGAGCCCCGGAACGGCTCCATGCCGAAGCGCGCGATGTCGTAGCGGCTTGCAACGATCGCCATCATCTCGATCGCGCAGCAGGCGAGACCGAAGGTGTCGGGCCACATCGAGTTCGTCTGCGCCCAGGCGACGGCCTTCTCGAGCGTCGTCAGCCCGAGCTTCTGCTCGAGGTCGTTGACCTCTTCCTCGAAGTTGCTCGGCCCTTTGGCGGGCATGAGTAGGCGCTCGGAGTTCAGGCCCAGATCACGAAGCCGCTTGCCGTCTAGTGCCATTCGAGCGCGCCTTTCCGCCAGATGTAGACGTAGGCGACGAGCAGGATCAGCAGGAAGGCGAGGAACTCGAAGAACCCGAACCAGCTCAGCAGGTGCAGGATCACCGCAAGCGGATAGAGGAAGACGATCTCGATGTCGAAGAGGATGAAGAGCATCGCCGTGAGGTAGAAGCTGACGGTGAAGCGCTGGCGCTGCGGGGGGCCCTCCGAGACGCCGGACTCGAACGGGGTCGTGCGGGCGCGGACGCGGCGGTGTGGCCGCTGCGCGAACTTGAAGCTTCCGGTAATCATCGTTGCCGGGATCGCGAGGGCGAAGACCCCATAGATCGCAAACGGCAACCAGTCGTTGAACAACCTGCCTCCCTAGGGACGGTCCGGGCCGGACGCTAGCAGGATGATTGAGGTGACACGAACGGAACCGGAAGTCGTGGCGGAATGCCTGATACGCGTGTCACGAAGTTACGACCTCAGCGCCGCCGGGTACACTTCCAACAGATGGCCACGATCGAGACCACCGAGCCCCGTACCGGCGACGTCGTCACCCTCACCGAGGGCGCCGCGACGAAGGTCGCCCGCCTGATGGCGGAGGAGCCGGCGGGCGAGGCCGAGGTGCTGCGCGTCGCGATCCAGGGCGGCGGCTGCAGCGGCTTCGAGTATGCGCTCGGCTTCGACCGGGGTGCCCAGGAGGGCGACCTCGAGCTCGAGTTCCACGGCATCAAGGTGGTCGTCGACCCGTTCAGCGCGCCGTACCTCCAGGGCTCGAGGGTCGACTTCCTCGAGGGCCTGCAGGAGTCCGGCTTCAAGATCGACAACCCGAACGTCGCCTCGGCTTGCGGCTGTGGACACAGCTTCCAGGTCGAAGACGGCGAAGAGGCGCCCGAAGGCGCCGCGGGTTGCGGCACTCCCTGCCACTAACCAGCGTAGGTTCTCTCAATCGGGCGTAAGCACGCTGGCGCAGCCGAGCGTGACTTTCCCTGGGAGGAGCCTTAGTCTCCAGGGTGATGGAGATCTCAGAAGCTGTGCGCCGGCAGGCGCTGAATCCGTTCCTCGAGCTGCCGCTGCCGCCGGGGTTCCGGAGGGTCGAGCGTGAGCACTTCACGGCGTTTCTCCACCCTATGCCGTTCGCCCAGGTCATCGAGCCCGGCACGCTTAGGCAGGATGACGTTGGCTCAGCAGTTGGGGACGCCCGTTCACTCGTGCGTGAACACGGCAAGTCTTTGCTCATCTGGCTCGTTGGTCCTGATCACCGCTGGGTCGGCCCGCTGCTCGAGGAACACGGCCTCGCCAACGCGGACACACCGGGGTTTGAGGCAGTCGAAAACGCGATGGCGCTGGTGTCGACGCCGACCGGCACGGCTCCGGGAGACGTCGAGGTCACCCAGGTCGACACCTTCGAAGAGTTCGCGGCGTCGCAGCGCATCAGTGCCGAGGTCTTCGAGATGACTCCGGCGATGCACGAAGAGATGGAAGCAGGCCTAACGAAGCGCTACGAGGAGTACGTGACCCCCGGCAACCCACTTCGTCAGCTGAATGCCTCGATCGATGGTCGCATCGTCGGCACGGCAGCCGCCGGACTCGGGCCCGCCGGCATCAATCTCTTCGGCGGATCCGTCCTCGCCGAAGCTCGCGGACGCGGCGTCTACCGCGCGCTCACGATGGCTCGCTGGGAACTCGCCGTCGAGCGCGGTACCCCGGCGCTGACCATCCAGGCAGGCCGCATGTCGAAGCCAATCGCGGAACGACTCGGCTTTCGATTCATCGACGCGATCTACGTCTACCTCGACGATTTCTCCGGGCGCTAATCAACGCAGTATCAGCTTCGGGAACATTGGGCAACACTCGGGCAGGTGAGCTTCGTCTCGTCCCTATCTCTGCAAGGATCGGATGCATGGAAGCGGCGGCGAAGCATATTCTCGTCAGGGCCAGGAGCGGACCTGCTTATTGGACGGTGGGCTGCATGTTCCGCTTCTTGGTATCGAGCGTCGACGCCGGAGGCAGCTACACGACGATGGAAATTACCGTCCCGCCGGGGGAGGGCGCGAACCCTCATTCGCACAGTGCCGAAGAGGAACAGTTTTACGTCCTCGAGGGCGACCTAACCTTCGAGGTCGGCGGAGTCGAGTTCTCCGTGGGGCCAGGCGATTTCGTGCACATCCCGCGTGGCACCGTCCACAGCTTCAAAGCGGCTGAGCGTCATGCTCGTGTGCTCGCGACCTTTGCGCCCGGCACGGGGATTGAGCAGGTCTTCATCGATGCAGGTGAGTTGCTGTCGTCGGAAGATGCCTACAGCTCCGCGCGTCCCACCGCCCCGACCGGAGCACCTCGCCACCGAGCCGACTAAAGCTCAGGGGACATTCCTGAACTGGCCCAGTCGAGGT
>Ga0207933_1002256_pt1 | contig 12769 bp, 9 predicted proteins | sample NGESurdeep092012_4_FD_184488 | JGI IMG/M metagenome (GOLD analysis project Ga0207933, IMG submission 184488) | Arctic peat soil microbial communities from Barrow, Alaska - NGEE Surface sample F53-3 deep-092012 (SPAdes) | ecosystem: Environmental > Terrestrial > Soil > Wetlands > Peat ... | reverse complement strand
CGGGTATTTGCATCGCTTTTGTAATGACATCTTTATCAATAAATGGCACCCTAACTTCGACCGATGCAGCCATAGAAGCGCGATCAGTATAGGTAAGATTTAAGCCAAGCATGAACATCGAAAGGTCTGTATTGCACATTCTATTTATCGGATCTTCTTTAAATTTAGTTTCAAATATTTTTTTGTGCTCCTCATTAATTTCTTTAATTGCATCCCAATAAGCAGGTTTTAAAAGTGCTTTCAACTCAGTATAATCATAATATGAATAGCTTCTCATATAGGCCTGATCAATGGGCATATTTGCAAATCCTGTAAATCGCTTAGCCCATCTGCCGAGTTTAAATCCCTTTCCAAATAATTTTACGGGAAGCAAGTCAACAGTTTTAATAATTATCGACTTAATAGGTTTGGGTAATTTATTGAATCTTAATGCCAGTAATGTTGCTTTTTGCCTCCGGTATCCAAAAAATATTTCGTCGGCTCCCATCCCGGATAATAGAACCTTCACACCTTTTTGCCTGGCAGTCTTGCAAATCAGAAAAGTATTGATTGCTGCAGGATCACCAATTGGCTCGTCCAGAATCCTTACCATTTCAGGCAGTTCTTTTAAAATATCAGGACTTATTTTTATTACATTATGGTCAAATTTAAAACTGTCAGCAAGTATTTTAGCATACTTTTCATCGTCAGGCATTTTTTCAATCACCTGGTCTTTTTCTGAAGTGCCAATGGTAAACGTGGATAATTTAGGATTTGTTTTTTGTGCAAGCACGGAAATCAAAGAAGAATCAAGGCCGCCACTTAAAAAACTGCTGACAGGAACATCCGCGATCATGTGCCGATTAACAGACATTTTAATTGTTTCCGCAACTTCGGCGGCAACTTTATTTTCATTGGAAGACAAAATAGTTTTATCATCCAAATCCCAATATTTTACTAATTTAATTCCCGATTGTTTTTGATATAGAATATAGTGAGCGGGTTGTAATTTATAACAACCATTAAACATGGATTCATTTCCACTAACCCAACGATAGTTGATACTACTCACCAGCGCTTTGTGATTAATAGTCTTATTGAATCCCGGAATATCAACGAGCGTTTTTAACTCAGAGCTAAAAGCAAAAGCGTCATTTATTTGAGTATAGAAGACCGGCTTTATCCCAAAATGATCCCGAACAAGAAATAATTCCGCGGTTTCCTTATTGTAAATTGCAAAAGCGAACATTCCACTTAAAAAGTTCACGCATTCACTTCCATAATGTTTATACATTTCAAGAATTACTTCGGTGTCTGAGGAACTTATAAATTTTGCGGGTTTTTCTTTTTCAAGCTTTTCTCGAAGTTGTTTATAATTGTATATTTCACCATTGAATACAATGACAAGATTATCCTTCTCAAAGGGCTGGTTACCGGCTTCACTCAAATCAATTATGGAAAGCCTTCTATGAGCCAATGCAATGTTTTTATCATACCATACCTTGCTATTATCCGGACCTCTATGCTTCTGAATTATGTTTGCGTTTTCAGCAAGAATAATATTATTTTGAAATCCCGTAAAGCCTGCTATTCCGCACATCGTTTCTATATATTTATTTTGGTAATTCGTCTTTCTGAACCTTAGTATAGTCTGTAAAACTCTTATAAACAGATAATGATTAGCAAAAAATTGTTAGCTAACCTCGCCACTACGCTTCTGTTTTTAGTATGGTATTGAACACATTTTTAATATTGTGTTCAAAATGCTGTATCGTATAATTTTTAAAAAACCGATCCTTGCCTTTCGTACCCATTCCATCCCTTAAATTTTCATTATATATCAATAAGGCTAGTTTATCGGCTAATTGTTGAATATTTCTGGGTTCTACTACAAAACCTGTTACGCCATTAATTACAGCTTCTGAAATGCCCCCTTCATTTGTCGATAGTACTGGTAGGGCAAATTGCATAGCTTCCAAATTTACTAATGGAAATGCTTCATTACCGTAAAAGGTCGGAAACACAAAAATGTCTGCCGCTAAGAATTCATTGTATTTGTCTTCGCCATACCTGGGGCCAATTACATGTACACAGTTTTCCAAATTTCTTTCTCTTATATAATTTTCAATTGTAGCAATGGATAAGTCTGTAGGCCCGCCAGCTAACCTCGCATTAAAAATAAATTCCTGATCTTTTAAAATCTTTAGGGCATCGATCAACTTTAATATTCCTTTATTTTCAATATAATTAGAAAGATACAGGATTTGGACAACTTTATTTGGCTTCGATGTCTTTTGAGTTGATTTTGAATATACGGGGATGCCACAAGGTACAATGAACGGAACTGAAGAATAAACCGACTTTATATCTTCAGTTAAATTTTTAGCAAGACAGATAACGTAGGTGTTTTTAAAAACAAATTTATAAAGATTTCTCTTTAAAATACTCTTCTCACTCTCCTTCTTTATTCCTTTACCATGTAAGTGAAATAAAATCTTTGAACCACAAAGTTTTAGGATCGAAACATAAATAGCGTCTCTATAGAATGCATACCCTGATATAGAAAGAGTAAAATAAACCAAATCAGGTTTAAATTTTATTATCTTCTTAAAAATGACAAATGCATAATTTATTGATTTAAAAATTTTAAGAAATGAAAATTTTTCTAACTCTTTTAATGAAGGTGCAAATTGTAAGTTTATTATCTGGGTATCGAAATTATCATTGATAATATTGCTTTTCGATAAATAGCTATTCATTAAACTGGCGCCATGTATAGGAGGTGGCAATTGCATGATACACAAGATTCTTTTCATGCCTGTGAGAGTATTTTATTTATGGTAACTGATGCTTCTGTCACAGAAAATTTAAATTCACTATTTAAACCTTTGTTCTTATTTAGCATCTGCAAAATTTTCTCTGCAAATAAAGCGGGATCTCTTTTGTCAATTACGAAACATTTTTTTTCATCAGAAATTAATTGTTTTATACCTCCTACATCTGTCGAAACGACAGGGGTGTTGCAAGCAAGAGCTTCCAATACCACCATAGGAATACCTTCGAAAAATGAAGAGATAATCAAAACAGAAGATTGACTATATATCTTTCTTAACTTTTGTTGATCAAATACGGCTCCGAGAAAGAAAAAAAGACTCGCCTGGGATTTTGATTTAATATAATCTTCAATGTTCTTTTTATAAGAACCCCTGCCAACCAAAACGCCTTTCCACTTTCCTTTTTCTTTTTTATCCAAATAACTTACAATGTCAACATACAATTCCAGGCCTTTCACTTCTTCTAATCTTCCTACAAATAAAATTATGTTTTCATTGATTTCATTTAATAAACCAGATCGTATAGTATCAAAATAAAAAACAGATGTATCAACGAAGTTGGAAATTAAAATTGCGTTCTCTTGTTTGTGGTATTTTTTTACAATATCAAAGCATAAATGATCTATCACTATAATTTTATTTGCATTGTCAATATTTCTCTTTCTAATATTCGACCATAAAATTTGAAATATTTTATTTCTAAACAATTTATTTTTTGCTTTTGCTAATGCATTGGTTGCTCCATGCATGTGGTATAGGATGGTATATGTAGGATCTGCCCAATATAGCATTTCTTCTGAATGAGAATAAATAGAATGAATATTATACATTCTGAAAACTTCATTTATATTTCGGCTGTACCAAAATGTTCGAATTCTTTCGGGAACTTTAGATCCCGTCGGAAGATAGACAATAGGGTATATTGTAATATTTTCATTTAGTTTTATTTCTCTTTTTAAATGCTCCTTTTTTGAAGTGCTTCCAATTAAATATATTTTTTCAGCTTTGATATATGGGAGAATACTTTTAATTACTCCTGAAGCGCCGCCAATGGTCGAAGATGTTGGATTGTTCCAGTCTTCGAAGTCACAAATGCATAATATGGCTAAATTCATTAAAGAAGGATCTATTTATATTCCAGGATTTATATCCCAGGAACTTTAGGCATTTTTTTATACTCTTCCCAACAACTTTCCTTTTAGATTTTCCAGTATGCTAAAAGTTAACCTTAAACCTCAAAAGCCAGTGACGAAAAAATAAAAAAACTCTTTTTTTGTAAATCGAAATTATAAAATCAATACTGTTTATTATATCAATTAAAGAAGCACCAGATTTTTCTCTTTATCCTCTGTAAACGATCATTATAATGATTTAATTTTAAACTTTTATAGGACCTTTTATATTCTATATCCCCTGTATCATGTGTCACGTTTCCATTCATTTGACATGATATAACTCTTGAAACACATACAATTTGCGTAAATGGCAATATTGAAGACAACAATCCGTTTCTAAAACAATCTTCCGCTGCTTCTTGTAAAACCGGAGGACCTGATAAGCCTAATACTTCATGATTAAATTTTATGATCGGGACATTTTCCCGGAGGGCTAATCTATTTCTGAGAAATTCAAATCCATAATATGTTGCTTTATGATTGTTGTCCTTTGAATTTTGTAAAGTTTTTTGTGCTGCATTCAGAAAAACAGGGTTTTCAGGTATGCTTATAATGAGCCATTGACAAATATCTTTATTAGTACCTAATTGTGTTACAAATGCAGATTCGGGTTCTATCCATTCCCGCAAAGGTTTAATACACTTACAATCGATATCAGCATATACCCCCCCGTATTTATACATAATGAGATATCGCCAAAGATCAGCTTTTGAAGCGCCGTATTTAAGCTTATTATAGCCATCAACGTATTCAGGAAAATCAGTTTTCAAAAAATCAATAATGTCATCATCATCACAAAATCTATATTCATATTCAGGATTAAGGTCTATCCATGAATCAGCATAAGTTTTCATGAAAACAGGGACTACGTTGGTTTTCATTGTTTGCCAGATTATTTTGGGGACCTTTTGCGCGTACTCCTTTTTATCCCTGGCAACCAACATCTTTGGGATCGTTGCAAATTCAGTCATATAAAATTTTTATAAATATTGATTTAAACGAAGTATTCCAATTCAGCAGACGGAATCCATCATTGTTGGTACAATGTTGACTTTACATTATTATACCATTTAACAAAATGTCTAATCCCTGTTTCGAACTCGTATTTTGGATTATAGCCTAATTCTGTTTTTGCCTTTGAAATATCGGCATAAGTCCTGATGACATCCCCCTGCTGCATTGGCAACTTGTTCAAAATCGCTTTTGCATGCAGGGTCTCCTCTATGACTTGAACCATCTGTTTTAAAGTAATAACTTTAGATTCTCCGAGGTTGTATATCTTATATCCCTCTAGATGATTTAAAGAACAATTAATTCCTTCAACGATATCGTCAATATAAGAATAATCCCTGGAGGTTGATCCATCGCCATAAAATGGGATTGGTTTGCCTTCCTGGATTAGCCTTGTAAATTTGTGAATTGCCAAATCTGGGCGTTGCCGTGGTCCGTACACAGTGAAAAATCGTAAACAAGTAATATTAAAATTATAAAGATGATGATAAACATGACATAAAAGTTCTCCACTTTTTTTAGTAGAGGCGTACGGTGAAATAGGATTGTCAACGTAATCTGTTTCTGAAAAGGGAACTTTTGAATTGTTACCATAAATTGATGAAGATGATGCAAAGAGCATTTGCTTGACATTGTATCGTCTCATTGATTCCAACAATGAAACAGTCCCATTAACATTTACATCATAATATTCTGCAATTGAATCTATAGAGGGCCTTACACCAGCCTTAGCAGCTAGATGGATTACGACGTCCACGCTTTGGAAAGAAAAAATTTCATTTAAAACTTTTTCATCCCGGATGTCGGCCTTATGAAGCTGGAACTGTTTGTTCTGGTTTAATTGGGCCAAATTCTGTTCCTTAAATTCAGCGGGATAGAAATTATCAAAATTATCTATTCCAATAATATTATGCCCCAATTTGATAAAATATTCGCACACATGAGAACCTATAAATCCCGCAGCGCCTGTAACTAAAATATTCATTAATTCTTATTTTTCTGGATTAGTTTTTTATACATTGAAATATAACTGTCAGTCATAATTTTTAGGTCGAACGAAGTATGAACTATTTCATTTCCTACTTTCCCAAATTTAATACGCAACTCTTTATTGTCTATCAATTCTTGAACACTTGCTATAAATTGGGCACTGTTATCAGGCTCTATAAGAAAACCATTTTGGTTATCGAAAACTACTTCATTCGTTCCTCCGCCCTTCGTTGCTATTACCGGCTTACTTAGTGCCATGTATTCAATTATCGAATTGGAAACGCCCTCCCCATGTACTTTTGAGTTGGTCAATAAAATTCCTACATTAAATAGATTAATAATTGATTCCACATCAGTTCTTTTTCCTAAAAAAATAATTCTATTTTTTAGAAACGGAGGGACACTATCTTTTATTACATTAAAATTATTACCAGTTCCTACTAAAACAAACCTAAGGGAATCATTAGAATTGATTAGAGACACGGCTCCTTTTATTAATGTTTCATAATCTTTCCGGCTATCGAACCCAGCCACCATCCCAGCCACAAAAATATTGTCAAAGTTTTCCTGAAATATTTCTTTTCGAATGATTTCAGGATCTTTTAAATTTTCAAACCTATTAAAGTCCATTCCGTTATAAATGCAGGAAGAATTTTTAGAAGGAGCTTTATAGGCTGCCAGGCCAGCATTGGAGTTCCCTATAATCTTATCTGAAAATGGGAAAGTTAATTTTGCACGAAGCCAGAGTTTGTTAAAGATGTTTTGTCTTACAGGAGTATCTACCACCATTCCATTAACAAATTTAATATTTAATAGTTTACATGTTGGTGCTGAAATTACTGCTGTCATACTATCCCAACAATGCACAACATCAGGTTTGTATTTTTTACAAATTTTATAAAATTTGTAAAAAATAGATAAGTCTTTTTTTGTTTTTCTTATTAGATAATGAATGTTAATATTTAAGTCGTAAACCTGCTGATAATGAACCTCCTTATCCATAATGACAATTTCGAAATTAACTTCAGGATTTGATCTCAATCCCTTCATCAATTCTGCTAGTCTTCTTTCTTTACCACCGGCAGACAAACTATCAATAAAGAACAATATTCTCACGAAGGTTTCTTTCCTATTTTTAATTTAATTATGAAATCTTCTACCATGAAAGATTGCAGATTAATTGAGTTGTCATGCCAGTTCAAATTACTGTCCCAATATCCCTTGCAATCATCGGAAGCGCCTTCCATCGGAAAACAATAACTTATTTCAACAATTTTAGGTTCATTATTAAGCCTTACAAAATCCAAAGCAACAGATTGAGTTTCCAATTTTGTTGCCGTTTCAAATGCGCATTGGATGCTCTTTTCATCAATTAATTCTGGGTCATATTCACATAGACCACTTCCGGAAGCTCTGAAATCATTTTTTCTACAGTAACGGCGGCATCCGAAACATCTGTTTCCAATAATCACCAGCCGGGTATCATAATGATTGTTTGGAATAAAATCCTGAAAATAGATGTAGCCTTTTTGGTTATGCGAGAATCGTTCAATTTCGGTAGGAATAAATAAACGCCCGAAACCTCCCATCACTTTTTTTACCGCTGCTAAATTTTTATCCCGTCCTAATACCCAAAAGCGATCTTTTAGGCTCGAAATTCGGTTTCTTGGCAAGAACCCGTTTGTAAAAGCTTTTTTAACCAGGTGTCTAGCCTTTTTCTTTGTTTTAACAAGACTTACATTGACAGAACCTGATCCTCCCCTGAGCTTAAATACTTTGGGGAAAGAAGCTTTCTCAATCCACTTCAAAGCTTCTTTTACTGAATAAAATACATAAGATTTTACTAAGGGGGCTCCAATAGCTTCCAATAAGTATTTTTGACCCACTTTATCGTCAAAATACCAGGAAGTATTTGTGTCGGGAAAAACTCCAACACCTTTTTTCTCTAATGATTTTGTTAATTGCCGTGCAAATAATGCAGCTTTGTAATCATTCTGGTTCCAATTCCACATTAATCCATCACAATCATCAAGTTCGTTAATTATATCAGTATCATAACAATTTACCTTTTTGAAATCAATTTTATTTTCCAGACAATAATTAATCCAGCGATCACTAAAACTCCCGGGATTATCGTGTATGGCTATTTTCACTTTATTTTTAATTTAAAGCAGCAAATGATATTTGAAATTATTGCGCTTAATTTTTCTTTTAAGATTTGGAGTACCATCTAATAAGATAGTGAATCTTAATAGTCAAATTCTAAACTTAACTGTAATGAATTATTTGTTCCTCACTACTAATACGAAATCAATATCCGTTTTAAATAAGATCCTTCATCAATTCTGTTAATCTCCCTCCTTTGCCATTCAAATTCTGTTAGTCTGAAAAAAATAGTGTATTCCTATGAACACACGACATTCGAGTTTAATTGTTTCAGGAAATCTTCTATTATAAAATATTGCGGATTAACTATTTGATCATGCCAGATTAAATTGCTGTCCCAATAGCCGGGGCAATCATCGTAAGCTGGCCCCATGGTATAACAATAGCTTATTTCAACTATTTTCGGTTCGTTATTGAGTATAACGAAATCAAACGCAACGGACTGGGCTTTCAATTTTCTTGCTGTTTCAAATGCGTATTGAATGGCTATTCTATCGAATAATTTTGGGTCATGTTCAAACAAGCCACTTCCGGAGGCCCTAAAATCACCCTTCCTGCAATAACGTCGTATTGCAATACACCGATTCCCTATAACTACTAAACGAGTATCGAAATCATTACCAGCTATAAAATCCTGAAAATAGATGTATCCCTTTTGACTATGGGAAAATCGCTCAATTTCCATAGGTATGAATAAACGTCCAAAACCTCCAATAACCTTTTTTACAGCTGCTAAATTTTTGTCCCGTTTTAATATCCAAAAGCGATCTTTCAGGCTCGAAAGTCGGTTTATTGGTAAGAACCCCTTGGTAAAAGCTTTTTTAACAAGGTATTTGGCTTTTTTCTTTGTTTTAATAAGACTTACATTGATAGAACCCGCTCCTCCTCTAAGCTTAAATACTTTTGGGAAAGAAGTGTTCTCAATCCAGTCCAAAGCTTCTTCTGCCGAATAAAATACATAAGATTTTACAAAGGGAGCTCCGACAGCTTCCAATAAATATTTTTGACCCACTTTATCGTCAAAATGCCAGGAAGTATTTGTGTCGGGAAAAACTTTAATACCTTTTTTCTCTAATGATACCGCTAATTGCCGTGCAAATAATGCTGCTTTGTAATCATTTTGGTTCCAATTCCACATCAACCCATCACAATCATCAAGCTGGTTAATTATGTCACTATCATAACAGTTTACGTTTTTGAAATCAATTCTATTTTCCAGGCAATATGTAATCCAGCGATCACTAAAACTCCCGGGAGTATCGTGTATGGCTATTTTCATGTTATTATAAGTTAAGAGGACGATTTTTCAACTTCGCTTAATTTTTTTAAGGATTTAAAGAATTATCTGGGTTAATGTAGTTATTGAGAATTTCAAATGCAATGTCTCTATGCGCTTCACAACGCGAATGATTTAGAATTGATTTTAACTGGTCACGCCTTAAAAAAAGAAATTCCATTCCTGATTTTCTGATTGCAGAACGGAAATACTTGTATTTCAGAAAATAGGAAGTACTATAGATAGAAAGTACTTGTTTTCTTTGCTTTTCTATAAAAATTTTGAATTTTTCATTTAATTTAACTTTGTCATTAATTATTGAATTGATATACTCAATTTTGTTTTCAAGATCTGCTTTCTCTTCTCCTTCCAATAACTGCACCTTCATAAGATCAGCGCATTGCTTAAATGGATGTAAGTTCCAAGTAACCTCTTTCTTGCTATTGATCTGTAATGTTAGCAATAAACCCTGATACCATTCTTTTAAGTCAGTATCTGAATCAAACAGAAAGTTCCCTAAGCCATAAAAAATGGGCACATCATTAAAGATTTCATATCCGCTGATAAAATGAGTGTGGTGACCAATGATTATTGAAGCGCCTTGTTCGGCATAAAATCGATACTGATCCACCATTCGGGGGCTTGGAAAATGATAATATTCGTGCCCACCATGAACTATTAATATTACGACATCTGCTATCTTCTTTGCTTCAATGATTGTTCTTGTATTTGCAATAAGATTCATAGGATTTGCACCTCCCTTGGTTTCGTTTGCGTTGCACCATTCGTTCTCTGCTATATTTATCACTGCAATCGATAATGCTGCGAATTCTTTATAAAATATTTTATTTGCTCCAGCCAATGTGAGCCCGGCACCTACGGTTTCTATATCATGATCTTTGCATAATTCCAATGTGTCAGCCAATCCCTTAATCCCATAATCGTAGATGTGATTATTAGCGAGCGTTACCAGGTTTGTGTTTAAAATCTTCAGGGCTTTTATTGTTTTGGGCGCTGCTTTTAAATTAGGTCCTGTTTTTTCTATCTTATTGTCATTCCCGGCATTTGTTAGCGGGCTTTCCAGATTTAATATGTTAAAATCTGATTTTTTGAATAAGTCCAAAATTGTTGTATCAAAAAGAGAGACAGGATCCTCTTGTGCAATAAGCTCTAATCTGCCTCCAAGAAACAAATCACCTGCTATGTTTAAGGTTATGTTTTTCATTTTCTATTTAATGCTTTTGATATACATCGTGATTGAGGAAAGAAATAAAGCTTTTAATTTTTAAGTATAGGTGTTTATTATCGTTAATTTTATAATCAATAACACCTAATCTTGACTAGCAAGCAATTTTTCTAGTTTTTTAGCCTGCGTTAAATAATTAAATTCTGTATCGACTAATTTTTTACCTTCTAAACCTATCCTGGTTCTATTTGTATCTGATAATGCCTCACGTAATTTTTCTGAAAATTTTTCAGCATTATCAGGTTCTGCGATATATGCATTAACCTTGTCACTTAGAAAAAGGCCTATTTCTCCAACATTCGTAATCACTACAGGGTTTCCTGTTGCCAAATACTCGCCGAGTTTTGTTGGGAAGCCGCCTTCTGCCTGCTTGTTATCGGGCCTTGCAAGGGCTAAAATATCTGAATTCTTAAGAAATTTGGGCATTTCTTCCCTGCTAATACGGCCCGTAAATACTACTCTATCTTCTATTTTTAATTCTTGAACAAGTGATTTCATTTTTTGTTTTGTCATTTCGTTATTTAAGGAACCGATCAGTTGTAACTTTACAAAAGGGAATTCGTTAGCAATAATTGCAAACGATTTGAGTAAAATCGGCACTCCATCTTTATCACCTTCTAAAGTACCACAGTACGTAATTACTGGGTTTTCATTATCGGACTTATTTTGAAGATGTTCAAACCTGGATGGATCCACAATCATGTTTACTATAATAATATCTGACTTGGTTAATGTAGAAAAATAGTTTTTTAGAGCATGATTTATTACATATAATCCATCAAACTTTTTTACAATAAACCTTAGATAGATATTGAGATCAATTTTTCCTAAAATTGATTTGTCTGCGACCATAAAAGGATATTCCGTTCGTTCATGAAATATCTTTAAACCCAATCGTTTCCCCTGATTTATTAATGGAATTAGAATTGGAATACTTGGGTCGAGCAAAATAAGCACAGAAATTCGTTTCTCTTCATTAATTCTTTTTAACATATCTACCGCTTTGTTAATGCTTTTAAAATGAAGTTGAATTTTTTTAATTTTTGAAAGATTATTTGTCTTTTTAGAGGAAACACAGGTGAATTTGACCTGATTGAATTTAATCTCATTTTCATCCCATTGTTGTTTTTTTAATAAAATAAATTCAACTTCATGGCCCAGTTCTATTAGTCCTTTCGAATACGCGAGATGCCTGTTTGTAGCGGCTCCACCGTTAGGATATTGTCCGGAAGAAATGAAGATTAGTTTCATTTTATTATTCCAATCCATTTATTGGTGAATCTCTTATTCTCTACCTCGGATCGACAATTTGGTAATTTCAGTTCATTCTTAAGAGACAGTTAATTGGGAACTTCCGTTTTATCCGTCTATATTAATTTAAACCGGAAATGCTATGAATTATTAATTAAAAATGGGTGGTTAACATGGTAGTCTTTATCAAACTAATATCAGACGAATGCTTTTCTAAATTCATTTCGAACTATATTACTGTCAAAATGGTTTTTTGCAAACTCTTTAGCCGAGACGCCTAGTTTAATTCCTAAATCTCTATTCTCGTATGCTTCTTTAATGGTACTTTCTAACTTTTTGATGTCTTTTTCAGATACTACGAATGCCCATTGATGTTTTAAGGCATGTTTTGTGATGGCGGTTTTAATGCTCGAATACACTAGAATCGGTGTTCCCGAAGCCATATATTCACTTGCTTTTGTAGGCATCGAAAATTTTAAGAACGAAACGGATTGTTCATCAAAATCATTGGGTATTAAAAGCAAATCAGCTTTTGCAAAAACTGCGGGTAATTCAGAATAAGGAACCGGGCTATTTAGTTTGATAAAGTTGAATTTTGACAAATCATCCAAAATAGCATTGTAATTAATAACTTGGATATGCAGTTCAATTTTTAAGCCTTGGACAATAAGATTTTTTATGGCTTCAGCAATATCAAGAAAACAATTTTGGATGCCGGTTCCAATCCTGCCGGCATATAAAATTACAAATGTATTTTGGGTGTCTTTCGGTTTACAGGCGGATGTGTCCCAAAAGTCAATCTCTATAGGATTGTGGAATGCACTAAAATGGTAACCATATC
>Ga0207933_1002254_pt1 | contig 12787 bp, 14 predicted proteins | sample NGESurdeep092012_4_FD_184488 | JGI IMG/M metagenome (GOLD analysis project Ga0207933, IMG submission 184488) | Arctic peat soil microbial communities from Barrow, Alaska - NGEE Surface sample F53-3 deep-092012 (SPAdes) | ecosystem: Environmental > Terrestrial > Soil > Wetlands > Peat ... | reverse complement strand
TTGGCACCACGCCAGCCTGGGGCGGTAACCAGTCATTCAGGAGAACCCGATCGTCCGCGGGGCTGAGTTTCGCCTCGATGGGATCATGCGGGATCGCAGCCGGGTGGATGCTCGTCATACGCCATTCTCTGGTTTATCGCAGCGTTCTACCGCGGACCCGAATGACAACGGCGCCGATGCACAGCAGTTCCGATAGATCCCGCGAATGACACTTAACTGACGCTGCGCCGCGTAGGATTAGACCTCGCTGGCGGACAATTCCACCATTGCGGCTCCCGACCAACAGGCCAATAATGGGAGATTGGCCAGGCCAGTCCGGTCATTGGGGTAGGGGAGATTTTATGATGACTGCATCGAGCCGCATCGGCGGAGCCTAGGCGGCCTCAATACATCGTTTGTATCTGCAATGAGCTACTATACTGACCTCTTGGCCTGACGGATTTTTTGTACCAGCGCGATGGAGAGATTATTGCTGCTTTGGTCCGCTCTGGATATTTGGACCGTTTTAAATGAGAGCTTTCGGCATTGTTGAGCCCATCGGGATGTTCCGATGGGCGGTGAACATGGTCATCGGCGTCCTTTCGCCAATTGCACTATGCGGTCTCACATCGTTGTAGTCCTGGCGCCAAAGTTCGATCTTTGTGCGGGCGTCGTCAAGATCCATGAACCAGTGCTGGTTCAGGCATTCAAGGCGAATACGAGCGTTGAAGCTTTCGATGAAGGCATTGTCAGTGGGCTTGCCAGGTCGGCTGAAGTCCACGATGACACCGTTCGCATAGGCCCACAGGTCGAATTCGCGCGAGGTAAACTGGCTGCCGTTGTCCACCCTGATGCTTCGCGGCTTGCCGAACGCGGCGACGGCCTGATTGAGCATCGAGACTACGTCGGATGTCTTGGCCTGATGTCCAACCCAAAGCGCAGGGCACACCCTGGAGAAGTTATCGACCAGGGTCAGTACCCAAAGCCGCCTTCCATCGAACAGCTCATCGTACATCCAATCCATGGACCAACAGTCATTGGGTGCAATAGCCGTCGCACGGTCATCTCGAAGCTTGGCCATAACCCTGCGCCGGGGCGGCTTGTGACGCATTTGCAGGCCTTCGAGCCTATAGAGCCGGTAAACCCGAGTTCGACCTGCCGACCAACCCTCGCGTTGCAACAGGATGTGGATCCGCCGATAGCCGAACCGGACGCGCGTCTCGGCAATCTCACGAATCCTTTTGCGTAATACGGCCTGCTCAGGTCGCCTCGATTTATATAAGTACATCGACCGATGCAGGGTCAGCACACGGCAGGCTCGCCGCGTGCCGACCCGAAAGCAGGTGCGGACATGATCCACTAGCTCCCGTTCCTGTGCAGGCCTTAAACTTTTTTTCTGAGAACCTCCTGCAGCATCTCCTTGTCCAAACTCAGATCCGAAACCAGTCTGCGCAGCCGGCCGTTCTCCTCTTCAAAGTGTTTCAGCTTGCGCACCTCCGAGGGCATCAGCCCCCCATAGCGCTCTTTCCAACGGTAAAACGTGGCTTCGGATATCCCCAGCTTCCGGCAGACATCCGGGACCGAAGTGCCCGTCTCCGCCTGTTGCAAGGCAAAGGCAATCTGCTGATCGCTAAATCTCGACTTCTTCATCGGTCAGGCTCCTTTCAATAAAAGCCTACCGAAAACCTCTCATTCAAATTGGTCCAATTTCTTCAATGCAGACCAGCTGCCGCAAGGGTCGCTCATTGAACCATTCGCTCGGCGACCGGCGGCAGGAACCTATCGGTATAGATATCTTCCGGTTTCGGCGTGACCGGAAGTGCATACGCGGCCACAACCGAGTCGATCATGCGTTTCATCCGCTCCGGTTGCGCCACGCTCAGGCCGTGCTTTTTAACCCACGGCGTATCCGTCAATCCGAGTGAGATGTCGAGGCGCACTTTTTCCACGTCCTCTTTCATCATGGGATCGCGGGCCTTCATCAGCTTGAGCGCGGCTGCTGGATCCTTGATCGTGTCGATGGTTCCCTTGTTGACCGCCTTTACCATCGCGCGAACGACATCTGGATTCTCGTCCGCGTATTTTTTTGTGGTAACGAGCGCGAGGCCGTAGAGGTCGGCGCCAAAGTCTGAGTATTTGATCGCGTAGATGTCTTTAAGCTTGATGCCTACATCTAAAAGGGCTGGAATGTTTGAATTTGTGAAACCTCCAGTCCCGTCTGCTTCTCCGCGCGCCACCATGGGCCCAAAGAGCTGCGGCTGCACCGGCAGCCAGTTGATCTTTACGTTTTCGGCGTGGGCAGCCTTCAAGAGAATCGAAATCGTATCGTGGACAGCTGTACCCGGACCGCCGGCGATGCGAGCGCCGTTGAGATCCGCTGGCGTGCGCATGTTCTTGGATTTCAGCGTGATGATCGCGAGCGGCGTTTCGTCGAAGCTGATGTAAACGGCAATTAGGGGCGAGCCTGGATTCTGCGCATTGAATTTGATCATGGTGGGCATGTCGACCCACCCGAAATCATAGACGTTGCTGGCAACGCTGACCGCGACGTTAGTTGCACCCTTGCCGGCGTCGATCGTGACGTTTAGCCCACCGTCTTTGTAGTAGCCCTTCTGCTGCGCCACGAAGAACGGCGCGTGCGTTGCCTGGATGACCCAGTCAAGCATCATCCGAACGTTTTTTTGCTGCGCCTGAGCGACCGGAGGGGCAACGCACAGGGCAATCAAAACCACGAATAACAGACGGATGTTGCGCAAGAACGCAGTGCCGCGTGATGTCATATCACTATCCCCCGTTTGAAGGCGAACCAACTATTGAGACTTTCGAGCCCATTTCCACTTGCCGAAACCGTCGATGAGAGTAGCTTTAGCGGGAGGAAAGTCAATTGAATGATCGAGGAACAATCATCGCCGGATGCAAAAACCTCAAGCATTCGATCCCTTAATTGAACCTGCGTCGGTTGATACATGCCCCGTTTGAACAAACGATCTACTCATCCTGCGGTGCCGCGATTCAAAAAAAGGGAGAGTGCGAGCCCAAAAAATCGCTCGAATGTTCACGTGGATATCCTCGACCTCTCGCGTTTCGCGATCGGCACGCGGTTGCGCCATGCGCGGCTGATGCGTGGATCGAGAATGAAGGACATTGCTGACGCCGCTGGCTGTTCTGAAAGCCTGGTATCGAAAATCGAAAACAATAAGCTCGATCCTTCGCTGCAGGTTCTCAATAAATTATGCTTGGTGCTGAAAATTGGCTTGGCCGATCTCTTTAATTCGCAAAATGAGGATTATCCGGTCGTAACGCGAGCGGACCAACGTTCCATCATTGAGATGGATCCTCTGCGGCGTGGGCATGGAATTCTCATGGAGCGAGTCATTCCCTATACCAAAGATCATCTACTCCAAAGTAACATTCATGTTGTGGCTCCCGGCGGATCGAGTTTCGGTTTGATTTCGCACGAGGGAGAAGAGGTTGGTTATCTGATCGCCGGCGAGATTGAACTTTTCGTCGGCGACAAGGCCTATCAACTTTCGGCCGGAGACACGTTTTGCTTCCGGTCCGAAGTCGGTCACGGTTACAGCAACCGAGGTACAGCCGAAGCGCGAATTCTTTTCGTGAACACGCCGCCGACGTTCTGATTTCTTGTTGCTCAAGTCGCTTGAATTACAGTAACGTTTGTCTCGCGTCCAAAGGCGGCGAAATCCAGCCAATCTTTGTGACTGTCAAGAAATGTAAACGCTGTTGCGTGAGGAGAGGTGCGAATGCTCAAACTGCCAGGTCACAAGCGTTACGATTATCTCCCGATTACAAAACGTCAGCATTATTCGTGGCCGGGTGGCAAACGGTTGGCCTTTTATCTTGCGCTCAATATCGAGCATTTTGCGTTTCAGGCGGGTCTCGGCATGGACCCGCACAATCGGTCGAGCCCGCAGACCACGCGCAATTTCGCATGGCGCGACTACGGCAACCGTGTAGGGAATTGGCGGTTCTTCGAGATGCTCGATGAGCTGAAGCTACCGGCCTCGATCCTTCTCAATTCGACGGTTTGCTACGAGTACCCCGAAATAATCGAGAAGATTAAGCAGCGTGGCGACGATGTACTGGGCCACGGTCGGACCAACGCTGAGCTGCTGCGCGGCATGTGGGAAGAAGACGAGCGTCGTGTCATTCAGGAGTGCGTCGACGTAATCGAAAAGCATGTCGGAGTGCGGCCGACCGGATGGATGGGCGCTGGCGCTGCGGAGACGAATGTGACTGCGGATTTGTTGAAGGAATGCGGTTTCACGCATCTGCTGGACTGGCCAGTCGACGACCAGCCGATTTGGATGAAGACCCGATCCGGACCGATCCTGTCGGTTCCTTATCCCATGGAGCTCAATGACGCCGGAACGTTGGCGCTCCGAGATCATTCAGGCCGCGAGTTCGCTGACATGATCGTCGACCAATTCGAGGAGTTGCTGGAAGCTTCCGAAAAGCAACCGCTTGTTTTTGCGATCGCGCTACATGGCTTTATTCTGGGCCAGCCGTTCCGGCTGCGACCGCTGCGACAGGCCATCAAGCATTGTATCGAACACAAGAATGCGGACCATGTGTGGTTCACGCGTGCCGGAGAGATATCGAAATACTGTCATAGCATGAAACCTGGAATCATTCCGGGAAGCTGAAACTTTCACGTCAGTGTCGGTCAAAGGAGTGCGTCATGAATATCAATGCTCAGACGGCAACCTCAGCGAAGTTGCTAAAGTCTACTCCTGATACGGTGCATTGGGGCTATCTCGACGCGACTATCAAGCCGGCGCTTGTCGTCGATTCCGGCGAGCGCGTGACCATCGAGTGTATTACCTGCAATCCGGAGTGGATGCCGCCAAAAGATAGTGGATTCGATATTCTCCCCGACATCACCGAAGTGCATCAGAAGGTAAAGAAAGGGTCGGGAAATCACCTTTTCACCGGACCCATTTATATCCGCGACGCCAAAATTGGTGATGTCCTCGAGGTGAAAATTATCGACATCAAGCTGCGGCAAAACTGGGGCTGGAATGTCTTCCGCGGTTACATGGGAACGATACCCGAAGATTTTCCATACATGCGATTGACGCACGTTCCGTTGGACTTGAAAGCGAACGTCGCGATGATGCCGTCCGGATTTAAAATTCCGCTTGCACCTTTCTTCGGCCAACTCGCCGTGGCGCCGGCCGAGGTCTTCGGCCGGCAAAACAGCAAAGAGCCACGTGAATTCGGCGGCAATCTTGATTGCAAAGAATTGACGGCAGGCAGTACCATCTATCTTCCGGTTTGGAACGACGGCGCTTTGTTCTCCACCGGCGATGGCCACGCCGCACAAGGCGACGGGGAGGTGGACGGGACCGCAATCGAAACAGCATTGACCGGAACATTCGAGTTCACGGTGCGCAAGGATCTCGGCTGGAAAATGCCGCGCGCGGAAACGGCCACTCACCATATCGCCTTCGGCCTCGACACCGACCTCGATGACGCGGCGCGTCAAGCCTTGAAGGAGATGATTGCCTGGATCGTGGAAATGACCGGTATTCACAAGGACGAGGCATATGCGATTTGCAGCTTCGCGTGCGATCTACACGTGACGCAGACGGTCAATAACGTCAAAGGCGTACACGCGATGCTGCCGAAAAGTATTTTGAAGCGATAGTGGAGCGCGACGATGACCGCGGCCGGCGGCTCAGAACTTGCTTCATAAGGCTGAAGGCCTAGGCCAAGGTTCTACAGCGTAGGAGCTACCCTCGTGACGGGTTTTGTTGAGCTCGACCAAGTTTCGCTGAAGTACAACGAGGAAGAAAGCGCGCTTGCGCTTTACAAAACCAGCTTCAGTGTTGCCAAGGGCGAGTTTGTCGCCGTTGTTGGGCCATCTGGTTGCGGCAAGTCGACGCTCATGAAGGTTGTTACCGGTCTGTGGCCGGCGACCGCCGGCCGCGTCACGGTCGCTGATACACCCGTTGTCGGTCCGCTCAATTTTGTGGGAATGGCATTTCAAAACTCGTCGCTGCTGCCGTGGCGGACGACTCTCGACAATGTCATGTTGCCGCTGGAGATCGTGAAACCGCATGCTGGGCGGCTGCGTAAGGAGCGAAAGGCCTATGAGGCCAAGGCGCTTGATTTGCTCGCGCTGGTCGGCTTGAAGGGATTCGAGCAAAAATTCCCCTGGCAGCTTTCCGGCGGCATGCAGCAGCGCACGCAGTTGTGCCGTGCGCTGATACACGAGCCGTCGCTGCTGATGCTGGATGAGCCGTTTGGCGCGCTCGATATGTTTACGCGAGAGGAATTGTGGCTGGCGTTACAGGATCTGTGGCTTGCGCGCCGACCGACGGTCATTCTCGTAACCCACGATCTGCGCGAGGCCGCCTTTCTCGCCGATCGTGTGCTGGTCATGAGCGCGCGACCGGGTCACATTATTCTCGATCGTAAAGTAACGATGTCGCGTCCAAGAACACTGGACGGCACCTACCAGCCAGGATCGATCGCGCTGGTGCATGAACTGCGGGAGCACATCAGTGCCGCACGTGCAAAAGCAGTCTGATACGGCAACCAAATTGACGGTTGGGGAGGTGTTCGACCTCCCGGCCATCACGCGTCCGAAAGGTTTTTTCGAGCGCAAGAATGTGCGCCGGGCTTTGCCCTGGTTCGTCATTATCGCGATGTTTGTATTTTGGGAGCTGTTCGTCCGCGCCCTTTCGATTCAGGAATTCGTTCTCCCGGCGCCTTCGGCGATCTTTGAGGCGCTTTGGCAATGGCGGCAACCGATTCTTGAAAACGCCTGGCAGACGCTGATGACGACTTTGGTCGGATTTGCGTTTGCTATCGTCATCGGTGCGCTCGGCGGGATTGCCCTGGGATCGTCGGCGGTTGTTTATGACGGCTTTTATCCGGCTTTGATCGCGTTCAACTCCGTTCCGAAGGTGGCGGTGATTCCGGTTTTGGTGATCTGGTTTGGCATTGGGACGGTCCCTGCGATTATTACAGCATTCCTGCTGTCGTTCTTTCCCATCATGGTCAACGTCGCCACGGGGATCGCGACCGTCGAACCGGAATTGCGCGACGTGTTGCGTGCCCTCGGAGCTACCAAACGGCAAGTGCTCATCAAAGTTGGTATACCGCGCGCCATGCCGTATTTTTTTGCTTCGCTGAAGATAGCGATGACTGTAGCATTCGTCGGCTCCATCGTCGCTGAGACGGTGGCGGCCAATGCCGGCATCGGATACTTGATGCTGGTAGCTTCGTCTCGTTTCCAGGTTCCATTAGCGTTTGCGGGGCTACTTGTCACCGGCCTGATGGGAATCGGGATGTACGTGGCCTGCGCTGCCATCGAACAGCGCATGACGGGATGGGCCACGCGTGGCTCCGATACGGTGAGTTTCACAGCTTAAATGTCTTTGTTGATTAACCGCGTTAGAGATCGAACGAAATGAAACTTGAAAATTACAAAGAATTGAAGCTTCAGCTTGATGGTTTTCTGAAACCTGCCGAACAGCATAAGCGCAACATTTTGCTTGAAACCGTCTATAGCTCCCTACCCAAGGATCCCGACGCGAACGTGCTTGTATTCAGTGCCGAGATGGCGCCTGGCGGTTACACAAGCTGGCACTGTCATAACGGTGCGACCTTCTTCGTTTGCACACAGGGACTGTTTGAGGCGCACTTTAAGGAAGGTACGCTGATCAAGGCAAAGGCGGGTGATGTATATTCGGAGCCGATCGCAAGATTCCATCGCGGGCACAATCCGCATCCGGAATTGGTCTATTCCTGTATTGGATTATGTCTGACCCAACGCGATCGCGATCACATCACCAGCGTGGCGGAACGGCCTTGGTGAGTGGCTGGTGGTTCGAGGAGGCCGAACAATGACGTCAAATCCGCAGACCTATTCAACCTCTGTATGGGCCCCGACAGTCGTTGCAGTGGTGGGTAGCGACACGCCCTTTGCGGCGAGACGAATTTATTGCGTCGGGCGTAACTATGCCGACCATATCCGCGAAATGAAGGAGGGGGACGAACGCGATCCGCCGTTCTTTTTCCAGAAGCCGACGGATGCCTTGGTTCCTGATGGTACGATCGTTCCTTATCCGCCGTTGACCGACGACCTCCAATATGAAGTCGAGCTTGTCGTCGCGATTGCACGCGGCGGTAGAAATATCGAACGTGGGAGCGCAGAGAGACATATCTTCGGCTACGCTATAGGAATCGATCTGACGCGCCGTGATCGACAGAGGGAGGCAAACAAGCGTGGTCTTCCCTGGGAAATAGGCAAGTCGTTCGATCACTCTGCCCCGTGCGGCCCTCTTCATCGCATGGCCTCTACTGGCGTGATGTCGAAAGGGGCGATTACATTGAGCGTCAATGGGGTCGGTCGGCAGAAGGGCAATCTGAGCCAGATGATCTGGAATGTGACGGAGATTATCGCCAACCTTTCCACCCATTATCAGCTTCAGCCCGGCGATCTCATCTTTACGGGAACACCGGCTGGCGTTGGTTCTATCGTCACTGGTGACCGGCTGGAGTGTGCGATTGACGGACTTGGAACTTTGCGGATTAGCATTGGGCCGAAAACAGAATGAGCATCATTCCCTCCGAGAGCTTCGATGGGTCGAATGCGGCTCTGAAAGCCGACGATCTTCCAGTCGTCACCATCAATGTCTTTCCGGGAGGGTTCAACTGGGGTCTCTATGTTGGCCAAGACAAGGGTTTCTTCGCCGGGCATGGCATCGTTGTGGAGGTCCATGGGACACCCGATTCCATGACTCAGATGACCAGACTTTCGCAGGGACATTTCGACATCGCAATGACTGCGGTCGACAATATCGTTGCGTACGTCGAAGGACAGGGTCAGGCGCCGATCGGACCCCAGGCTGAGTTTTTCGCTTTTATGGGAAGCGATAGCGGCTTTCTCAGCCTCGTCACGTCGCCTGCGATTACGTGCATTTCGGATCTGGCCGGAAAGGTCCTGTCCGTCGACGCAATAACGACTGGCTATGCCTTCGTCCTCTACGAGATCATGCGCCGGAGCGGGCTAGACAAGGAAAAAGGTGCTTACGACATCGTCGGCGCGGGGGGCATGGTCCAGCGTTGGGAGAGTTTGCGCAAAAACCGTAACGATGGAACGCTGCTGTCAGCCCCGTATAATATTATTGCGAAGAACGCTGGATTTGCGGAGCTCGTCAAAGCGACCGACGTAATCGGGGTCTATCAGGGAAACGTCGCAGCCGCCCGACGTTCATGGGCCGAGAAAAACAATTTGAAGGTTGTAGCCTACATTCGCGGATATCGGGATTCGATTGCTTGGCTCTATAAAGCATCCAATCGTCGCGAGGCGATCGAGATTTTACGCCGGCACATTCCGCAGATGTCGCAAGAGGTCGCTGAAGCGAGCCATCAGGAACTGCTCGATCCGACGCGTGGTTTTTTCCGCAGTGGCGACATCGATATGAAAGGTCTCGATTGTGTCCTCGACCTGCGCAGCCGTTATGCACAGCCATCAAAGCCACTGAGGAATCCTGTACATTATTGCGACCTCAGCTTTCTTGCCGCGTCTCGATAGCAGGCCTTGTTGAAGCTTCCGCTCTTGTCGCCATGGTGGATCAAAAATTGCGCGCGCCATTAACCGTCGGCCTTGGGTCGGACGGAATACAGCGACTGTTTAGTTCGAGCGGAAAAATCGTACTTACCGATGTTGTTGAAACCTTGAGCTAACGGCGGCGGAAGGATCGATTGGCTCCGATAAAGAGCCTTATCGGAAGTAATTTCCAAGGCGTGCTCGCTTAAGCACTTCGCCGTTGTATCAAAATCTGAATGCCGGCTGTTGGGGTAACAATGGAAAAGTGTGCCTTTTAGCCCGCAATGATTTGTCGGCTAGTGACCCGTTCTAGGCGGTACAGGAAACAATCGAGCGCTGCTTGACGCTGGCTCCGGTAACACCAATAGTCTCCTTACTGCACCAGCTAAAAATCAATCAAGTTACGAACAGATAGGCGTGGGTCGTTTATGGCCAGCATGAAAGTTCTTGTCGTTGGCGGGGGCATAGGTGGCATTACTTGTATGCTCGCTTTGCGCAAACGCGGAGTCGATGCGCAGCTGTTCGAGCAGGCTACCGCGTTTGGTCAAGTGGGTGCAGGGCTTCAAGTTTCGTCGAACGCCGCGCGCATCCTGCTGAAGCTCGGTCTTGGCGCTGCGTTGAAGAAAGTGGCAACTTATCCCGAGGCTCGCGACTATCGAGGCTGGGATACCGGCGAACGCCTTTATTACACGCCGCTGGGTCAAAAAGCAGAAGCACATTTCGGTTCGCCCTACTATGCGGCGCACCGTGCAGAGCTACTCGATGTTCTGCTGAGTGACTTGGACAAGGACGCGGTCAGGCTTGGTTCGCGCGTCGAACGGGTCGATCAGGACGACAGAGCTGTAACGCTGACGCTAGCCGACGGCACGACTGCACATGGTGATATTTTGGTCGGTGCCGATGGCATTCATTCAACTATCCGGGCGCAGCTTTTTGGCAAAGAACTGCCTCGCTACACCGGCAATGTCGCGTGGCGCGGTCTGGTCCCTGCCGAGCGTGTTGCGCATCTCGATTTAGGCAGCGTCGTGGGCGTCTGGATGGGGCCAAATCGCAGCATCGTTCAGTATTACGTTTCCGCCGGCCGAACTTTCAATTGGATTGGTATCAGCCGCTCATCCGAGCCCGCACGCGAATCCTGGCTTGCCGAAGGCAAAATTGCGGATGCGCTTGCCGAATACGACGGCTGGCATTCAACCATTCGAACGATTATCGCAGCCACCCCAAAAGTGCTTCGGCAGGCGCTTTATGATCGCGAGCCGCTGCCGGATTGGCAGGTTGGCCGCATTGTCCTGCTTGGCGACGCCGCGCATCCGATGATGCCGTTTTATGCGCAAGGCGGCGCACAGAGCATCGAGGACGCCTATGTGCTCGCGGGCTGCATTGCCGAAGGCCAAGCCGAGCCACTCGCGGCGCTTGCCCGTTTTGTAAAAATGCGTCAGCCGCGGACCGCATGGATGCAAGGCTTGGCGCGCCGCGAAGAACAACTTTACCAGACGAATGATGCCGCGGCCATCAAGGAGCGGAACGAGAAAATGCGGGCAAATCGAACACCCGAAACGGCGACCTTTCCGCCGGAGCAAGAACGACTTTACGGCTATAACGCAGATACCGAACTGGGGGGATGCTAATGCTTTTGTCCAAAAAGTTGCTGATTGCCGTTGGACTTGGGTTTTGCACCTTTGCCTTTGCGGGCGGCGCAGTTGCACAAAATTATCCGGATCGGGTCATAAATGTGATCATGCCATTTGCCGGCGGAAGTGCCAGCGATGTCGTGAGCCGCATCGTTTTTGCAAAGATGTCGAGTATTTTGGGGCAGCCAATCATCGTCAACAACAAGCCTGGCGCCGGCGGCAATATCGGCACGGCTTTGGCTGCAAGTTCGACGCCCGATGGATACACACTTCTGGGTGCAGCGTCTGGCCCCATGGCTGCAAATCTCGCCCTCTATGACAAACTGGGTTACGACCCACAAAAAGACCTGACCTTGATCTCGCCGTTTGCCAGCTTCACGATCGTCGTGACAGCGAGTGAGAAGCTCGGCGTAAAATCGATCAAAGATTTGATTGCGCTCGCCAAAAAAGAACCCGGTGCGCTCAATTATGGTTCGGTCGGCATTGGTTCGTCCCAGCATCTCGCCGGTGAATATTTTGCCCAGGTTGCCGGCGTCAAACTTACGCACGTGCCCTATCGCAATATCGCGCAGTTCGGGACTGATATTATGGCTGGCACGGTGCAGCTTGGGTTTGCTTGGTATCCTAATGTGGCGGGACCAATTACCGCTAATGGCGCGATCGCGCTGGCTGTAGCGGGGGTCAAACGGCTCCCGATCCTGCCGAATACGCCCACCACGACAGAAGCCGGTCTGCCACAATACAAAGTTGACGGCTGGTTCGGGCTTGGTGCGCCGGCGGGCGTTCCGAAACCGATCCTTGAGAAACTTAACGCCGCCCTGAGCGACGCGCTAAAGGATCCGGCCGTGCGCGCAGCCTATGAAAAAATCGGTGCGGTACCTGTCAGCCTTACGCTCGATCAGGCAAAGGCGTTCCATGCGCATGAAATCGCCAAATATCGCGAAATCATATCCAAAGCCGGTATTGCCAAGATCGATTGACGGCAGTGGCCAAGCCGGAGGAGGAAAAGAAAAAGGAAAGAAGGCAAAGCCAAATTCCAGTTTGGTTCCGATAATGTGATTTATCGGAGGTAAAGTTTTCACAGCGAGGACGTTAGAGCTTAGAACGCGGTTGATGGAATGGCGATGGCGCCGCTGGTGTTCGCCCATGATCGCCGAAATCCAGTGTCACATCGCGGGTAAATTTGTGGGTACGACGGAAAGCAGATGCATAATATATTGAAGTTACGTGGTAATTCCGTGTTTTTGGCGGACACTCCCACATCCATCGAACCATCACATCCAGACGATCGCTCTTATCCATGGCTATTCCCTTTTCAATCCTAAATAAAAGAGCGCATCGTCGATCTGTTTACGAGGTTACGACAGATCCATTGCGTGGCGCTTGAGATCGACGAGCGAGCAGTGGGCCGGAGCACCTCGTGAGTGGCACGCAAGACCACGCGGGGGGCTTGGCTTGCGTCCAATGCTTCCTGCCAGCGAGGTGCACATAGGGCAGGGAAGTTGGATGAAACGTAGGGCTCAGGTCACAAGCCGCCGGCCCTGACCAACGATTGACCAACGATACGGCGCAACCAAACAAGAACAAACGTCGT